>Ga0209580_10000853_pt1 | contig 14948 bp, 11 predicted proteins | sample Coa_R1_5_FD_187153 | JGI IMG/M metagenome (GOLD analysis project Ga0209580, IMG submission 187153) | Surface soil microbial communities from Centralia Pennsylvania, which are recovering from an underground coalmine fire - Coalmine... | ecosystem: Environmental > Terrestrial > Soil >... | reverse complement strand
TCGGTTCGATCCCGCCTAGCTCCACCAATCTTCTCAATAACTTGGCATCAGGCGCCGGAATAAACCGGCGTTATCCGCCGCCCCCGCCGCTCTGGTGACACTGGTAGCAGTTGACGCTGTTGTACACATACCCGTTCACATTCTCATGGTGAAAGTTAGCGGCGTTGTTGCCGCCGTGGCAGCCTGTGCACTGGAATATCGCGTAGTTGCTGGAATTAATGTGGCAGGTAGCACAAACGCCGTTGGCATTGCCATGGTTGATCGAGAACTGCGTGTACTGCGTATGGTTGAACGTCGCGCCTGTCCAAGCCGTAGTGTTGTGGCAGCTCTGGCACGTGGTCGGAAAGAACTGCGGCTGGGCGGCGTGGCCGGGATTGGTTGTGTTGGTGTAGTCAGTCTGATGGCAACCGATGCACGTCAGGGGCAGCGTCGTGTAGTTGCTGTTGACATGGCAGTCCGTGCATACACGCGGAGGCATCATGTGCGAACCGGTAAGGGGGAACGCTGTGTTGTTGTGATTGAACGTGGAGTCGGTCCAGACGACAGTGTCGTGGCAGAGTTCACAGGTAGTAGGGAATCCGGCCGCAGCGTGCGCGGGATTGCTCGTGCCCGTGTAATCCTTCTGATGGCATGAGTAGCACAAGGTGCTGTTCAGCGAATAGTTATTGTTGACATGGCAGTCGGTGCACAGGCGCGGAGGCACAGCGTGACCTCCCGAGAGTGGGAAACCAGTGCTGCTGTGATTGAAGGTGGCATTGGCCCATGAGGACGTGTTGTGGCACTGATCACATGCCTGAGGGAAGCTGGCCGTAACGTGATTAGGGTTTGTGGTTCCTTGATAGTCCTTCAGATGACACGTCACGCATGCCGCGCTCGACAACGTGTAGTTATTGTTGATATGGCAATCGACGCACTGACGCGGCGGAACGGTGTGCAGGCCGGTCAGGGCAAAACCCGTACTGTTGTGGTTGAAGGTCGCATTTGCCCACGAAGTCGTGTTGTGGCACTGATCGCACGTTTGAGGGAAACTCGAGGTGACGTGATTCGGATTGGTCGTTCCCTGATAGTCCTTCAAATGGCAACTGACGCAGGCCGTGGTGCTCAGGTTGTAGTTGTTGTTTATGTGGCAATCGGTACATTGCCGCGGTGGAACGGTGTGCAAGCCGGTAAGAGGGAAGGGCGTGGAGTTGTGGTTGAATGAAGCATTCGACCATGCCGTGATGTTGTGGCATTGCTCGCAGGATGGCGAAAATTGTGCCGAGACGTGATTTGGATTTGTGGTGCCCTGATAGTCCTTCAGGTGGCAGCTGACACAAGCGGTGCTCGCGAGGTTGTAGTTGTTGTTGAGGTGACAGTCGGCGCACAATCGCGGCGGAACCGCGTGCCCTCCGTTCAGAGGAAATCCGACCGAAGAGTGATCGAACTTCGCGTTTAACCAGTTGTCGGTGCTATGACAACTCTCGCAGGTGGTGGAAAAACCGGCGGCCACGTGGTTTGGAGTTGTGGCCGTTTTGAAGTCCGCGGAGTGGCAGGAATAGCACGCTGTGGACATCGTCTGGAATTTGCTGGTGGCCCCTCCTTTGTGGCAGGCATCGCAGTCCACCGCGGCGTGCGCTCCAGTCAGCGGGAAGCGGTTGTTATGCTGCTGAACCTGCTGAATGGAGACTTGCCATCCACGGACGGTGTGGCATTGCTCGCAGTTCGCGCCCAACTGGCGCTTGTGAATGTCGGCGTGGCAGTCCTGGCAACGCTGTCCAACGTTGGTGAAAACCGGCCTAACGTGACATTCAGTGCAGCTCACGGACTGGTGCATACCGCGCAGAGGATATCTGGTCTGGTTGTGATCGAATTCCGGAACGCCGCGGATTGGCTTCCACGCGGTCGAGGTGTGGCAGTTCTGGCAAGGAATGCTCAGGTTGCCGTGTGGACTATGCGTTCCTGAGGGAACTTGCGCAAATGCACCTCCCGCGGTTGCAGAGAAGGCAAACATCAAAACGGCGAACAATCTGAGAACGTCCCTGGACCCGAGCATGACCGCCCTTTGTTTTATGCCCACATCAAGCATAAAACGGTATTTAGGTATGAATGCCCGCGCAGTAATGTCCAGAGTGGTTGCGGGTGGTTCGCCGAGAAATTGTTGCCGATTGCGAGAGGTTGCTGGGCATGGCCCATACTTTCGATCGCTCTCCGTACGAACTATGAGTGAAAGTTTAGTTCTTCGCGTTGCCTGAGATCTTTGCTGTGGGTCAAACATGGGTACAAAAAACGCGTACAAAAATCAGGCGTAGTGCCTCCCGTGCGGAGACGCTCTCCCGCACATCCAATGGGAATCATACGGGCGCTAGAGAGCGGTTCAATGACCGGAATCACAGCGGTTAAGTGGCCGTCCCACAAGCCCGTAGCTCGAGGGAATCTGCTTTTCCTGGATGTTGCGCAAACGATGGAATTCGTCAACCCTTAAACGGAATCGGATGCGAGTGTGAGGCCTGGCAGTGTGCATCGAACTGGGACTGCAAAGATTTCTGGTACTCCTCGCGATTTGGCCGGTGGCTCGAGCCATGGGCACGGAAGGATACGGCAGGGCAGGCGGAACAGCAGGCTTCGACGGGGATATCAGCAAGCCATTTGGTAACGCGGATGGTGGGTTTCTTCATGGGATTCGATTTCCAGCGAATTCCTAACTCTCCTTTCGAACGCTTATTCAGCCACGAGCACCAGGGTGCCGGCCACGGCCGACGCGCCGGCGCCTAGCTGGTAGTCCTTACCAGACGCGTTGAAGGAAACAAGGTGCATTTCCTTCCGAATGGGAGTACCAGCCGTCGAATAGCGATAGACGTTCGGCGCATCGATCGTAACGTAAGCTCCTTGTCCCCCAATAACGCCGATCCCTCCGCCGATGCTCGAGACCGTCACCCCTGCGTCTCCCAGTTCTGCCCAGGTCAGAGGGTAGTCCGTCGTGAACTTTGAAAACGAGTTATTGGCCGGTAAAGAACTCTGTCATGTCTGGAGCGGTTCCGGCGAGGCCGGGAAATCTGTCGACGCCGGACGCGGTGAGCACGAGGCGCAATGTGCTCTGGTGCTGGTACTCGGCCTGGGACTGATATTTCATCTTCGACTTGGAACTGATGACGACGGTGGCGACGTGGCCGCCGCCGTGTTCGAGGTCGGTGTCCTCGCTCTCATCGAATGTGATGATCAGCAGGCCGCTGTTCTGAAATGTGGAACTGGCTAGCAGCGGCGCGATGTTGGACTGCAGCCAGGAATCGGCGGCGGCGAGGGTTCCGCTGTGCGCGTCATCATTCACGTCGGGCGCAATGAAGGAAAACTGGGGCAGCGTGTTGCTGGAGAGGTCGCTCGCGAACTGAGAGAAGGGAACGATGTTAGCCGCTAGCGACGGATCGTTCTGCACGTCCGAAAGATAAGAAAAAGGATTGTGACGACGAACGTAGGGCGCAACGTCTCCGCCCAGGTAGCCGGGCGAGGGGATCGACTCTTCGTAGGCCTTCCAGGATTTTCCCGCATTGACGAGTTCGCGCACGATGTTGTCGTCGCTGATGGTGCCGGAGAAGTTATCGTCGAACGTTTCCATCTGTCCCGTGGTGAGCATGAGATAGTTCGGCATCGAGGGATGGCCGTTGGCGAAGTACTGAGTCGCGAGACCGTATTGCGACGCGAGACTGTTGAGGTAGGGCATGGCGGAGTTGCCGATTACATCCGAGAAGCTGTGATTCTCTTCCACGACCAGAATCACGTGGCTGAACGTGGGCTGGCTGGGCGGGGCGGGTGTCTGAGGGACGAGTCCAGAACTACCACATGCCAATTGCAGGACGGCCAGCGCGACGATCGCGCCGAGGAAGCTTAGTAGTTGACGGACGTGTGCTTGTTTGAGCGTTGATGAGTGAATCACGTGCTTTAGATGCCGAAAACCGCACCGACGTTTGCGCGAATCTCCTCATCCGTTACTTATTCTTTGGGTCCTTATTCGCAAGGTCCAGGCCAAACTGCGGTTTCTCGTAGGTTCCCAGGATGTGTACAGGGACGATCTCTCCTGTCTTCTTCTTGCGGAAGAGTGGATCCATAAGTTTCAGCAGCAGGGCTTTCACGCCGCTGGATGTCTTGGAGATTTTTGTGTCGACCTTCATCTCGCCGTGAAGATTGATTCTATGGTTCAGGATGTTGTAAGTGTCGTGAAGATGGGCTTTGGCGCCGGGCACTCCGAACTCGATGTCATGAAAGTATGCAACACCGCCTGAGAGATCGACCGTCCCCTTAAGATCGGTGAGAACAGTCTCGGGATCGTCTTTGTTTTCGCCGCGCGCTCCCGCGCTCAGTGCGTTCACGTCCTCCTGGGTTTCCGGTTTGAAGGCGCCTGCATCGATGCCAAATTTCCCATCGAGCTTGACACGCTCGAGGAATGGTTGATGGCCTCGGCCGACTTGGGCGCGCGCGACCAGAGACATGTCCCCGGACATGGGAGAGCGGCTCGCGGTGACGAAGAGGCCGAGAATGTCTTCAATCCGGCCGTGGCGCGCGGTAAAGCGAAGATCGGCAAATTTGCCACTCTTTCCCAGAGACCCCGCGATGCTGCCTTGGGCTATGAGCGTGGTGCGTCCGAAGTGAGCTTCGACATGGTTCAGGAAAGTGTCGCCGCGCATGGCATCGACATAGGCGTCGAACTGTGTCGTTAGATTGTGCTGGTGACCGCCAGATGTAACGACGAAGTCAGGCGTATCGGTGGTGCCCGAAACGTTGATGTGCTGGAACGCTCCGTCGAACTTTCCGGTCGAGCTCAGGATGCCTGCGATTCCTCGGTAGACGCCGAGGTCGGCATGTTCGAAGGTGTAGGCGCCCGACATGGGGGTGTCCTGCGGGTGGCCATCGGCCCAGGGTCCGAAGTCGCCTTCGGTTGAGATTTCTCCGGGAGGATCGGGGTTGTGGAACTTCAGCCGGTAACGGATTGGGCTGGCCCATCGCACGCTGCGCAACTGAGCTTCGTGAATATCGAATAGCAACGGATGCTTTGAGGGATCGCCGGACGTGAACTCCACCTTGGTGCCGTTTGCCAAAAGCTCGTCAACGACCAAAGCGGAGTGTTGCGAGTGGAATTTTGTGTTGGCTCCGAAAGGCGGAATGAAAATGTGTGCTCCTACAGCGGTGATCCGCGGCACATGGTGGGTGAGAATCCCGGAATAACTGCCTTCGATGACGAGCTTGTCGATGGTGATGAGTCGGAATTGATTTGCCCCATGGCGGAACTCGATGCCCTCGAGGATGCATCCCGGAGAAGGGAAGTAAGTCGGATGATAACTGCTGATAGTGACACTGCTGTCGGCGGCCTCGGCCAGGTCCTCGTGCACCGCTTTCTCGGAGAATGGCCAGTACTTCCCACAGAGCAGGGAAGCCAGGCACAGCACGGCGGCCGCGACGAGTGCGACGATGGGGATTGTTTTGCGGAGTTTTGCCCTGGTCTCCGATCGGTGTGCGTCACGTGTGGAGGTTCGGGGTCCGACAACATCGATCGACGACATGAAGCTTGGAGTGCGGTTCGTTGCGAAATGTTGGAAGCATCGCTATTAAATTTCGCGGGCGACACTCGTACCGTTTTCCACTGATTGTCTTTTCGGAACATGCCTGCGGAGAATCTCACGTCGAGTGATATCATCGTCTGTGAATCCTCTGAAGCTCGATCTTCGCCGGTATATCTGCGAGCGCATCGCTCCTGCCGGACTCTAGTTCCTGCCTTTTCGCTGATCTGAATTTCCCTCTTCTTTCGAATTTTCCACAGCAGGCTCGCAAATAGACCCTGTGCGGTCGGTGCCGATCGAACTCCGGTTCGTCCGCCTACGACGCAATTCTTATGGAGGACTTATGAAGCTTTTGGTGATTGGTTCCGGCATGATGGGTTCGGCTGCCGCCTTTGACATGGCACGCACGCCCCAGGTGAGTTCTGTGACGCTGGCGGATAGCGACGCCAAGCGTGCGCGAGAGGTGGCAACACGGGTTAACCGGATTACGGGCGACCGGAAGGTTCGAGCGGTTGCTCTCGACGCAAGCGATGAGAAAGCGGCAGCCAAGTTAATGCAAGGGCATAGCGCCGCGCTATCGGCGGTTCCTTACTTCCTGAATCTTGGATTGGCGCGGGCGGCGGTGGAAGCACGATGTCACTTCGCCGATCTGGGCGGGAATAACACCGTGGTGCGGCAGGAATTGGCGTTATCGAAAAAAGCGGAGAAGCGTGGGGTCGCGCTCGCGCCAGATTGCGGGCTCTCCCCGGGCATGGCGTCGATCTTGGGCGGAGAGTTGGTGCGCCGGCTGGGAGGGCGCGCGGATGCCTTACGTCTCTACGTGGGCGGCCTTCCCGAGCAGCCCACGCCGCCATTTCACTACCAGTTAGTTTTTTCGGTGGAGGGATTGATTAACGAATATGTGGAACTGGCGCGCATCCTGCGAAAAGGGAAGCTGATGACGATTGATCCTCTGACCGAGCCAGAGGATTTTCATATTGCCGGATTTTCTCCGCTTGTGGCGTTTCACACATCTGGCGGGACGTCGACTTTGCCGGAAACGTTTGAGGGCCGAGTGGGAGAGTGCTTCGAGAAAACGCTGCGCTATCCGGGACACTATGACTTGCTCTGCGAGTTGAAGGAACTGGGATTGTTTTCGAGCGAGAAGATGAAGTTCGGCAAGGCAGAGGTCTCTCCGCGGGCGATGATGTCGAAGATATTCGAAGGGAAGTTTGCCTCTATAGGACCGGACGTGTGCATTATGCGGCTGGAGGCGCACGAGTCCGTGAATCGAGCGGGGGTGCGCGGGTTGCTCGGTGGAAGGCTGAAAGGGCGGGTCGCCTCATTCACCATGGTGGACCACTACGACCCTAAAACCGATATGAGCGCGATGATGAGGACGACGGCTCTTCCGGCATCGATCGTGGTGCAGATGCTGGCTTCGGGCGCAATCAGCAAGCGGGGCGGGGTGCTTCAGGAGCTGGACGTTCCGGCAGATCTGTTCCTGGGTGAAATCGAAAAGCGGGGAATCAGGATCGAATACGCGATGGAGTGAGGTTAAAAAAGCCGCACAGCTGGAAGCTGTGCGGCCAAGGGTGAGAGGAAACGTACGAGAAAACGGGAAATCTACACTTTTGCGAACTTGCGGCGAACGACGGTGCCCAGTGCGATCAGGCCGGTGCCGAGCAGCGTCAGACTGCCGGGCTCAGGCACGGGGCTGTAGCCGATAAACTCTTGCGGGCCGCAGCCGGGTTTGGCGTTGAGCGGAGTGTAGAGGACGAGGCCAGAATAGGCGCCGGTAGACGCGGTCTGCGCGAGAGTGAGATAGGTGGCGTCCGTCGCGGCCCCACCGTAGATCACGAACCCACTGTTCTGCTGAGCATTCGTGGAAAAGAGTCCCCAGATCGCCCATTGCGCCTGCAGGGTCGTGAGTGAACCGGTGATCATGCTCTTGTAGATCAGGCCAGCGGCCTTGTAGTCGAGCGCTTTGGTCGGCCCAAACAAGCTGTTGGCAATTCCCGCCAGGAAAGGCGACTTGGTGGCGGTCCAGGTTTCGCCATAGTAGATATGATTGTCAAAGCTGTCGCACATCATGGTCGAAAAGCTGCTGCTGCCGTTGATGGAGAAATAGTAGTGGTCCTGATGGACAGACTCCAACGTCAGGCTGACAGAGTTGGCGAACGCGGAGTTGCTGAGGACCAGGGCGAAGAGCGCGATCAATAGGGCGAGAAAAAGACGCTTCATAAGTTTGTCTATTTCGGGTGCTCGAATGTTTACTGAGTTGCTGTTGGGGGACTTGCTGAAGACTTTCTTTAGGGGGTCGGTCTAGCTTCATTGCCAGCCGCAGTAAAGTGACGGCGGGAACTCCCTTACGGAACTGACTCCCGTAATGAAAGGCATAGTACCAACGTCAGGCAGTGCGAGGAATGGCCCGGTGGTGGCGTTACTTTCGCCACCAGGATTGTCGATAGGGTGATTTCGCAAGAGGGGATGCCAAACCTGTGAGTGGGAGAGTTTGGAGATACGGGTCATCTTATTTTGTGCAAAGGTGTGCACTCTCTGATAGCATGCTTGGCAGAAAAGTCCGTTAAGTTCTAGGATTTAGCGGTATTCGGGCGTGTCAGTAATGGCACTCGAACTGCTGCGAAAGCGTGCGGGTGTGTGTGTCGGCCGATCCCCAGAATCGGGCCGCAAAGGTAGGTAGAAGTTGTCGAATGAACCCCAGGACGGGGTGACGCGTACGGTAATCCGGAAGCGCCGGAGCCGTCGCCATCGCCGCAATCTCCGGATGCGCCGTGCGCTGCTGATTTTCCTGTGCGCCGCGTTCACCTTCGCGCTTTCCTCCGTAGCCTTGCAGTTTCTAAGCCCATCGCTGTTTCATGCAGCAAGGAATGCAGAGCCAGACCGGAAAACGGCAGAAGCCAGCCGTAATCTTTTCGTCGCCGCGCAGAAAGAAATGCTGCGCGAGATGGATGGGCGCCCGGTGTATCGATACTCAGTCGTTGCCGGCGGTGTTCGAGATGTCCGGGAATTGAAATGGGCGGCCGAGCACGATCCCGTCGTCGCGGCGCACTATGCGGGCTTCGACTACGATCACGCACGAGTGGTGAGATTGGTACTGGCGCGGACTGCATACCTTTCGTACCGCATTGGCAACAGGGTTTACTGGACGCGGCACCGGGTGAGCCTGAAGAAGGGTGAGACGGTCATCACGGATGGCAAGATGACGGCGCGCACTCGTTGCGCCAACCGAGTCGAGGAAGTTCCACAACAGGCAACTTCGGAATCGGAGCCACCCGCGGCGAAGTTCGATGAGCCGGTTCACCCCGACATGGGAACGGCCATGGATGCTCCGCCGGTGCCGTTTCAATCGGCGCTGGCGAATCGCAATCCTGTTCCGGGATTGGGACCTACAGTGCCGCTGAGTTCTTACGACCCCATCTCCAACGAAGGCTTCACGCCGATTTTGCCCGCGCCTTTGCCGGGCGGCGTCTGTGGCGTTGGAACGACGAAGAAGCCCAAAGACTCCACTGGAATCGGAACCTCATCGGTGAGCGGCGATAAGAAAAAGAAGAAGGTTGATCCCTGCAGTAACGGCGGCGGCGGGGGCGGAGAAGTTCCTGAGCCGGGAACCTGGTTGCTTATGGCGTCCGGGGCTGCCGGCGTGTATTGGAAGGCCCGCCACAAGTTTTCACGGCTGACCTCGCCCAAATCAGATCCACAATCCTAGTAAGCGCAGTTCTCCCAGAAGCCTCGAGATCCGCTTGGTGTAACCCTTAAGAGTAGCTGTATTCGCTGGGACGAGCCGCTAGCCTTGCGCTCCGAACCTCACAGAAACCAGTTTTGAAACTCCCGGCTCCTGCATGGTGACGCCGTAGAGCACGGGCGCGATGCTCATCGTCTTCTTGCTGTGGGTGATGAGCACGAACTGGGTCTGTACGCTCATTTCTCGGACCAGTTCGGTGAAGCGTCCGACGTTGGCTTCGTCGAGCGGCGCATCGACTTCGTCGAGGATGCAGAAGGGGCTGGGTGCGTACTGGAAGATCCCGACCAGCAGCGCCAGCGCGGTCAGAGCTTTCTCGCCGCCGGAGAGGAGGAGCACGCTCTGCAGGCGCTTGCCAGGAGGCGAGGCCACGACGTCGATGCCGCTCTCGGCGCTGTTCAGTTCGTCGGTCAACTTCATGAAGGCGTGGCCGCCATCAAAGAGTTTCTTGAAAGTGGCCTGGAAGTTTTCGTTGATCTTGGCGAAAGCCTCTTCGAACTTCTGCCTGGAAATCTGATCGATCTCTTTGATGGTGGCGATCGTGTTCTCAATCGACGAGATCAGGTCCTTACGCTGGGTGTCGAGGAATGCATGGCGTTCGGCCGTCTCTTTGTATTCTTCCAGCGCCATCATGTTGACCGGGCCCATGGCTTCGAGTTTCGAGCGCATGTCGCGGTAGAGTTGGTCTTCGTTCGCGAGTTCATCGCCCGAGACGATTGGAAGCGTGTTGTCCGCCATTAACGCGGCGCGCTCGACGCTTAGTTCGTTGAGGCAGGTCTCCGACATGTATTGGGCGTCGGACTGTAATTTCGCTGCGGTGGCGGACAACTCACCACGGCGGTCGCGTGCCTGATCGAGCAATTGGCGGCTGTTGTGCAGCAGGTCGTCAATCTCTCCCAGGCGAGCGCGGAGTTGCTCGGTCTCGAATTGCAGCAGGCCCTCGCGCGTTTGTGCGGCGTTGCGTTCGGATTCGAGATCGGTGGCTTGTTGCGCCAGTTGCGCGTTCTCAGCTTCGCGCTGCAGCTTTTCAGCGGCGGCGCCTTCGATCTGCGAGACGAGCGCCTGCACGCGCTGCTCCATGTCGGTGAACAATGACTCGATGCGCTGCAAAACGCCGGCAGCGGAACGGTGGCGTTCTTCGAGAGTGGCGACGCGCGCTGCGTGTTGCGAAGTGGTCTGCGCCGATTCCTCGCGGCGGAGCCTCAGAGCGGCCAGTGATTCCTGGCCGGCCGCAAGGATCTGTTCAAGTTCACCGCGCCTCAGTTCCAGCACTTCGATCTCGGATTGACGGGCGCACAGGAGGCCTTCCTGCTCGGCGCGCTCGGCTGCCAGACGGCTCATTTCAAGTTGCGCCACGTTCAGGCGCTCACTCACGCGAGTCATTTCCGACTCAAGCTGCTGCAGCATGTGGCGCGACGTCATCGCCTGATGCTCAGCCTCGCGCTTTTCGCCTTCGAGACGCTCCAGATGGGAAGTGAGCTCGGTAACTTCCCGGCCGAGGGTTAGAACCCGGGTCTCTTCCTCACGCAGGGCGCGCTCCAGATCATCCAGCAGGCGCAGGACGTCGCGTAGTTCACGCTTCATCGAGAGCGGGCCCTCGGCACGCTGTTTGCCCCCAGTGACCGTGACGTTGTGGAAGCACTCTCCGGCCTGCGAGAGGAAGAAGGCGTCGGGATTCTCGAGAGCAAGATTGCGAGCCACGTCTGCCTCTGGAACGATATAACCGTCGCGCAGCTTCGGCAGAATCACTTCCAACGAACGTCCAAAGCCGTTCAGCACGCGAATGGAGTGCTTGAGAGGAACGATCTGCGCGGCGGGCGGCGCGGAGTGGGCGGCTTCGTCGAGCACAAACGAGAACTTGGCCTGGGAATCCTCAGGATGAACCAGGAATGTGGCGCGCCCGTCGACGTCGGTGCGCAGCATACGCAAGCCTTCGTCGGCGGCATCCCAGGATTTGACGACGATGTAGTTGAGTTCGTCGCGCAGGAAATCTTCGACGACGCGTTCGTAGCGCGGCTCGACTTCGAGAAAGTCAGCGAGCACGCCGACAGGCGCAAGGCCGCTCTGCATGACCCCAGATTGAAACAGGCGGCGGACGGACTCAGTGGAGTACCCGTGCTCGGCGATGACCGCTTCGAGCGAACCCTTCTTGCCCAGCGCAGTCGCGTACTCGGCGCGCAGAACATCGAGATTCGTCTTGGCCTGGCTTTCCTGCAACTTCTTCGATTCGATCATGCTGCGGAGGCGGGTGATTTCTTCGCTGATGCCGGTTGCTCGCTGCGTGATCGACTCGAACTCGAGCGCGCACTGGCCGCGCTGTCCGCCGAAGGCTTCAACTTGCGTGTTTGCGGTGTCGATTTCGGCCTCGAGACGGCGTCTCTCGCGTTCGCACCCAGCGAGACGCTCTTCGGCTTGCGCGAGTTGATTGCGCAGGCGGGAAGCGGAGGAAACTGTGTCGAAGATGGTGACGCGCGACTCTTCCTGCTGGCGCTCGATCTCGGTGAGACTGGCAGAGGCTGCGGCAGCGTCCTGCTGGCACAGTGCGAGATCGCGCTGCGCGGCCGCTAGATCGGCGGCGGCGGATTCGAGAATCTGTCGATTGGCCTCGCGCTCGGATTCAAGCGCGGTCAGGCGGTGGCGAGCCTGCGACAACTCGGCTTCGGCCGATGCGGAGCGTATCAGTAATTCGGCGCAGCGTTCTTCATTGTGGCGTCGGCGGGCCTGGGCGCGGTCGATTTCGAGCGCGATCTGACTGATGCGGTCGCGGTTCTCGCGCAACTCGGTTTCGATCGAATAGCCGCGCTGCGTGCGCTCGGCGTGCTCGGCTTCGAGTTGTTGCACTTCCTCCGACCGATGACGCATCTCGTCGGCCAGGACGTTGAGTCGGGCGTCGATTTCGGCGCTCTCGCGCTCGACCGCCGCAAACTTGCTGGCCAGCACCACGCGCAGCTTGGCGCGCATCTCGTCACGCAGGCGGGCGTAACGCTCTGCCTTCGAAGCTTGGCGCTTCAGGGAATTCATCTGCCGCGTGACTTCCTCGAAGATGTCGTTCACACGGGCCAGGTTCAGCTTGGCGTCTTCGAGGCGTGCTTCGGCGAGGCGCTTCTTGGTCTTAAACTTGGTGATGCCCGCAGCTTCTTCAAGGATCGCGCGGCGATCCGTGGGACGGCTGCTGAGGATCTGGCCGATGCGTCCCTGCTCGATCAGCGCGTAGGACTCCGGACCGAGTCCGGTCCCCATGAACAGTTCCTGAATGTCGCGCAAGCGGCAAAGCTTGCCGTTCAGCAGGTATTCGCTGTCGCCGGAGCGGAATAAGCGGCGGGTGACGACGATTTCGCCGCGGTGGAACTGTTGCTGGTTGAACTTGCGGCGGCGAATCTTCAAAACGACGTGCGGGGCTACGGTGCCCATGGCTGCGTTCGCGGGCGGGGCGGTTACGTTATGCGCCGGCAGCGCGAAGATCGGCTCGTCGTCGGGGAAAGCGATGGCAAGGGTATTGACCTTCGAACGAGGGACTTCGACTTCTTCCGTCTTGCCGGGCTGCGCGTCTTCGACGGCCTGCTCAGTGTCGGCTGCCGCACGCGAGCGGACCGCGGCTTCGTCCCAGTCGTCGGTCACGTGAGCTCCAGGCGACTCGGGCATGTCATCCTGAATATCGACTTCGGTGGCGGCGTTCGCGTCCGCGCTACCGTAGGCTTCGGGATCGATGAGCGTCAGCGAGACTTCGGCCATGCCGGTGGGCTTGCGATCGCGCGTTCCGGCGAAGATCACGTCTTCCATGCGCGATCCGCGCAGCGTCTTGGCCGACTGCTCGCCGAGCACCCACGAGATGGCGTCGGAAATATTCGATTTTCCGCAGCCGTTCGGGCCGATGATGGCAGCGATACCGTCGCCATGGAACTTGAGTTCCGTGCGGTCACAGAACGACTTGAACCCGAGAATCTGAAGCCTCTTCAGTTTGAGCAAAGCATTAACTCCAGTGGCCAGCGGTCGGTTGCCAGTGAATCGGGTGCCCCATTTCTGGCCGGTTTTGCCAGAAGTGAGAATTTTCGTACAAGGCGCAGCTGTTTACCAGACGGATTCCTCCTCTGGCGGATTTGTTGCCACACCACTGTGCACAGGTCGTTCGTCTCACCCCAGGCTGGATCGGGCGAGCACAAAGTTAAGCTACTGTAACGGTGAAATTGGGGCGGGGTCAAGCAATATAACACTATATGTAGTGTGGGCTTACAGTCGACCGCGTTAGGTTGCACAGACATTGTAGCAGATGGACAGTTTCCAAGTGGAGTCGGAAAGGAGGTGGGAAGAATCGCGAGAGCAAAACAAGGCTAGCGTATTTCGATCAAGGAACGCAATGGCGATTATGGGGCGATTATGGGGCAGGGCGGTTTCGATCTTCCTCGGTACTGTGGAATACACTGTGGAGTAGAATCGACAGTATGGAAACGATTCAGGTTGTCCTCGACAAAAGGCTTTTACAGGCGACCGACCAAGCTGCCCGCCGGACGAATCGAAATCGCTCCGCCCTGGTACGCGACGCATTGCGGGAGCATCTCAGGAGATTAGAAGTCCGCACCAGAGAAGAGCGCGACCGTCAGGGCTATTCAAAGCGTCCTCAGAGGGAGGATGAATCGCTTGTTTGGGAGGCGGAGGCAACATGGCCGGCGGGATAGCGCGAGGTGATGTGCGCTTCTACCAATTCGCTCCGCCGGACAAGAAAAGACCCGTGGTCGTGCTCACCCGCGATAGCGCCATCGCTTATCTTTCGACCGTCACCGTTGCACCTATCACCTCCACAATCCGGGGAGTGCCATCCGAAGTTGTTTTGAATGAAGAGGACGACATGAAAGCGCCATGCGCTGTGAACCTGCATAATGCGGTCACCATTTCTCAGAATCGATTGGGCCGACGGGTTGGCCAGGTGAGTTCCTTCCGAATGAAGGAAATCTGTCTGGCCCTGCGTTTTTCTCTCGGGTGCGATCTCGGTTAAGTCGGGTGGAGTAGCGGTCTCAGTACCTGAAGTTAATTCAGTGGGATAAGGCGGGGGACCGGTCTTCCTGCCTTCGGTCGAAGTCGCGCCGGGCCTGATCGCGTTCTTTCCCGTGAGCCTTGGCCCAGAGGCAGAGTTCACGCAGGGGGCCAAGAAGGCTGCGGCCCATGCTCGTGATGCGATATTCGACCTTGGGCGGGACCACTGGATAGACCATCCGTGAAATCAGGCCGTCGCGTTCCATGCGCCGGAGGGTTTGTGTCAGGACTTTCGGAGAGACTTCGGACATCGCTTTCTGTAGTTCGCCAGAGCGCAGCGGAGCGGGAGAGAGCACGTGCAGGATCGGAATGCGCCACTTGTCCGAGAGCAGTTCGATGGCGTCGCGCGACTGCAGCGCACGGAGTCTCGGGTTTTTCAATTCGGCCATACTTACCTCCAGGAAAGTACCATACCTTGCGGTGCGTAGCGCAGAAATCCGCCGTACTGGTAAAAGATCGTATCCGGCCGCGAAGTGAAGGGCGGCCGTATGGAGGATGTTGTGAGTTTGAGAGATCCGAATCCTACGAATTCCAAGAAACCGAAACGGATCGCCATCGTGCTTTCCAATCCCGCAGTGTCATCGACCACAGGATGGCCGGTGGGCTTCTGGTGGAGCGAACTGAGTCATCCATATTTTGCCTTTCAAGAGAAG
>Ga0209580_10000852_pt1 | contig 14953 bp, 12 predicted proteins | sample Coa_R1_5_FD_187153 | JGI IMG/M metagenome (GOLD analysis project Ga0209580, IMG submission 187153) | Surface soil microbial communities from Centralia Pennsylvania, which are recovering from an underground coalmine fire - Coalmine... | ecosystem: Environmental > Terrestrial > Soil >... | reverse complement strand
ACCTCCGTGACCGGCTGGCAGATTCAAGCGTTGCGATCGGCCCATTTGGCCGGGATTGCGGTTCCTCAGGAGACGATCTTAAAAGCCACGGCCTTCCTCGATTCGGTTCAGACTGGCCAAACCGTTCTTGGCTCGGCGTATCGTTATACCGATAGGGAGACCAGTACGCCGGCCACCACGGCCGCCGGGCTCCTGTGCCGGCAATATCTCGGCTGGGACCAGAAGGACCCGGCTCTTGTCGCAGGCATCGAAGAGTTGAACAAACGGCCTCCGCCTGCGTACGAACCGGGTGAAAATAGCAGACTGGATATCTACTCGCTCTACTACGCAACCCAAGTCATCCACAACTTCGGCGGCCCGAACTGGCACAAGTTCTGGAACCCAAAGATGCGCGACTTGCTGCTCAAAACACAAGTTGGCCTGGGCCACGCCCAAAACGGCGGCAGTTGGGACCCGAGCACCGACCCGAACGACAGCACCGCCAGGGTCGGCGGCCGGCTCGTCACCACTTGCCTTGCCCTGCTCACACTGGAGGTGTATTACCGCTATTCGCCGCTTTACAAGAATGAAAGTGTGGCGGAGCCCAAGGAAGAACCAAAAAACAAGCAGGAGGATAAAAAGCCACCCGATCCCCCGAAGCCGCCCAAGCCAGCTGTCCCGGACGAGAAGGAAGCTGCTCGTGCCCTGGATCTAGCCTTGGCCCCGCTCGCGGCGGCGGTCGAGTTCAATTCCAAGGGTCAGTACGATAAGGCAACCAAGAAGTATGATAAGGCCATTGAAGATTTGAAAAACGTCGTTGCAAAATACCCCGATAGCGAGGAGGCAAAAAAGGCGCGTGCGGAACTCAAGAATCTCACCGAACAATTTGAGAAGGTTTATAAAGAGCGCCCGAATACCGACGGCGGCAAACAAGCCGCGGAGTTGTTGAAGAAACTCGCCAAGGGGGATTGAGCGGAGACGATTTTTTTGGTCGTTATTCTATAGCGGAATTGGCAAGAATTCCGGACGCCGCCGCGTCGGAATTCTTGCCAATTCCGCTACTAACAGTCCAAGCCTTCTCACGCAAACAATTCCTTCACCACGTCGCCGCCATCGACGATCTTGATGGGCCGTTCCAGCGGGCCGATGTTTTCCTTGCGCGGATTGATTTTCAAGGCGTGGCAGAAGGAACAAAACAGGTCGGACACGGTCACGGGCCGGGATTTGATGTCGCTGCCGTCGGCGGAAGAAGCACCGATGACCTGGCCGCCTTTGATGCCGCCGCCGGCCAGCGCCACGCTGAAGACGCGCGGATAATGATCGCGGCCGGTTTGGCCGTTGACGCGCGGCGTGCGGCCGAATTCGCCCATCCAGATGACCAGGGTCTTTTCCAGCAGGCCACGCTGCTTCAGGTCGGACACCAGGGCGGCAAAGCCTCTATCGGTCGGCGTGGACAGCGTCTTCGTGCGCTCGAAGTTGTCCTGATGGGTGTCCCAACCGGTTGATTCCGCTTCAATAAACGTCACGCCATGTTCCACCAGGCGTCGGGCGAGCAAACAACCCTGGCCGAAGCTACTGCGGCCATATTGATCGCGCACGGCGTCTTTCTCCTGGCTCAGGTCAAACGCCTTCAGGCTTGGGCTCGTGACAAGATTGGCCGCGTTCTGGTAGACGTTGTGATGGTCTTCCACGGCCTTCTTCGCGCCGGCCGCGGCAAAATCTTCCTCCAAGTCTTTCATCAGACCGAGTCGGCGTTCGTAACGGTCTTTGGAAACCGTTAGCTCGGCATTGTTCGGCATCTTGTTCGGATCGCCGATGACGAACGGTGCGTACTTCATGCCAAGAAACCCTGAGCCGGCAGTGTTGTTGAACCGGTTGCCAATGTTGACGAAGTAGGGAAGCTCGAAGTCCTGCAGGCCGAGTTCTTTGCCGACCACGGCGCCGAACGACGGATACTTCACGGCCCCGGAAGGCAGATAGCCGGTGTGCAGTTGATACACGGCCCGGGGGTGAGCGCCTTCCTTGTTGGTGACGGATCGAATGAGGGCGATGTCTTTCATTTCCTTCGCAGTATTTTCCCAACCTTCGGCAAGCTGCACGCCGCTGAGGGCCGTGCTGATGGCCTTGGTCGGCCCGCCGTTGGTGGTTCCGGGTTTCGGATCGAAGGTCTCAAACTGGCTCGGGCCGCCGTTCATGAAGAGAAGAATGCACGACATGCCCTTTTTGCGCAGCTCGGCGGCGTGGAGCGTGATCGCTTCTTTCCAGCCCAGAGTGCTGATAGCGGCCCCGGCAGCGACGGAGCGAAGGAAGGTGCGGCGCGAGACGACGCCGAAGGCGCTGGTTTGAACTTGCATCAGGGAATGAACGTTCATGGTAGGTCCTTTTAGTTTGTAGTGATCGCCTTTAGGCGGTCATTCTGACCCGCTAAAGCGGGTCACTACGAACAAATCACCGCTTAGTTTGAAACTCCGTGGAATTTAACAGCGCCCACAAGAGGTCTTCGTACGCATCTGAACGTTTGCCGGCCTTGTGAATGTATGCCAGGGCTTTTTCCTGCTCCCGATCCGTTGGCTTGCGCGCGAGCGTGCGCAGGTAGACCATTCGCAGTGCGTCTTCGTCTTTCGGATAAGCCGAGAGAATACGCGCCAGCAGGTTTGTGCCCTGGGCCTGGATCCTGCGCTGAATTTGCGGGTTGTTCATGAGCATGAGCGCTTGCGGAATGCTACCTTCGATTTCATCCGGCGGCAGCGATGGGTCGAACTCGAACTCCCCCTTGAACTGGTTTTCCAGGCTGAAACGGCCAGCGAATGGACCACGGCCGGCAGGGACAGGCGGCCCCATGGCGCCCAGGACCGTGACCAGCGACTGCCACAATGTCTCGGCATGCAGCCGGCTCGGATAAGGGCTGGCGAATTGCAGATGCTGATCCGACGATTCGCCCGGACGAAGTTGCCGCTGGTACGTTTCGCTGTTGCAAATGCTGCGCAAGAGACCCTTAATGTCGAACTTGTTGCCGGCAAATGAGGCTGAGACCCGGGCCAGGACATCGGGCATGATCACGTCTTTGCCCGGGCCCATATCATCAATGGGATTTCGGAAAGCCTGCCCCATCATTTCGCCCCAAATGCGATTCACGAACGCGGCGGCGAACCAGTAGTTGTCTTTGCCCGCAATCATTTCCGCCAGAGCTTTGCGGCGTTCGGTGTCGTTACTGCGCATCGGCGTGCTGTGCCCGTCAAGAAACTTGGGCGACATGACAGTGCCCTTCGTCGGATCGTCTTTATCGGGCATCTTGTGCTCGCTGAAGTTGCGCGAGGTCAGCGCTTGCGCAACTGCCATGGGTTTGTCGTTGACCCGTTCGATCACCGGCCGCTCGGTGAGCTTGCCGAAATAGCTGGCCAACTGATGGAATTGCTCGCGCCGCCAGCCGTCGAACGGATGATCGTGGCACTGGGCACATTGAATCTGGATGCCGAGGAAGATGCGCGAAGATTGGGCCGTCCAGTCGTAAATCGCGTCATTTCCCTGGTAGGCGAGCAGGAACCAGGCAGAGCCGTTCTTCACGTCCGGTTCGGTCATTTGTCCCGGCCGAAATGGCAACTGGCCGTTCGACGTAATCATTTCCTTCGCCATTTCATCCCAGGGCCGGTTCTTGCGGAACTGCTCTTCGAGCCAGGCATCGAAATGCAAAGAGAGGAATCGCTCGCGCTGGTCGGTCACCTTGGCGATGAACACGTCGTGCCAGTAGCGCGTCCAGTGCTTTACGTAATCGTCGCTTTCGAGCAGTTTGTCGATCAGCTTGGCGCGTTTGTTGGAATCCTTGTCGGCCTGGAATTCGGTCACGTCGGCCGGCAGCGGCAATCGGCCCGTAAGGTCAAGCATCACGCGGCGGATGAATTGCTCGTCGGTTGTGAGCGGCGCAGGCTTAACCTTGGCCTTTTCCTGATCGGCGGCGACCATGCGGTCGATCTCGCCAGGTTGCAAGGCCGACTTGGAGACACCCTTCCACGCATCGTTGGTAAGCGCGGGCGGCGGGTCATCGTTCTTGTTGTATTTTGGCGGCGCTGCCAGAACGGAGCTGCCGAGTATTCCGAAACCGAGAACCGCGGTCGCAATGTGCCAACGCATCGGATGCTCTCCTGTTGCAGGGGCATTTCGAGCAAATTCAGGAGATTGAACCCAATGTTGGGGAAATGGTTTCGGTCTGGGAAATGAATTTTAATGCAAAAAACTCGTCTGAGCCGCGCACGGAGCGCAGCGGAGTAAGCGGCCTAACAAACCGCTTACTCCGCTGCGCTTCGTGCGCGGCTCTGACAGCTCAACTTGCTTATTAATTACTTCGGCTGAGCGCCCGGGGCTTCGATGGCTTTGCCGCCGCCGTCGATCAGGTTATTCTGGCCCTGCATGGTGGCCAATTCCTTCTCGAGCGGGAAGTCCGGATCCGGCCGGAAGTATTGCGGCTTGTGCTGGAGATAATAGCCCGAAGGCAGGGTCATGCCGGCCACAGTGGTTTGGCAACCGGTCAGGCCGGCGAGAATGAGTCCAAAGGCGCCGATGGCCAGACATTTGCACGCGCGCGTCGTTTTCATGATTCTGCATCCCCCTCCTAATGCCGAATGCGGTCGCGCGGCCGTCCGGAGTTCGCCCCGTGGCGCGCTGGCATCGCCTTGTGTGGCGGCCATGTTCCATCCTGTTCATCGGTCATTGGCCGTACCAAGTTTACTGGATTTGCCGAAGGAAGCGGAAATTGCGCGCCGGCCACGCTTCGATCTTCACGCCGCAAATTGATACGATGGTTCTTGGGAACACAGAGCGAGGAAGCAAGATGATCCGAACGCACGAGGATTGGGAAAGCACGGTAAGCCGGCCGCCGTATTTGCTCGCCTGGGAAAGCAGCAACCATTTGCCAGAGCGGCGGCTGAAGCCGCGCGGCCGGCGGCCGCAGCTTCCCTTTTATCTTTCCGCTCCACCGCATTTTGCCACCGGCCCCGCCGATGCCGCGTTCGATTTCAGCAGTCACATGCTGCGGCTCTGCTCCGACATTGCTGCATGGTGCGAGGAGTTGCAGAAGGTCGATGTTTCCAAGGTTCTTTTTACCGTCACATCTTCGCGCACCCGCCGGGCCCACGGGCTGCAAGCTCGTGTGACCCCGATGCGCTTCCGCCACGGCCAGCTTTCCCGCCGCCATCGTGGCGAAGAATACCAGGTGCAGCGGTTTCACGTCGAAGGCCGCGAGATCCTCTACCTCATGACCTTTTGCCTGCCCCGGTTCCTGGATCAGAGTTTCGACGAAAAGTTCATCACCATTTTCCACGAATTGTTCCACATCGGACCAAACTTTGATGGCGATCTGCGCCGCCATGAAGGCCGTTATGAAATTCACACGCACAGCCAAAAAGAATACGACGCACAAATGGGTCACCTGGCCAGGGAATACCTGGCCTGCCGGCCGGACACTGATTTGCACGCATTCTTGCGACTGAATTTCATGCAACTGTGCGAAAAGCACGGCAGCGTGACGGGCATCGCGGTGCCACGGCCGAAGATATTGCCGCTGCCGCGACGGCCTTCGCCGACGGAATATTAGGGGAAATGCGAAATGCAGAATTCAAATGTAGGAGAATCGACACGCTATCATTCCGGGCGGTGAACGTGAAATCGCCGAGTAGAAATCTTGCGGTTGGCATTTGGATCGCGTGGCATCTTATGCCGGGTTTGTTGCGCTTATCGTCTTTGACAATGTTGTTGCGCTGCTGCTGATTGTTGGTGCAACGGCAATTCCGGGGGTGTTTCTATCTTTGTACCTGTTCAAGGATTATGATTTTCGAATGTTCAGCGACCGAGATTATTGGCCATTCGATAAGTGGCTCGGAAATCCAGAGCAAAAGCAATCCAACAGCGAAAAAACTGCATCACCAATGGAAGTTGATGAACCTGACAGACCGACTGATTCCTGATATTTTCAACGCAACGTCACCTAATTGCTACAGCTCGCTTGAATCCCAGCATTCCGTAACTGCCCATTCCGCATTCCGAATTCCCCATTCCGAATTCCGCTCACTCATCTCTTGACAGAATTTCATCCTCGGTTATAGTCCCGCTCCTCTTGCTGGCCGATGGGGCATGCGCTGGATCGTCGGGGGATGGTCCTGGGCATGAACGGCCGCGGAGAATCTCGGATCGAAATCTTCATGCTGGATGACACCACGACGGTGGGCTCGCTCAAGGAAGTGGTGCGCCGTTTTGCGGCGGAACGCGACTGGGAGCGGTTCCACAGCCCGAAGAACCTGGTGATGGCGCTGGCCGTCGAAACCGCGGAGCTCATGGAGAACTTCCTCTGGATAACCGAGGAGGAATCCCGAAGCCTGGTCGCGGATCCGGAGAAGCGCCTGGCCGTGGCCGATGAACTATCCGACGTGGCCTGCTTGCTCTTCAACCTGAGCTTGCACACGGGCATTGATCTGAGTGAAGCAATCAAAGACAAAATGGTCCGCAATGCGTTGCGGTATCCAGTGCCGAAATCAAGTTGAACCAGGGCCCGCCGTGGCGGCCGAGGGGGAAGGTCACACGGCGGGCCAGCGCGTCTTGCGCATGATGCAGAGGGAACCAACCGTGGCCCGGTCGCTGCTTCATCTCGTTTTGGGAATGGCCTGCAGCGTTGTCGCTGGCTTTGCCGCAGTAAACGCACAGGACTTTCGCCCAGCCATGCCGGCCGATCGGCCCAGCGGACCAATTCTCAAGACCAGTGCCAGCGAGAATCCGCCGGCCACGCCGCCGCCGGGCAAACTCCGGATGCCAGAAGACCCGGCGCCTGCTCCGCCGCTCATTGGCACCGATGCCCAGCGAATCATGAGCATACCGGGTGTGCCCGAACCGCCGCAATTTCCACCGGCCAATGCGCAAGCGGATGCCCCACGCGCCCAGGCATTGCCCAAGTCGTTGCCAGCGACACCGATCCCCGATGCGCGCATTACCAAGCCAACTGCCAGCATTCCGCCCGAAGCCAACGTGAGCCTCGAAATGGTCGGCCCCGATACGACGGCGGTCGGTGTTCCGGCAAGCTATGAAATCATCGTTCGGAATCAGAGCAAGTCGCCGGTCTTTCAGGTGCGTGTGGAAAACGAGTTGCCGTCGGGCATCCGTTTCGTCCGCGGCGAGCCCACACCGGATATTCCGGCCGATCGCCTGGTATGGAATCTCGGCATTCTGGACGGCGGAATGGAAAAACGGCTGAAATTCACCATCGTTTCTTCGACCGAAGGAGAAATACCGGCAAAAGCGACTGTCAGTTTTGCCGCAAGCTGCTCGGTGCGAACGAAATTCACCCGGCCCAAGCTGTCGCTCACCATCACGGGCCCGGAAACCGTGGCGATTGGCGAACCTGTCGTTTTTCAAATTCAATTGGCCAACATCGGCACCGGCCCGATTTCGCGCATCGTCTTACGCAACAAGGTTCCCAGCGGATTACAGCACCCGCAAGGGAGCATGATCGAAGCCGAATTGCCGGGTCTTGCGGTGGGCGAATCGAAGGTCATCACGCTGCGTACGCTTGCGATCAAGGGCGGCCCGCAATGCAACGAGATCGAAGCGCTGGCGGAAAGCAACGGCGCGCCAATTCAGTTGACCGGGGGCACTCGCAGCCCGGACCTCAGCGTGTCCGCCAAGGCCGAAGTCCGAGTCTTGCAACCGGACCTGGCTGTGAAAATCACCGGACCGAAATCGTGCCTCGTGAAATGTGACGGCATTTTCACCATCGATGTCACGAACCCGGGGAGTGGCCCGATCAACAACGTACGCATCGTGAATCGCCTGCCGGAAGGCATGGACTTCCTGGCAGCCAGCGACGAGGGCCGCTATGACCCCGTCACAAAGACGATTAGTTGGAACATTGTCCGGCTCGACCCGGCCGCGCACCGCGTGGTCACCTTCCAGTTACGCGGCACGGTGACAACGGAGAGCACCAACGTGGTGATGGCCCAGGCCGATGGGAACTTGATTGCCCGCGCGGAACTGCCGGTCCATGTCGAGGGTGTTCCGGCTATTTCGCTCGAAGTCGTCGCCTTGGACGACCCGGTCGCCGTGAACAGCGACGCCAGCTATGAAATTCGCGTCCTTAACCGCGGCAGTTGCCCGTGCACGGGAATTCAGATCATCGCCAGCTTGCCGGAAGGAATGGAATTGCGCGAAGTGCAGGCGCCGGTGCCGTATCAGACAGCCGGCCAGCAGCTTCAGTTTGCACCTTACGCCAAGCTCGCCACCAAGGCCGACATTATTTATCGTGTAAAGGTCCGTTCGCGCGTGCCGGGCGACGTTCGCTTCCGCGTGCAGTTGACGTGCGACCAGCTTCAGCAGCCGGTGTTCAAGGAAGAAAGCAGCCGCTTCTACAAGCAGTGAGGCGAGTTGCGGCGAATTCGAAAAAAATATTCGGAAATCTAATTGCTTTGAGCGCCGTTGGCCGGTAAATTGCTCAGCTAACTTCCGTTGGTTCGGGCAATTGGGGAAGGAAAGAGGCCGGCGAAACAAGCGGCCACGATGGCTGTAACGCTTGGGGGGAGGGACCCCCCCACTTTACGAGACCAGCATGCCTCGCTTACGCCTCGGGCTGGTGCAACCAGCCGGAAGCGTAAGCGAGGGACGGTCTCTGGCCCGGCTTGATCTTGAGTTGGGGCCACGGCGTTGCTAATATTCGGCACGAGCTAGCGGGAACTGCTTGACATTTGGACTCGACACCCTGGGGAATCTTTCCCCGCCAGTCACGGCCAACACGGAACGGAAGAACGGACGCGTCGCGCCACCCACGGAGGGGGCCTGGCACTCCGTGGCGAGGGGAGGTGTCGAGTGATGAGTGTCGGACATGCTCAGAAGGAACTGCTTCGCGTGCACATTCGATGGATGATTCGCCGCGACATGCCCGAAGTCTTGCAAGCCGAGCAGGAGAGCTTCGACTATTCGTGGACGGAAGAAGACTTTCTCCGCTGCTTGCGGCAGCGCAACTGCATCGGCATGGTGGCCGAACTGAACGAGAAGGTTGTCGGCTTCATGATCTACGAATTGCACAAGACAAAGCTCCACATCCTCAACTTCGCCGTCCATCCGAAATATCGCCGCCTCGGCATTGGCCGGCAAATGATTTCGAAGCTGATCGGCAAGCTCTCGAGTCACCGCCGCACCAAGATCACCTTGGCTGTGCGCGAAACCAACCTGGCCGCACAACTGTTCTTCCGCTCGATGATCTTCAAGGCCGTGAAGGTGCTGCGTGCCTACTACGAAGACAGCGGCGAAGATGCTTTCCTCATGCAATACCGCATCTCCAGCGACATCCACGAGGATGCCGAGGAAATAGTGCGCAGCATTGTGCAATACGAGGAATGACGGTGATTGCTTGCGGTTCGCGCACGCCGATGATTGCCGGCTTCGATACGAAGATAAGTTTCACCCCTTACGCGAAACGATACATACGGAAGTAGAACGGAATACATTCCGTTCGAGTGGCCCGCCTGGAACGGAATAAATTCCGTTCTACGTTCACAGCCTGAACCAAACGTGTCTGTGCGAAACGAATCTTCGCTCCCCCAAGGCCGTTTCGTATCAAAGCCCTGACAAATGGTTGGCTTTGTTACGAAGCGGCCCGGTATTACGAAGTTCACCGCGCGCGAAAGGAAGCGCGGGGCCGAGTCATCCGAAACTCATTCAGGGGTTTTGGGAGATGGTGTAATAATTATGGTGGTGCGGTTTCGCTTCGCATCATCGGCTACGTCTTCCGGTCCCCGTTCCCGAACCATGATGAGGGTGTTGCAAATCCGGCAGCGAATGACTTTTCCATATGCGTCTTCAGGCAGGCGCAATGGGTGGTCACAACCAGCGCAAGTCACGATGAACATATGACGTTCGCACGCGCCAGCTTCATGCGGGCTAAAAGAAAGTGCTGCAAGGGATTTCGTTGAACCATAGCATAATTCTCATCATTTTGACTCAGATTATCGCACGTCTTGATGAAAGTAAAACGAGCTCTGCGCTCACAAACCGTCACCATTCATCGCGTACTTCAATTCATTCCGATTTTGCCTTGAATTCCGCCTTTGCAGCTCTTAACTTATACTCCGAACAGATAAACCAGTCCTAGCGCAGACTTAACTTCTCTGGATTCGCCATCGGAACACGCATCGGGGAGAAATTCTCATGTCTCGTACTTGGATTCTCGCATCCGTTGCCGCGCTGTTGGTATGCGGCAACCAGGTATTCGCGGTCGAGCCGGCCGATGATGTGAAAAACCTTAACGCCAAGCAAGACACGATCATCAAGAAGCTCGATGAGGTCTTGAATCGCGTGATCTCGCTGGACAATCGGCTTTACAGCCTGGAACAAGCAAACACAGGCAACGATAAGGAAGTTCGTGAATTGAAGAAGCAGGTGGAAACGCTTCGCAATGAAATGAACGCGTTGCGTACGCAATTGAATACGCCGGGCACGACATCGGGATCTTCGCCGCTCAGCGGCGGGCCGAATGCGGCGGCCCCGACGATTCCCGCGGGCTTGTCGGTGCTACAAATTCGTAATGACTTCCCCACGCTCATGGAAGTAATCGTAAACGGCAAGACTATCCCGGTGCAGGCCAACCAGACCGTGGACGTGCGAGTCACGCCAGGCCAGTTTACTTACCGCGTCGTTGGCGTGGACACTGCGGACCGGCAGCGCACGGTTGCCGCAGGCAAGGTTTATTACGCTCGAATCTTTCCGGTGATGACGGAAGTTCCGGTCTTCATCCCCTGACATGATCATCACGATCGATGGCCCGGCCGGTTCCGGCAAGAGCAGCGCGGCCAAGGCGCTGGCCCAGCGCCTTGGCTTTGAAATGCTCGACACCGGCGCCACCTATCGGGCGGTCGCCCTGGCCATCATGCGGGCCGGCATCGATCTTGGCGACGAAAAACATTTGCGGCGACTGCTGAGCACTCTACACATCGAAATGCCGCCGCAACGCGTCCTTATCAATCGTGAAGATATTACCGCAGCGATTCGTACGCCGGAAGTTTCGGCTTTGGCCAGCAAGGTCGCGGCGATCGGGATCGTGCGCGAATATCTGGTCGGCTTGCAGCGAGCGATTGCCGCGGGCCGCAACATGATATGCGAAGGCCGTGATCAGGGCACCGTGGTATTCCCAGACGCGGCCTGTAAGTTCTTCATCACTGCCGACCGCGTGGAGCGGGCCCGCAGGCGTTGGAAGGAATTGCTGGCAAAAGGCAGCAGCGCCACGCTGGATTCGGTTCTGGCCGAGCAAGACGAGCGCGATCAGCGCGATGCTTCGCGCGACCATTCCCCGCTACGGCCGGCTGAGGATGCGATCGTCATCGATACCACTCTCCTCACGTTGGAACAGGTCCTCGATCTTATGGAGCGGAAAATCCGGCCATGCTTGAGCGCCTGATGGAATTCATCTACTTCGTGAGTCGCTGGACCATCGGCATGCTGGTGATCCTCTGTTTCGGTTATCGCTACAAGCGCTGGCAACGACTACGGGACCAGGGGCCGGTTTTGGTGCTCGCCAACCACCAGAGTTATCTCGATATTTTGCTCATCAGCCTCGCCTGCAATCGGCGGCTGTACTTTGTCGCCCGCGTCGGCCTAGCCCGTAATCGGCTTTTGGCCTGGATCATGCAACTCTTTCAAACCGTCCTGATCGACAACGAAGGTATTGGCAAAGCCGGCCTGCTGGCGGTTGAAAAAATGCTAACGGAAGGTCGTGCGGTGCTGATCTTCCCGGAAGGGGAGCGCACTTGGGACGGAAAGATGCAGGAACTGAAACCCGGCGTGACGCTCCTCATCCGCCGCGTGCCGAGGCTGACGGTGGTGCCGGCAGCAATGGCCGGCGCCTTCGACGCCTGGCCGCGCTTCCGCAGGCTGCCACGCTTGGCACCCCCCTTTTTGCTTCGCCAGCGCGAACGCATTGCGGTCTGCATCGGGAAGAATATCGCCGACGCACAATTGGCGGCAATCCCCAAGCGGGAAATGCTCGGGGTTCTGCATGCGGAAATTGCTAAGTGTTTGGAACAGGCGGAAGAATTACGCGGTCGATAAATAGTAACGGCCGCGCTTAACCGCCGCTTAGTCGGTGGCTGGAAGCTGCCGTTAAGCTGCCAGGACGAATTTTTCCCTACGTCGTTCGGATTACAACTAACATCGACAGCCCACCTGCCAGGGATTACGCTGGCAATATGGACGAGAGTATTTGGTGCACTGGAACCAACCTGGAAGGCATGAAACACCTGGCTTGCCTGTCGTCGGCGGAGCGGAAGTTGCGGCTTTTCGGCTGCGCCTGTTGCCGCCGCATGTGGCCGCTGCTGAACCGCAAGAAACTGCGGCACGCTATCGAAGTCGCGGAACGTTTTGCCGACGGGCTCGCTAACGAAGAAGAACGAATCGCGGCTCATCGCTCGATCGCTCGTTCCATTGAGTTTTTTGACGTCGATTCCAGCCAGGGCCAGGAAGCCCTGTACGCGGCCGAGTTTGTGCTTCACACCGCTCGTTTTGCGGCCAACGATGCACCGGCCATGGCACTGCGAGCGATCGCCGCGGCGCACCGGCATCAACCTGCCGTCGAAGAGGCGGAAGCCCGTGCGCAAATGGAACTGCTGCGCGACATCTTCGGCCCTCTGCTCTTCCGCTGGATTCCATTTGCCGACGAGTGGCATGAATGGAAGTGCGGCTGCTTGCAAAAGTTGGCCCGCACCATCTATGAAGACGAGCATTTCGAGCTGCTGCCGATTCTAGCCGATGCCTTGCAGGAAGCCGGCTGCACCGATGCCGACGTGTTGGCCCATTGCCAATCGAAGACTCGTCACGTTCGCGGGTGCTGGGTCGTGGATTGGGTGCTGGGAAGAAATTGACTGGCGAGCTCGGCCAGTATTGGCCCCGCTCGCCATTGCCGGCGCTGCGGGCTCAATTCTCTGCACTTGACAAAAACCGCCTCTCAAGCTATTTCCCTCGCTCCTTCATCGTGGGGGAAAGTCCGAATGCGGCGGATGAGGCAATTCCTGGCCGGCGTGTTCCTCCTTATCGGAGGCGGTTGCGTCAACTCACCTTTAGCCGATCATCCTTATTTCCAGCGGCCGGAGAACATTAGCCATGTTAACGAAATCGTCATCACGCCGGACCAGCCCGGGCCCGAGGCGTATGCGTATTTGTTCGACAAGGTACTCGACGTGGTCGGTGGCGAATTCGATATCGCCTTCTCTAGCCGCTACGACGGCCGCATTGAGTCGCAGCCCCGTCTTGCCCCAGGACTCGAGCAGCCCTGGAAGCCGGGCAGCCCGAACTTGTACGAACGCATCCAGGCTGTGTGTCAAACCTATCGTCATCGCTGCTTCGTGCTAATCCAGCCCGAGCGCGAGGGGGCGTATCGCATCAACGTGACTGTGTTCAAGGAATTGGAAGACTTGCCCAAGCCCTCGCGCGATCCGAGTGCGGGAGCTGCCTTCCGCAATGATCCATCCGTGGAGCGCGTAGCCGAAGTGGTGGACGAAGCGTCGGCTTCGCCCAGCTGGATTCCCAAAGGCCGCGATTATCCGCTCGAGCAGAAGTTACTGCACAAGATCGAAGACGCCTTACTCCCTCGGAAGTAATTACTCTTTTTCCACCAGGTTCGGCGCTAGCGTCAGCAAGGCGCTGCGGTCGTCGCGAATCCACTTGACCAGAATCACTGCCAGTGCCACGCCCGCCAATCCCGCTGCGCTTAGCACTGCCAGCGCCATTTTGTTTCCGGACCCTAGCACTACGATAAGGAAGATGCACAGAAACGGAATGACGCCCGCCAGAATCAGGGCAATGCCGAGCCGGAAGTTTAGAAGATTCAATTGACGCACGTCTTCTGCCGTCAACTCGGCCTGCACGAGAAAAGCTGGATAAACGGCCCGCATGACCACAAAGCTCAACAGAAAGTACGGATACGATACCGCAATTAAGCCGCACAGAGTCTGCGACACCAAAAAATGCACGTAAAACTCTGTAGGCAATTCGCGCACCGCCAGGCTCATCGAGATGGGGAATACGATGCCTGCGGTGATCCACATCGTTAGGCAAATGAGCACAATCCCCATGCCGATAAAGAGCGACCGACCGCGCAGCTCCTGCAGTTCCTCGGTGGACAGTTTGCAAGCCCGCAATCGGCGCAGACCTGTCACTACGGGCCAAATAATCATGAAGGCTGCCGCCATGCCGATGGGAAAGAACGTCCCGTTTACGATGACCTGCAGCAACTTGAACATCGCCTCGGTTCCCGGCACTTTCCGAACGATTTCGCTGTCGTTGTAAACGATGCTAAACCACGAAGCGAAAATGTTAGGGATCAAGCCGATCGCATATAGCACGATAAGTGCATGGCGTCGGACCACAGTCCGCCACCATTGCTTCGGATAGAGCAAATCGCGAGTTCGCGGTTTCAGGCACAGGTCCAGTTGCCGGGCGAGTTCGCCGGCCGTGGCAAAGCGCCGCTCGGGGTCGCCTTCCAGGCAACGGCACAACACTTCACAGAGTCCCGGCGGCAAATAAGGCGGAAGCTGAGCGAAGGCAGATTCAGGCAGACCGGCCCGGCGTTGAGCCGCCAGCGTGGAGAGCGTGAAGACCCACTCCGTTCCCACTTGCTCCTTGGGAAACGGTCGCTGGCCGGTTAGTAATTCCCAGAGCGTTAGCCCGAGCGAATAGATGTCGCAGCGGGCGTCGAGTTGTTCCGGTTGCCGTGGATGAGCCGGATTGAACGCTTCGATTTGTTCGGGTGCCATGTAACCGAGGCTGCCGCCGAAGAACGAACCGGCCCCTGCGCCTTCCAGCTTGCTCGAGCAGCCGACGTTGAAATCTGCCAGGCGCGGGGCATTGTCAGCACCCAGCAAAACATTTGCCGGCTTGATGTCGCGGTGGAGAATGCCTTGCCGGTGCGCGTAATCCAATGCTTCGGCCAGCCGCGCCCCCAGCCAGCAGACAG
>Ga0209580_10000851_pt1 | contig 14956 bp, 10 predicted proteins | sample Coa_R1_5_FD_187153 | JGI IMG/M metagenome (GOLD analysis project Ga0209580, IMG submission 187153) | Surface soil microbial communities from Centralia Pennsylvania, which are recovering from an underground coalmine fire - Coalmine... | ecosystem: Environmental > Terrestrial > Soil >... | reverse complement strand
AGGGGCGCATCGTGCCGACGTACACGGCGGCAGCCGTCCTCGGCGTGCTCGCCGGGTCTCGCGCGGGCTTTGCGATTGGGGCGAGGACGCACGTCCGAGGTCTGAAGATGCTGATGGCGGTCGTCCTCGGTGCCGTCGCCGTGATCTATGCGACGCGGTAGATCCGATGCCTGATCCCGAGCTCTCTCGCCTCGAACACCAGATCGGCCGTCTCTTGCGGGTCGGCGTCGCAGTGAGCGCCGCCGCGCTCGCCCTGGGGCTCGTGTGCGCCGTCGGCGGGATCGCTGCCGGCGATGCGATCATGCGCGGCGGCCTTGTCCTGCTCATGGCCATTCCCATCACCCGCATCATGGCCTCGTTCGTCGACGCGGTGCGCCGGGGCGATCGCCTGCTCGCGGGGGCGACCGCGTTCGTGCTCGTCGTGATGGCCTTGACGGTCGTCTATTCCTGGCGCTTGAAGCGATAGGCCTCGGGAACCGGCCGCAAGGGGCGATCGAACCACATCGGCCGACGGGTGCCGTCGGGCCCGGGCGCCGGCCGCGTTCTTGCCATCCACTCCTGGTAGACGCGGTGCGAGGCCTCGGTGTCGACGCTGATGTCGCCATACCGATCGTCGGGACCGGCCTTGTCGACGCGCACACGTTGATGCCAGCAATGCATCCCGCTCACCGGGTCCGGCTGCACGGGGAACGTCAGGTTCTGATGGACGCCGACCTCGGTCCACCAGACCCGTTTGCTGTCCGGATCGGCGCTGTCGAACGGCTGCGTGCCGTGCACCTGACGCATCTCGTAGCGGCCTGACTCGCTCCGAGTGATGCGCACCAAGGCCGTCGCGCTTCGACCGCCCCCTTGGTGCTCATCCACCCGCCATCGTCCCAGGTGGTGCGACATGCCGACGACGCCAGGCCGGATGCCTTCGGTGACCCAGGCGCGCGTCACGAACGACCCGATGGCCGTGGTGATCTTCACGAGGTCGCCCGTCGCGACGCCGAGGGCCGCGGCGTCCTCACTGGCGATCCACAGCGGGTTGCTGTGAGAGATCTCGTAGAGCCACTTCACGGGCGAGCGCGTGTGGATGAGCGTTGGCAGCCGGAAATTCGGGAGCAGATCGAATTCGTTGGCCGCTCGATTGATCGTGCGCCAGTAGACGTGCCCTGGGACGTAGCGCGGGATCGCGTGCTCCGGCCATCCCCAGGCCGCCATAGTCGGCGAGTAGAACTCGAGCTTGCGTGACGGTGTATTGAAACCGATGCGCGGCAGGCCATCGATGGCCACGCCCACGGTCTTCCCGTCGCGAGTCAGCAGGCCGGTGCGGGCATCCGTCGCCGCTGCCGCCGCGATGTCTGGGGCGAGGCGTTGTTCATGGGTCTTGCTGTAGGCGACCTCGTCGACCTTGAAGGCGCCGTAGCGACGCATGTACTGGAGGGGCGTCAGGTGCTCCCGTTGTGCCGCCTCGGGCAGCCCCGGCACCGAGTGCTCGAAGATCCAGCCGAAGTACTCATCGACCGTGATCTTCCGGCCTGGCCGGTAGGGCGATTCGAAGTACTGGCGAATGCCCAGCGAGCCGTCGGGATCGATCGCCCAGGACAGGGCGATCCAGAACTCGGTTTCCTCCCAGACCTCGCCCGGATTGCTCTCGTGCGTCAGGGTGACGGGGTTGCCCTGCTTTTCCCGCGCGACGCGCGTGACGGGCTGCCGGAAGCCGAGCCAGCGGCCCGCGTGCGTCTCCTGACTCATGGTGTCGTGCCGTTCGGTGCCCATCCCCATGGGCAGGATGTAGTCGGCAAACCACGCCGTCTCGCTCCAGATCGGCGTGAGCGCGACGTGCATGCCGATCTTGGACTCGTCCTCGAGCATCTCCATCCACGAGAACCCATCGGGGTTGGTCCACAGCGGGTTGTAGACGCGCGTGAAGTAGGTGTCGATTCTGCCGCGGCCCTCCTTCAGGAAGTGCGGCAGCAGGAAGCTCATTTCGAAGAAGGCGAGGGGGAACTCCTTCGGAAACAGGAGTTCGTTCCAGTACGTGGGCGGTGGCGGCTGGTTCGGATGCTTCGGGACGAACTTGTTCGTCGCGTGCAGGTTCACACCGCCCGGCTCGCCAATCGCGCCGGTCAGGACGACGAGGAGATACAGGCACCGCGTGATCTGCCAGCCCCACAAGTGTCCCGCCGCAGCTGCGCGCCAGCTGTGCGTCGAGAAGGCTGTTCCCGCCGAGGCAATCGCCTCGGCAGCCTCGACGATCTTGTGCGCGGGCACCCCGGTCTCGATCTCCGCATACTCGGGGGTGAACTGCTCGTATTCCTCTTTGAGCGCCTCCTCAAAGGCCTCGAAGGTGCGCGGCAGCTCCGGCCGGCACGCGTCCAGGTATTCCTCCCAATTCATCCAGCGGCGAACGAACTCGCGGTTGTAGGTCCTCGTGTCGATGAGGTGACGGGCGATCGCGAGAATCAACGCGGCTTCCGTGCCGGGGTTCGTCGGCAGCCACACGTCCGCCTTCGCGGAGGTGTTCGACAGTCGCGGGTCGATGACGATCAGCTTCGCGCCGCGCGTCCGGCCCTCGATGATGCGCTGAGCGTGCGGGTTGAAGTAGTGGCCGGACTCGAGGTGCGACGAGAGCAGCAGGATGGTCCGCGCGTTGGCGTAGTCGGGAGACGGCCGGTCCGCACCCGTCCACAGGAAGTGGGCCAGACGGGCGGAGGACGAGCAGACGTTGGTGTGGCTGTTGTGGCCGTCGATCCCCCAGGCCTGCAGCACCCGGTTCACGTAGCCGTCCTCGCCGGGCCGCCCGACGTGGTACATCACCTCATGCCGGCGGTCTTCGACGATCGCCTTCCGGATCCGGCCGCCGATCTCGGTGACGGCCTCGTCCCACGTCACACGCTGCCACTCGCCGGCGCCGCGCTTGCCGACGCGCCTCAGGGGGTACAGGATGCGATCCGGATCCTCGAGCTGATTGGGCGTGACGACGCCCTTGGCGCACGTGCGGCCGCGGCTGCCCGGATGAACGGGGTTGCCTTCGATCTTTCGGACCTCGAGCGTGTCCTTGTCGACGTACGCGAGGATGCCGCAGGCCGATTCGCAGTTGAAGCAGATGCTCGGAATGATCCAGTAGTGGCGGCGGTCCTTCTTAGGCCAGCTCTTCGACTCGAAGTCGACGTAGTCGTCCCATTCACTCGGGTCGGGATGCGTGCGGAACATCAGTGATCACCGCGAAATGGGGCAAGGCGTGAATGCGTGCATGGGTGAATGGAATGGGTCAATGGGTGAATGGGCGAATCATTCACGCGGCGCGTCAGGGACCCGTTCGATCGACTCATCGTTTCCTGCGGTATGCCGGTCACCCGTTTCACGCCTCCACCGCGCAGTCACACATTCCCGGATCCATTCACCCAATCGCCCATTCACCCATTGCCCCATCTCGGAGTGAATCAGCTAATGGGCACGGCCTGTCCCGCCTCTACCCAGATGTACTCCCAGGCGAGGCTGCCGCCAAGCGCGACGAGGGCAGCGAGTGCGAAGCCCCCGGCCGAGACGCCCATGGCCGTCGCGCCGGCCACCAGGACGATCGGCGCCACGCCGCCACAGCCCAGGGCGCCGATCCAGAACAGGCGCCGCCAGGCCCCGTAGCGAATCGCCCGAACGGCCAGCTCGTGGTGGAGCGTCGGGCTCGGCGCCGCGAGGTGTTCGACGGCCAGAATCGCGAGATGCGCCACCGATCCCCAGGCCATCGTCCATCCAAGCGCCGAGCGCGTCGCCGCATCGGCACCGCTCGCGAGAGACACGAGCAACATGACGGCACTGCCCTCGACGACGGCCTGCGCGAGCAGATCGATCGTCGCGTGCGGGCCCTGCCACAGATCCCGAGCGAGGCCCTGCGCGAAGAGCAGGCCCGTGTAGGCCGTCGCGCCCAACGCCACGACGAGAGCCAGTGGCGCCAGCACGGTGATCGCGCTGTCCCACCCCAGGATCTTCAGGGCCAGCCAGAGGCCCCCGATCGCACCGTGCGCGGTGAGGAGGAACGCGCCGCGTGCCATCCACGACGTCCAGTTCGGCCGCGTGAGAATGTAGTAGAAGCGCTTCGGCTGCTCGAGGTCGACGACGAGCACGACGGCGGTGAAGACGGCGAAGATCGCGGAGACGAACGGCCCCGCGAAGCCCACGAGCGCCGAGCGATCGCCGAGGAGCCACAGCAGCGCTGAGAGAAACATCGCCCCGGTCGAGATGCCCTTCGCCAGCAAGTACAGGACAAGGTCGATGCCCCAGGCCTTGGCGTGCGGCACGTCGTAGTCGACGCGCGGGTCGCCCGGGCGGAGCGGATCGGGATCGGGCGCGCCGAGCGGCCGCAGATGTACCTGCCCCTCGCGGAACAGAAAGGGCCGCGCCGCGATCTCAGGCCGCATCGCCGCCTCATCCGCGCCGAGGTAGAACACCCTTGGCCCAGTGCCCTTCTCGGGCTTCCTCACCATGAAGGCTTCGCGCTGCACAATCCTCGCGACCTCACTGGTCGGATCGTCCAGATCGCCGAAGATTCGACACTCCGTCGGACACACACTCACGCACGCCGGCTGCAGCTGGTTCTCGACGCGATTCGCGCAGAAGTTGCACTTCTCTGCGGTGCGGGTGTTCGGATCGATGAAGAGCTGATCGTACGGGCAGGCCGCCATGCACGCCCGGCAGCCGATGCACGCCTCGCCGTTCAGATCGACGATGCCGTCGCGGCGCTTGTAGAGCGCCGAGGTCGGGCAAATCTTCATGCACGGCGCTTCCTCGCACTGGTTGCAGAGCACCGGAAGGAACAACCGTTGGGTGTCGGGGAACGTGCCCTTTTCGACGGTCTTCACCCAGCAGCGGTTCGCGCCGACTGGAATGTCGTGTTCCGCCTTGCACGCGATCGTACAAGCGTGGCAGCCGATGCATTTGGGCAGATCGATCGCGAAGCCGTAGGTCGGCACTAACCCGGACTATACCGCAACGTCCCGACGGCGGGCTCGCAATGCGTCGACGGCACGCCGGCGATCGGATGCCGGCACGAGGGGGAAGCCGTCGACGATCGAGGCGAACGTCGTGGCGTCGAGGCCGAACCGGCGCGCCACGGCGGCCTGCAGACTCGCCTCGATCTCCGGCGACTGCGTCGCCCGCGCTAATCGTCGAGCCATCCGGGCGATCCGGCGGTCGAGCGCCGAGCCGCGCCACACCGGCATCGGCAGGTCTGCGACGAGCGCCGTCGTCACGTGGTTGCCCATGAGCAGCCGGACGACCGCGTTGATGACGTAGCTGTTGAAGCAGGCGCAGAGGAAGTGCTGCTCTTCGAGTGACAGGCGGGTCCGAAGGCAAAACACGGTGTGCGTCGTGACGACACCGGCCGGCACGACGGCCGCGATGAGCGACATGCGATTCGCCACAGCCGAGACATCGCGGTAGGCGAGCCGATCGCGATGGTGCCGACCGTCCCGCAGAAGCCTGCGTGCCGCCGTCGGCGCGATGCGCGTCCCGCCGTCGGGCACCGAGACCCGGAACGGGGAGAGATGCTTGCCATCGATGACGGGGAGGCCGGTCTCACCAAACGCCTCTCGGTCTTCGGTCGCGTTCAGTTCGCGGCCGAATCGGGCGCCCCACCCGGCCGCATCGCCGAGTCGCGGGTAGTCGGCTGCCAGACGCTCAGCCACCTCGAGATCGCCGGGCCGCCTCGCGTCCGGGATCCGGCGGGTGCGACCGCCTGATCCCCGCGCGCCGTCGGTCGGGAATCGAATCGGCCACGGGCGGTCGCCAGGGTCGGCGTCGCCGCCCGGCAACCGCGCGAGTTCTTCCGCGGTGCGAACGCCGAAGCGCCCGCGGCCCTCGACGGTTCGGCCGCCCATGTCAGTGATCACCGCCATGAACCGCAGGCCCCGGTGGATCGGGAACAGGCCCGCCGAATTATCGAGACCGAGGATCACGTCGACCCGCGACGTCTCGAACAGTCGAGCGCGCAGGGTCGCGGCGCCCTCGTCGACGGCAAAGCCCCAGGGCAGCACGAGACCCACCCGCCCACCCGGTCGTGCCAACGTCAGCGCCCGTTCGACGAACGGCTGATACAGATTCACGTGGCCTCGATCGGACGACGGATAGAGGCCTGACCGGCGGATGAACTCGACGAGGCGTCGCGGCGGCGCTGTGCCGGCCGAGTCGCGGCGGAGCATCTCCCACGGAGGATTGCCGATGACCGCGTCGAAGCCTGGTCGATCGCGCGAGGTCCCGAACGCGTCGTGGAAGACATCGGGAAACTCCATCGGCCAGTGGAAGAAGCCGTGAGCGGTCGACGTCTCGGCGGCATCGTCGAGGCGTCTCGCGAGGTGGGCCGCTCCAAGCGTGGGATCGCCGCCGAGGACGCCGTCGATTGCGGCCCGCGTCTCGGCGGCGGAGGCCGGGTGGCGGCTGAACCACCGCGCGCACCAGAGATCGGCGGCCGCCCGCCAGGCGCGGAGCGGCGAGCGCTCGCCGCTGAGCGACGTCCAGATCGCTTCCTTCGCCCGCACGTCGTCCACCGTCTCGTCCCGGCGAGTGGCGAGCGCGGCCATCGGGCGCACGACCTCGCGCATCGGCGCCTCGAGAGCGGCGAGGTCGACCAGCGGCAGGGCTACTTGACGCGCTCCTCGGCGCGTGTCGTCGGGCACGCGCCTGAGCCGATCGGGTGACGTGCCGATCAAGCTGTTGCCGGCCCGAAGGCGGTGATCGAGGAACGTGAGCGGTTTGCCATGGGCCAGGGTGGCGAGCCAGAGCGAAAGGCGCGCGAGCTGGACGGCGGTCGGGTTCGAATCGATCCCGAACAGACAGCGCTCAGCGACGAGGCGCCGCATATCGGCGCGTTCGGCCTCAGCGAACTCCACGGGCGCGACTCGGCCCTCCTCGACGAGCGCCTGCTCGTACGCCGACGCCAGAAAGCGACAGGCCGAGACGAGGAACGCGCCGCTGCCCATCGCGGGATCGACAACGCGCAGCGCGAGGATGTCGTCCGACGAGGCGCCGCTCACCAGAGGCGTCAGCGTCCGGCGGACGATGAAGTCGCAGAGCGCCTGGGGCGTATAGAACGTGCCGCTTGTCTTGCGCAGCTCGCTGTGACGGGCTGGACGCCGGCGGGGGAGCCATTCGGCCTGGTTCGTCGGGTCGACGTCGAGCACCCGCTCGTACACTGCGCCCAACTGCTCGACGCCGAGATCGGCGTAGTCAATTGCCTCGCGCCCCCCGGTCGTCGACCGGGTCGCGAGCGCCACGAGCGCGGTGCCCAGGGCCTCGTCCTGCTTGGCGCTGGATCGGGTCACGCGAGCCCCCGCGCGATCCGGCTCGACCGAGGGTGCCGCATGGCGCGCGAACAGCCGCCCGTTGAACGGGCGAACGATCAGGTCGCCGGTATCGCAGCCCATTCGCGACAGGCGTGTCAGCGCGCCGAGTCCGTCCCAGAGCCCGCGCGCCTGTCCGCCGGCCGCGCCTGGACGGGCGTCCAGGGCCTGGCGAGCCAGCGAGCCGATGGTGTAGCCGACGCCGTACACCGGATGACGCCGCGGCACGAGGTCACGCGACTCGGCGAACAACAGAAACAGCACGCGATACACGATCGTGAGCGCCTCGTCGAACCGGCTCGCCATTCCGCCGTCGACGACGGTCGCGAGCGCGGTCAGGGCTTCCATGACGCCGACTTGTAAGTCGCGGCGGACGCCGTCTCTGAAGACGGTCGACGCGGCGACGATGCGATCGATTCCCGCCGGGGCCGGCCGTCGTCCGTCCGAGGGCGGATGAGCGAAGCTTCGGGCGTTCGCCAGTGCCCAAAAGGCCGGAAACGAAGGCCCCTCGAACACCTCGGGCAGCGTGAAGTCGACGCTGCGGCGAATGGCATGCGCGCTGACGTCGACGAGCGACAGGTGCGGCGGCGCGAGTACGAAACCCCACGCCGCGCCGACAGCCCGTGCATGGCCGACCAGGTCGCGCCACGCCGCGGATGGCCGGGACGCCCATGGCAGCACGAGCATCGCGACGGGCGAGCCGCCGCCGTAACGCGCGTCCAACGTCAGGGCGGCGCGACGTCCGTCGAAGGCCGCACTGCGAACACGAAAGCCGAGCATCCCGGCGAGCGGCGTCGCCACGAGGTCTGCCACCGCGCGGATGCCGGTCGCCGGTCCGCAGGTCTCCGCGACACGCCGCCACCACCGCTCGAGGTGCGGTCGACCTCGTGACCACTCGCTCGCGTCGGTGGTCGCATGAACCCTCCAGAGGCCGTCAGCGAGGAACCGTGTGGGCAGGAGCGATCCACCCACGCCGGGCAGGATGGTCGGCGTCACTTCTGGAGGGCAATCGCTGCAACGAGCGCCACGCGACCCACGGCGACCGTTGGCGGCGGCCCGATCTCGGCGACCACACGGTCGCGGGGGCTTGGCGCCGCCGTCGCCGGGCGATCGAAGAGTCCCGGTTGTGCGAGTTCGGCCGCCCGTCTCGCACGAAGGTACCGGTCGATCGCGCGATCGACAGCCGCCGCCGACCGGGCGCGATCGGCGACCAGCCGCCGAATGCGATCGCAGCGGCGACGAACGCGCCGGGCAGCGATCGCCCGCGCGTGCTCGACGAGCGACCGGTCGAGCTCCGTCGCGACCTCGCCCGGTCCCCTGATAACCGCGAGGCGGGCCTCCAGCACATCGCCAGTGGCGTCGACAATCGGCACGGAGAAGACAAAGAGCCAACCGCCCGACTGTTCAGTGCCGCGCGGCGCGGTACGGCAACGTGCGACGAGCGCTCCCGTGGCCTGCGGCTCCGCCTCGCGCCATTGGGCGGCCCAGAGTCGTCGTGTCCTCGTCAGCCGCGCCAGCCATCGCGCCTGGCGTTGCCATGTCTGGTCGATGTCGATCGAGACTGTGGGTCGACGGCTGCCCGCGAGACGCGGTCGCGACACGTCAGCCATGAGTTCCGCGCCGAGGTCTGATTCGGTTGGCCACTCGACGCCGGCAAGGCTGACCCCCATCGCATTTTCCGAGCGGACCGCACGCTTCGCGATCCGAGTGAGCAATTCGGATTCAGTCCGATGCCGTGACACGAGGAGCGTCACATGAACGGGTCTGGTTTGGCCGATGCGATCGACGCGTCCGGCGCGCTGCGCCAGACGAGCGGGGTTCCACGGCAGTTCCAGGTTGACCACCCAGCGGCTACGCGCCTGCAGATTGAGGCCCTGGCCGGCGACGTCCGTGGCGACCAGCACGTCCGCCTCGCCGCCGAGGAAGTGGTCGAGTGAAGCCTGACGTTCGCGAGGCGTCTGCCCGCCGTGTAACCCCGCGACGACCGCGATGGTCCCGACCCTCCGGCACACGGCGTCGAGCGAGTGCCGGAACTCGGTGAAGACGACGACCGGCTCGGCTCGGCGCGCCACGAGTCGAGTCACGCGCCGCACCTTCGAGTCGTCCGCGGCTGCCCGGTCGACGAGCGTCAGCAGGCGTCGCAGCCACGCTTGCTCGTGCGCCGGTCCAAGTCCGACGTGCGTGGAGAGCGAGGCGTCCTCGTCGTCTCGGAAGGCATCGTCCGGCTCAACGCCAAAATTCAACCTCGTTTGGCGCCAATCGAGCGGCTCGCCGAGCCGAGCCACCTCGAGCCATGCCGCGCGTCGCCGAAGCGACACGGCCAGGGCCGCCATGGTCGACAGGCCGCGCTTGCGAAGGACTGAGAGCAGGAGCAACGCCGCACTGCGATGAGCGCCCCCGGCTGCGCGAAGGACGGCCTGCTCGAATGCGATCAGCGTCTCGAGCGCTCGCTCCTCGGCAGGCGAGGGCGTCACGTGGTGCCAGCGGACGCGCCGGCGCTCGGCCCATCCCAGACTTGACGCCGTGCGCCGGAGCACGACGAGACCTGAGTCGGCCCGCGCGAGGCCGTCCAAAGCCCCCAGGTCCCGGAGTCGAGCGAACGCCGACGGGTCCCCGTTGTGCGGCGTCGCGGTCAGGAGCATCACCCGGCGGGACTGGCGCGCCAGGGCGTCACACGCGAGGTGCCGATCCGACCGTCCCGCGACGTCGTGCGCCTCGTCGATGACCACGAGGTCCCACCGGACCGCTGGAAGAGCGTTGAAGACGTGCGGCTGCTTGACGAAGTCAGGGGTGGCGATCCACACGCCGGGACGCCACGGCGATGCGCCGCGGGTGACCTCGCTCACGAGGTGCCGCAGGTTGTCCGCGTCGGCCGGGATGGCCCGGATGGCGAACCGCCCGGTCAGCTCGCCGATCCACTGGTCCCGCAGCGACGCCGGCACCAGGATGAGGACATAGCCGTTGACCGTTCGGCGCATCGTCTCAGCGATGACCAGGCCGGCCTGGATCGTCTTGCCCAGTCCGACGGCGTCCGCGACGAGGACCCGCCGGGAGCCGTGCAGGAACGCGAGGGCGGCCTCGAGTTGAAAGGGCAGGATCTCGACGCTCGCGTCGAGCGCCGCGAGGGGCGTTCGAACGGAGTAGGTGTGCGCTGCCCAGGCGAGGACCCTCGCGCGGAGGTGAGACCACCGGACGCGTCGCAGCCGCTCGACGCCGCGCTCGGTCTCCGGGCGGTCGAAGGGCGCGAGGAAGGTCCGGCGGATGTTGGGCCTTTTGACGTCCAGGACCTGGACGTCGCCGGCGACGCGCAGGTGGTCGACGCGCCAACGGCACCTGCGAATCCAGACGAGGTCTCCCGCGGCTGGCGGTCTCGAGAGTGGCACGAATTGCGACCTCCTGCCGGGCGTGCGGCGGCAGATCTGGCGATCGCCGACCGTCCGGGAGCCGAGACGCGCGGAGCGCGCGTTCGCTGCGGCTCAGTAGAGCAAGGTCAATGCCACTTCTACGGCGACCGCAGTCGACACACGGTCGCGCCCAAGTGGGCGTGCGGGTCGTCCCAGAAGGACCCGACGAAGTCGTGGCGCTCGAGGACGGCTTGAACGATGCCGCGCTGCACGCCTCGGCCCCGGCCGTGGACGAGTCGGACCTCGGTCAGGCCCCGCGCGTGCGCCGCCCGCAGATACTCGTCAACGACCGACGGGATGTCCCGCGGGGCGAAGGCGTGAAGATCGAGTTCGGGCTCGATGGGAACGACGTGCGGATCGGACACGGGGCGGAATCTCCGATTGGCGATCTGAGAGCGTCAATCGATTGGCGACTGCCGAACGTCGATTGCAGATTTGTTGATATATTCCGCCACCACCGTCGTCGTGATGCCGCCGCGGGCGGTGAAGGCCCCGGTCACGGTGATGCGCCTCGGCGCACAGGCCGTGACCAGGTCGTCGAGAATGCGGTTGGTGGCGGCCTCGTAAAAGATGCCCTGATTGCGATAGTCGAGCAGGTAGAACTTCAACGCCTTCAATTCGATGCAGGTCCGATCCGGGACATAGGCAATGCGGATCTCACCGAAGTCCGGCAGACCCGTTTTCGGGCACATCGAGGTGAATTCCGGGCATCGAATGTCGATAGTGTAGTCGCGCTCGGGTTTAGGGTTGGGGAAGGTCTCGATGGTCGCAGACATGAAAAAACATTGTACTGACGCCGTCAAACGCCGGGTGATCAATTGACACTCCCCTGCCGCAGGGCTACGATTACCGCCGTTTCACTGCTGTTTTGACGTCGGGACCGCACGCGCGCGCGGTTTGGACGACACGTTCTCAACGCGCGCCCTAGCCAGGGAGAATAAGGCAATGGCAGACGCCCGGCGCATGGGCAAGATGGAGCTGTTCGCGCACTTCGCGGAGAAGTTCGACATGAAGCGCACGGCGGTGCGCGATCTCTTCGACGAATTGCTGCGACTGTCCGAGAAGGAGTTGAAGCGATCCGGCGAGTTCGTGCTTCCCGGCATGTGCAAGCTGGTCGTGCAGAAGCGCAAGGCGCGAGAGGGCCGCAACCCGGCGACCGGCGAGCCGATCAAGATTCCGGCGAAGACGGTCGTGAAGGCCCGTATTGCGAAGCAGCTCAAGGACGCCGTCCTGCCGCGCAAGTAGCAGGGTCCTTCCGCGCGCGCGGAAGGCGTCCGAAGTCGCGGCTCGATGTCCGTTGGTCGGCCGAATCGCCGGGATCCCTGATTCGGCGCCGATCAACGGACCCTCGGGCCGTTCCGCCACCTGAACCGCTCACCAAGTACACTGAGTCGATCGACGCGCGCCCGGGTGCGGACCGACCACCGGTCCGTCGCCGTCGGCGCCGCTTTTCGTGGAGATCATCTTCGTGGCTCACGATTTCGATGTCGTCGTGATCGGATCGGGCACCGGCGGCTACGTCGCGGCCATTCGCGCGGCGCAGCTCGGACTGCGCGTGGCCGTCGTCGAGCGCCAGTCGGCCTTGGGCGGCACGTGTCTCAACTGGGGCTGCATTCCGACCAAAGCGCTGCTCGAGCACGCCCACGCGCTGAAGATCGCGGAAGAGGCCGCCGAGTGGGGCGTGAGTTTCGGCACGGCGGCCGGCCGGCCCGCGATCGACATGGCACGCGTGCACGCCCGGAAGAACAAGATCGTCGCCGGCCTGACCAAGGGCGTGGAATTCCTCTTCAAGAAGAACGCGATTGTCTGGATCAAGGGCACCGGCCGGCTCGCCGGCGGCGGCGTCGTCGAGGTCACCGGTCCTGATGCCCGGCGGATCAGCGCGCGTGAAATCATCGTCGCCACGGGTTCCGCACCGCGGAGCGTGCCCGGTATCACGATGGATGGGACGCACATCATCTCGAGCGACGAAGCGATTCACCTGCCCGTTGTGCCGAAGGCGATGGCGATCATGGGCAGCGGCGCGGTCGGCGTCGAGTTCGCGTCGATTTTCCGCCGCTTTGGCAGCGAGGTGACGCTCATCGAGCTCTTGCCACGTCTTGTGCCAAACGAGGATGCAGCCGTCTCAGCCGAGCTCGAGAAGGCATTCAAGAAGCGCGGCATCGTGAACCGTACGAACACGACGGTCACGTCAGCCACCGTCACGGGCGACCGCGTCACGATCGACATGCACGACGGCGCGGGCAAGACGTCCTCGGTCACGGTCGACGCACTCCTCGTCGCCACGGGCCGCGGCCCAGTGACCGAGGGGCTCGGCGCGGCCGACGTCGGCTTGGCGCTCGAGCGCGGCTTCGTGAAGGTCGACTCGCTTTTCCGCACCAACGTGCCCGGCATCTCCGCAATTGGCGACGTCATCACGATGGGCGGTCCGCACGCCCAGCTGGCCCATCTGTCATCGGCCGAGGGCATCGTGCTGGCCGAGCGGATCGCGGGTCGGGACGCGCGGCCCCTCAACTACGACCAGGTGCCGGCGTGCACCTACTGCGAGCCGGAGATCGGCAGCGTCGGGTTGACGGAAGCCGAGGCGGTGAAGCGGGGCTACGACGTGCGCATCGGCACATTTCCGTTCGGCGTGCTCGGCCGCGCCAGAATTGCCGGCGAGACGGAGGGCTTTGTGAAGATCGTCGCCGAGACGAAGTACGATGAGCTGCTCGGCGTGCACATGATCGGTCCGCGAGCGACCGAGCTCGTCGCCGAGGCGGCTGTCGCCCTCCGCCTCGAGGCGACGGTCGAGGAACTGATCCGGACGATCCACGCGCATCCGACGATGTCCGAGGCGGTGGGCGAGGCGGCACACGCGGCACACGGCGCCGCGATTCACGCGTGAGGACGGGGAATCCCAATCATGGCTACTGACGTCGTGATGCCCCAGATGGGCGAGTCGATCGCGGAGGGCACCATCGTCCGCTGGATCAAAAGGGTCGGCGACGCGATCGACAAGGACGAGCCGCTCTTCGAGATCTCGACCGACAAGGTCGACGCCGAGATTCCGGCGCCCGGCGCCGGCGTGCTGCTCGAGATCAAGGCAAAAGAGGGCGAGACGGTTCCCGTCAACAGCGTCGTCGCGGTAATCGGCGCGGCCGGGGAACGGTCGATCGAACCAACGGCGGGTGCGTCGGCTCCCGGCCCGACGCCGCAGGCGACGCCCGGCGCCAAGGTATCGCCGGCACCGGCGGCGGTTGCGGCCGAGTCGGCGCCCGTGTCGCCGGTTGCGGCATCGCCGGCGCCCGTGGCGCCGCACGCGGGGCCCGCCACGCTTGCCGACCTGCGTCGCACGCGGTCCTCACCCCTCGTCCGGACGATCGCGAAGGCGCACGGCGTCGACATCACCGCCCTCACGGGCACAGGCATTTCGGGCCGCGTGACGAAGAGGGACATCCTGGCGTTTGTCGACAGCGGCGGGGCCGCCGCCGCGCCCGCGCCCGGGTCCGCGCCCGCGATGCCGGTGCCGATGACGCCCCCTCCCGCGTTCAAGCCCGGTGAGAACGTCCGCATCGAGAAGATGGGCGTGATGCGGAAGAAGATCGCCGAGCACATGGTGATGTCGATCCACACGTCGCCGCATGTGTACTCGGCCTACGAGGTCGATTTCGGCAAGATCGACGCGATTCGGATCGAGAAGAAAGCGGCGTACGAAGCGGCCGGCGCGAAGCTGACCTACACCGCCTTCATTGCCAAGGCGACGATCGACACGATCCGGCAGTTTCCCTTCGCGAACGCCTCGATCGACGGTGAGAACATCGTCTACAAGCGCGACATCAACCTCGGCGTCGCCGTCGCCCTCGACCAGGGCCTCATCGTGCCGGTCATCAAGAGCGCCGACGAGCGCAACATGCTCGGCCTGTGCCGCGCCATTCAGGATTTGGCCCACCGCGCGCGGACGAAGCAACTCAAGCCCGAGGACGTGCAGGGTGGCACGTTCACGATCACGAACCCCGGCATCTTCGGCGCCCTGTTCGGCTTGCCCATCATCAGTCAGCCCCAGGTCGCGATTCTCGGCGTGGGCAGCATCGACAAGCGTGTCGTCGTCGTCAACGACATGATCGCGATTCGTCCGATGTGCTGCCTCACGCTCGGCTACGACCATCGCCTGATCGACGGCGCGGACGCCGGCCGTTTCCTGCAGGCGCTGAAGGATCGTCTGCAGGACTTCGACGAGAGTTCGGTCTAGCCTGG
>Ga0209580_10000848_pt1 | contig 14982 bp, 10 predicted proteins | sample Coa_R1_5_FD_187153 | JGI IMG/M metagenome (GOLD analysis project Ga0209580, IMG submission 187153) | Surface soil microbial communities from Centralia Pennsylvania, which are recovering from an underground coalmine fire - Coalmine... | ecosystem: Environmental > Terrestrial > Soil >... | reverse complement strand
CCGATGATTATTTCTGATAAACTGCAGCGCTGGATCAACACGCTGGATTACGGATTCTACTCCGGCGACCATCACATCCACGCGGCCGGCTGCGCTCACTACACGAACCCCACCGAGGGCGTGTTTGCCAAGGACATGTTCTTGCACGTGAAGGGCGAAGGGCTGAACGTCGGTTGCAACCTTACCTGGGGGCCGTGCTACGAATTCCAACGGCAATTCTTCGAACCAACTGTGAACAAGCTGAGTGAGCCGTTTACCGTGCTGAAGTACGACATCGAAGTTTCCGGCTTCGGCTCGCAGGCGATGGGCCACGTTTGTCTGCTGAATTTGAAAGACCAGACCTACCCTGGCTCGGACGGCACGAAGACCAAAGGCTGGCCGACCTGGACGACCCCGGTGATGCGCTGGGTGAAGGAACAGGGCGGTGTAACGGGCTATGCCCACTCCGCCAGCGGGCTCGGCGTGAACGTCGACCGAGCTGCTCGGCGGTTGTTCCAGGCACTTGATGCCAACAACGATGGCTTCATTACTAAAGATGAGGCCGTAAAGGCCAAGCTGCCCTTGCCCGAACCATTCGACACAATCGACACGAATCACGATGGCCAGATCACGCTGGCAGAACTCACGGCGAGTCACGGCCGGATGATGAATCGTTTGCCGAATCTCTGCATCCCGGAGATGGATGGCATTGGCGCGCAGGAGATCTGCGTCAGCACCGCCATGGGTGTGTGTGATTTCATCAGCGCCATGGACACGGCCCGCGTGCCGGAGTGGAATTGTTGGTATCACATCATGAACTGCGGCTTCCCGCTCAAGGCCAGCGGCGAAACTGATTTCCCTTGCATCAGCGGTAGCCGGGTGGGCGAGGGCCGCGTTTACGTTCAGCTTGGCAAGGTCGATCACGTGGACTTCACGCAATGGTGCAACGGTATCGCGAAAGGGCGGTCGTACGTTTCCGATGGCTACGCGCATGCACTCGACTTCCGCGTGGGCGGCCAAAGCAGCGGCGACGAGTTGAAGCTCGATAAGCCAGGCACCGTGAAGATTACTGCCAAGGTCGCGTTTGCTTCCGAAATGCCGCTCGGCACATCGAAGGGCGCTGCGCTGCCCCAGGGCCGGATGCGCACCGTGGAACTTATCGTCAACGGCAAGGCGGTTGCCAAGACGGAAGTCCCTGCCGATGATCAGATTCATGACATCGAGTTCTCGGCTCCCGTCGAGCGCAGCAGCTGGATTGCCTTGCGGCATTTCCCCCAGATGCACACGAACCCGGTGAACGTTATTGTCGAAGGCAAACCAATTCGCGCTTCGCGAAAGAGCGCGGAGTGGTGCATCGGGGTGATCGAGCAACTCTGGGGCGTTCGCGGCCCCGGCCTGAACCCCGAAGAGCGGCCCGAAGCTGAAAAGACCTTCCAGAAGGCGCTGGAGATTTACCGCAAGATTGCGGCCGAAGCGCCGGAGGGAAGTTAAGCGTGACAAGGTGAGGGGGTGACAAGGTGACAAGGTGAAAGAACTGTTGGGTCACCTTGTCACCTTGTCTCAAACAGCAGGAGGTTTGCATGTTTTCTGCACCCGTCAAACCTCCTGAGCATCGCGCGATCCGCGCTCCGCGCGGTCCAAAAATCACGTGCAAAGGCTGGATTCAGGAAGCCGCCCTGCGCATGCTCATGAACAATCTCGACCGGGAAGTGGCCGAAGATCCCGACCATCTTGTTGTTTACGGCGGTTCTGGCAAGGCGGCCCGAACCTGGCATGACTTCGACACCATCGTGGCCACGCTGCGCAAGCTGGAAAACGACGAAACGCTGCTCGTTCAATCGGGCAAGCCGGTGGGTGTAATCCGCACGCATGAATTGGCCCCGCGCGTGCTCATCGCCAATAGCCTGCTCGTTCCAAAGTGGGCCACCTGGGAGGAGTTTCGCCGGCTCGAAGCGATGGGCCTGACTATGTTCGGCCAAATGACGGCCGGCAGTTGGATTTACATCGGCACGCAGGGCATTTTGCAAGGCACTTACGAAACCTTCGCCGCCTGCGCCCGCAAGCACTTCGGCGCCAGCCTGGCGGGCCGGCTGGTGGTAAGCGCCGGCCTCGGCGGCATGGGCGGCGCGCAACCGTTGGCAGCGTCGATGAACGGCGCCGCGTTCCTGGGGATTGATGTCGATTCCCACCGGATCGAACGGAGACTGAAAACCGGTTATGTAGACCACATGACCGACCGACTGGAAGAAGCGCTCGGCGTGTTGCTGGCAGCCAAGGAAGCAAGACGGGCCTTGTCGGTCGGACTGGTCGGCAATGCAGCTGACATTTTGCCCGAGTTGGTGCGGCGCCAAATTCCTGTCGATGTGCTGACCGATCAAACTTCCGCCCATGATACATTGAACGGCTATGTGCCTTTGCAGAGTTTCCCCGGCGAAGACTTGGAAGCATTGCGGCGAAATGAGCCGCAGCAATACGTTCAGCGCGCGCTCGAATCGATCGCCGTTCATGTGCAAGCAATGCTTCAGCTTCAGGAGCGGGGTACAGTTACCTTCGAATATGGCAACAACATTCGGGCCCAAGCGGTGGAAGCTGGGGTGAACGATGCATTCCGCATTCCCGGCTTCGTCCCGGAGTATATCCGCCCGCTCTTTTGCGAAGGCAAAGGCCCCTTTCGCTGGGTCGCACTCTCCGCCGATCCGGCCGACATATATCGAACGGACCAGGCAGTACTCCAGACTTTTCCCGAAGATGAATCCCTTGCCCGCTGGATCAAGTTGGCCCGCGAGAAGGTCCATTTCCAGGGCCTGCCCGCCCGCATTTGTTGGCTCGGCTACGGCGAGCGCGCGAAGTTGGGCCTGAAGTTGAACGAAATGGTTCGGAAAGGCGAAATTAAAGCGCCCATCGTCATTGGCCGCGATCACCTTGATGCCGGCTCGGTTGCGTCTCCGAACCGCGAGACTGAAGGAATGAAAGACGGTTCGGACGCGATTGCCGACTGGCCGGTGCTGAATGCGCTTATTAACACTGCCTGCGGGGCCGGTTGGGTCAGCGTGCACCACGGCGGCGGCGTGGGCATCGGCTACAGTTTGCATGCCGGCATGGTGGTCGTGGCCGACGGCAGCGCCGAGGCCGAGCGGCGGCTGCAAATGGTGCTCACCAGCGACCCCGGCATGGGCGTCATTCGACACGTGGATGCCGGCTACGACGAGGCGATTCGTTGTGCGCAAGAGCGCGGTGTCAGTGTACCGGGGTTGAACTACTGATTCGCCGCTTGTGGCTGCGCAAGACGGATGCAGCTTTGCGAGCACTCGCTGTAAGTGATATTTTCCGGCCTGAAGGGCCGATTATACCAGCCCAGGCCGTAAGCGCTGCGAAGAAAGGCAATTTTCGGATTACGAACCTTTAAGCTACCCGCATCGTTGAATGGCCCCTTCAGGGCCCTTGCCTACACTGTAACCTTCGCTCAGGCCCTCAGCCTGGCTGATCGAATCGGCCTTTCCGGCCGTAGAACTTGGAGAAAACCGTTCGCGACGTTGGTATTGGGGAGGAGGGGGGACGAGGGAATCCGGCACTCCACACCGCGTCTTGCGATTCGTATATCCTCGATATGAGTGAAACGTTGAATCTGGCTCTGCTAGGTTGTGGCACCGTCGGCGGCGGAGTTGCGAAATTACTGCTGGAAGAGCGCGACCGCATGGCCCAGCGAGCCGGCCGGCCCTTGAACCTGAAGCGCGTGGTCGTGCGCGATCCGGCCAAGCCGCGGGCCGTGCCGATGCCGCGCGAGCTGGTCGGCACCGACATTCAGGCTGCGATCACCGATCCGAATGTGCAAGTCATTGTCGAACTGATTGGCGGCGTTGAGGTGGCGCGCGCGGCCGTGCTTGCGGCGCTTGCTGCCGGCAAGCACGTGGTCACTGCCAACAAGGCGCTCTTGGCGCAACATGGACCGGAAATCTACGAAGCCGCTCGCCGAGCCGAGCGCGTGGTGGCCTTCGAGGCGAGTGTGGCCGGAGGAGTTCCAATCGTCGCGGCGCTCAGTCAAGGTTTGGCGGCAAACCAGATCATTTCGCTGCAAGGCATCCTCAATGGCACCAGCAACTTCATTCTCACCGAAATGACCGAGCAGCAGCAAACGTATGCTGCCGCGCTGGCAGAGGCGCAACGGCGGGGTTTTGCGGAAGCAGACCCGACCCTCGATGTGGACGGCACCGACTCGGCTCACAAATTGGCGATTCTGGCACAATTGGCTTTCGGCGTGGCGGTGCCGATTTCCGCGATCAGCCGCCGCGGCGTCGCCGGCATTCATGACATGGATATCCGCTTTGCCAGCGAATTGCATCACACTGTTAAGTTGTTGGCCGAAGCCTGGCTCTCCGAAGGGCAGTTGGCATTGCAAGTCGCGCCCGTGCTGCTTCGGAATTCCACGCCGATGGCGCAAGTCCGCGGCTCGGCCAATGCCATCCAGGTCTATGGTGATCTGGTGGGCGAAACGCTCTTCTACGGCCCGGGCGCCGGAGCGATGCCGACGGCCAGCGCCGTGTTGGCCGACCTCATCGACCTGGCCGTGGGCCGCGCGCAGCGCACGTTCGCGAATTTGCGGCTCTGGTCGCTGCAAAGCGCGAGCCTACGCCCCGCCGACAGCGTCCGCAGCCGGTTCTATCTGCGCTTGTTGGTGGAAGACCGCCCCGGCGTGCTGGCCGACGTTTGCCGCGCTTTGGCGGACGAGCAGGTGAGTATCTCTTCGGTGATCCAGCATGAGGCGCTCGACGAGCGCGAAGGCGATATCGTGCCGCTGGTCATTCTCACGCACACCGCCCTCACCGGCCGCTTCCGCGCCGCGGCCGAAGACATCAGCCGGCTGCGCGGCGTGACCGCGCCGAGCGTGTACTTCTCGGTGGCGGACTGAAAGCCGATGGCAAAAATGTAGGCGACGCTTGCCACGCGGCATTCGGGGGTCCTGCTTGCCAAGACGGACCTAGCGCGGACTTCGCGCTTTTGTAGCGGAATTCGCAAGAATTCCGACTAGGCGGCTGGCGGAATTCTTGCGAATTCCGCTACAGAAAATGGAAGCGTGCGCTAAATCATTCTTCCATTGTTATTGTTGGCTGCGAGAATCGCGCTCGAAGCACGCTCGCGCGGGCGTGGTGCGCGGTTGTGGCCTTTGAACTGATGCGACAGGTCGAGCCGCTGCAGTGTGCGCCAGCGCGGGGATTGGGCCAGCGCATGAACTGCCGCTTCGCCGATCAGGTTATCGCTCAAATCGAGGCATTGCAGGCGGGGCCATCCACGCGCGCTTGCGAGCAGTTGGGCGCCTTGGTCGCCGATCAGATTGTCGCGCAGAACCAAGGCTTGAAGGTGTGGAAAGTTGCTTGCTTCGATCAACCTCGCGACGCCCTCATCCGTGACCGCATTCGCACCCAAGCGCACTGTATGCACATCGGCCAGGACGGAAGCCCGGGCAAGAGATTTAACTCCTTCATCGCCAATCGCGCAACCCGTGAGGTGCAGAGCGCGCACGCGGCGCAGTTCCGGCATTTGCACGAGCCGGTCGATCAAGCCGTGGGCGCCGATAAGGCGCAACCGGCGAATCGGCGCCTCAAGAAATAGTTGTTCGCCCACTTCGAGAAAGATCCGAGCCTGTATGGTCAACTCTTCAATGAAGCCGCGGTGAAAGCGATAGCTGTAAGCATGCCGGAAAATGGGCTCGGCCCACTCGGCGCCGTGCTGGTGCAGGAGTCCATGCTGCCGGCGCTCGTTGTCGCCGGCACACTGCAAGCGAATGAATTCCGCCCGTGCGGTTTCGCCGTGTTCGTCCAGCCAATCGGCGTAAACCAGCCGCGGAGGCAGCTCGTCCGGTTGCTCGAGAATAGTTAACAGAAAGGCCCGATCCGAAATCATGGTCAATTCCAGGGCAAGCTGCGGAGGAAGGACGGATTAGCGCGTAAACGGCGATCACCAGGATTATGGCTCCGGCACGATCGTGTACGAGATGTCAGGCCCGTTACGCTTCGGGCTCGCCGTCGCAGTGGGCGGCTTGGACTGGAATTGGGCCGCGCCGACCCCGTGAAGGTCGGGCATGGCAAGACTCGTGTCAAATTGATCGATCGTCACCGGCATTGCCGGAACGGGAAGTGCATTGCGAGCAGGAGCCGCCGTGGATGTTGCGGGCACGGAGAAATCCGCCGGCCGCACCGGCATGGCCACCGTCGGGCTTGGCTGATAAACGGCGTTCACATTGTTGAATTCGGGAGCGCCGGCGTTGTATTGCGCTTGCTGGACCGCCTGAGCCGCCGGCGCCGGATCGTTGCCTTCCATGAGCATCTTCTGCGACGGCCCATGGTCCGGCTGGGCCTTCAAGGCCAGCACCAGGTGCTGGCGGGCAGCTTCGCCCTGGCCGATGTGCTGCATCATCCGGGCCATGTTATATTGTGCGTCAGCCTCCGGCATCGCTTTGCGCAGCCAAGTCAGGGCTTCCTCGTCCCGACCTTGCCGCGCCAGCATGAAGCCCATGCTCTTGCAGTATTCCATGTTTCGCGGCTCGAGCCGGCACGCCTGGGCCAGGCTCACGGCCGCCTCGTCAAAGCGCTGTATCCGCCCCAGGCACAGGCCGCGTTGGAACCAGAGCGTCGCCTCGTTTGGCAATTTCGTCAAAGCAGTTTGCCAGGTTTTCAGCGCCCCATCGCGGTCGCCGGCGAACTCCTGAGCCTTCGCCAGTCCTATGTAGGCCGGCACGAATTTGGCATCGAGTTGGAGCGCCCGGCGATACGAGTCCTGAGCCTTGCTCGAATATTGATTGCGTTCTTGCGGCGAGCGGTTCTCATCGGCGGCGCATTGAGCGAGCACGTCGCCCCAGGTCACGGCCGTGGCCGGCTTCACTTGGGCTTCCTTGGGCGGCTCCGGTTCCTTGCGAATGTTAATGGGGGTATTGCTGCCTACCGCGGGCGGTTTGGCCGGCGGCGCGGCGGACACCAAAGGGTCCGCCGATTGCCGTGGCTCGGTGTGCGTGCAACCAATGAGCCCGCAAATGATCCCGCCCGCCAAAATGATTGCTTTGCGACCTTCCATGGTCTTTCCCCAGATGTCCGTGGCCACAGGTCACTCGGCAATAGGACGGTGTCCTATCGGGAATTGGACCCTGCTTTTTAGAACTCGGCAATGAACGTGGCGGCCGCTTCAGCAAGGAGTTCGCGCGTGAGGTGGACCGGCTGTCGTCTGTATCGGCAAATGGATTGCACGATCTCCAACAAATCGCGGCAATCGCTGGCGCGGGGATTCCGGCCCTGATTGTAATAGCGGGTGTAAAGATACTCGATTCCTTCCGGACAGGGATTCATGCCGAGTTTGCGCGCGTAATTGTTAAAGATCTTCTCGTACACTTCGCGCGCTGGCGCCAGAATTTGCACTTTGTGGCGAATACGGCGGAGGAACGCGTCGTCCACCAGATCTTTCGGATCGAGATTCGTCGAGAAGATGATCAATTGTTCGAACGGCACCTGAAACTTCTTGCCATTGGCGATAGTGAGATAATCGTGCCGGTCTTCCAGGGGCAAAATCCAGCGGTTGAGCAACTCCTTGGGGCTGACGATCTGCCGGCCAAAGTCGTCGATGAGGAAGACGCCGCCATTTGCCTTATAGTGAATCGGAGCCTGGTAGAAATTGGCATCCGCATTGTAGCGTAGGTCGAGCATGCTGAGATTCAATTCGCCGCCAGTGACGATCACGGGCCGGTGGATGCGCACCCAGCGCGTATCGAGGTTGCCCACGGAGAGCAGTCGGCGAACGGTAGCGTCGCTGTCTTCATGATGGTCCAAGCTTTGATCGTCGTCCTGCTGATGAAGCGATGGATCAAAAACCGTAACAATGCTGCCTTCCACCGTAAATGCATACGGAATGTAAATGGAGCCGCCGGCATTGTTCATGAAATCGCCGATGGAGCGGGCAATTGCGGTCTTGCCATTGCCCGGCGGGCCATAAATGAAGACGGACCGGCCGCTGATGATGGCCGGGCCAATCGCGTTGAACAGGTCTTCGCGCAGCACAAGGTGGCCGAACGAAGCTTTGAGCGATTCGGGAATACAACCGATGCCTGTGACGGCCTGGCGGTAACATTGCTCGATGTAATCGTCGAGCGGAACCGGGGCGGCGCCCACATAAGAGCAGGCCCGCATGGCGTCGTTGGCGCGCGAGCGGCCCAGATCGGTAAGCGCGTAGACATAGCTCACTTCGCCCACCAGGTCGCCGCCGGCAACTTCGATGCTCTTTTGGTCCTTGAGGAACTTCAAACAATCGCGAATGACCTTAAACGGCAAACACATGAACTGGGCCAGATCACGCCCGAGCATTTGCCCACGGGTGTACAAGCTCTTCAAGATCATGTCGTTAATGAAGCCGGCCGTCAGTCCCGCTTCCTCCAACGTTTCGGGCGCCAACGGGGCTTCCAACATGCCCGGATGTGCCCAATCGAGCCCAGGAGTCGCCGTGCGCGCCATGCTTGCCTCCAGAAGTCAGAACTCCGAGATCCGAAGTCAGAGGTCGGTTCGTCAGATTTCTTCTGACCTCTGACTTCGGATCTCTGAGTTCTGGTTTTACAGCCATTTCCCGCGCGTAATGATAAACAGCGCCGCCGCCAGCACGGCGAAAACAATCACCACCACCCGGTCGGCCCGATTCGCAAAATGGCGCCAATACCGGTAGAACCCTTGCATGTTCAGCGTGCTGCCCCAGAAGGGAGCGACTGCGATGGAAGCGCGAACGGGAGTGGGCGGTGCGTCGGGACCGGAAGCGGCAATAGGCCCGGCGCTTGCAAACGCCAGGCCCAATGCGAACAGAATCGGAAATGCCCGCGACCAGCGCGAAGGTTGCGAATCCATGGTGTCCATCTCTTGCGCGGGAAATCCGCCGACCGCGAACGCATCGCCTTCGCGGCCGGCGGATTATTCTAACAGTCGATCAACGGGACGGCGGTGGACTATAGGCACCGCCCGGCGGCGGAGTTCCCATGCCCGGCTGGCCGCCCTGGACAGGAACCGGCTGATACGTCGTGACCGATTGGGTCGAAGTCGCCACTCCCGGGGCGGCAGTGCCACCCGTCGCGCCCAGAGTCCCTTGCGCGGCAGTGGTCCAGGCCGCCATCGACTGGGCCGCGGCGGCGGCCGGCTGGCCAACCTCAAACGGATCGTGAATCATGATCTCGAAATTCATCGGTCGGCCGACCATTTGCGCTTGGAGATAATTGCGGACAGCGATTACCCGCTTGCCGTCGAGCGTCCGGCGAGCCTGACCGTATGTTTCGGGATTGCTCGGGTCGTACACCACATCGTGGGCTGTGGCCAGGAATACATTCGGATCCGGGAACGGCCGGCGCCGGACCATGTATTCCAGCTTTGCCTGGCCCATTGCATTCAGCACATCGGATCCTTTATCGAAGTCGTAATTCCAAACGGTCTGATCGAGAATGTGTCCATTCTGGACTTGCGGGGCAAACGCTTCGATTACTTCCCGTTTGGCCGTAAAGGAATAACGCTCCGGCCAGCAGGGGTCCACCATATTGCGGTACGGCACGCAGCCCACCGCCATGGCGACCGTCGAAAGCGCCAGCATCCATGCTGCACGTCGGTTCATCCTTGGTACTCCTTATCTCAGGCCCAGGAACTGCCGCCCCTAGGCTTTCGGTTACTTATTCAACAGTTGCCGCTGGATGTTGATCGCCGCCGGGCCCACCAGCACCACGAAGATGCCGGGGAAAATAAAGAGCACGAGCGGGAAGATCAACTGTACCGCCGTCTTGGCCGCCTTCTCTTCGGCGATTTGCCGGCGGCGGGTCCGCATCGAATCCGACTGTACGCGCAGCGCCTGGGCAATGCTGGCGCCAAACCGGTCTGCCTGAATCAAGATCGCCGCCAGGCTGCGCACATCGTCCACACCGGTGCGAACACCGAGGTCGTGCAGCACTTCGCGGCGCGGCCGGCCCATTTGCAGTTGCAAATTCGCCAGCGCGAATTCTTCGCTGATAATGCGGGCGTGACCTTTCATTTCATCGGTCACTTTCCGCATGGCGGCGTCGAGGCCGAGGCCGCTTTCCACGCACACCACCATCAAGTCGAGTGCGTCGGGCAGCGTCAGGAAGATTTCCTTCTGCCGCTGGGAGCGCAGGAACCATAAGCCGATCACCGGCAAATAGAACCCCGCCGCGCCGCACAGCACAATCCAGAACATCGCCGACACGGTGAAACCGTCGTGCAGCAGGAAGATCAAGACCGCCGGCAGCAGAAACACCGCCAGGCTCGCCACCCGCATGCCCTGGTAAACGGCCGGGGCCGTCTCGCTGCGAAAACCCGCGTTCGCCAACCGCACCCGGAGCGAATTCCGCTCGAGGTCCGATTGGTTCTGCGAGATGCTTGCGCCCAGCCCTTCGATCGTCTTCTTGATGCCGGCCAGGTTCTTGCTCGGCTCCTTCTTGAGTTCAATGTCGGAGAGCGACTTCGACCGACTCAAGCGGACCAGCCGGTCCTCTGCCTGGCTATTGCGCTGCGATACCCAGGTAAGCACCCACCAGACCACCGCCACAATGATTACAAAGACAATAATCGGCAGCAGGACTGTCGGATCCACGATGATTTCTCCCACAATTGCGTATTTTGTCGATCAATCCAGAACCGCGCAAGTTAGGCAATTTGCAGCCACTGCGCACTACACCTTGATGTCCACGATTTTCTTGATGCATAGCGCGCCGAGAACCTGCATAACCAGCGCGAACACCGCCATTTGTATACCCATCGGGTCGGTCCACAGCATCGACACGTAGTCCGGCTTCATGTACAGCATGAGCACGAACAGACCGAACGGCATGGCGATCAACACCACGCCCGACAGCCGGCCTTCCGCCGTCAGGGCTTTGACGTGCCCCAAAATCTTGTAGCGCTCGCGGATCACGTAGCCGATCTTGTCCAAAATTTCTGCGAGGTCGCCACCCGTTTGCCGTTGAATGTTGACGGCCGTCACGAAGAAGCGCAGATCCAGGTTCGGGATGCGATCGCTCAGGTTTTTCAGCGCCTCGTCGAGGGGCACGCCCAGGTTTTGCTCCTCATACACCCGCCCGAATTCCTTGGCGATCGGCGATGGCATTTCTTCCGCGACCACGTGCAACCCTGAGGCGAGCGAGTGCCCGGCTCGTAGCGCCCGGGCCACCAGTTCCATGGCATCGGGCAGCTGGGCGGCGAATTTCTTCAACCGCGTTTTCCGTTTTTGCAGCAGCCACAGGAACGGGATCACAAAAAGCATGAAGGCCCCCACCGGCGCCACGTATAACGTGCCCACCAGCAAGGAACTCATCAATCCGCCGGCCAGGCCCAGCGCCAGCGCGATGCCGAACAACGCGCTGGGCTTGATGGCCACATCGGCCTGATCGAAAATCTTGTGAAAATGGAAGAACTCGGGCGTGATGGCGTCGAGCAGCGTCTTCTTGTCTTCCTGAGAGCTCTTGCGCATCAACAAATCATCGGTCGAATCGCGCCGCCCGCCCTTGCCCACCAGGGTGTCGAGGCGCTCGGCGGTCTTGGTAGACTCGCCGCCTCGCAGCGCCAGGGCCACCAACCCCACCGCGCCTGCCACCACGAAAAACATTACAAACGCCAGAATGATCGGATCCATGTTACACCAGAGGTCAGAGGTCAGGAGTCAGAAGTCAGAAGTCAGAGGTCAGCCTAGTTTTTTCTGACCTCGGAACTCTGATCTCTGACTTCTGATTAATAGTCGCGCATTAGCACCCGTTCCTGGAACATGTTGGAGGGCAGCTTCACGCCCTTCGATTCCAGGCGATTGACGAACGATGGCCGCACGCCGGTGGCTTCGAATTGGCCGTAGGCCCGGCCGTTTTGATCGATGCCCAGCTGCTTGTACTTGAAGATTTCCTGCATAATGATCACATCTTGTTCCAGGTTCATCACTTCCGTGATCGACGTGAGCCGCCGCGGGCCGCCCTGCAAGCGATTGGCCTGGATAATCAGATCCACGGCCGACGCCATTTGCTGCCGCATCGCCTTCATGGGCAACTCGAAGCCGGCCATCATGATCATCGTTTCCAAACGCGATAGACCGTCGCGCACGCTATTGGCGTGCAACGTGGTCATGGAGCCGGCGTGGCCCGTGTTCATGGCCTGGAGCATGTCGAGCGCCTCGGCGCCACGGCACTCGCCGATGATGATGCGTTCCGGCCGCATACGCAGGGCATTGCGAACGAGATCGCGGGTCGCCACGGCGCCCTTGCCTTCGATATTGGGGGGTCGTGTTTCCAGCCGCACGATGTGCTCCTGCTGCAGCTGCAGTTCCGCCGCGTCCTCGATCGTGATGATGCGCTCATCTCCAGGAATGAAGCCCGACAGCGTGTTCAGCAGCGTGGTCTTACCGGAACCAGTGCCGCCGGAAATGACCACGTTGAGCCGGGCCTTGATGCACGCTTCGAGCAGCATCGCCATTTCCGGCGTGAAGGCTTTGTAATTCAGCAGGTCTTCGAGCTTGAGCGGGTTGGTGCCGAAGCGCCGAATCGACATCGACGGACCGTCGAGCGCGATCGGCGGAATGATCGCATTGACACGGGAGCCGTCGGGCAAGCGGGCATCGACCATCGGCGACGTTTCATCCACGCGCCGGCCGACTTTCGAGACGATGCGATCGATGATCTGTAGCAAATGCTCGTTGTCGCGGAAGAAAATGTCGGCCTTTTCCAGCTTGCCGCGACGTTCGACATAAATGTTCTTGGGCCCGTTCACCAGAATATCGCTGATCGTCGGGTCTTTCAGCAAGCTTTCGAGCGGGCCGAAGCCCAGCGTCTCATCGAGCACTTCGTCGATAAGGCGCTCGCGCTCCATGCGGTTGAGCAGCGGGTTTTCGGTGTCGCACAAATGCTCGACCACGCGGCGAATATCGCGCCGCAAGGCATCGCTGGCCAGATCCTTTACGCGCGTGAAATCCAGCTTCTCAACGAGCTTGGCGTGAATTTGTCGCTTCAGGTCTTCGAAGCTCTTGCTGGTATTTCCGGCGTGAGAGCTGCTCACGCTCCCCGACGCGGATGAATGCGACAACCCCAGCCGCGAGCCATGATTGCTGCTGCCCAGACGCGACAATCCCTGTTGCAAACGAGACATGATGAGCGCTCTCCACCGTGCCTGGTAAAACTGCCGCTCCAAACATAGCTTTTTTCTGGCGCAATGGGGGCGAAGTGCGGGAAAAATTTCCCGACGAGCCGGAAGCGTGAGCGACGGACGATCCGAGCCGGAAGCGTAAGCGACGGAGCTTTTTTCCTTGCGAACCGCTATTCCCCCGCCTAAAGTGACGCCATCCCCGCATTTCGAGGCCGCAGCCATGAACACCGAGCCCTATCGCCCCAACGTGGATGAGCTGCTCATCGATTGGGAACTCCAACGGCAAAAGGGCACGCCCATTACGCCGGAAGAACTTTGCCGCGCTTGCCCGGAGCTGCTGGACGAAGTGAAGCAGCGGATTGCGGAGCAGATGAAGGTCGATGAACTGCTGGCCACGCCCGCCCAATCGGATACTGGCCTGAAGGCGGCCGCGAGATTAAGCCTGGGCGAGCCGCAAGTGCTGGCCGACCTGGCCACGCAATCGAAATTTCACAATCTGCGCTTTCACGCCAAGGGCGGCCTGGGCGAGGTCTGGATTGCCGACGACGAAACGCTCGGCCGCAAAGTCGCCCTGAAGCTCATCCAAAAGCAGCACAGCCACCGCGCCGACGCCCTGGAGCGCTTCCAACGCGAAGCCGAAATAACGAGCCGCCTCGAACACCCCGGCGTCGTGCCGGTTCATAGTATCGGCAAAACCGCCGACGACCTGCCGTGCTACGCCATGCGCTTTATCGAAGGCCAGACGTTGCATGAGGCGATACGGGAATTTCACGGACAACCTAACCCCCTAACCCCCTTCCCTAAGAGGGGAGGGGGAATACACTCCTCACCCTTCCCTCCTAGGGAAGGGGGCCGGGGGGTTAGGTTTGATTCCCTCGCCTTTCGCCAACTGCTGCGCCACTTCATCGACGTGTGCAACACGGTCGCCTACGCCCATAGCCGCGGCATCATCCACCGCGACCTGAAGCCGGCAAATATCATGCTGGGGGCTTTCGGCGAGACATGGGTGCTGGATTGGGGGCTGGCAAAGGACCTCGCGGCGAAGCCTCAAGGCGAGTCTGCGAGCCCTGCGGGTGATGCGCCAATGGGAATATCGACCGCCGGCGGCACTCCCAGCTTCGCGGCCCCGGAACAGCTCGAGGGCCACGCGAGCCCGTCCAACGATTTCTACGCCCTAGGCGCGATTCTATACTGTGTGCTCACGGACGGACCAGCAGTGCCGGGCGAAAACCTGCCGGAAATCTTGAATCGCACCCGAAAAGGCGACTACCCGCTGCCTCGTGCCCTGAATCCGCAAATTCCTGCAGCACTGGCAGCAATTTCCCAGAAAGCGCGAGCGCTGAGAACGGAAGACCGTTACGCTTCGGCCACGGCAATGGCGCAGGAAATTGAGCGCTGGCTCGCGGATGAGCCTACTGTGACGCATCGAGACGCTTTCACAATACGCGCGGGTCGCTGGGCGCGCAAACACAAGCCGTTGGTGACTAGCATGGTCGCCGTGAGCGTCGCGGTGATCGTACTTGGCAGTATTGGCGCGTGGTGGCGAGAGAAACGGCGTTTGGATGATGCCGTCAAACAACAGCAAATCGACCAAAGAGTGGAAGCTTTGCTTATCCCTCAGGATCAGCTCGTTGATGATTGGCAACGTCGCGGCAAGATCGCGCTCGATCAAGCCAAGGATAAGGCCAAGAATGCATCGGGAATCGCCCCAGGCGGCGCGACTTCAGACGTGCGCGAGAAGGTGGCGAAATTTCAGGACGCTGTCAATCGATTGGACAGGCAACAAGCCCAGAATGACAAACTGCTGACCGCCCTTCTGGATATCCTTGATTCGCCCGAGTTGATGCCCAGCACATCAGCCGCC
>Ga0209580_10000847_pt1 | contig 14998 bp, 13 predicted proteins | sample Coa_R1_5_FD_187153 | JGI IMG/M metagenome (GOLD analysis project Ga0209580, IMG submission 187153) | Surface soil microbial communities from Centralia Pennsylvania, which are recovering from an underground coalmine fire - Coalmine... | ecosystem: Environmental > Terrestrial > Soil >... | reverse complement strand
GCGTGCGTCGATGCGTTCAAGAAGCTCAATCCCCGGAACCAGTTGCGCAACCCGGTGATGTTCACCGTGTTTGTCGGCAGCATCCTCACGACGATCCTGGGCATCCACGCCTTCATTATGCGCCCGGAGTCCGTGCCGCTATTCAGCTTCGCGATCCATTCCTGGCTGTTCATTCTCGTCATCTCGGCCTGGCTCTGGTTCACGGTGCTGTTCGCGAACTTTGCCGAGGCCATGGCAGAAGGGCGCGGTAAGGCGCAGGCAGATTCGCTGCGCGCGGCCCGGCGCGATGTTATGGCAGCGAAGCTCGAAGCGCCGAAACGCGATGCGGCTCAAACCCAAGTGAATGCATCGCAACTTCGCAAAGGCGATGTGGTGCTGGTCGAAGCGGGCAACATGATCCCGGCCGACGGTGAAGTGATCGAGGGGGTGGCCTCCGTGGATGAAAGCGCCATCACCGGCGAAAGCGCGCCCGTGATTCGCGAAAGCGGCGGCGACCGGTCGAGCGTCACGGGAGGCACCCGCGTGCTTTCCGATTGGCTCATTGTCCGCGTTACCGCCAATCCCGGCGAGACCTTCCTTGACCGTATGATCGGCCTGGTGGAAGGCGCCAAACGGCAAAAGACGCCCAACGAAATCGCGCTCGACATTCTCCTCGCGGCCATGACGATCATCTTCCTGATCGTCTGTGCGACGCTGTTGCCGTTTTCGCGCTTCAGCGTGGACGAGGTGCGCAAAGTCGAGCCTGCCGCGCACGCCCTACCAGTAACGATGACGGTGCTTGTCGCACTGCTCGTGTGTCTAATCCCCACGACCATCGGCGGCCTCCTTTCCGCCATCGGCATTGCGGGCATGGACCGCATGATTCAGGCCAACGTCATCGCCATGTCGGGCCGGGCGGTGGAAGCGGCCGGCGATGTGGATGTTTTGTTACTGGATAAGACTGGAACCATCACACTGGGCAATCGGCAAGCCGTGGAGTTGATTCCAGGGCCTGGCGTGCAACCGGGCGACCTTGCCGATGCCGCGCAACTGGCATCGCTGGCCGACGAGACTCCGGAAGGGCGCAGCATCGTGGTGCTGGCCAAAGAGAAGTACGGCCTGCGCAGTCGCAATATTCACGAGATTGGCGCCACGTTTATCCCGTTTTCGGCGCAAACCCGGCTCAGCGGCGTGAACCTCAACGGCCGCTTGGTCCGTAAAGGCGCCACCGATGCCATTGCAAACTTTGTGAAGGAACAGGGCGGCCGGTTGCCCCCGGAAGTGCAGCGTCAGGTGGAAGACATTGCCAAACGCGGCGGCACGCCGTTGGTGGTGGCGGAGAACGGGCGCGTTCTGGGCACCATCTACCTGAAAGACATCGTGAAGGGCGGCATCAAAGAGCGCTTCGCCGAATTGCGGCAAATGGGCATCAAGACGGTGATGATCACCGGCGATAATCCGTTGACGGCGGCGGCCATTGCAGCGGAGGCCGGGGTCGATGACTTTCTCGCCCAGGCCACGCCGGAAGCGAAGCTCAAAATGATCCGGGAATACCAGTCGGGCGGCCGGCTCGTGGCCATGACCGGTGACGGCACCAACGACGCGCCAGCCCTGGCCCAGGCCGACGTGGCGGTGGCCATGAACTCCGGCACCCAGGCCGCCAAGGAAGCCGGCAATATGGTCGATCTCGATTCCAACCCCACGAAGCTTATCGAAGTCGTCGAAATCGGCAAACAATTGCTCATTACGCGCGGGTCCCTGACGACCTTCAGCCTTGCGAACGACGTGTCGAAATACTTCGCCATCATCCCGGCCGCCTTTGCCAGCACCTACCCGGTGCTGGACAAGCTCAATGTCATGCGCCTGGCGACGCCGTCGAGCGCGATTCTTTCGGCGGTGATCTTCAATGCGTTGGTGATCATTGCACTGATCCCGCTCGCCTTACGCGGCGTCAAATATCGACCCGTCGGCGCGGCCCGCTTGCTGCGCGACAACCTGCTGATCTACGGCGTCGGCGGGTTAATTGTGCCCTTTATCTTCATCAAGCTCATTGACATGTTGCTGGTTGCTTTACATTTGACGTGATCATCGAGAAAGCCCACGGGCGGTAGTCCGTGGGGATTGGGGATTCTCATGTTGAAACAACTTCGACCCGCCATCGTGATATTCATCCTGCTGACGCTGTTGACCGGCATCGTCTACCCGGCCATTGTCACGGCCATCGCGCAGGTCGCTTTCCGGCATCAGGCCAACGGAAGCATGATTGAAAAGGACCGCAAGGTTGTCGGCTCCGAATTGATCGGCCAAGAATTTACCGACGATAAGTATTTCTGGGGCCGGCCGTCGGCGACCACGCCGGCCTACAATTCGGCCTCTTCCTCCGGCTCCAATCTCGGGCCGACGAATCCCGATCAGATCAAAGCGGTGACCGACCGCGTGGAAGCGCTGCGCAAGGCGCATCCAGACCAAGCCGGCAAACCGGTGCCGGTTGATCTGGTCACCGCCTCGGGCAGCGGGCTTGATCCGCACATCAGCCCGGCCGCGGCAGAGTACCAGGTGGCGCGCGTTGCCAAAGCTCGCAGCATGGGGGAACAGCAGGTGCGTGATCTTGTTGCAGCCAACACCGAAGGGCGCACGTTCTTCCTGCTTGGCGAGCCACGGGTCAATGTTTTGAAACTGAATCTCGCGCTCGATAATGCGGCACCAAGCAAGAAATAGTTGGCCAACTCGGACTGCAACCATGAATGAAATTGGTCTAGTGAATGAGCTGGTTGGCGGGCCGTTGGACGGATCCATTTGGTCTTCGGATTGGGTGCCGCATTGGTGCCAAAGAATTTCCTATGTAGCGCGAGGTCCGTTTGGCAGCCACCGCTGGGCCGATTATGAACTCCAGACCAGCCGGCTGGAATGGAAAGACGCTCAAGCTTGCGCACATTTTCGCTATCTGTTCGTCGGGTTCCGTGAGACGTTTCCATCTCGATCTGCTTGGCTATTATCCAAGCTCATCCACGGCAGCCGGTGGCTGCGCGTGCGTTGTCTGGGCACCCAATTCAGCAGTTCACAGAAGACTCGAAGTCCGCAAAAAGATGCTGCCAACCCCTAGCTCGTCAGAATCATTAACTCTCGGCCAATTCACGTGAAAAGAGGTGAATCGGCGCAAGCCGGTAAGCCGGGCGGGGGCGCCAGTAGACAGCTGGTTGCCTCCGCCTCTTCTTCAACCAGCATTGCCTCGCTCCATTGTGGCCTCCTATCGAACCTGGTGGCTGCGCAAAGCGGCGGGCTGGACGAGGCATTTGTCAGAAGCCGGAAGGCACATTAGATTTTTGACCAATCATTGCTAGCCGATCCTATCTCGCCTATTTGAATATCGATCACAGTCCGGGCGTTCCACCATACAATGTCGGGGAGAGGACTCGCAACGATGAGCCAAGCCGATACCCGACCGAACCCCGACGAGCTGCTGGCCCGCGTGAAGGCGGAAGAGTCGCGCAGCGGGCGCGGCAAGTTAAAGATTTTCTTCGGCTACGCGGCCGGCGTCGGCAAGACGTACGCCATGCTCGAAGCGGCTCGGCGCGAAAAGGAAGAGGGCGTGGACGTAGTGGTCGGCTATGTGGAACCGCACGGCCGGCCGGAGACGGAAGCCCTTCTCGCCGGACTGGAAGCGTTGCCACCGAAGATGGCGCCGTATGGCGGCGTCGTGTTGCGCGAATTCGATCTCGACGCGGCTCTAAAGCGCAAGCCGCGCCTTATTCTCATCGACGAATTGGCCCACACCAATGCCGAGGGGCTTCGCCATGCCAAGCGCTGGCAGGATGTGCAGGAATTGCGCGATGCCGGCATCGACGTGTACGCGACGCTCAACGTGCAGCACCTGGAAAGCTTGAATGACGTGATTGCCCAGATTACCACCGTGGTGGTTCGGGAAACAGTGCCCGACGCCGTGCTGGAAGAGGCCGACGAGATTGAACTTATCGACCTCACGCCGGAAGAATTGATCGATCGGCTCAAGGCGGGGAAGGTTTACTTACGGCAGCAGGCGGAGCGGGCGCTCGAGAATTTCTTCCAGAAGTCGAACCTTCAGGCGTTGCGCGAACTCTCGCTGCGGCAGGCGGCCCAGCGGCTTCAAAAAGACGTGGATGCCGCCCGGCGTGACAAGGCGGTCGCCGCGCCTTGGGCCACGAACGAACGCCTGCTCGTGTGCGTGGGGCCTAGCCCCACGAGCATGAAACTCATCCGCACCGCCCGCCGAATGGCGGCGGCCTTTGGAGCGGAATGGATCGCCGTGGCCGTGGAGCAGCCGCTGGCGGTGGGCCACCCGTCCGCCACGCGCGAGCAGATCTCGCAACACTTGCGCCTGGCCGAGCGACTCGGGGCCGAGACGCGTATGCTGATTGGCGAAAAAGTGGCGGACACCGTGCTCGATTTCGCCCGGCAGCGCAATGTCACCAAGATCGTCGTCGGCAAGACGGCGTTGTCGCGTTGGAAGCGGCTTTTCTTCGGCAATGTGGTGGACCAGTTGCTGGATAAGAGCGGTGAAATCGATGTGTATGTAATCCGCGGCGAAGCAGAGGGGAGGCCGCGCCGGCCAGTACCAACGCAGCCTCCGGCAGTGGTCTGGCGCCAATACGCTGCGACCGCCGGCGTGGTGGTGATCTGCGGCTTGGTCGGCGCGCTGTTTCACCGCCTAAGATTGGCCGAAGCTAACTTGCTGATGGTATTTTTGCTTGGCGTGGTCGTCGTGGCCAACCGCTTCGGCCGCTGGCCCGCCGTAGTTTGCGCCATTGCCAACGTCCTGGTGTTCGATTTCTTCTTTGTGCAGCCGTATTTCAGCTTTGCGGTTTCCGACGCGGAGTACCTGTTTACCTTCGCCGTGATGCTCGGCATCGGCCTGCTGATCAGTGTACTGACGGTGCGCATTCGCGAGCAGTTGAAAGCGTCGCAATTGATCGAAGCACGAACAGCCGCGCTTTTCCGGCTCACGAAACAATTAGGCGAATTGTCGGGCACCGAGTTTCTGGCCCAAAGTGCTGGCCGGCAGCTTCAGGAGATCTTCGACGCGGAGGCCGTGGTTTACTTGCGCGAACAAGACGACCGGCTCGTGCTGCGCTTCGGCGACTGGACCAGCATCGTCGCGCAGGCGACGAATAGCGTGGTGGCCCAATGGGTCACCGATCATGACCAACCGGCCGGGGCTGGAACCGACACATTGCCCAGCGCTACTGCATTGTTTGTACCGCTAATTGGATCGCAAGAGACTCTGGGCGCTGTGGGCGTCAAACCGCGCGATCCGCAGCGCTTCATGGACCCAGAGCAGCGGCGGCTGCTGCAAACCTGTGCGAGTTTGATAGCCCTGTCTATCGAGCGCGACCTGTCGATCTTGAAAGCCCATGAAGCGCAGCTCCAGGTCCAGGCAGAACAGTTGCGCAATTCGCTGTTAAGTTCCGTCTCGCACGATTTGCGCACGCCGCTGGCGGTCATCGCGGGAGCGAGTTCAAGCCTGCTGGACGCATCACCGGGGCAAACGCCCGAAACTCGACGGGAACTCTTAGAAACCATCGTCGAAGAATCGCGCCGACTGACGCGCTTGGTGGACAAGCTGTTGGACATGACGCGCCTGGAATCCGGCAAGGTAGTGCTGAACAAGCAATGGCACGTGTTGGAAGAAATCGTCGGCTCGGCCTTGAATCGGTTGCGGCACGATCTGAAGGATCATCCGGTGCGCGTCGAAATCCCGCCGGAGTTTCCACTGCTTTCCATCGACAGCGAATTGCTGGAGCAAGTGTTCTTCAACTTGTTGGAAAATGCCGCACGCTATACGCCACCGGGCAGCGAGATCGAGATCAGCGCGCGGCCAATCGGGGCAGAGATCGAGATCACTGTGGCCGATGCGGGCCCCGGAATTCCAACCGGCAGCGAATTGCGCATCTTTGAGAAATTCTTTCGCGGTCCGGCCATTGCGCCCGACGGCCGGCGCGGCGCGGGGCTCGGACTCTCCATCTGCAAGGCTATCATGCAAGCGCACGGCGGACAGATTCGCGTGCGCAACCGGCCCGAGGGAGGAGCCGAGTTCACCTTGCTTCTGCCGTATGTGGAGGTCGCCCCGCCGGTGAAATTGGATGCCGCCCCGGCGGCCGGCGGAGCTTGATATGCCAACCGCTGCCCCGCTTATTCTTCTGGTGGAAGATGAAGCGCCGATCCGTCGCTTTTTGCGCGCATCGCTGGCCGGCGAAGGCTACCGCTTGGCCGAAGCCGACACGGGCCGGCAAGGACTGCGGCTGGCGACTCAGCAACCTCCCGATCTTGTTATCCTTGACCTCGGCCTACCGGACATGGATGGCCAGGAGGTTCTGCAACAATTGCGTGAATGGCTGAAAGCGCCCATCGTAATCCTCTCCGCTCGCGATCAGGAAAAACAGAAAATCGCGGCTTTCGACCTGGGTGCAGACGATTATTTGACCAAGCCCTTCGGCACCGGCGAGCTGTTGGCACGCATTCGCGTGGCCCTGCGTCATGCCGCCCGCGTGGAAGGCGAGCGCGAAAGCACGACGTTTGAATCCCAGGCCCTACGTGTTGATCTCGCCAATCGGCGCGTGTTCGTGAATGATCGAGAAATTCACGTCACGCCGCTGGAATACAAGCTGCTCACCACGCTGGTTCGCCATGCGGGCAAGGTCCTTACGCATCGCTTCCTGCTCAAAGAAGTGTGGGGACCGCACCATGCCCACGAAACCCATTACCTGCGCGTCTTCATGGCCAATCTGCGCCGTAAGATTGAAGCCGACCCGGCCCAGCCACTGTATCTGCTGACTGAGCAGGGCGTTGGCTATCGGCTGGCCGTAGATTGAGCGGCATTTCCCGTTTAACCCAAATTATCGTTGTCATCCCTATTTTCGCCCATTGCAGCAAAATCGGCATAACCCGCTCAATCTCTCGCCGTCTCCGCGCCGATGAAGGAGAGGATGCCGTCTTGCCGCTTGCGGATTCGCTTTGGATTCCGCTTGCCGGAAGGAGAAACGTCTATGAGCCGTCGACGGTTGGGTCGCTGGATGCGCCGGGGAATGCTGGCGTTGCCGTGGCTGGGCGTGGCTTGTTCGCAAGTGGGGCCAGGCATTCCCACCACCGCGCCGTCGCCGCCCCCCGCCACGCCGGGCTTAATGTATGCCCCGTCGGCCGACGAGAGCTTCCGACCCCCACTGGCGCCCGACAGCAAGTTCCGCCTGGCCTCGGCTCCCGCCGATCACTCGATGCCACGGGCGATGCCGATCAGCCTCGACGCGGTGCTTGGCATAGCGGAGGAAAATAACCCGCAGATTATGGTGGCAAGAACGAAGATGCGGGCCGCCTTTTCGGAGAAGGAATTGGCGGCCGCTCGCTGGCTGCCGGATGTCTACATTGGCGTGGGCTACTTCCAGCACGACGGCGGAATCCAGTTGCAGCAGGGCCAAATTATCGACAGCAATACCAATGCGATGACCGTAGGCCCAAACATCAGTTTCAGCTACGATCCGCGCGATTACGCTTTTCGGCAGCTCACCGCCATGCGGAAACTTTGGCAAGAAAACGGCGAGCTGAGCAAGATCACTTATGAACAGACGCTCGACGCCAGCACGACCTACATCGACTTGCTGGCCGCCCACACTGCCTTGAGCATTTCCCTGGAATTGCAAAAGTCGCTCGAATCGCTGCACGCCGAGGCCAAAAAGGCGCGCGAGATTCAGATGACCGCGAACCTGGAATTAGAGGAGCAACGGCTCGAGCAAGAAATCAATACGCAAATCCAAAATCAACGGAAGTTGCAAGGGAAAATCAATGCGGCTTCGGCCCGGCTTGCCTATCTGCTCGGCCTCGACATGAACACGGTGTTGCTGCCCGTGGACACGCAGATGGTGGCGTTCCATATTGTAGACATTAGTCCGCCGCTCGAAGCCCTGGTTTCCCAGTCGTTGGCGAACGGGCCGGGCATCCGCGAACTCGAAGGCATTCTCGGTGTTATTCAAACGGGGTTGGGCCAATCGCGCACAATGAGCCGGTTCGCCCCGCAAGTGGACTTGCAAGTAGGGGAGGGCCTGTTTGGGGCCGGCGTGCTCGGCGGCATGGGCTACGACAATCGCTTCGACCTGGCAGTGCAAGCCCGCTGGAACTTGACCGAGCTTTTGCATGGGCAACGCAAACGCCAAGTGGCCATGGACCAAATGAACCAGGTGGCCTGGACACAGCAGGAACTTCGCGCCCGCCTAACCATGGGGGTGCAGGAGTCACGCGCCACGATCCTGAGCAGCAGCAGCAACTTTAACCTGGCCGAGGATCAGATTCGGAAGGCCAAGGAAATGCTTGAACGCGTGATCAAACTGCACAAGATAACTCCGTTGGAGGTCCCGTATTCGCAGGTACTCTTGGCCCATCAGGCGGTGGCGAAGGCACAGCTGAATTACGTGGAACTCCTCCAAGACTTTGATAAAGCGGAGTTGCGGCTCATGATCTTGCTGGGGCCAGGGATGAAATGTCCGCCCATGCCCGCCACGCCGGTGATGCCGGCCACTCCGCGGCAAATGTCGCCCTACAACGAAAAACTGCCGCCGCCCAGCGAGTTGAAGATTGAAACACCATCGCCATGAGACGTACGCAACGCACCCAGATTCGCATCGTCGCCGGAGAGTTGCGGGGCCGAAAAATCGCCTGCACCGTCACGCCGGAACTGCGGCCCACGCCGCAAATGGTGCGCGAGGCTCTTTTCAGCATTTTGGGCAACGCCATTCCGGATCGCCCATTTTTTGATCTCTTCGCCGGCACCGGCGTGATCGGTATCGAAGCAATCAGCCGCGGCGCCCGCAGCGCCACCTTTCTGGAGCATGATTTTCGCCTGGCCAAGCAAATCGAGGAACGATTGGAAGAATTCGGTATCCGCGAGCGCGCGCAGGTGCTTCGGGCCGACGTTTACCGCTGGGCCGAGCGCTGGCAACCGGAGCCCGGCGTTCCGGTGAATGTCTTTTTCTCACCGCCGTTTGCCGATTTGGAAAGGCGGCTGGATGGGTTTCTGAATCTGGTAGGCGTCGTTCTCGCCAAAGTCCCGTCAGACTCGGTTGTCGTCGTCCAGGCGGAAATTGGCTTCCCGGAAAAAGAACTGCCGGACGCCCCCATGTGGGAGCGCCGGCAGTACGGACGTAATCTCTTGTTGCTGCGGGCACAGCCGTAGCGTCGTTTGTAGTGACCCGCTTTAGCGGGTTCTACTCGGAATAACCCGCTAAAGCGGGTCACTACAAACAGAATCACTCAATCGTCGTCATCATCATCGTCGAATTCATCGTCGTCCCGAATCGAGTAGCCAGGCATATCCTCGACCGGAGAGCGCGATTTCTTGGTGAGCCCAGCTTTTTCCATGAGCGACTGACCGTAGATGTCGGCGGCTTCCGTCAGCACCGCTTCGAGGGCAGTCTGGCCTGCACCGTGCAAATCATAATTGATAACGTAATCGCGCTTGCCAATGGTGATGCGATCACCCGGCCGTAGCGGCCGAAAACGCAAGCGCTCGCCGTTAATTTTAATGCCATTGGTGCTGGCCAGGTCACGAATGACCCAGTAACCATCCTTGTACACCAATTCGCAATGAACCGTCGAGATATTCGGAAACCGCAGGCAAATGTCGCACGACTCTCGGCGCCCAATCTTCAATGTGGAACGCAGCAGAGGAATGGGGTCGCCACCGCCTTGGGGGACGAGTTCTCCCAATGCCGTCTTTCGCATCCATCGCACTCCTGAAAAGAAGATGAAACATATAAAATGACGAACACCAACAGGCTCGGAAGCAACCCATGACGAGAATACGGCCAATTCCTTTATACCCTCTCAAAATCGCCGGGGAAACGGTTTCTTTGAGAATTTCTTCATTCTTAATAATGAATTTATGAAGACCCCAACTGGCAGCGCAAACCGGCCGTATTACGCTTTTAGCCGCTTTTTGAGAGAGAAATTCGGCGCGCGGGTGTACCGCATCAGCCTCGATGCCGGCTTTACCTGTCCCAATGTGGACGGCAGCGTGACTACCGGCGGCTGCGTTTTCTGCGATAACCGCAGTTTCAGCCCGAACCGGCGGTTGCCCCGGCAAACCGTGCGCGCCCAGGTGGACCACGGAGTCGAGATTCTGGCCAAACGCTATGGGGCCGAGAAATTCCTGGCCTATTTTCAGGCCGGAACCAACACGTATGCGCCGGTCGAGAAGCTCAAGCGGCTTTACGACGAGGCATTGCAACACCCGGCCATTGTCGGCCTGATGATCGGCACCCGTCCGGACTGTGTTCCCGAACCGGTTCTGCAATTGCTGGAAGGCTATGCCAAGGAGCGCTGGGTCTGTCTGGAACTCGGCCTGCAGACGATTCATGACCGTTCGCTGGACTGGATGAACCGCGGCCATCATTACGATGCTATTGTGGACGCCGTCGGCAGGTCGAAAGGGCGCGGCATGGATTTATGCGCTCACGTAATTCTCGGGCTGCCTGGCGAATCACGCGAAGACATGCTGGCGACAGCGAAGGCCTGCGCTTCGTTTGGTCTGGACGCAATTAAGATCCATAACCTGCACGTCGTCCGCGATACGCCAATGGCGCGGATGTTCCAGGCTGGACAAATTCGGCTCTTCGAATTCCCGGAGTACATCGAGCTGGTCAGCGACTTCCTGGAATTGCTGCCACCGGAAATGGTTGTCCACCGACTCAATGGCGACGCGCCGCCCGATTATTTGATTGCCCCGAAGTGGTGCCTCGAAAAAGGCAAGATTCTTCAAGCCATCGAAAACGAATTGGCACGTCGAGGAACGCGGCAGGGGGCGCACTTTCATGTGGCTAAAAAAGCACCGCCAGCGAAACGCATTCCGCTGGCGGTGAATTCATTACCTAACTCCCCAACCCCCATTCCCAAAAGAGAAGGGGGAGAAGACGGTTCCCCCTTCACTCTTAGGGAAGGGGGCTAGGGGGTTAGGTTTTTGACTTCTCACTTCTTCTCGGCGCCTGGAGCAATCAGCGGTTCGGGAATGGTGATGCGTGGGCCCGGAGCGCCCGGCAGCGCCATTGGGGGCGTGCCGGCCGGTGTGCCTGGATTGTAGCCAGCCGGAATGCCCTGCCAGCCCGGGGGAGCCGAGCCACCGAAATACGGGTTATACGCGCCCGGATAGCCATAGGCTTGCGGCGGGTAGTACGGAGCATTGATTGGGGCCGGAAGCTGGAAGTGGGCATCATACGGCCAGTACAAGTACCACGGAGCAGCCTGGAAGGGAGGCTGCAACAGGCCGTGGCCGGCCGTTTGCGAGCCGTCACCATAGCCAGCGCCGGGACCATGACCGCCCATGCCGTGCCCGCCGCCCAAGTGACCGCCGAAGGGGTGGCAGAGCGAGCCGCGCGGCCGAAACTCTGGCGGCTGATTCGTTTCTTCCAGAAACTGGAACAAGTGGCAGCCATGCCGCTCCCTGCCGCCTTCAAACCCAGCCGCGCCCGCTGCGCCATAGCTTCCGTTAGCGCAACCGGCGGCCGCAGGGGCCGGGGCCGGCGTCGGTGCTGTGTCGGCTCGAGCCATCACAGGAACTGCCAATGCGACGATCGCCGGCAGAATCATTTTTTTCCAAGGCATCATGCTCGTCTCTCCTTGAGATAGATTTCCGCCGCGATCGCGATCAGGGCGGTGCATCCAAATTCTTTCCCATGCCAATCCAGAAGCCATGCAAAAACCGGAATTTCAATAGCCAAGGCCGGAGCGGTCTCCGCTCATCCGTTGCTTTGCGCAAAAATGGACCGCTGGTTATTTGGACATCCTTTCCCCAGGCGCGCTTCCAATGCGACTCAGCGTGATGGCGTGGCGGGGGGCGGCGGTGTGGTGCCGGCAGCAGGCGGTTGGGTGACCGTAGCGCCGGGCGGCAATACGCTTCCATACGGTCCCTGGTTTCCATGACGGCCGCGGCCGAAAGTCGGGCTCGGACCAGGGAAGGGCGCGCCCGCGCCGTAGGACGGATCGCCCGGCATCGGCGTGGGGATCACGTACTGGCGGTATTGGCCCGGGTTGGCAAGGACTTCTTGTGCGCCAGGCAGGTTCGGATACATGGCCGCGAAGTACAAGCTGTAATCGAAGAGCGGTCCGGTGGTGGGCTGAATCCAGTGGCCGTTGATGCGACCGATGCGGCGATTCCAGCCGCCCACGCCCGGTTCGCCGAAGGCCCAGGCGGAAGAATCCGCCACGGCAGCCAGGGCCAGGGCAAAGAGGCCGGCCACGAACAATCGTTTCATGGTGAAGCATCCCAGTTAGCTTCCTCGGACCGCACTCCGCGCGGAGCACGCTTCCGTGCCCGAGGCCAGTGAAGGATTGCCCATGTCAAGCTCTGGAGCCACGGATTTCCGGAGATTTTGTAATTGCCCGGCTGCCCGGACTTGGTTTCCCCGGCAGATCAGCAAACTCTGTCTCATGCGCAGGGACCGGTGCGGCATGAACGTGTTACGCGGGCGGAATCATCGGCAGAATCGGCGCGATGGTGCCGCCGGCTTGGTATGATAACTCCTGTTCGGTTGGTCTCGACTTGCGGCCCGTTCCATGCGGGCGGGTTGGACGTGAGATTAGCATTGTGACGGAACCGTGGTATCAAGACGGCCTGGCTTTCACCTGCACCCGTTGCGGTAAGTGCTGCACCGGCGAACCAGGGTTCGTGTCGGTAAACGACGAGGAAATCCAGGCGATTGCCGAGTTCCGCGGCCAGACGGTGGAAGAGGTCTGCGGCCTGTTCACGCGATCCTTCCAGCGCGGCCGCTCGCTGCGCGAAAAGCTCAACGGCGATTGCGTGTTCTATGATGCGGAAGAAGGCTGCACGATCTATCCCGTGCGGCCACGGCAATGCCGGACCTGGCCCTTCTGGCATAGCAATTTGGCCACTCCGGAAGCTTGGGAACGCACCAAGCAGGCCTGCCCCGGCGCCGGCAAGGGCGAACTCATTCCGGTAGAAGAGATAACCCGCCGTGTGAGAGTGATCAAGCTATGACGGATGAAATTCACCGCCGGGTACTGGCTCTTTACGCGGAAGTGGATGCGGCCGTGGCAGCCGCCGGGCCGAAGTGCGATGCCAGCGGCCGCTGCTGCCGGTTCAAAGAATGGGGCCATGTGTTGTACCTGTCGGCCCTGGAAGCGGAGGTGCTGCTCGCCGGGGCGCCGCCATTCGGCAAGCCTCTGTCGGCGGACTTCTGCCCTTTCCAGAACGAGAATCTGTGCACCGCGCGCGAGCCGAGGCCGCTGGGTTGCCGCATTTACTTTTGCGATCCGGCCTACCAGGAAACCGGCAATGCAATCATGGAAAACGCTCTGCGAAGATTGAAGCAACTCGCGACGGAATTCAGCCGCGATTGGCGCTACGCGCCGCTGCATCTTTTTTTGAATGAGGCAGCCGGGCCAACGTCTAACTTCATACCGATTGTGATGAGTGATCGCATTGCCTTGCCACTGGCCGATGAGCCGGAAGCGTAAGCGACGGCCACAGCGATCCATCGCTTACGCTTCCGGCTCGTAATGTTGGGCAAAACTTTTCGGAGTTGTGTTATGCGTTGGCTCGCATCCCTTGTCACGGGATTAGTTTGTATTTCTTTCGCCCTTGCCGCTGACTGGCCGCAATGGCTTGGCCCCAACCGCGACGGCGCAACGACAGAGGTCGTGAAACCGTGGAAGGGCGATCTCAAGGTCCTTTGGCGGACGAATGTCGGTGAAGGCCACAGTTCGCCAGTAGTGGCCAATGGCTTTGTCTTCTTGCACACGAAGGGCGATGATGACGAGCAGGAAGCGCTTCATGCTTGGCGTGTGGATGATCCTTCGGTCCACGCTTCCATCGGCTTCAAACGCGATAAATTCAGCAGCCAGTTCGGCAATGGCCCGCGCGCCACGCCGCTGGTTTATGGCGACCACGTTTGGTGCTTGGGCGCCACGGGCGATTTGACCATGGTCACTTGGCGCAAACAAGGACAGGGATTGGAAATTCAACAGGCGGCCAGCATTCACGCCGCCAAGAATTACCAGGCCCCGCCTCTGATGTTCGGCGTGAGTGCGTCGCCGCTTTTGGAAAACGACAAGATCGTGGTGCAGGTCGGCGGCAAGAAGGGCAGCATTGGCGCTTTCAACAGCAAGACGAATGAGGAAGTATGGCACGCCCTCAACGATCCGCCCAGTTATGCCGCCCCCGTAGCGATCGGCAAAGGCGAGCAACGGCAAATCGTCTGCCTCACGCAAAAGCGGCTGGTTGGCCTGTCCCCCAAGGACGGCGAGCTTCTTTGGGAATTCCCCTTCAAGGATCAATTGGCGGAAAGCTCCACCACGCCGGTGTTGGTCGGCGATTTGCTCATCGCTAGCTCGGTGACGCTGGGCTCTGTTGGCCTGAAGTTCACCGAGAAATCCGGCAAGCCGACGGTGGAGCAAGCTTGGAAGAACCCCGCTCTCACCTGTTACTTTTCCACGCCAGTGCCGGTCGGCGAACAGCTTTACATGATTAACGGCTCCTTCATCCCGCCGCCCTCGGCCACTCTGCGCTGCATCGAAACCAAGACCGGCAAGGTGCTCTGGAGCAAACCCAAGGTCGGCAAGTACCACGCGGCCCTGATCCGCACTGGCGACGACAAGCTGCTCATGCTCGACGATAGCGGCTCCCTGACGCTCATCCAACCCGACCCAGCCGGCTACAAGGAATTGGCCCGTTCGAAGATTTGCGGCGAAACCTGGGCTCACCCCGCGCTAGCGAATGGGAAGCTGTACGTGCGCGATAACAAGGAGTTGATTTGCGTGGAGTTGGGTGAAAAGTAAGCTCGTCTTCAGAGCCGGGAGCGCGAGCGACCGGATGTTGGACATCCAACAACCGGTCGCTCGCGCTCCCGGCTCAATTTACGATTCGCCATGAATTTCCTACAACATCGCACAGCACGCCGAAGCCTTTTCTCATGATTTCCAATCGAGGTATTGCCGCCGTGAAGCCACCTGTCATTTGCCGTGTAACACTTGCCATCGCCTCGTCTTT
>Ga0209580_10000846_pt1 | contig 15046 bp, 7 predicted proteins | sample Coa_R1_5_FD_187153 | JGI IMG/M metagenome (GOLD analysis project Ga0209580, IMG submission 187153) | Surface soil microbial communities from Centralia Pennsylvania, which are recovering from an underground coalmine fire - Coalmine... | ecosystem: Environmental > Terrestrial > Soil > Unclassified... | reverse complement strand
CAGACCGCCTTCGTCCGTGATCTGGACGGAGGCAGAATAGGTGCCCTCGTCGGTGTAGGGGTGGCTGCCGAAGACATGGAAGGCAGTGCCGGGACCGTCTGGCTGCGTAATGCTCGTAGCATTCGTAATGGTGCCGTCGCCCCAATTGATGTTCACGTTGGTCAGCGGGAAATCGCTAAGCGTGGCGCCGGGGTTGGCATCGGTAAAGGTCGCCACTTCGCCGGAAAAGACAGCGCCTTCCACAGCTGTCGTTACCGGCGTCGCCGTGGCCGTCAGTGCGGCATCGGCCACTGTGAACGCCGCGGCGTTCGAGGCCACTCCGGAATTCGGATTCAGCACGGCGACGTTGCAGGAACCTTCCTCGGCGAGGTTGGCGGCGGGGACGGTCGCCGTGAGCCGGCCGTTATTGACCCAGGTGGTCGCCAGCGCTGTTCCATTCCACAGGACCACAGCATTGTTATCGAAGTTCGCGCCGTTGATGGTCAGCGTGAAGGGAGCATCGCCTTCGGTTGCCAGGTTCTGGCTCAGCGTGGTGATAATCGGCGGCGAGTAAATCTGGAGCGTATTCAAGCTCTGCGAGCCGGTATTTCCGCCGGCCACATAAAGGTAGCCATTGATGGCACCGGCCACTGGGACCCACGTGGCAACCTGCATGTTCGGAAGCGTGCTCCAGCTATCATTGGCCGGGTCATATATCTCGACGCCGTTGATCACCGTGCCGCCCGATTGACCGCCGGTTACGTACAGCTTGCCGTTCATTTGAGTGACCGCCGCGCCCTCCAGAGCGATGGGCACGGATGCTCCGATGGTCCAGCTATTGGCCACGGGATCGTAAATACTGACCGTGCCAACGTCGCTGCCCGCATTTCGGTCGTATCCGCCGATGACGTACATCTTCCCGTTGACCACAGCGGCACCGGCCCCTTCGCGGGCCGTGGGGATCGGTGCTCCGGTCGACCAGGTGTTGGTGAGCGTGTTGTAAATTTCCAGGGTAGGAATGTCTACTAAGACGCCAGTGCGCCCGCCGACCACATAGAGGTTATTGCCGATGGCAGCGACGGCCGTTGAGCCCCGGGCAATGCTCGCTGGCGCGAGTGACGCCCAGGTATTCGTCGTGGGATCGTACCTGTCGAATTGATTCGTGCTGCTGTTCGAGTCGGACCCGAGCCAGCCGCCGACCACGTACAGCTTGCCGTTGATGAGATCTCCGCCAGCGTTGCTTCGCGAGATGGGGTCCGGTGCTTCGGCCGTCCACGAGCTGGTCGTCGGGTTGTAGGCTTCCATTGCACCCGTTGACCCTCCGCCGCTTGGGCCTCCACCGACCACGTAAAACTGCCCATTGATGACCTCGCCAACTGCGCCGCTATGTGCGGAAACCATGGGGTTGCCGATGGACCAGGGTGAAGTCGAAACGCTGCTCTCAACCCAAGCGTCGTTGTAAACGGTATTAGGATCAGGCCCTTCGCCGCCAAAGACCGTGATACTGTCGGTCGCAGAATTGTAGATGGGCTGGATGAAGGCCCTTGGCGCCGGCGGGCCGCCAACTGTGTTGACAAGGGTCCACACGTGGGGGACGCTGGAACTGGGATTGCTGGCGTTCGACAACATCCAGGTTTGGTTTTGCAGGCCATTAGCTCCCAATCCCGCAACCACGACGAGGCTGTTATTCTTGGGGTCGAAGACGCCGCTGGAACTATACGAACCAGGAGGCGGGCTTCCCGTCGTACTCAACTGAGTCCAAACCGGGGTGCCGCCCAGGCCGTTGGCGTTTGAAAGAACCCAGACGTCGAATGAGGGCAATACGGGTCCGTTCGTTCCACCAGCCATGATGAAGCTATTGGTGGTCGGGTCATAGGCTCCAATTCCGTGTGATCGCTGTGGTGGCAGCGGTCCGGTTGGGCTGAGCTGCGTCCACGTGGGTGTGCCGGTGCTGCCATCGGCGTTGAAAAGTACCCACACGTCGTTGTTCCCCGCGCCGCCAGGTCCGTCGCCGCCGAAGAGGATCAGCCGGTTATGGGCACTGTCGTAAGCAGTTTCAGCACCGTAGCGGCCGCCGGGAGTCGGACCGGATGACGGCGTGATATTTGTCCATTGCGGCGTGCCGCCAAGACCATCGGCGTTGGTGAGCACCCACAACTCGTTGACGGCCAGCGGGTAACCGCCGAAATTGGTGTCGCCGCTAAACAGGATCATCCGATTGCTGCTGGGGTTATACGCCTCCACGCCGAATGACCGCGTGCTTGGCGAGCTGCCGGAAACAGTCAGCGCATGCCAGTTGGGCGTGCCGCCCTGACCATCGGCATTATCCAGAATCCAAACGGGGTCGTTCACCATCCCATAGCCGCTGGTGATGCCGCCGAAAAGGATCATCTTGTCGTGGGGCTGATCGCCTACCGCCTCGTAAGAGTAGGCCGATGTGGGAGGCCCGCCGGTAGGCAGAAGTTGTGTCCACGTGTTAGCGGAAGGAGCGTCGCGCCGTTCCAGTTCTTCCAACAGCGGGCGAACGTGCTTTCGTTTTCTCGAATTCACAATGGGTGTTCGTTTCGAACCAAGAATGCCTTTTTTTATCCAGGAGAATTTGAATAACATGGCGGGCTCCTCATGCGCGAGCTGTAAAAAACGGGTGGCGCCGGTGTGTTTTTCCGAAAAAAGCCACCATCTTGCCCAAAGCACCAAGCATGCCGGACACAAAAACGGACAAAGTCAAATAAAAAATATGATTTTAAGTCTCTTTCTGGTATGCATTTGCGGCAAAAGACATTTTTTTGGCCGGCGAGAGCGCGGACGCAAGCGGCTGTGCGGCTTTGACCCAATGACGTGCGATTTTCGCTCTAGCCAATCGGCCCAATCAGCTGATACTTCCTCTCCGCAATACAGGCGCCGGCTTGACCTTGCGGCCGGATACAGCGCCGGCGCCCGATTGCCGCGCAGCGCAATTCCGGACATACATTCTGATGTAGATCAGGATATTTCAAGGTCGTGCCCAGGGATTGAAATCAAGAGGCCGAGCTGCGGCTGCTGGGAAATGCAACGAATTGCAGCGCCGTTCTCTTGGCCGGCGTATTTGCTTCCGTTCGGCCCGCTCCGGTCCGAAGACTGCGCGTCGCGGTTAACCCAGATCTTGTTTGCCCTTCAATCTTGGCGGAGCACCCGCCATCCGGCGGCTAACCCACGCTTCCTTTTTCCCCACTGGAAAAAAGCAAAGAAATCTCGCGCGCTTTTTGTGCGTTTCGGCTGTCAACGGCGATGAAGCAGGCAGAGGGTTACGAACACTTGCTTCGAGCGGAACCATCACGCTGCCGCGGCAGCAAAGGAGATAGCCATGAACCGTTATTTCAAAAACTTGTTTTCACCCCGAACTTTGAGCGCCCGGCGAGGCGAGCGGAAAGCGCGCCTCGGCGTCGAGAACCTGGAAGCCAGGGAACTTCTGTCCTTCGGCAGCCTGCTGGGTCTGCAATCCACAATGTTTACGCCGCCCGTTGTTCAACCAGCGCCCGTTTCTACGTCGGCGTTAATGCTGACGCCCAACGAGGTCGGCAGCGTCGTAGATCTGGGCGCGCCGACCTCGCAACCTTCGGCGGAACCGATGCTGACCGCTAATCCGAGTGAAGTGGGCAATATCGTGGATCTGCTGAACACGCCTTCGGACCCTCCGCCCGCGCTAGGCGCCGTGGTCGGGGATTCCCCGGACCAGGTGGTGCGGCCCGGCTCGTTCGCTCCCGCGCTCTCGAGCAACCCCGGGGCTTCGCACACCCTGTACCTGAACTTCGACGGCGACTACCGCGACCGGTGGACGCAGCTGGACGCTAACGGCAACCCGGCGAGTTACAAAAACGTCAAGATGTACCCATTCGAGCGGACCGGTCTTACGCCCCTTACCGACGCTCAGCGCGACCAGATCACCGAGATTTGGGCCCGCGTTGCCGAAGATTACGCGCCGTTCGATGTCAACGTCACCACCGTCGATCCCGGCAACCTCGACAACGGCAAGACCGTCATGGTCGATATTGGCCAAAGCAATGAGTGGTTCGTCGATGAGAACGGGATTCCCAAATCGAACGCGGGTACCAGCTCGATCGGCAGCTTCACCGACAATCAACCAAACGTCGTCTTCGACTTCATTGAAAACATCGGTGTTTTTTACAATGACCCCACTTTCGCGGCCAAGGTCGCCGACAACGCGTCGCACGAAGCGGGCCACAGCTTTGGCCTGCTCCATCATCATGTCTTGAATGCGGACGGGACACTGCAGAATGAGTACGACCCCGGCTCCGGCAACTCGACACCCATCATGGGCGATACCATTAACGAGGACACGCGCCACATCTGGGGCATCGGCATGACGGGCGAGGTGGGCACCGACGCCGCCGGCAATCCATACGATGATCGCCAGATCCAAGTGGATAGTAATGTGCTCGGCGCCGTCCTCGGCTTCCGCGCCGACGACTTCGGCGACGACATCGCTCACGCCACGCCGCTGAACATGGACGGCGGGGTGGGCACCGTCAACGGCATCGTCGGCCTGCGCCAGTTCGATCTATTCGGGCCAGTCAACCGCGACGTCGACGTGTTTTCCTTTGACAACATTATCGCCGGCCAGGTCACCGTCCGCGCCGACGTGCTGGGCTATCACAACAGCTCCAATTTGAACGCCCGGATCGAGCTGTGGTCCGGCGACCGCATGATCGCTTCGGCCGAGCCTTATGACGATCAGGGCAATGCGCAGTTGAGTGTCAACTTGGCCCCCGGCACGTACTACGTCAAGGTCACAGGTGTTGGGGACTTCGACGCCGGCCAGTACAAACTTACGGTGCAAACGCCCTCCATCTTTGGGAGTATCGGCACGCTGAACCGGAATGACTTTCGGTTGGCCGGCCAAAACAATGGCTTCGCCGCCGACACAACCACGGTGACGCAGGACGTACCGATCGCCGCCAGCCTGCCGGCAAGCTATGATTTGGGAAATGTGGCCCCGGTCGCCGCGGATCAAGGAGCAGTAAGCGATTACTCCAGCTACCTGGGCAGTGGGTTGAATATGCCTATTGCCGATTCGCCGGTCACGGTAGACCAGAGCGCCCTCGACCTTTCGGCGGCGGTCAGCGCCGATGGCTTGGGAGATCAACTGCAAGGTCCGGTGGCGGTGGAGCAAGCCCCGGTGGACAATGCGGCCGCGGTCATGCAGCAGGACACAACTCCCAGTTTCCTGGCTGATCCGTATAAGCTCGATGTCCCGAATCCGGTTGAACTCCACGATGCAGGAGATACGGCCGGGAATGGTGGCGTGCCCCCGCAGTCGGGCGGCATCAGCAAGGCGGATCCGGGTTTTACCGCCATCAATGCCAAGTACAACGAGTATTTCGGCCAATTGTGGTTTGGAGACCCCCTGCCAGGCGATGCGGGCCTGGTGCACGAAACCACTGGTTTTGGGCGCGGCATTGAATTCACCAAGGGCGCGATCTACTGGTCGCCTGCGACCGGAGCTCATGTGATTTGGGGAGATACGAGCGGAGACGCACAAGGTGCGGGATGGATTCGCGCGAAATGGATAGCCATGGGTGGCACTGAGTATGGTTATCCCGCGGCCGAGCAATGGAATTCTCCGCTGGGCCCGACTGGAACAGTCGTGCAGGATTTCAGGCGCTCGGACGGCGACTACAACACAATTGTCTGCTGGCAGCTGCCGAACCAGCCCGGCGCTAATTTGGTTACTTATACCAATGAAACCAATGCCGTGTACGGCGACATCCGGGCCAATTGGATAAATTACGGCGGCTTACAATTTGGCCTTCCGCTGGGGGACGAACAGCATTTCCATGACCACATCGGCGGTCCCATATTTGGCAATGATTACGACATTCAGTGGCAAGATTTCCTGAACCCGCAAACCGGCAAAGTGTGGACGATTATGACCGGCAACGGCGGGCCGTTGGTTGACCTGGCAAACAATATACACGGCAGAATCTACGGGGTGCCTTCGCTGGCAGAAGCGTCTTTTGCCGGCAATAGCGACATCAACTTCGCTGCGATGGGCGCGCTCGGTAACGCCAATGCCAGCACGGGTTTCTCGAACGGACAAGCCGACGCAACTGTCCCTGCCTTTGGAGACGCAGCCACCGCGGCGCCCGTTGCGGCAGACCTGGTAACGGGGAGCGATTACCGCAGCTACCTGGCCGGCGAATCGGACGCGCCGAATTTGACAGACTCCAATGTCGGAGACCCGATGACAACGACCAATGCAGACAGTTCGCCGGACCAATCTCAACGAGATGCGTCCCTTTCCCCCGCGGTCGCGGCCGATATTGACGCCAATTTGGCGCTGCTCCAAGGCAATGCTTCTAACAATTTGCCCAGCGATCTGCTGGTGTAAAGAACTGGAACAAAAGCTCGGCGGCCGTTTGTTGCAGTCAACAAACGACCGCCGTGTTTCCCACAATTCCGGTCGTTTTTCCAAAGCCGCCCACCGGCCTTGCCGTTTGGCCCTCTTTCCTCCCTATAATTCATCAAAGTGGGTTGTTCCTCCGCCACCCTAAAAACAAGGAACCCGAACCATGTCCACTATGGCCCCGCCGACCGACGAGATTGTTTCCGAGATACTGGACCTGAAACGGCAGATTGATGCCACCATTCTGGCCCACTATTATCAGGAAAGCGAAATCCAGGAATTGGCCGACATCACCGGCGACAGCTTGAGGCTGGCCCGCGAAGCCACGAAGGTGAAGTCCAGCACCATCGTTTTTTGCGGCGTCCACTTCATGGCCGAGACCGCGAAGATTCTCAACCCCAATAAGCGCGTGCTGTTGCCCGACGTGCTGGCCGGCTGTTCGCTGGCCGACAGCTGTCCGGCCGACAAACTAGCGAAGTATCAGGAGATGCTGCGCATCAACGGGCATACGTTTCAGACCGTCACGTATATCAACAGCACGGCGGCCACGAAGGCATTGTCGGAGTGGATCGTGACCTCGGGGAATGCCGAAGAGATCATTCGCCGGATTCCGGCCGATCAGGAAATCCTGTTTGTGCCGGACCATCATCTGGGCTCGTATTTGCAGGAAGTAACGGGGCGGAAGATGATCCTGTGGAACGGCTCGTGCATGGTCCATGAGATCTTTAGCGTGCAGGATTTGCTGAAGCTCAAGCGGACAATGCCCGAGGCGCACACGATCGCGCACCCGGAATGTCCGGCCAACATTCGTGAGCACAGCGACTTCATCGGCGGCACGGAGGCGATGATCAAGTACGTGGGCAACTTCAAAGAGCCGCAGGATTTCCTGGTGGCCACAGAAGCGAACATGATGTGGCAGCTGCAGCACAAGTTTCCGCAGCACCGCTATCACCCGGTGCCGGGGATCACCTGTGCCTGCAACAAATGCCCGCACATGGCGCGCAATACGCTAGAGAAGCTGCGCGATTGCATGAAAAACGGTGAGCCGGAGATCCAGTGGCAGCCGGAGTTCGACCGGGCACGGGAGGTGCTGCAAAGAAGTTTATTAAACCCGCCGGCCGCGGCAGTGCATCCGGTGGGGGATTAAAGAAATCCGAAATGCGAAATTCGAAATTCGAAACAAATCCAAATGTCAAAATACAAATGACCGAAACCGTTATTTTGGGATATCGCGATCCATTTCTGCGTTTTGAATTTGGTAATTTGGTCATTCTGTATTGTTTCGGATTTCGGATTTCGGATTTCGAGTTTTGGATTTTCAAAGAATTTGTTTCACTCGCATTTAGATTCGGTTATGATCGGCACCGGAACCTTTCGATCCGATCATCCAGAAAGGAGAAACACCATGCGTTTCCGACTTGATCGCGTGCATGTCTGGGCGGGGGAGGTGGAAGACAAGGCAGGTGGCGTGGCCGCCAAGCTGCTGCCACTGGCGCAAGCCGGGGCGAATCTGGGGTTTGTGTTTACGCAGCGGCGGCCGGACAAGCCCGGCGCCGGCATCTTGTACGTCGCCCCGCTTTCCGGTCCCGAGCAGCTCAAGGCGGCCAAGGTCAATGGCCTGCACGAGGTGAACGACCCCGTCATCATGCGTTTCGAAGGCGACAACGAGCAAGGTCTGGCCCACCGACTCACGCAAGCATGGGCACTCGCCGGCATCAGCTTTCAGGGCCTCACGATGGCGGTGATGAACGGAAAATTTGTGGGTTATGCGGCCTTCGACACCATCGGGGATTCGAATAAAGCCGCAACGATTCTGGCGGACTTGGGGACGCATTGATTCAATTCGGCATGTAAAATTCAGAGTGCGGGATCAGGGATCGCGCATTCTGAATTCGTTTGAGGCAATGAAAATGGCGGCGCCTACGATTGCACCCACGAATGCTCGCAAGCGAACGAAAGTTCGCAGTCTCGCCGATGCCATCCACCGACTGGGGGACATTCCTCTGGAACGGATTCGCTTTCAGCCTGCGCCCGGCACCGCCACCAAGGCCGACGTTATCCGGGAAGCAAAGAAGGACGGTTTTTATTGCGAACTGGTCGATGGCATTCTTGTGGAGAAGGCGGTGGGAATTCGTGAATCATTGCTGGCAATGATTATCGGTAGGCTGCTGTTGGATTTTGTCCTGCCCCGGAACCTCGGCATTGTAACCGGCGAGCAAGGATTGCTGCAACTTTTCCCGGGGCTTGTTCGTGGCCCCGACGTCGCTTACATCGCTTGGTCGAGTATTCCAGGCGGAGCCATTCCTGAAGTACCGATTCCCCATCTCGTTCCCGATTTGGCCGTGGAAGTCCTCAGCAAGAGCAACACCAAGCGCGAAATCCAGCGCAAGCTCAACGACTACTTTGACGCCGGCGTGAAGTTGGCTTGGGTTGTGGATCCGCGCCGGCGGACGGTGCGTGTGCACGTGGCGGCCGAGGATTTTGTCGAGTTGAAGAAAACAGAAACACTTGGCGGCGGCAGCGTGTTGCCCGGGTTTTCCTTGCCACTGGCAAAGCTATTCGCCGAACTCGACCGAAAAGCGCCCAAGGGCTAGGCCGCAAGCGGCTATGGCGCGCGGCCATATAATTCCGTCATTTCTGCCAGGCGCCCTATAACGGCGTCAGTCACTGCGCCCTCCGGTACACGCCAGCCCCAGTTGCCGGCGGGCTGGCCCGGCATGTTCATACGCGCTTCACTGCTGAGATTCAGAACATCTTGCAATGGAGCGATCGCCAGGTCCGCCACGCTCGACCACGCTGCCCGGATCAAATCCCAGGCAATGTCGTGGCCGTCGCGAGCCAGGTAGCGACGCACCAAATCGCGTTCTTTCTCCGGAATCGTGGCGAACCAGCCGCGCGTGGTATCGTTGTCGTGCGTGCCGGTATAAACCGCCGTGTTCATCTCGTCGAAGTTATGTGGTAAGTATTTGTTCTGCGGATCGCTAAAGGCGAATTGCAGCACGCGCATGCCGGGCAAATTGAATTGCTTTCGAAGCTCTTCCACGTCCTCTGTAATGAGGCCGAGGTCTTCCGCTATTAGAGGAAGACCGTGAAATTCTGCTTGAAACTTGCGGAACAGGTCGGCGCCGGGCCCGGGCACCCACTTGCCGTTGATAGCCGTCTTCTCCCCGGCCGGAACATGCCACGCCGCGGCAAAACCTCGGAAGTGATCGAGCCGCACGAGATCAACCTGCGCGAAATTTCGCCGCAAGCGGGCAACCCACCAGGCATAATCCTGCTTGCGCACTGCTTCCCAATCGTATACGGGGTTGCCCCAAAGCTGGCCGGTGGAGTTGAAATAATCGGGCGGCACTCCGGCCACGACCTTCGGCCGCCGCTCAGCGTCGAGCAGAAATAACTGTGGATTCATCCAGACATCGACCGAATCGCCGGAAACGAAAATGGGCGCGTCGCCGATGATCTTGATGCCGCATTCACGGGCATAACCACGCACGCCATCCCACTGCCGGTAGAACAGGAATTGTGCAAACTGTTGGCGGCCAATGTCGGTAGCCAATTCCTTGCGTGCGGAGGTCAGCGCGGCCGGATCGTGCAAACGGTACGCCTTTTGCCATTGATCGAGCGATTTGCCGCTTTGCGCCTTCTTCAGCGCCATGAAGAAGGCAAAGTCGAATAGCCAGCCGCCTTCGTGCTGATTGAATTGCTCGAACGGCCCGCGCAGCATCGGCGCGGCGCCACCCTGGAAATTCGCCCAGGCGCGGTCGAGCAGCGCGTTTTTGAAGGCGAGGGCCGCCGGGTAGTCCACCCGCCCAGGCGTAAACTGTGGCCCGGCAAGTTCGGACTCCTTCAGCAGACCATCGCGCACCAGGAATTCGGGGCTCACCAGGTTGGGATTGCCGGCAAATGCGGAATAACACTGATATGGCGAATCGCCGTACGCGGTGGGACCGAGCGGCAGGATTTGCCACCAGCTCTGCTTCGCCTGCACCAGCGTATCAATCCAGGCATACGCGGCCGGGCCCAGATCGCCGATGCCGAAGCGGCCAGGAAACGAGGTCGGGTGTAACAACAAGCCTGCGGTGCGCGTCGGTCGAAGTTTCTTCTGAGGCTCGGACATTAACTCTCCAGGGTGCTGCGCCGCCAGCGGCTTCTGCATGCGAATATCATCAGTCCCACCAGTGTCGCTTCTGTCAACCAGCACGCCGGCCAGAACCAGCGGCGGGCGCGGGGCCGGTATTCCAAATCCACGCGATGCTTGCCGGCCGATGCGGGGATCGCCATGCACATGACGTTGGCCCGCGACGGATTCACCGGCTTGCCGTCCACGCTTACTTTCCAGCGCGGATCGTACAGCAGCCGCAAAAAGACCCAACCGCCGATCGGGCAATCCACGTCGATGCTAAAATCGTTGTAACGCCAACGCGTGAAATGGAAAGGAACAGCGCTAAAGTTGGCGCCGTGCACCGTCTGAATGCTGCCCGTTTTTCGGTCGTGGATGAGCAAGCGTTCGAATAACTTGTTGCCGGGCACCGTGCCGGCCACTGCCTCGGTGGGCCCATCCCCCATGAAGCGCACATCCGGCATCGGTGTCTGGATCGCCTCCATGCCGTTCGTTATGCCGCTCACCTGCTGCACATAGGTCGGAATCATGAAGTGGTTGTTGGGCCAGATTTGCGTCTCGAGCGGCAACCTTTGCTCCATTCCGCCGGAGAATCCTTTGGCCGGATCGCCTGGCCGCCAGTTTCGGCGCAGGTCGGCCTGCACCTTCTCAGGAAGCGGATACGGAATTTGCACGCGTGTTTGCCGAGTGAACTCGTGATGGGCATTGCTCACCTCCCAAAAGTAACGTGTCAGGTCGGAAAAGGCAATGAGCACGAACAGGCACGCGAAGATGGGCCGCATTCCGGACCGGCGGACCAGCTGTTCGACCAGCAGCGCACAAAGGAAAAAGAGCCCCGCGAAACGGCTCAGCCGTTCGAATCCCGGATTATGCGCGGAATACTGGTCTGCCCCAATTCCCAGGGCCAGAAGTACCACGAACGCAAGCGCGAGAAGCCCGAGCGCGACTCCATGCACTAGGCCACGGGAACATGCCGGCTGCATGCCCAATACTTTTTCCAGCGCTGCCCCGCCGAGCAATATCCAGACCAACAAGAAATAGTGCGGATAGAAGTAAAAGAAATGTCGCACCCGATCCATCCCAGGCGTCCATTTCCAAAATTGCAAGGGCCACGGCGAAGCCATGCAAATGCAGAACAGGCAAATGGCCGCGATAAACAGCCAGCGTTCTTTCCGGCGCCAGCGGTAAAAGGGGACGAGCACCAGCAATGGCAGAAAGCTCACGCCAATGTAGCGAGCATATGGAATGGGACTCAAAATCTGGCCGGCAGGTCCCGTGTGCTCGGCCTTGGGATTGAACGGCTCGATGGTGTAGGCGCGGGTGTTAAACCAGCCGGTGATCTCCAATTCGGCATGCATCGCGTCGACGGTGTACGTTCGCCCGGGGCGCAGGTTCCGGTCCTTTTGTTCATGAACCATACTCGCCACCATCCACAACCACAAACCACCAAGGGCTACGACCGGCAATCCGCACCGGAGCGCGCGCGGCCACGATTGACGCACGGCGGCATAGAGGCGGACCGCCGCCCGCCGCGTTTGCTCCCGATATACCGCTGCGTATCCGCCGGCCATGAGAAGGAGGAACCAGGAACTGTAAATGGTCCAATAGTTGATGGCCGACACCTGAACTAGAATCGCCGCCAACAAGATCGCAGTACGCGCCATCGTCGGCCGTTGCAGGACTCCTAAGAAAGCCCACAGAAGGAAGAATAGCGTGCCACTCTCCTGGAAATAGAAGAAGGCCGACAGCCACAAGCCCACGGTTGAGAACGCGAAGGCTGCCGAAACGAGGATCACGGCGAGCCGGCGGCGATAAATCCGCGTCAGAAACAAACTAAAAAAGAAAAACGACCAAAACGGCGACCAGACGTATGTAAAAGCAAGATACTGCTCGTATTCCGGGTAGGTAATTCCCAACCACGAGAGCACTTTCGTGCCTTGCAGCCAGACGACAAACAGAATGTGGCTGCTGGTCGGCGCCACGGGCGACAGGAACGATTGATAATACTGCGCATAGCCGAGCCCGTGCTCCGATACGGGATTCCACCAGGCGATGTCGCCGCTCGTGCGGTACGAATTCAGGTTGGTAGCAAAAAAGGGCAAGCCTTCCACCATGTCATGATTGGGAACATAGCGCAGATTGAAGAACATGCGGCCATCGAACGCCACGATGCGCGTGACAACAAAAAAGGCGGCCAGCACGGCGCAGAAGGCGAGATCCGATCGTCGTATTCGTCGCCAGGCGGTTAAGAGCCGGGTACGACGCGAACGGGCTTGGGCGGCATCCATGCCGTCTCCTTCGTTTCAGTCCAAGGTGAGGCTACGCCCGCACGGCACAGGCTTTTCGAGTTCGCCATGCCAGAATCAGCAGCAGCGCGAGCGCCGCCGCCGTTGCCCAGCACAGCGGCCAAAACCATGTGCGTGCCCGTGGCCGATACTCCAGTTCCACGTGATGGGTTCCCGCTGCGGCCGGGAACGCCAGGCACAGCCAGTTGGCCCGTGATGGGTTCACCGGTTGGCCGTCCACGCGCACGTGCCAGCGCGGATCGTAAAGCAGACGCAGGAATATCCAGCCGTTCGACGGACAACTTACGTCGAGCCGAAAATCGTTGTACCCCCAGCGCGTGAAATGAAACGGTGTGTCCGCGATACGTTCGCCCCGGATGGTTTGCACGGTGCCGGTCCCCCGGTCATGAATCAGCAACTGGGCGAACAGATTCTCGCCGGTCACTTCGCCGGTGAACTCTTCCATTGTGCCGTTCGCAACGAAACCCAAGTCGCTCATCGGCGCGCTGAGCGAAGCCCGGCCATCGGGCATATCCCAGACTTCCTGAAGGTGAAAGGGCCGGAGGAAAACGTTGTCCGGCCACAAGTCCATCTGGAGCGGCAACGAGCGCTGCACGCCGCCCGTGAGGCCCTGCCTCGGATCGCCCGACGGCCAACTTTGCTCCAGAGCGGCCTGGGTGGTTTCCGACAGCGGGTATGGGATTTTGGGAAATATGCCGGTGGTGAAGCGATGATCGGCGTTATTGACTTCCTGGAAGTACCGCGTGAGGTCTGAAAAGGCCACCAGCAGGAACAGGCCGGCCAGCAGCGCGCGCCGCTGCGGCCGGCGCACCATTTCATGCAAAAGAAGCGCGCTCAGGAAGAATAGTCCGCCAAAGCGCGTCAAACCCTCGAACCCCGGGTTATGGGTTGGAAAATGGTCCGACATGAACCCGACGCCGAGCAGAACGAGCACTGCCAGACCCAGCGCAGCGATCAGCACCCCGTGCAACCACCGCTGCAACCCCATCGGCAGCGGGTGCACAACCTTCTCGAAAGCAGCCGTGCCCAGCAGGATCAGCAACAGCATGAGGTAATGCGGGTAGAGGTAAAAGAAATGCCAAACGTGGTCCATTCCCGGCGTCCATTTCCACGCCTGCAAGAACCACGGCGACGCGAGGCAGATGCAAAAGACGCCGACGGCAGCGCTAAGGAGCCAATATTCCTTTCGCCGCCAGCGGTAGAACGGTACAAGCAGGAGCAGCGGTAAGAACGCCACGCCGATGTAGCGCGCACTATGCATCGCATTCAGAACTTCGTAGGAAGCCGTCGCCCGCTCCAACTTCGGGTTGAACGGTTCCACCGTGTACCAGCGCGTGTCTTCCAAGCGGAGGAGAAGTTCTTCAATACTGTAATGCCGCCCTGGCCGAAGATAGAGTTCCTTTTGCTCATGAACAACCGTGCTAATCAGGTACAGCCAGGCGCCGGCCAGGCAGGCGAATCCCACTCCCATACCGGCAATCAGCCTGCGATGCCGGCGACTGAATTCGGCAAACCGCCTCCAGGCGCGCTCTAGCTGGTTGCGATGGATCCAGCCATGGCTGCCAACCACCAGCAGCAGAAACCAGGAATTGTAAATCGTCCAGTAATTGATCGACGAAATCTGCGTCAGGATTGCGGCGAGCAGCACCATTGCGCGCGAAAGAGTGGGCCGCTGCACGACGCCGAGCCACGCGGCCAGCAGGAAAAACAGCGTGCCCGTTTCCTGAAAATAAAGGAAGGCCGAGAACCATAGCCCCACGGTGGAAAAAGCAAACGCCGTGGCCGCGAGCAGGATGGCCCAACGGCTGCGGAACAGCCGGCACAGGAACAAGTTGAAAGAAAAGAACGCCGCGAAGGGCGACAGAATGTAGGTGAAGATCAAGTACTGGTAATACTCGGGAATCGTAATGCCGACCCACGACAGCACCTTGATTCCTTGCATCCAGAGCACAAAGAGCACTTGGCTGCTGGTCGGAGCGACGGGCGAGAGGAACGATTGATAGTACTGTGCATAACCGAGCCCGTGGTTCGAGACGGGGTTCCACCAGGCAATGTCGCCGGTGGTGCGGTAGGCATGCACATTAGTGGCAAAAAACGGCAAGCCGGCCACCATGTCGTGATTGGGAATGTAGCGAAGACCGAAGAACATCCGGCCGTCGAAGGCGACGACGCGCGTGAGCACCAGAAATGTGGCCAACAGTGTGCAGAAGAGGATCTCGGAATTGCGCAGGCGCTTCC
>Ga0209580_10000845_pt1 | contig 15083 bp, 9 predicted proteins | sample Coa_R1_5_FD_187153 | JGI IMG/M metagenome (GOLD analysis project Ga0209580, IMG submission 187153) | Surface soil microbial communities from Centralia Pennsylvania, which are recovering from an underground coalmine fire - Coalmine... | ecosystem: Environmental > Terrestrial > Soil > Unclassified... | reverse complement strand
CATCGTGAACCACTCAGATCATTGAGCATCGATCGGACAATGTACCACCGATAATGCAGCGGTGTCGTGTTGTGCCGCTCCGGGTCCCACTCCGCTCGTCGTTGAGCGGAAAACGGAGTGTCGGTCAGGCGGGCACGTTTCAATTTGCGTTTGTATTCGACGTCTTTGTAGCACACTTGCAACGTTGAAAAACGCTCCGGATTTCCTTGGCGGACATACGCCTGTGTTGCTCGGATCGCGGCCTTCACCTGTGCCGGCAGGTCGGGTAGGAATGTCTCGGCGGCATCAAGATCACACCGCGCCGCCGCCTCCCCGAACCTTGCGAAATGGTCGCGAAGCAGCGTACGATATTTGCTGTCATCCGGCCCACCGTCGGCAGCACGGAGTCGCTCCACGAGCGCTCCATAAACAGCTCTGCCAATCGCCGCCAGAGCAGCGGCATCACGCGCCACCCGCAGTGCCAGCTTGTCCATATCATCGGCCCTCGCATCGAGTTCCTCGGGAAGACGCCATGAACTATCTTGAAAGGAATCGCCAGCCCGCACCAGCCGGGCCAAAAGGGAAAGAGCAGTTTCTCCTGGGCGCGTGACTTGACTGAGCTTCATTCGCAGGAATTCACGGTCTTCTTTGGCGAGTTTGAAGTGCAGTGGTTGCGTATCATCCTCCCAGCCGGCGGGCGGTTTGTTCACGGTAAAGACCTCCGTATCGTCATCGTCGATTCTCCCGCCATCATCGTCCATTGCCGAAGAACTGGCATGCGACTGCAAACGCCGCAGGGCTTCCGAGCGCGAATCCACGCCACGGCACAGCAGCCGCCACTCGCGCAGCGCCGTCCAGTACACTCGATCCGGGGGTTGCGAGGTGAGCTGTCCGAGCTTGTCGCCGCCGATCACATCGCGCGGTTCGCTACCGCGCTGTTTCAGTCGGATCGCCAATTCAATGAGCAAGCGACGGATGGTTGCATCGAGGTCACTCCCGCGTCGCCGGCTGGACGCCGCTCGCTGGTATATCCAAGGGACGAACAGTGCGTAACGGATTCGCGTATGGAGCACCGATGTGCCGGGGAAAAAGCGGTCGGCGAATCCCTGATGAATGAGCAAAAAGCCGATCTCGTCCCGCGTATCCTGCTCGTGGTTTACCAAAGAACGCTCCACCTGTCGCATTTCTTCACGCGACAGCATTGTCCAGCCCAAGGCAGGTTGGAATCCGGTCTTTCTCATGACACACCAGTGGCGCCCGTTTGGCGAACCCGGTACAGAATCTTGTCCCACGTCGTCTTCATCGAGCCTGGCCTCCTGTCAAAGAGCTAGACCGATTTCTGGCGGATGGCAAGGCCGGAAACGGCTACAAACGGATTCATTTGAAAGGCAGCAGCCCAGGCCTGAACGGTGGCGCCGGAGAAAGGGAGCAAGACACGGCGGAGCGGTTTCTGGTGTTGATTGAGTGCAAGATCGAGAAGCACCGGGAGCAAGTGCTGGCCGAATGCCAGAGACGGGGCTGGAAATGCAAGCCGCTGATGGGGTGAGCGTAATCAAGGGTAATTTGCTGCGACGTGGTCAATCACGAAGAGCAAAGCACCCATCGCCATCATGGCCTCTGACCGTGTGATCGAGTATCTTTGCTTGATTTCTACCAATGGATGAATGAAGTTACGGTAATCGCGAAGCACGTGATCGATAGACGCTTCGCGTTCGGGCGGCAAAAACTTAAGTACGAAGGCTACGTCTATCAAATCAGACAAGGTCCAATCTTCGATGTCCTTAACGGCTGTACCACTCTTGTTCTTTTTTGGAGCCTTTGTCGAAGCCAGCGCTAACGCATTTCGCCCCGGATCACTGGTCAATAGGTCAAAGAGGATCGCTTCGAGGATTCCCCCAGCCAGGATCACAACACTCTTGTGACACTCCATTGGAAATACTCGCTGGTTTAACTCGTGAAAATCGCGCTCTACTATTGCGCGCAATTTGGCATCACGAACGAACGACATTGTTCGTGGCTTCGACGTGGCTTCTTCTCCCAAGTAATGTTCCAACGAATTGTGGACCCCGGTTAGAGATGCCTTAACCGCGTCAAAGATCTCCATAGCAACCAAAGTGTACTGCGGTCTCTGTTGCATATGGTGATTAACTTTGGCGTTCATTTCAATTGCGTTGACAAGTGCCAACAGTGTCCTGTGGTCAATATCGGGATTTGCGTGTGAATGATGATTTGTTTGCAGAAGCCCAACCCAAGCATGCCGATCGTGGCGCACGCACAGTTCAAGAAACCTGCGGGCATTAACGAATTCAACCTGCACGGCCGGCTCAAAATGTAAGGGCTTCAGGTCACGTATTTCTTTCACGACCTCCCCGAGCTTTGAGTGAAAGTGTTCTAGCTCGGGGATGGACTCGATGCTCTCGATGACTTCATCGGTCAGCGTTTGAATGTATTGCAACATCTGCGAACTCCGTGTATTTGACCGCACCAACCACATTTTACGCGTTAAATCGTTTGGTGACCTAGCGAACGACGAATGCAAATCAGGATCAACACCATGCGCATTTCCGTCGAGTCCCATTTGAACGTCACGCCCAGGCTCTTGCAAGGCGCCAGCTTGTTGACCTCGAAGTTGGCGGCTTCTCACGCCTCACTTGGGACGTTGAACTGCCACTTGCGGAGAGGCCCTGGAACATCGGCCTGATCACCGGCCCATCGGGTTGCGGCAAATCGACGGTTGCTCGTGAGCTCTTCGGCGCCGGGACTTGGGCCGACCGACTGCCGCCTGACCAGCAGATCGCGCCATTCTCGACGGCTTTCCCGAGGAGATGTCGGTCAAGCAAATCACCGCGATTCTGAGCAACATCGGCTTTTCCAGCCCGCCGGCGTTGGTTGCGGCCTTACGTGGTCCCAAACACCGGCCAGAAGTCTGCCCCGACCTGGCCCGGCTGTTTGCTGCTCCCGCGCCGGGCTTACCCTCCTGCTTGATCCAACATCCGACACTTCCGACACTCGGTCTGCTTAGTATGACCGACGGCGACAAGAATTCGGGTACACACGGCCGACACTCCCTCCGACAGTCGCACAGCAAATACTCGATTTCGCCTGCAACCGGCGCGAGTGTCGGAAGTGTCGAACGTCGAACAAAAGAAAGGCGAGCTACGCTTCCCTGGGGCCGGTTGGAGGTGCGATTGGGAATTACGAGCGAGTGTCGGACGCGTGGGGCCGCGAGCGCGCTACACGGCGGGCGGCGCGGCTTGGCACCGGCCAGCGGTTTCGCACCAACTCGGCCCGGCCGCTGGCCACACTGGCGCTGGAGCTTTGCGGCGTCTGTGATGAACTCCTGGGCGTTGCCAATCGCGTGCTGTGAGAGGAAGCCCTGAATTCGACTTACCGCTTTCAGCGTCGTAATGACAGCTTCCGCATGACCAGGAGCATCTTATTCGCCAGGCGGCCGCGTTTCCTCATGAGCAGAAGCCATTCTTGTAACTGATGGCGGCGTCCGGCCATCTGGCGGTACTTCTTTCCATCTGCCAACTTTCGGCCGAGCAACTGCGCGGCCACTTTCCATCATTTTGGCGGTGTTTTGGCTTGTGACCGAAGCCGATTTGTCGGGGTGTCGTCGGGCGGATCAAATTAGCGTGAAATAGACATCATGACGCCATGCGGGCCATCGCACTGATCACCACCGGTCGATGTGACCGGGGCAGCGAACATAGGCCAAAGCCTTCATCCTCTGCACTGTGCGCCGTGCAAACCCACCCAACGCGGCCTGCTTGAACGCGGGAAAGCATGTTTGAGTACAATCTATGATTAGCTGCAGGCGGAAGTCCCATCGCGGCGCGGACTTGCGCCCGACCCCTGCATGCTTCGGGGGGGAGGATCACACGTGGTGTCCGAAGTCGTCCTGCATTTGACCGACCTTCATTTTGGCTGGGACGGCACCCCAGGCGAGATCGCCGACAGGAAAATCACGCTTGACGCCATGATCGACGTCGTCGCCGGGCTCCAGCATATCTGGAAGCCGACCATCGTCTGCGTCTCGGGCGACATCGGCTGGCGCGGCAGCGCTAAGGACTACTCCGAGGCCGAGACCTGGCTCAGGAAGCTCTTGGAGCGGATCGGCTTGACGTTCGCTGACGTTCTCGTGTGTGCCGGCAACCACGACGTGGACTGGAACGTGTCGAGGACCCTCGGTCGGCCGACCGGCGGCAAGGACGCGGATCAGCTGCTGGGAGTGCCGATTGCCCGCCACTACCAGGAGGAGTTCACGGAGTTCAACTCGCTCTGCGCCCGTGTTGGCGTCAGGCCCTTCACGTTCAATAAGGCCAATTCCTACCTGCTCGGGCAAACGGAACACAAGGGCATCCGATTCGTCGCCCTCAATTCAGCGTGGTTCAGCAAGGGGAATGACGACAAAAATCAGTTGTGGGTCGGGCTGCCGCACATTCGGTACATGGAGTCGGAGGGACAGATCCAGCAGGTCAGGAGTGCTCACACTCCCCCGGTGGTGTGCCTGATTCATCACCCGCCCGACTGGTGGCACGACGAGGAGACTCACTCGTACCCGCCGAGGCCCAATACGTGTGACTACCTCGCCCTCCGCTGTCACGTGCTCCTGACTGGGCACACGCACGCGGACGTGAGGAAAGCGGACCGCATCGCGGAGTCGGCCATCCACTTGACGGGCGGGGCCACGTTCGCTGGGGCCTCCCACTTCAACTCGTTCCGCCTCATCCGGATCAAGGACAACGGCCTCACCTATCGGTCTTTCGAGTTCGACCCGCGGTCGGCCGAGAGCAGGTGGGTCGATAGCAGGGGAGCCCAAGAACTCCCTTTTGTTGAGCGGCCGCATGCTGCCCGGCGTAGGGCAGAGGAAGTTGAGGGGCCTTCCATCGACTTGGGCCGCATCCGAGGGGCGGCGGTTCGCGATGCGAAAAGCGTCATAGAACAAAAGTCGAGACAACTGAAGCCCATAGGCGATCTCCCGGCCACCGTCCCGTTGTCAGTGGCGGTAAGGGTGACCAACCAGATCGATCAGTACGACCAGCGCGGGCGTCTGGCGGGTGAGAAAGACCAGTTCACCCCCCTCCCGCTATACGAGGCCTGCCGCTTGTCCAGGCGAACGGTGCTGCTCGGCGACCTCGGGAGCGGCAAAAGCACGCTCGCCTGTCAGCTCGTGATCGACACTACAGAGAAGAACGAGCATACGCTCGCCTTTTTCATCCCGGCCAAGGCCCTTCGACTGCCGGACCCGCTCTGGCTCGACAATCTGGTAGCGGCCCTCGGCGCCTACCTCGCGGGTCAGATCGACCCCCACGCCACTCCAGACGACTTCGGTGCGCTGCTCCGATCACAAACCGAAGTGTGCCTCGTCGTTGATGGGCTCGACGAGGTTGCGAAGCCGGTGGCCGTTTCGCTCTTTCGACAACTCGCCACGCTCGTCGAGTGCTGGCCGAACGCGCAGGTCATCGCGACGGGCCGGCCTGTCGAATTAGCGGGGGTCAGCTACGCTTCGTGGGGACTTTGCCGTCTGGATCGCCTTTCGGATGCGGATAAGTTGGCGGTGTTGACGGCGGAAGCCGCCGCCGTCGGCCCCAATGAGCGAGCGGCCGAAATCGGGGAGAAGAGGCTGGGGGCTCTAAAGAAATACCCCGCGCTCGAAGAACTAGCCAGCACGCCACTCGCCGTGAGGCTACTGTATTCGCGACTTGAGGGCGACATCTTACCGGCGGCCGACTCGCTCGGCGATCTCCTGTACGAACTCTTGATGGAACGCCTCGGGCAGTGGTCGGAACGAGACCAAAAGAGCACGCCGCAACGCCAGTTCGAGTCCACGTTCAAAACCTCCGAGCAGCGGGCCGTGGTTCTCGGGGCCGTCGGGTTGGCGGCGTTAGGGGGGATGCTGGGCAGGGCCAGAGCCGAGCAGTTGTGCCGGGAGCGGGCGGCCTGGGACCACGAGGTGGCACAGCAGGCCTTGAGGTTCTTCGAGCAGGCCGGGCTCATCAGCCTCGGGGACGACATCGGGTTCAGCTTCCAGCCGCTCCTGGAGATGGCAGCGGGGTTGACACTCTTATCTGATTGGGAGGCGGGGGAAAGCGCGAAGCTCGCGGAGCGCCAAATCCCCTGGCGGGTGGTGTCGTTCGCCTCCTCGGCGGCTCACCGCAGGGGCGTAATCGACAGGGTGAGGCCGCGATTGCGGTCAGTCATCGAGGCTTTGTTGCAAACGCCGGCGGGCGTCCCCGCCGCCTGCATGGTCACGAGCGAGTCGCGCGACCCTGAGCTCGCGAGGGCTGTCATCAGCGTCTTCCCAAGGCTGGGAAGACGCCCTCTGTACGGTTTCAAGGAGGAGAGGTTCACGTCCAACCGGGCAATCGCGCACACGATCCATCTCGCCGGGGGCGAAGGGTTCGATTGGTTCGTCGCTGACTATATTGACGCGCGCTATCCGGTCATCCACACTGGCAGCGCCGTCGTCGAGGAGGTCCTCCACCATTGGGGATGGTTCGCCGCCTCGACGATCACCAGGGAGCAGCGAGAGAAGCTCAGGCCGATGGTAGCGCCCCTGCTCGTCAGCGGAGGGCTCTTCAACGTCCTGCCCACGCTCGCGATCCTTGTGCCGGATGCGTTCGCGGAAGATCAGCGCCTTTGGTACCTTTCGGCTTTCTTCGAGGACGTCCTTTTCGGAGCCGAGGTCGAACGGCAGTTTGTCAGGGCGAACCTGCCGGCGAAGCAAGCGCTGCTCGTCGAGATCTTTTGCCGGCGGGCCGCGTCCTCCCGAAAAGGGATGGCCCTCTATTTTAAGCTGTTTCCAGGCCGGAGGCCGCCCTACCACATCGCGCGGGGGCTTTTGCGTTGGTTCGCCTACGCCCCGGAGAACCCACAACTCGGAGAAGCGTTGGCGGCCTGCGTCAAGTCCGTCGGGGAGGACCACTGGGCACACTTCCTCCGCTGGTGCCTGACCGATGAGGAGGCGTCCGTCGCAGCAGGGGCGGCCATCCAACTCTACGAGCTAGGCGAGGCGAGAAGGCGCGTCATCGGCGACGCGATTCTTGGTGGCCTTCACGACGGTGGCTACGTCCGTCGTGCAGAGCAGATCCTGTCGAAACTCGTCGGGGATGCCGGCGAGGGCGGGGTGCGCTGGCTGGCGGCACAGATGGTGGAGCGGGGCGGACACAACGGCCACTCCGGGTTCTGGCGTGTATTGCTCAGGTACCTCCCTCCGGGTGCCGAATGGAGTCCGGGGCTGCTCGCCGAGTGCGCGGCCGCCGTTGGGCCGTTCCTGCTGGCCCGCTATCCTGAGGTCCGTGACGGGCTGCAAAGGCTGCTTTCAGGGGAGCACGCGGCGGCGTTTCGGAAGGCGCTCCGCGCCCGCCTGACGGACCCGGACTTAGCGACGAGGCATGGCTGTGGGGCGATATTGGTCACATGCGATCCAGGCGGGGAGGCGGCCGCGCTGTTCACCGTCGTCGCCGCAAGGTGGGGGGTCACCTACCTCAGTCACGAATGGGAGCCGTTCTGCCTGAGCCTGGCTTTCGGGCCGAGCGCCCTCCAATACCTCCACGCCGGCCTCGCAAGACTGGGGAGAGAGGCGAGGGCGTTCGCCCTTGCGATCCTCCGCCGCAACAATTATCCCTTCTCGCCGGAGGACAAACTAACCCTGTTCGCGAGCCTGTTGGAGGTCGGCAACTGGTCTTTGGCGTCGGTAAATTCGGAGGAGTCTGAATTCGCATCGGACGCCGGGCATCAATATCTACTGCGTCAGTTGGAAGCTCCCCCGACAGCAAACTCCGGGAGGGCCGCTGAACGTCTGTTAGCTCTATTTGAGGACAGACTCTCCACCGAACAACAGGCGAAATGTTGGTCCCGGCTGTGTTCGTCGCGCTGGTGCGGCTCAGGCGTGATCCGAAACCAATTCATCAAGGTACTCCAAGACGAAGACTATCGCACCAGAATAGCAGCTTACTTCGCCGACGCGGCCGCCATAGCCGGTCATACTTCCTTGCTAGAGCATGTGGCCGCGACCGTGACGGATGCGGGCAGGTGGCGCGACGTGCTCTGGGCGCTTATTTACGAGCAGTCCGGCTTCGGCTTCGAGATGGAGGACGCCGGCCAGGTGCTCCTTGAACTGGGTCGCGATCACGAGCAATACCGAGCTCCGATGGCGGAAGCCGCGACCGCGCTTCTCAAGGACCCGCGCGTCGGCGAGGACCGGCGCCGCGAAGGGCACCACTGGCTCGCGCTGCTGGCCCATGAGTTCGGCACGCTGGGGGATGGCGAACTCCGGAGGGCGGTGACGAGCGGAGAGTGGATCGTGGGGGGAGGGGCGCGGGCCATCCTCGCGCGCCTCGAAACAATCCCGGAGAAGATGCCCCGGCGTCAGTACCCCGGCGACTACCCACAGGACATGGGGACGTTCACTATCGAATCGCCCCCGTCCGCCGAGCTCCTACGGCAACTCCGGGAATGGGCCAGGCCGGCGGACGGTCTTCACCCCGAGACGTGTCATGCCGTCGGCCAGTTGCTCTATGGCGGAGACGCGCCCGAAGAGGCACTCACTGAAATCTGCCGTCAAGGGGTCTTCGGCATCATGATCGGCGAAGCGATCCGGTTCTGCGTCGGGATCGGCTCCTCGCTGGAATGGAGGATTCCGTTGATCCTGGGAGGAGGAATACCGTATCGCCTTGAGTCGGACCGCTGCTTCCACCGCTTCCATTGGTGCATTGGGACGCACCACGCTCTGTTGCTGGGCGAGAGGGCCAAGCGAGAATCGTACGCCGAATCGGTCGAGGGCCGGATGCGGGGGTGGCCAGACGAAACTTCCCCACTCGCGTCGGAGTTGTTGGAGGTCCGCGGGAGTCTCCCCGAAGATCAGCTCAAGCTAATCTTCGCTCATTTCGCGACCTACCACGGGAATTATTCCGAAGCGCTTGGGTTCGGCCTCTTGCAGTGGCTCGTTGACCTGCAGCCCGGCGCGACTGCCGACCGGTTCCGCGAGGCCGCCGAACACGGGCTGGGCATTCTCCTGGCGCAAGGAAGAGGGGCCAAGGGAGTCACGTTCTCACCGTATCCCCATCTGCTATTCCCGCTAACCAGCTGGGCCCTCGGCGGGGCCGCGACCAACGAATCCATCGAGATCTACTTGGAGGGCATCCGGCTAGTGTTCTCGATCCACTCCGGCAAACACGGAATCAAGCGATCGCTTAGAGTCCTGCAAGATTTCGAGCCTCTTCTTCCCCGGATACCCCAATCGACGTGGGCGTCGGTGCGAGAAGCGGCATTGACAAGCAGCGATCCGGCGGTCCGGTCGCTCGTCCAGATGCTCGGTGGCTTCACTGGGGTATCGAGCGTGGTCACCCAGGCGGCTACGTGATCTCCCGACCGAACTTCTCCAGAAGATGGCCGCCGCACGTGGAATTGGCGAACCGCAGACATTGGGTCAGTGTCATCATCCCAGCGGCATCTGAGAACATCGCTGGCGGAGGTGAAACCCGTGGACGCCATCAATCGGTTCAAGTGCTCCTTCGGCTTACTCCAGCAGTTCCTCGAGGCGTGGCTACCGAAGATCACGGAGCGGTGCAAAGCCGCCGATCGGCGACTGGCCGGATACTACGTGTGGGCGCGGTACTCGATGTCGATCCGCACCCTCGATGCCCTCAACGACCCGCGGCTGATCCCGGATATCGCCGTCATCTGCCGCGGGTGCCTGGAGTTTGATGTGTCGCTGGAGGCCGTCATCACGTCCGAGGAATTGGCCCGCGAGTACCTGGAGTTCGACAAGCACGCGAAGGCCAAGTACCTTAAACTGCTCGGTAAACACGGCGAAATCGACCGGATGCTGGAGTTCCGCAAGCATTTCGACCAGCAGTTTGGCGAAGAACCCGACGACTTCAACTTGCCGTCTTGGTGTCACCGGCACCGGGGCGTGACCGGCCTGTTGGAGCGATTCGGCCGGAAGTATGAACTGCGGCTGTACAACATGCTTTCGCACTTCGCCCATGGCTCGGTGTCCAGCCTACAAGCTCTCGACCAATGGAGCGAGAGCCCGGATATCTCGCTGGGGCGGATCATTGACGCCGTTTACTCCGCCTACCTGAGTTCGTCGCACGAATTCTTGGAGTTCATCTGGGAGCCGCTGGTCACGCCGGACGGCGAGCGGTGCAAGCACGAATTCCCGCAGGTGATGGCCTCCAGTGTCAATTTGCCATGATGCGTATCTTAGCGTTCCTCTAGCTAGATGTCGCCAGTCGTGTGCCAGCGGTATGCCATTCGGATATACCAATCTCCATGCAGCTAACCCACGAGACGGTAACTTGCATGAATTCAAGAAACCGTGGCGCAATTCATCGCTTCAGCCTTGCATTACATTGCGCAGGCGCGGCGCTTCGGTTCACCCGACCACGTGCAATTTCGATAGTAGCCTTGTGAGAAAGCAATGTTCGTTGATCGATGTGGGGGGCAAGTCAGCCATTTGGCGGCCGGGTGCCGCTACAACAGTCGCGAGTACACGTCCAAGATTTCCAGCCCCGCCCTGTCTACCTCCGCCGGCCCCAGTGCGGCGTGAGCAGCGCGCAGGGCCAGGCCGCCGCGGATTAGCAACTCGAGCTTGACCGACAAATCCGAGTTCGGCCGTTGGTCGTAGCAGCAGATGAGGGCATCCACCAACGGTTTGCCGCCCAGGAGCCCGGCCAGCTTCCACAGCCAGTCGTGGTACACGCCCGCCTTTCCAGGCACCGGACCAATGACCTGGACAAGGAGAGCGACCGGCTTGTGAATGAGGCCGCCCAGGTCGAAAAACGATTTCAAATACGCCTCCACTGCATCTTCGGACAGACACGCGGCGCCAGCGATTTCTGCGGGACCCATACCGGCGCAGGCATAAGCTTCGACCATCCATTTTTCAATGGTGCCGGGAGGATAGTACCACTGCCAGGCTTCCACGATCCCCGGCTCGCTGGCCCAGATCCGTCTGGCGGCGGCCACTGACTCGACCCGGGCCGGTTGGCAGGCTACGCTTGCCAGCCGCGCCGTTAGTTCAACGTGGAACAGGCAGCGCAGCTTTGTTCTTCCCTTCGCCGCTGGCCCCGGTGCCGAATTCCACCGCCTGTGGCTGGCCGCATGCCTTGCTGACGAGTGTCAGTCCCTCTTCGCAGTCCTGATCCATGTTTTTTGCATGCGCCACCACTTTCTCCAGCCAGTCCCGAATGACGTTCAACTTTTGCTCGATCATGGCTCGTTGCGCCCTGACCTCCGGCGCCGGCATGGAGCGCAGGGACGCGAGGATGCCGGAGTCGGGCGAGCGGTAATATCTCTCGAACATATGGCTAAGGTAGTCGAGCTGAGAAATCAGCCGCGCACATTCCTTCTCAAATGTCGGCAAAACAGATTTCGCCCGGGGCCGGCTGTCTTTCGCGGTCTTCTGCTTGGCGTTTTGAGCTTTGGCGATTTGCTTCTTCAACGTTGCCGGCGCCCAGTCGTTCTCCAGGGTTCTCCGCAGCCAGTGGTCGAACTGTTGACGGCCCGCGCCGCCCAAATAGGGGCAGAACTGCATAAGAATCGCCAGGTGTTCCCAAACGAGCGGCTGGCCGCACTTCATGCGCAGCGCGATCATCTCCTGTAATGACTGTTCCGAGGGAAACGATTGGTAGAAATACTTCATCATGCACCGCCGGCCTTCTGGCACCTGCAGGAGGTCGGCAACGAGCGACAGCGGCGGAACGTGATACCCTTCCGCGTTGGTGCACAATCCGGCCTTACCGAGCGCGGTTAGCAAGCGCCCCGATTCCCACATTTGTTTCAGGAGTTCGTCCCAGAACGTCTGGTCAATCGCGCACAATTGGCGCAGTGCCGATTGCAATTCCGGCTCCAGATGCTCCATGCGTCGCTTGAGGATCGTCTCCAGCTTCGACGCTGCCAGTACTTTGTTCTTCTCGCGAACCTGGACACTGGCGCTCATAAGTGCTCCCTCCAAGGCTTGAACCGAATGCTACGGCCGCCATTCATTTACTGATTGGCTCCGTTCGGCCCGCCTGGCCAACCAGGCACTTCCCTGTCGCCTACCTCCATCTGAACCCATGGGCATGGTTTTTGTCAAATCGGCCGCGGCCTGGACAGGAAAAAACCCGAGGCCACCGCTTCCTTTTCGACCCTTTTTACGTTCTCTTTTACATGACGATGAGGCGAGATAAAGAGTAACGACCATCTTGGCCAACGCGCGGAATTGACGAGAACCACGCCCGAGCAGGGAATTGGGACCGGACCCCAGTTGTTGGACGGCCTGCATTGTTCTTCATAACCAGCTATGAGAATCACCGTCTCTGTCCGCACGCCAATTGCTTTCGATTCGTGGCCGGCAGCTTCCCGAAGGACGTTTCTCAATCATGGTTCTCGGTCTCAAGCTCGTCGCTCGGCCTCGAAGGCCCGGAGCCGAAGCCGGTAGGGATAATCGCCAAGCCGTGTGAACGAACTCATGTCCCGTCACTCACCTCGTTCCTTGCAACCCTGTACACGCGCGGGAAGTGCTTCGTTCCGAGACGAGAAGTTCTCATGATCCTTTGGGGCCGGTTCACGGCTTTGAAACTACCCGCCAGTTTCAATTTCGCTTGAAAATTCCGGATTCGAGTACCTGGCGAACGGATGGTCTGGCGGGGTGGGAAGCGTACGGGCCTTTTCCAGTGGAAGTCGCGGCTGCCTACTCGCCTCATAGACCTCGCCCATCTGCCGGATGAACTCGGGGCTCAAGTACGGGTTCGTGCTCGGCTCTTCCTGACACTTGGTCGGCCGCAGATGCTGGCAATATGCCCGTAGGAGGTCACGCACGGCGCCGTCCCTGTGCACGGACCCCAAAGCCGCCTGTGTAGCGCGAACGGACATGACGCCCCGAAAGATTTGCAGGGTCTTGGCCAGCACCTCCGGCTGGAGTTGCGGATCGAAACCGTAAACAAAAGCATCGACCAGCGGCCGGCCTCCCAGAAGGGCGCCTTGTTTCCAGAGCCAGTCGCGCGCGTCGCCGCCAGCGCCCGGAACCAGGCCAAGCACCTTGGCCACCAGCGCCGCCGGTTGGTCGATCAACTCACCCAGGTCGAAGAACCCTTTCAAAAAAGCTTCCACGACCGTTACCGGCTCGCGGACCGCGCTGGCGATTTCCTCCGGCGCCATGCGCGCGCAAGAATAGGCCTCGGTGAGCCAGCGCGGGCTCGACTCGCAAAAGTGGTACCAGCGCCAGGCCTGGACCAGTGCCGGTTCCGGGCCCCGGATGCGCCGGACCCTTCTCGGTGCGGGAATACGGTACATGCGGAAAGCCACGCGGACGAGCTTTTCGACCCACTCATCCGGGCATTCGGCGGGAGCATTCCCCTGAACCACATCGAGTGCCAATAGCCAGCGCCAGTCCGGTGACCGGGACGATTCCAGCGGCGGTGTCAGCACGGCGACCTCGTGATCGCTTGGAATCCGGAAGGCCTCATCTTGCGGCCAGTCGGACGAACGGGAATGATGATTGGTTTGCATGACTCTGTTCCCGAGCGGGGTCGTTATGCTTTCCGCTCCGTCGGTTACTACCGTGCGGAATTGCCATCTCGAACCGCTGACCTAAAGGCAGGAAGCCAGATGGATTGTCCAGATCGAAGACTGGTTTCCGCAGAAAAATGTCAGCTCGAAGCACGTTTTTTGCTACAGCGCAAAGCTCGCTTCAAGCCACTTTTGTGCCGACCAGGGCTGCGCATCATGGCTACCATGGCGCCCACCAAACGGGCGCAGTCACGCGCGCCCCGTTTGTGCCGGCCCACTTCTCGGTAATAAGCCAGCAAGCCGCGGACTCGCTTCAGTAACTCCGGCTGATCGTCGCCGCCCACGTAAATGCTGCGCTGGACGTGCCGGCCCTCTGTCTCCATGAAAAATCGAAGCATCCAGACGCGCCGGCCGCCTGATTGCCGGGCGGCCAGTGAGCCCTGACGCTCCAGATGGCATCGGTTCTCCTCCATCTGCTGCTCGATCTTCTGCCATCTGCGTTTCAGATGGGAAGGTAAGTCACTCTTGCTGGGCATGACGGCGATCCTGTTCTTGTGCTGGAGTTTCATCTGCCAGAGCACATCCCGGCGAGCCCGGATTCGTATCATTCCCTTCGGGTTCGCACGTTGCCGGGAGCCGCAAGGTCTTGCGCGTACGTCTCTGCTTCTTTTCAGCCACGATCTCCCAAAGCCTGCTCGTATGGACTTGCAGCTCCAAAAGTTCCGCCATGTGCCGTTGTAGCGCCAACAACTCCGGGGTAATGGCTTCCCGCGTCTCGTTGAGCAAGCGGCCTTCGTGCGGATAGTTACCGGCATGATTGCGGCGATCCAACGCCATGGATGTCAGCAACTGCGACCTCACTACCAAATAGGTGGAAAAGCTGACCATGCGCCGGAACATCGCCTGAGAAAAGCGGGCAGGATCCTTTTGACAAGCCACCTCGATGGCACGCTGTAGCTGGTCCAGCCCATCCGGCAACAAGTGCCGGCCCAGCTCGCTGTGCTGAAGAACTTGTAGCAGCCCATCCACATCGCCGGATTCGGCGAGGGCTGAGTATGAGGTTGGCTCCCGGCGTTTTTTCTTTTTGCGACGTTTCTCCTTTTCAGGTACAGGCCCGCACTCGATCGCGGGTGGAACGCTCGCCTTGCCAGCGACTGCGGTTCCATTCGTTGAGCCAGACGTGACAGCGGGCGCCCCTTCCTTGGGTTCGGTAGTCGTTTGGGACGGTATCGTGGGTGTGAAGGGATCATCCCGTACGAGGCACTGTACCGCTATCCGATCGGCCACTGGAGGTGCGCCGCAACTTTGTTCAGCGGGTTGTTCGTGGAAACGGCCTGGGCGCTTTGCAAGCGGACGCTCAAGCGACTGAGTATTCATGGTTCCGATCCTTTGCAGAAAACCGGGGTTCACGCAAAAAGTAAGTTCATTGCATGATTAACCCTGTTCGGAATCCATCATACCCGAAGTCTCTGGCGGATGTTCAACGGGCGCGTCTGGAAGCGATGTCTCACTGGTCGACCTGCCGACAGCCTGACAAACGTGGTTGACCCACATGAGCCCAGTTTCGCAGTTTTTTTCCATGGTAATCAACAGTTTCT
>Ga0209580_10000844_pt1 | contig 15083 bp, 12 predicted proteins | sample Coa_R1_5_FD_187153 | JGI IMG/M metagenome (GOLD analysis project Ga0209580, IMG submission 187153) | Surface soil microbial communities from Centralia Pennsylvania, which are recovering from an underground coalmine fire - Coalmine... | ecosystem: Environmental > Terrestrial > Soil >... | reverse complement strand
TCTGGGCCACGGCACTGACTCGCTGGGCAACCCCGCACCGGCCACAAACGAGAGCCAGTCGGGAAGCGTGCTTGGCTTACTCTCCAAGCTGGTTGTCGTGAAGCATACTGTGGGCGGCAACGGAGCGTTCCAGTTCACTGCTACCGGTGCCGATGTACCAGCCAGCTTCACGGAGACGACGAGCGGCGGAACGGCCACGGCGATCTTCGCGGCCATTCATTCCGGACCCAAGTCGGTTACGGAAACAGTGCCTGCTGGTTGGCTGGGTAATACCACCAACGTGGCCTGCAGCGAGACCGCTCAGGGCATTACCCCGTCAGTTATCGGCACTCTCACGACCGGAGAGGTAGCTGCCGGCGGCACCATAACGGCAAACGTCAGCCTGGGTATTGGCGCAACGGTGGAGTGCGACTTCACCAACGCTCTGCTGCCAACGCTGACCATCGTTAAGACGATTCAGGGTAGTGGAACGGCGACGTTCACCTTCCCGGTGACCGGCGACAACACCTTGAATCCAACCATTACTCCTCCGACGGCACCCTCGACGGCCACTTTCCCGCCGGGACCGCCGACGCCGCCGCCTGGAGTCGTACTGAACGTGGGCAGCAACGGCACGACCAGCAACAATACGATCACTGAATCCCCAATTCCAGCAGGATGGACGCTGACCGACTTCACCTGTACCGGAAACACGGGAGGCGGAGCCGGAGCTGGTCCGCTCGACTCTAACGGGGTTCCCACAAATTGGAATTTCATCGCCAACTTTGGGGACAACGTCGTCTGCACATTTGTCGACAACAATGCCCAGGCCACGCGTACGCAAGGCTTCTGGGCTACGCACACCGCGCTCGCTAACGAGGTTTGGGGCGGGAATGGAACCACCTTCCCGTCATCGAGCTCCGGAAGCCCGGTCACCGGCAGTCCGGATGCGTCCCTCTGCGGCGTGACCATCACGGCGTTTACTACGCCGCTGGAAGAAAACGTCCTGATGGGCGGATTCTGGGCCAACATCTCGCATACCTCCGCCGGAAAGAAGCGGCTCGCGATCGATCAGGCGAGGATGCAGATGCTGCAGCAGTACTTCGCTGCGGTGCTGAACGTGCACTTCTTCGGCTCAGGCTCGGAGCAGATGCTGGTCGATGCCAGGACCGCGTATTGCAGCGGCAACGCAAGCGCGATTCAGGCGGAAATCGGCATCCTGGGCACCTTCAACTCACAAGGGGATACGTTAGGCACTACGCCTGGCGGATCAGCCACAACAAAGACGTCGAAGGCTCAGGCGGACATCGATGCCTGGGATCAGCCGGGAACCCCTGGTCTGGGTGATGACATTCCGTAACGGTTGAAAGTTACTCGCGGTAAAAACATCGGGCCCGGCGAAATGCCGGGCCCAAATTTTTTTCCTTTTAAAACCCGGGCCGCAAACGGAGCTGCGCCGGCTCAAATCGCTCCGGAAAATTCAGCCCGGCTTAACTACTGGACAGCCGCGAGCGAAGAATGTAGAGTCCTAAGCGCAAGGCGGAGGAAGTCATGCGTGCTGACAGCGTGGAAGTTTCCTGGGACAACGCGAAATCCAAGTGGGTGGTAAGGATCCAGGCCGGCGAAGAGGTGATCCGCCGCTATTGCAGTCTGGCCAAGAATGCCGACGAGCAGTCGCTCCGTGCCGCCGCGCAGCAGACATTGAAAGACGAAGGCTACGAAATGGACTCCGTCTCCATCAACGTGGCGCGCCTGGCGTCCTGAAGAAACGATCAGCAATTGGCAAATCGCCGTTGGCGCGAGCAGGGATCACGATGGTTGCGCTCGCATTGCTGCCTTCGATCGCCAACGCTTCGGTCTAACCGCTTTGGCTAGTTGCTGTGTGCTGGTTGCCATTCGCTCTCTTCATCAGGCTGGGGGGCAAAGCAAAAAACAGAGCCACGGCAACGTTCACGCCGATACTGACCCTGACGTCCACCCAGGCCAGCGCCAGGCATAGGCCGTAGATAAAAGGGCCAACGGCATACTGACGGGAAATCATCGCCGCCGAGTGCGCCAGGCTCTTGTCCAGCAACTGGCGCGACACGGCGTAGCGCCACAGGACGTTGAAGAACACCGCGATCACCGTGAACACGGCGTTGTAGAACACGGCGGCCGTCCGTTGATCCGGTGTTCCCAGCCGCGAGGCCAGCACGGCGGTCGGGAACGGCACGGCGGTCACACCCAGCAACAGCAGCAGGTTGAGCACCAGCAGGGTGTCGTTGGAGCGGCGGATGTGGGTGAACATGCGGTGATGGTTCATCCACATGATGCCGATATAGGCAAAGCTCAGGAAAAACGCCAAGTACGACGGCCATTGCTGGAGCAAGCCCGCCGCCAGAGATCCCTGCGCCAGGCTGGGTACTTTGACCTCAAGAATGAGCAGGGTGATGGCGATGGCGAACATGCCATCGGAAAAAGCCTCCACGCGGGTGGTCTCGGTTTGCATTTCTGGGCGCCGATCTTCGATTCTTGCCGTTGAATCCTGTCTTTGCTCTTTTCGTCGCGGCTCTGGTCCGTGGATCAGGCAGACACTGCCGCAGATGCGGCCAGCTCCTTCAGCGACTCACTGAACGGCGCGCGGGCCACGCCGCGCTCGGTGATGATGGCGGTCACGTACTCGGCGGGCGTGACGTCAAAGGCCGGGTTCTCCACCAGCACTCCGTCCGGTGCCATCTGCTTGCCGCCGTGGTGCGTGATCTCGCGGTGCGGGCGTTGCTCGATGGGAATCTGGTCACCGCTGGGAGTGTTCATGTCTACCGTGGACCACGGCGCCGCCACGTAAAGCGGAATTCCGTGCTCGCGGGCCAGCACCGCAACCGTATACGTCCCAATCTTGTTGGCCACGTCGCCGTTGGCGGCAATGCGGTCGGCGCCCACGACGGCGGCCTGAATTCTGCCCTGGCGCATCATGGCCCCGGCCATGTTGTCGGCGATCACCGTGGTGGGAATGCCGTCTTTATGCAGTTCCCAGGCGGTGAGGCGCGCGCCCTGCAGGAACGGCCGGGTCTCATCGGCGAAGACGTGCAGCTTTTTGCCCGACTCGATGGCTGCCCGGATGACGCCCAGCGCCGTGCCGTAGCCGCACGTGGCCAGCGCGCCGGCGTTGCAGTGGGTCAGCACGCCGCCGGTGCTGGGAAGCAACACCGCGCCGTGGCGGCCCATGGCCTGGTTGCCGGCAATGTCTTCGCGGTGCATCTGCTGGGCTTCGCGCACCAGCGCCGCCTTCACCTGCGGCCGCGGCAGCCGGGCTACGCCTTCAAACGTCCGCCGCATGCGCTCGATAGCCCAGAACAGGTTGACCGCAGTAGGGCGCGTGGCTGCTATGACCTGCGCGATCTGATCGAACTCCTGGCGCAACCCCGGCTCATCCCTGGCCGATGACTGCAGCATGCCCAGGGCAATGCCCATGGCTGCCGCCACGCCGATGGCCGGCGCGCCGCGCACGACCATGTCGCGGATCGCCGCCGCCACCTCCGGATAGCTGCGGCAGGTCACGTACACCTCTTCCGTGGGAAGTTTGGTCTGGTCGATAAAGCGGACGCCCTCGGGCGTCCATTCCAGAGTCTTGATCATTAAGTTCGATTCTAAAGAAGCATTCAGCACTCAGCAATCAGCGCTGAGCCTTGCTCGCAGTAGAGTGCGTCCACATCACCAAATCAACCGATCCTGCTCAGTGCCTCAGCGTCTCCATCATAGGACTTACTTTTTCGCTCTCGCCTTGATCTCGCTCGATTTGAAGATGGAAACAAACGGCGCCGGCTCAGCCGCCTTCTCGACGGCAGGACGTCCGCCAGCTTCTTCGCGCTCCACCAGACAGGCCACGCCCACAATGTTGAAGCCGAAGTCGCGGGCGGCTTCGATGGCGTGGATGGTGGAGCCGCCGGTGGTGCAGACGTCGTCCACAATCACCACGCGCGCACCCTTCTCCTGAAACCCCTCGATGCGCCGGCCCATACCGTGGGCCTTTTCCACCTTGCGCACCAGAAAACCGTGCACCGGCGTTCCCGCCTGCGCGCTGATGACGCTGACCGCCACCACGATGGGGTCGGCGCCCAGCGTCAGCCCGCCCACCGCCTGCGGCCGCCAATTCTCCTGCCGGAACAGCTCGAAGAAAACTCTCCCCGTCAGCTCAGCTCCCTGGGCATGCAACGTGGTAGTGCGGCAATCGATGTAGTAGTCGCTCTTGATGCCCGAGGAAAGAGTAAAGTCGCCGAGCCGGAAAGAATTGGCAACAATCAGGTCGAGCAGCTGGCCGCGCGCGGTTGAGGTCATAGTCGCCAGTATCGCGGTTCCGCGCGTTCCACGCAATCCGGAGCCGGATCAGCCAAGATCCATGCGGCGAAAGCCGTGCGTGGCGATGTAGAGAATCGTAAAAAGAGTCGTATTGTAGCCGATGTGGATGAGCACGCTTACCGCCACGGACTTGGTCTTGGCCCGCGCCAGGGTAAGCACCGTTCCCACGCTGAACAGCAGCAGCAGCGGGATCCAGGCGTGGGCCAGCTGCTCGCCGTGAATCAGGGCAAAGCCGAAAGCGGTGATGATCGTAGACCAAAACAATCCCAGGGGACGCGCCAGGGCAGGAAAGAGAAAACCGCGAAAGAATAGCTCTTCCACAAACGGAGCCACCAGAATTCCAAAAGCGGCCAGCGCGTACGCGGAGGCGGGGGTGCGGAAGTATTGCTCGATGGGCAACGACTTGGGAATCCACGGGTGCAACACGGCCGAGGCCAGTTGGGTGGCCACCGCCAGTCCAGCTCCCACTCCCAGCGCTCCCCACGCCATTTTTCCTTCGGGCATGTTCCACTTCACCGCCTGCAAAAAATCCATGCGATACTTCTGCCAGATCAGAAAGACCATGAAGCCCACGGTGAGAATGTAGGCTGCCACCTGTGCGGGCAGGAAGACGAGGATGTTGCCGGCCAGCTGCTTCTCGTTCAGGCGGCCCGAGCCCTGATGCGTGGCATAGATCACGAGCAAGGCAAAAAGTGAGCAGAAGAACAGAGACACCGCAGCCGTGACAAAGATCAGCAGCACATCCCAGAGATTGAAAACCGGGTTCTCGCCGGCCAGCTGTTTTGCGGGCGCCGCGGGCGTGGCGGGCGCGACCGGCGGGGGTGGCGGCGCGGCAGGATCAAAACCTACGATGGGTTCGTTTGAGTCCAAGGCAATGAAGGGCTCTTATTCAATTTACACCGGTTCAATTTACACCGGAATCTTTGGAAAGAGTAAAGGGGTAGCGTTTTCGAGCATTGGAAGCCAAAGCCGCTACCCCTTCTATTGTGCCCAGGTATAAGGAGAAGGTTGCAGAGAGATTACGGCAGAGCTGCTGAACTCCAACACGCGCCCGCTATTTGTTCTGAATTCCCGAAGAGTTTTCTTAGTTTGCTTATTTTTCAACTACTTGCGCGGCCTATGCAGATACTCGTTGAGAGCAACGCCGGTCTGCGACTTCTTGATTTTAGAAACCTGCAGCGGAGTTCCCTGCGCAACCAGCTGTCCACCCTGCTCTCCGCCCTCAGGACCGAGGTCGATAATCCAGTCGGCATTGCGAATCACATCGAGGTTGTGTTCGATGATGATCACTGAGTTTCCCAGATCTGTGAGCCGGTGCAACACCTCCAGCAGTTTGCTGACGTCGGCAAAGTGCAGCCCGGTGGTCGGCTCGTCGAGCAGATACAGAGTGCGCCCGGTCTGTCTCTTGGAAAGTTCTTTGGCCAGCTTCATGCGCTGGGCCTCGCCGCCGGAGAGCGTTACCGCCGATTGCCCCAGCTTGATGTAGCCCAGCCCGACATCTTCCAGCGTCTGCAGCTTCTGGCGGATGGCGGGAATATCGGCGAGCACCGGCAGAGCATCGGAGACGGAAGTTTCCAGCAGATCGGCGATTGACCTTTCCTTGAACTTCACGGCCAGCGTCTCCTGGTTGTAGCGCCTGCCTCCGCACACTTCGCACAGCACGTAAACGTCAGGGAGAAAGTTCATCTCGATGCGACGCTGGCCTTCGCCCTGGCAGTGCTCGCAGCGTCCCCCGCTGACGTTAAAGGAAAATCTTCCCGCCTTGTAGCCGCGCTCGCGAGACTCCGGCAGCATGGCATAAAGATCGCGGATGTGGGTGAACACGCCGGTGTAAGTGGCCGGGTTGGATCGAGGGGTGCGGCCAATGGGCGATTGATCGATGCGGACGACTTTGTCGATGTTCTCCGCGCCCACGATGGCCTTGTGCGTCCCCGGCTCCTCGCGCGAACGATACAGCTGGCGCGCCAGGGCTTTGTACAAAATGTCGTTGACCAGCGTCGATTTGCCCGATCCCGAAACGCCGGTCACCACCGTCATCACGCCCAGCGGAAAAGTCACGTCAAGGTTTCGCAGGTTGTGCTCGCGCGCGCCCAGCACGGTAACCGCTTTGCCGTTGGCCGGACGCGGCTCAAAGCGCGTGACGATGCTGCGCGCCCCGGAGATGTATTGTCCGGTGAGCGATTGCGGCTGCGCGCTGATCTCCTGCGGCGTTCCCACGGCCACCACCTCGCCACCGTGCAGTCCCGCTCCCGGCCCCAGGTCGATGACATAGTCGGCGCGGCGAATGGTCTCTTCGTCGTGCTCCACCACCAGCACGGTGTTACCCAGATCGCGCAACGCATCGAGCGCCTGCAGCAGCCGGTTATTGTCGCGGTGGTGCAGGCCGATGGAGGGCTCGTCGAGCACGTAGAGCACGCCGCGCAGGCGCGAGCCAATCTGCGTTGCCAGACGAATGCGCTGGCCTTCGCCGCCGGAAAGCGTGGCCGCCGAGCGGTCCAGCGAGATGTAGCCGAGCCCCACTGCGTTCAGAAACTGCAGCCGCTCGCTGATCTCCGCCAGCACTCGGCCGGCGATGGTGCGTTCTCTTTCATTGAGCTGAATCCTGGCCGCCGTGTCCGTAGCGCGCGAAACCGGGAGCGCGGTGAAATCCGCGATGGAAAGCCCGTTGACTTTCACGGCCAGGCTCTCCGGGCGCAATCTGCGGCCGTGACAAACAGGACAGACTGTGGCCGACATATATCCCAGCAGCCAGTCGCGGTAGCTCTCGGAGGTTGAATCTTCCAGGTTCTGCTTCAGGAATCCCAGCACGCCGCGAAAGCCCAGGCGCGGGGCTTCTTTGGCCTCGGGGCCGAAGAGCAGCAGATTCTGGGTCTTCGCCGGCAGCTTCTCAAACGGCGTCGCCAGATCGATCTTGTACGCCGCGGCCACGATCTCCACCATGCGTTGCAGGTAAGCCGAACCCGACCCCGGTCCCAGCGCGCCCTCCAGCAGCGGCTTGGACCAGTCCACGATGATCTTGGCGGGATCGAAATCATACTTGCTGCCCAGGCCGTGGCACTCCGGGCAGGCGCCGTACACGCTGTTAAAAGAGAACGAGCGCGGCTCCAGCGCCGGGATGTTGATGCCGCAATCGGGGCAGGCCATGCGCGCGGAATAGAGACGCTCTTCGCCTCCCACTACCGCCATCTGCACCAGGCCGTTGCCCAGCTTCATGGCTGTGGCCACGGATTGCTCCAGCCGCTTTTCGATTCCCGGCTTCACCAGCAGCCGGTCGATCACCACTTCAATGGTGTGGTTCTTGCGCTTGTCGAGGCGGATCTCATCCAGCTCTTCGTCGAGGTGGCGCAACTCGCCGTCTATCCGCGCGCGCACGTAGCCCTGCTGCACCAGCCTGGCCAGTTCGGCTTTGAACTCGCCTTTGCGTCCGCGGACCAGCGGCGCCAGCACCATGATGCGATCCTCCGGACGCAGCGCCATCACCTGCTGCACAATCTGCTCCGCGGACTGCCGGCTGATGGGCTTGCCGCACTGGGGACAGTGCGGCACTCCTACTGATGAATACAGCAGACGCAGATAGTCGTAGATCTCAGTGATAGTGCCCACGGTGGAGCGCGGGCTGCGCGAGGTGGTCTTTTGTTCGATAGAAATCGCCGGGCTGAGCCCGTCGATGGAATCCACGTCAGGCCGCTCCATCTGGTCGAGAAACTGGCGCGCGTAGGCGGAAAGGGTTTCTACGTAGCGGCGCTGGCCCTCCGCATAAATGGTGTCGAAAGCCAGCGACGATTTGCCCGATCCGCTCAATCCGGTGATTACCGTAAAGGCGTTGCGCGGGATCTCCACAGAGATGTTCTTTAGATTGTGCTGCCGCGCGCCGTGGACCGTGATCTTACTGATAGCCATGAACTTAGTAGCCTGAGGAGCCGGCTCCGGAGCCTGGAGGAGACCCTACAGTGGGCCTCCGGAAGGGGTTGGCACAGCTCTACTCCGTATCTTACCGTCGGCTTCTGAGACGGTCAATCGACGCCTGTATCAGCATTTAGCGACACCTTGGATGGCAAATGGGCTCCAGTTCATGACAAAGAATGTCACACAAGGTTTACCGATAGGGCACAAATTGGGCATTCAGAGTTTCAACCACTTGCGCGCTGGTTCCACTGGTGGGCATGATGTTACACGGCTGGGCAACGGCCCACGGTAACAAGACAAGCGAGCGCATATGGTTAACAATCACAGAGTCCGGTAGAAACCAACCGAGACTTCAGAGCAGCGCATCTTAGGACCAAGAAGATTTAAATGAGAACCTTGCTCGCTTCCTCCACCGTCTTCCTCACCATCCTGTTCTCGTTCGCCTTTGGGATCGCTTTCGGCTACGTTGTCATCACCGGCATTTTGCGGGCCTTTGCTTACAAGCCGGTACCCAACCCCGCGCCTGCGCGCGCTGCCATCGCCAGTTCCAGCCCTTCGCAATAGGGCCGACCAGCGCAGATCATCCATCAGTAATTTTGTGTGTGAAGTCCGCTCATAGCTGAGGCGGAGGCGCTTTGATAGGCGCGGTATTCTGCGGCGGGTTTTGCTGTGGCTGCTGACCGGCAGCCTGACGCTTCATTTCCTCGAGCATCTGCTCGGTGGTACGCGGCTGCTGCGCCTGCGGTGGCGGTTGCGGCGGCAGTTGGGCGACTGGCGGGCGAATCGGCGTGTCCTGCGGCGTCACCGGCTCCTCAGCGGCTTCCTCTTCGTCGTCCGCATCCGCGTCCGGGTTGCGGGCCGCTTGTAAGCCGCCGGCGGCGGCCGCGGTGCCCGCCTTCGGGGTGAGCACGACCTTCTGCACAATGCCCGGGCTGTCGGGGCGCTCGAGGACGATGTAGTCGAAATTCGATCCACCCAGGATGGATGCTAAAACGTCGGCTTCCGGCGCAGGTCCCATGGCAATTGCCACTCGCTCCGAAACGCCGTTGTCCAATCCCTCAAACTGAATTCCGGCCTTGTTGCGGATGGCATTCAGCAACGAGAACAGGCTGCTGTTGGTAGCCTGCACTGTAAGCAGGCCGTCACGATAGGTGACCTGTGGCGGCGTGGCCGGTGGCAGCACCTCCTGAGGCTGCGCCGGCGTCGCTGCTGCGGTTGCCGCAGGGGGCGGAACCGGCGTTGGCGCCGGCGGAGCAGGAGCAACCGGAGCCGGCGTCGGCGTCGGAACCGGCGCGGGATCAGGGGCGAAGTCTGCCGGAGTCTGCTCGCGCCTTTGTTGCATCTCGCGACGCGCGCGCGCCCGTTGCGCCGCCGGGCTGAGAACCTGCCCGTCGCATACCAGGGCTAGCACAATAATTACCAAGCCGCAGATGCTATAAAAAGCACGCATGATCCAGATTCGCTGGGAGAATGTTTCCTTTCTCGGATTACTTTAATTTTACGCCAACCTCTAAAGAACGCCGGGAAAACCGGCTCTTGCCTTCCGATTTCCAGAATCTGCACGACAATTCAGAGCACAATATGCAAGTTTTTGCGCGATTGCGACTCAACCGGCTGCTATATTTTGAGTTGTTCCCGTTGACGACCAGCAGGTGTTTTCGTGCATCTTGGTGTACTCAGGATGGCATCTTAACCGTGGGAATAGCCTTATTGCGCAGGAATTCATGAAGCTTTCAACACTTAAGATTGCTCTTGCGGGCGCGGTTTTCATGGCCGCAATGGTCCCGGTGTGGGCGCAAAGCTGCGAGACCAGAGACGAGGCCGGTGATAGCGTCAAATCGTCGCTGCAGGCAGCGGCGAAACAACTATTCGAGGAAGTCAGCGCCGGCGACCTGAACGGCCTGCGTGCCAATACTCTGCCCGCCGAGTTCAACGGGATCACCAGTGTGGTGAATGACAACAAGGCAGCGCTGGCGGGAGGCCGCGCGCAGATTCGCACTTACTTCCTGCTCGACACCGGGCAGACCCCGAGCCCCGATGGCCGCTTCTATTGCGGAGTGTTTGGCGCTTCAGGTATGTCCAGCGGCAGCGCCGAATTCGATTTGCCCGGACTTCCTGCGGGTAAATACGCAGTGGTTATTCAGGATGTCCAGGGTGGGGGCAAGGGTCCTTATGCGGTGGGCGCGGTTTTCCAGGACGCCGGCGGATGGAAGCTGGCCGGCCTGCAAATCCGTCCGGAGACGGCCATGGGCCACGACGGTCTCTGGTACCTGAAGCAGGCGCGCGACTACAAATCGAAGAGCCAGAACCACAATGCCTGGTTCTACTACCTGACTTCCTGGGAGCTGCTGGCTCCTGTCAGCTACATGGATTCCAGCCTTCTCTCCAAGATTGTTCAGGAGTCGAACGGCATTCAGCCCAAGGACGTGCCCTCGGGATCGCCGGTGAACTTCTCCGCCAACGGCAAGACTTACAGCATTACGCAGATGAATGTATACCGGTCCGACAAAAGTTTCGATCTGTCCCTGACCTATTCCGTTCCCAGCACTACGGACTTTGCCGCAACTGCCGCCGAGGCGCGGAACCTGGGCAGCGCCTTTGTGGCCCAGTATCCGGAAGTGAAGGAAGCCTTCAGCAACGTCTGGGTCCACGCCAAGGATGCAAATGGCGGCGACGTGCCGGGTGTTGTCGTGCTGAAGCCTGCCACACCCTGAGCATTCGGCTGCGCTCGTATTCCATCACTACGAAATCTTGCGACCGGCAACCGGTAAGCCGGGGAACATTTAGCGCACTGCGTCCTCCCGATCCGTCGAGTGACTCATCCCCATGAGCCGCGATGGTGGCGCCATCAAGCCGTAACCGCTGCCGGGAACACGAACAGCGCTCGCGGAAGTCGATGATGAGCAACCTCTCAGACGTGATCGCTGCTTTCAGAGATCAGTGCTGGACATTACCAAAGTTGTGCCGACCTTTCGTTTACAATCTCGTTTTCATCATGAATCGACCTTTAGTTCTCATCATTCTTGATGGATGGGGCTATGCGCCGCCGTCCGCCGCCAACGCTATCGGGCTGGCGCGCAAGCCAAATTACGATCGCCTGCTCCGCGACTACCCCAACACGCTGATTCATACCAGCGGCCGCTTCGTGGGATTGCCGGAAGGCCAGATGGGCAACAGTGAAGTGGGCCACCTCAACATCGGCGCCGGACGGATCGTTTACATGGACATCACCAAGATCGACCTGATGATCGAGAAAGGCGAACTCTTCTCCAATCCCATTCTGCTGGAAGCTATGAAGAACGCCCGCGGCGGCGGCCGCCAGTTGCATTTCTGCGGGCTTCTCTCCGACGGCGGCGTGCACTCGCACCAGAACCATCTTTATGCCCTGCTGCGCATGGCCCGCCAGAACGGCGTAGAGCGCGTCTTCGTGCACTGCTTCATGGACGGCCGCGATACCGGGCCCACCAGCGGCGCGGGTTACGTGGAGCAGCTGCAGCAGAAGATGCGTGAGCTCTCCACCGGCAAGGTAGCCACCGTCAGCGGGCGCTACTACGCCATGGACCGCGACAAGAAATGGGACCGCGAGCTGAAGGCCTTCAATGCCATGGTCCAGGGCAAAGCCGAGGGCCGCGCGTACGTGGACGCGGTGCAGGGGATCAAGGATTCCTACCATCGGGCCGTGACCGACGAGTTCATCATTCCCTTTGTCTGCGTCGACAACCGCGGCCAGGCGCTGACCACAGTCCGCGAGGGCGACTCCGTCATCAACTTCAACTTCCGGGCCGACCGCGCGCGCCAGATCACGCGCTGCCTGGCTCGCGAAAGCGGACTTACGGCCCAGGGCGGGCGCGACCTGCCCGACTCTGAAGCCCTGGATGCCGCCATACCCCGCGAACGCGTTCCTAAAAATCTGAAATACGTCTGCATGAGCCAGTACGACAAACAGTTCGCTCTGCCCTTCGTGGTGCAGCCGGATTCGCTCAAGAACATTCTGGCCAACGTAATGGCCGACCACAACCTGCGCAACCTGCGCGTGGCGGAGACCGAGAAGTACGCGCACGTCACCTACTTCTTCAACGGCGGCGTGGAGAAGCCGTATCCCGGCGAAGATCGCGTGCTGGTGCCTTCGCCCAAAGTAGCGACCTATGATCTGAAGCCGGAGATGTCGGCCGCAGGCGTCGCCGAAAACGTGGTCAAAGCGGCAAATGATTCGGCCTTTGATGTGGTGATCGTCAATTTCGCCAACGCCGATATGGTCGGGCACTCGGGTAAGATTCCGCCCACGGTCAAAGCCGTGGAAACCGTGGATGCCTGCCTGGGTGAGATCTATAGCGCGGTCCGCCGGAGCGGCGGAGCCATGTTGATTACCGCCGACCACGGCAATGCCGAGATGATGATCGATCCGGTTTCGGGCGGGCCTCACACCGCGCATACCACCAATCCCGTGCCGTTCATCATGGTGAGCGAGGACGCGAAAAACTACTCGCTCCGTGCCGATGGCTCGCTGCAGGATATTTCACCTACGGTTCTGGGAATCCTCGGTTTCGACCAGCCCAGGGAGATGACCGGCCACGATCTGAGAGTGCGCAGGACTTCGTAGTCGCGTCTGTGTCCGGCAAAGGGGGAAGCGGAATGCCAGGGCCAACTAACGGCGGGCAATGGGTAATCTGCGGCAAGTGCGGCTTAGCCAACGCCGCCTCATCCAGGTTCTGCAGCAATTGCGCTAATCCTCTGACGGCAGGGGCAGCGCCCTCGTCCGCCGCCGCTGTGCCGGCACCAGTTGTCTCGCCGTCTATTGGTCAGCAGCCGTTCCCGGTTACAGCTGAAGGCGCCAAGATCACGCTGGGGCTGGGCATCGCTTCCTGGATCCTTTGCGGATTGCCCACTGGAATCCCGGCTATAGTTCTCGGCCACCGGACGCTGAAAAAGATTCGCGAAAGCCGCGGCCGTCTCAAAGGCCAGGAAATGGTTCTGGCCGGCCTGATTCTGGGCTACGTCAGCTGCGCAATCTGGGTGGTGCTGCTGATTGGGGGAGCGGTGGTGTTCAGGAGCGCCTCCAGGGAGATGGCGGCGGCCGAGGACAACGCCATCAGCACGATACGCCAGATCAATGAAGCCGAGGCTACTTACTCTCAGGTCTATAGCGGGACTTCCGGCCGCCTCTATGCCGGATCGCTGGCCGCCCTGGGCCCGGGTCCCTCGGGAACCTGCGCCGGAACCGGCGACCGCGACTACGCGTGCCTGATGACGGGGCCGCTGGTCGCAGGCGATTGCCGCGAGCCCAAGTGGTGCATCCTGAACGGCTACAGGTTTCAGCTGCAGGTGCACTACACGGCCGGCTCGCGCGATGCCGACTACGCGATTACTGCTACGCCCGAAGGCAACGGCCGCGGCGGAACAAAGAATTTCTGTTCCACCAGCGACGGTGTGATTCGTGCGGCGCCGGTTTTCTTCGGTTCGTTGAGTTCGGGATACGCCACTGATGGCTGCCAGCGGCTGGCTCCGCTCGGGGAGAGCAAATAGTCAAAGGAATCGCCCGCATGAAAGTGCTGATCGTCCACTACCACACCTTCGAGCTGTGGCACGCGCCCTCGTGGCTTCGCCCGCGATTACAGCAGGCGTTTCCCGACATCAGGTTCGTCCAGCTTCCTGACGACCGCAAACTGGCAAAAGAGATCAGTGATGCCGACGTTTTCATCGGCTGGTCGCTGCGCCCGGAATTTCTCAGCGCCGCAAAGAAACTCAGGTGGATCCATTCGCCGGCTGCGGCGGTCAACCAGTTGCTGTCGCCGGAACTGGTGGAAAGCGGGATTGTCGTCACCAACTCCACCGGCGTTCATGGACCGGTCGTGGCCGAACATGCACTGGCGGTCATTCTCGCGCTGGCCAAGCGCCTGCCCCAGGCCATGCGCTACCAGGCGAAGAAGACCTGGTCACAGGATCAGTTGTGGAATGACAGGCCCCGCCCCCGCGAGGTCGACGGAGCTACCGTTGTGCTCGTCGGGATGGGCGGTATCGGGCGGGAATTCGCTCCCCGGGCCAAGGCACTGGGCATGAAGGTGGTGGCTGTCCGCGAAAATCCCGGAAAAGGAGCATCCGGTGCGGACGAAGTCTACGGCACCGATGAGCTGGACCGGGTGCTGCCCGAAGCCGATTACGTTGTGCTCTGCGCGCCTCTCACAGCGGCCACCGCCGGCATCATCAACCGGGCGCGCCTCAAAAAGATGAAGAAGGACTCCTACCTGATCAACGTCAGCCGCGGACAACTGATCGACGAGGCTGCACTCCTGAACACCCTGCAGAACCGACGCATCGCCGGCGCGGCGCTTGATGTCTTCTCCCAGGAGCCGTTGCCGCGAAGTTCGCCGTTCTGGCGGCTGGACAATCTCCTGATCACGCCCCATACCGCTGCCGTCACCGAGCGGCTGTGGGAGCGCCACCTGCGGTTCATCAGCGAGAACCTCAAGCGCTTTATCGCCGGCCAGCCTTTGCTCAGCCAGGTGGATAAAGCGCGCGGCTATTGAAATTTGCTCAAGGCGCTTACCTTCCCCCAGAATTCCCCGTCTAATAACGATTTCGGAGGAATCCAGATTTGAAATCCTTCGCGCCAGGGTTGCTTGTCCTGCTCACCTCTTTTACTACGCTGCACGCCCAGACGTCGGCGGCTGACTTGCTTCACGCCGGCCTGGCCGCCATGGGTGGAGAAGAGAAGATTCGCGCTCTGAATTCGCTCCATTTTGATTGCATGACGACAACGGCCCCCAACAGTCTCGAGTAAACTCAATTGCTTTTGACCAAGCAGCTCGAGACGAAGGAGGCCATATGAAGTATATCGGTTGTGACTTTCATCCGAGCTTTCAGCA
>Ga0209580_10000842_pt1 | contig 15090 bp, 10 predicted proteins | sample Coa_R1_5_FD_187153 | JGI IMG/M metagenome (GOLD analysis project Ga0209580, IMG submission 187153) | Surface soil microbial communities from Centralia Pennsylvania, which are recovering from an underground coalmine fire - Coalmine... | ecosystem: Environmental > Terrestrial > Soil >... | reverse complement strand
GCGCGCACCATCCGCGAAGAAGTCTTCGGCCCGCACCTGGCGCTGATTCCATTTCGCGACAACGAGCACGCGGCCCAAATCTACAACGACACCGAGTACGGACTGTCGCTGGCCGTCGTTACTGAAGATTACCGGGCCATGCGCTACTTCCGCGACGAATGCGAATTCGGCATGGGCTACGTCAATCTGCCATGCATCGGCGCCGAGGTACACCTGCCCTTTGGCGGAGTGAAAAAGAGCGGCAACGGCCACCCCAGCGCCGCCGGACTGGTGGAGACCGTCATGCACAAGATTTCGTGGACCGTCAACCACGGCACCGAAGTGAAGATGGCCCAAGGGCTGACGACGGAGGTGTGAGCGCATCCAGGGCTGTCGCTAACTTTGTTGCAAAATGCTAGGATATTTGTTGGGGTATTCCTGCATGAGGCCGGCTCAGGATGGCGAAGAAACCCATACATCGCGGCCGGCTTCAGGCTCAAGGACCAGGCACCGAGCAATCCGAACCGTGGGCGGAGGAAGGCGCCAACAAAAAGTGAAATGCTGGAAAAGCTTGAACGATTGTGGAACAAGTTGACCTCAAATGAACAAGAAGAGCGCGCTGAATGTTTTGAAAGGGCCCGCGATTTTATCAGGCAGGCTCCGCCGACAGGTATCGATGGCCACGTAACTAAGTCCAAAATGACCCAGAAATCGCGCAGATTCTTAAGATCATCCAACCGAACCAAAGAGAATACTTGATCCGACTGTTGCAAACGAGTTTTTTGCTTAATGCTGAGGCAGCCTTGGCGTTTCTGGCCGGTCAACACGAGGAGATGATTCAATGGTTGTTTGGACGGGCGTTCAGAGCATTCGTTGTCCGCGCCATCAACACGTTACATTACATCCAAACTCGTGACCCGATCAATTTGCTCACCGCTGCTCGAGGTCGCGACCTGTACTTCCTTATTCAGCAACTTAGCTGGCTGATGAAGCTTTGCTTCCTGACGGAGTTGGGATTCAGCTCGGATGAGCAAAAGCAGATCGTAACGCGAAACCGAAGAGCACAGTTCATCCATACCGCGGCAGTCCAGTCGTTGAACGCGGCCTCGATTTCCTAGTGAGCCAGCGCCGTCCTAGTGTGAGCCCGGATCAGATTGCAATTTAGGTCTCAATTGCCCTCGCCACGCGCGGCTCACTTCACGCCGGCTTTACCTCCGGCACCTCCGCGCTGTCCGTCGCCTCCTTCTCCAGCAAGATCAGCGAGTAGCCCACCCAGGTGTTGCCGCTGCCGCCCATGGGCGTCTCGCGCACGGGCTGCCAGCCTTTGCGTAGCAGTTCCGGCAAGTCGTAGCGCTTGCGGGCAGTCAGGCCGTAGGGCAGGAATTCCTCCTCGCCCAGCACTTCCTGGCTGCAACCGTTGCTGCAAATGATAACGTAGCGGTATTTCTTCATGGTTCGTCGGTCCCCAACGCTGCCCACGGATGAACACGGATTTCACGACACGGATTGGCACAGATCAGACAATAATCTTATTGGAATACGTGTTCATCCATGTTATGAAGTCCGTGCTTATCTGTGGGCTAATCGGTTCCAATGCGGATTCATAAAATCCCCCACTGAAGCAGCTAACGGAACAGCAGGAGACCTTTCGTGCCCTTGATCGTGCAGAAATTCGGCGGCACCAGCGTGGCGACGGCGGAGCGGATTATGGCGGCGGCTCGCCGTGCGATTCGCGCGAAACAGGCCGGCAACCAGGTGGTCGTGGTGGTCAGCGCCCGCGGCGATACCACCGACGACTTGATCGAACTCGCCCAGGAAATCAGCGATCAGCCGCCGGCACGCGAAATGGACATGTTACTGGCCACTGGCGAGCAGATTTCCATCGCTCTTTTGGCGATGGCCATCCACACCCTCGGCGAAACGGCGCTCAGCTTCACCGGCGCGCAAGTCGGCATCGTCACCGATAGCACCCACACCAAGGCCCGCATCAAGAGCATCACCACCGACCGGTTGCGCAAAGCGCTGCAGCAAGGCAACATCGTCATCGTCGCTGGCTTTCAGGGCATCGACGAGGATTTTAACATCACCACCCTGGGTCGCGGCGGGTCCGACACTACGGCCGTGGCTCTCGCAGCCGTGCTCAAGCACGACCCGAAGCTGAATGCCGAAGTCGGCTGCGAGATTTATACCGACGTCGATGGCGTTTACACCACCGACCCGCGCTTGGTGCCGGAAGCGCGAAAGATGGATTACATCAGCTACGATGAAATGCTCGAACTGGCCAGCGCCGGTGCTGCGGTCATGCATTCGCGCAGCATTGAATTTGCCAAAAAATACGACGTGCCGGTGATGGTGCGCAGCAGCTTCAGCGACGTCGAAGGCACTTGGATCGTGCCGGAAGCGGACTGGATGCACGCCAGCGCCGTCTGTGGCGTGGCCATGGTGAAAGATGAGGCCCGCATTCTGCTCGACGGCGTGCCTGATATTCCCGGCGTGAGCCATCGCGTCTTTTCGGCTCTGGCTGCGGCCAACCTTGTGGTGGACATGATCGCGCAGGGCCTGGGCAGCGATGGCCGGGCAGCCATCGGCTTCACGGTGACGCATGGCGAGTTAAAGGCAGCCCTCAAGGTTCTACAGCCGTTGGCCAAAGAGCTTGGCGCCCGCGTGCAACAGGCCGAAGAGTTGAGCAAAGTATCCGCGGTGGGCAGCGGCATGCGCACGCACACCGGCGTGGCCGAAAAAATGTTTGCCGCCCTTTCGGCCGAGAAGGTGAACATGCACATGATCACCACCGGCGACATCAAGATTTCCGTGCTGGTGGATAAGAAAGACGGCCTGCGCGCCGTGCGGGCCGTCCATCAGGCATTTGAACTGCACCAACCGCGCCCAGGCATTGGACTTCCGGCCCCAGCCAATGCACTCGCTTATGCTTTGCACGACACCGGCGAAGGCGAGTCGAACGGCCGGGAACTCATGACCCGCATTCAGCACCTCAGCAGCATGGAAGACATCGTGGTCAGCGACATCCGCCTGGCCACGAACCATGGCGAAATAACGGTTTACGATCTTCCCGATGAGCCGGGCAACTGCTCGAAGATATTTCAGGCGATCGCGGCCAATGGTATCATTGTCGATATGATCGTGCAAAACCTGGGCAATGCCGGCCGGGCCGAGCTTTCGTTCAGCGTCCCACGCGATGATCTCACCCGCGCTCTGAAGCGGACTCAAGATGTAACGCGGGAAATCGACCCCGGCATTCGCGTGAAGGGTGATGCCGACATCGCGGTGCTGTTCGTCTTCGGCGTGGGCATGCGCACGCATACTGGCGTCGCCCGCCGCATGTTCGGCGCGCTGGCCGAGAAGAACATCAACATCATCATGATCAACACCAGCGAAGTGTGCATCAGCGTGGTGGTTGAGCGCACCCGCGGTGAAGAAGCGCTGGCGTGCTTGAAAAGGACATTTGGAGTGGATTGATTTTGAGCCCGCAGCGCAAGCAAGGTGCCTCCCTTGCTTGCGCTGCGGGCTCCAGCTAGCGCTTATACTGCAACCCCAAATAGAATTGCAGCCGCTCCAACCACGGCGTGGTAGGGGCGCCATCCAGGTAGCGGTAATACTTCGCCCCGATGTGGAATTGACCCGTGTCGGAAAGCGGCATGGCCAGACGCACGTCCTGATTGAGCGTGTCGTGTTCGTCTGGAGCGCCGGCGAAATGCGTCTCTTGTGTGTATTCGAGATTGAAGATCCGCCAAACCGGCCACTTCGTGTTGATCTCGTAAAAGCTACGGATCCGCTCTGGCACAGTATCGACTATAGTTGAGTCATAATTCGTCACGCTTCTTCCACCGCGGATTTGGATTTCGCCGCCGAGCCACGGCGGCAGCTTCCAGCCGATGCCCGTGCGGCCCACCACCTTGTAGGCTTGCCGGTCGGCGTCGTCGCTGTTGGCCCCGAGCTGGCCGACGAGGAAGAAACGGTCGTTGAGAGGCATTTTCACGGTATCTTCGTGTTGCCAGCCATTGCGGCGAACCGGCAAATTGGCATCGGGATCGGAATCGATCAGGACCACTTTGGAATTCAGATTGGCCACCTCCAGGTCGCGCTGCCAGCCTACGGATTGCTTGGCCCGTTCGCCGCGGAAGCCCATAGCAAAAAGAGTTTTGTCAAACGCGTTCGCTGGTGCCGAATTTTTCTGGATGACTGGTGTTGGCGATGCGTCCCCCGATGAAGGGATCGCAAATGATTGAACCGCCGGGCTGTCGGGCAGTGTCGGCCTTTCTCCCGGCAAGATCTTCCAAAGCGTTCGGTCAAATTCGAGCCAGCCATTTCTAAGGGAAGCCCACTGGGGATCGTATTCCACTACGTAACTAAGTCCGGCCCCGCCGCCAAGGCCAAGTCCAAGAAGGAAGTTTTCGGTTTCCGGCGCTTTAATCCGCTTCAGTTCAGCTTTGTGAACCAAGTCCGAAGCTTGCGGCCACACTGCTAAGACAGCCAGCATTACGCAGGGACCCATAACGACTGGCAACCTCCACACACCCGGACATCCATGATCCCGGCACGCCGACCGCGCAGGGGTTCATAGCAATCGTACGGCTTTTGTCAAAATAAATCTGCGACGAGAAGAAATGGGCAAACTGCATTTACCCAGCTTGCCTAAATTGAGGGGCACGTTGAAAACGTGCCCCACGAAAGCGCTTACGCCTTTTCCCTGGGATCGCCCTGTTCGAGCACCTTTTTCGTTTGCTGCTCGCGGTATTTGTGGATTGCTTCGCGGAACTTCGGGTGCTTTCCGCCGAGCATCGTGGCGGCCAGAAGAGCGGCATTGATGGCGCCGGGCTTGCCAATGGCCAGCGTGCCCACCGGAATGCCGGCCGGCATCTGCACAATGGAAAGCAGCGAGTCGAGACCGCGCAGCGACTGCGATTCGATGGGCACGCCCAGCACCGGCAGCGCGCTTTTGGCTGCGCAGACCCCGGCCAAATGAGCGGCCCCGCCGGCAGCGGCAATGAGCACTTCCAGCCCGCGACTTTCGGCACTACTGGCATACTCAAAAACTGCGTCCGGCGCGCGGTGGGCCGACAGCACGCGCACATCATAAGGCACGCCCAGCGAATCCAAAGCTTGGGCGGCGTGCTGCATGGTGTCCCAATCGGAACGTGAACCCATGATGATGCCAACGAGTGGTGTCATATTAGAAATCCAAATAGGTCCCGTCTGCCGGGCGGGACGAGTGCCCGAATTCAGTGCCGCCCGGCAAGCGGCATCTACGTGTACATATGGGCAAGGCGGGACTTGAACCCGCACCCCTTTCGGGACAGGCTCCTAAGACCTGCGTGTCTGCCATTCCACCACTTGCCCATTGTCTGCATTCTAGGCTGGTGAGTGGTGAGTGGTGAGTGGTGAGTGGTGAGTCGTACCTCTTGATTTCCCGACGTTTTCGCTGTCCAAACGATTTTTGGGCCAATTCGCCTTTTTCATCACCACTCTCCAGTCACCCTCTCACCACTCACTAAGTCAAAAATTTTCCAAGCAAACAGGCAAAAATGGCAGTACAATTGTTTCAGCTAGAATTTGCCGCCCATTTTGCCGATTCCGACAGCGAAAATCGGCCGGGCCAGGGAGAACACCGGCATGCCGGCGGAAACGAAACAAGCCCCCTCCGAAATCGGCGATTACGAATTGCTTGCCAAGATTGCCGAAGGCGGCATGGGCACGGTGTACAAAGGTCGACGGAAGTCGGATGGCCTGACCGTCGCTATCAAGATTGTGCCGCCGCAAACCGCCAAGAACGCCGTGCTTATGCAGCGCTTCAAACGCGAATTTGACGCGGCCCGCCAGCTCGATCATCCCAACATCGTGAAAGCGATCGAATATTGCGGCAACGTGCCCACGCCGTTTCTGGTGATGGAATTCGTTGAAGGCGAGTCGCTGGGCCAGAAGATCGAGCGCGAGGGTAGACTCAGCGAGGCCGAGGCCGTGCGCATCATGGCCCAAGTTTGCCAGGGCCTACACCGGGCGCACAAGCAGGGCATGATCCACCGCGATGTGAAGCCCGACAATGTGTTGCTCACCTTCGACGGCGTCGCCAAGCTCACCGATCTGGGCCTGGTCAAAGACAGCGAAGATGAAATGAACCTCACGCGCACCGGCCGCGGTCTCGGCACGCCGCACTTCATGGCCCCCGAGCAGTTCCGCAACGCCAAGAATGCCGACGTGCGCTGCGATGTGTATTCGCTGGGCGCCACCCTGTACATGATGGTCACGGGCAAGATGCCGTTCGATGGCTGCGGGCCGCTCGACGCCTGGATGAAGAAATCGAGCAACGAATTCCCGGCCCCGCGCAGCCTTGCGCCCGAGCTTTCCGATCGGTTGGATGCGGCCATTCGCCGGGCCATGAGCGCCAGCCCCGAAGTGCGGCCCGCGTCGTGCCGGGAGTTCATCGAGGATGTGACCGGCCAGAGCACGCGCGCCGCCCCGACGACACTCTCGGCCGGCGATCTTTGGTACATGTTCTACAAGGACGACGAGGGCGAAAACCACACGGTGAAGGGCACGACGGAGAACATTCGCAAGGCATACCAAGATGGTTTGCTTGGCGATGCCAGCAATATTCGCGCGGCCCGCACCAAGATGGGGCCGTTCCAGGCGCTGCACACGTATACCGAGTTCCAGGATTTGGTTGCTGAATTGAAATTGGAAAAGACGAACGAGGCCGCACGCGACACAGTCCCGGTGCCCTCCGAAGTGATTCGCCAGTGCGTGCCTTCCGCGGTTTCCAATTCTTCAGACGGAGTGCGCCGCCCTGCCCCATCGACGATCTCCAACGTTCGCGGCGATTCGAAGGGGCTGGATGCGACCATCGCCTATTCTTCAAGCAATCGCATTGCCTTGCCTGGCTCCGGACAGATCGGTTTACCGGCCCCAAGCACTCCGCAAGCCGGCTTCGACTGGAAATTCTGGATCAGCGTATTCGCAATCGCCATTGGCCTTTCCGTTCTTATTGCACTTTTTCTGCCGAAATTCCTGAAGTAGCCGATACCAGGCAGCGGAATTTGCAAGCATTCCGCTGTAGGTCCATCGGAACCGCCTGCGAATTCTGCTACCGCTTTTCGCCTAACTGGCGAATCCTTATCGGGCATGCCCCCATTAGCGGCTTGAGTGTGCGGAACGGGCACGTGTAGCGGTTATATTGCTGAAGTGCGGACTCTGCGCAACCGAAACAACTTAGCGTGACGGGGACCGTCCCTCTTCGCGGGCAGGAGGGTCGCATCGCATCACCGCGTACTTAATCGGGAAAACCCACCATGTGTTGGAAAACCGTGCTGGTTAGGAGTGTCGTGCCGGTTATTCTGTTGTTTGGCATCGTGGGAGCGGCCAAGGCGGCGCCGCCGACCCCCGAGCAGATCTTCCCGGCCAATTCAGTGCAATTCTGCGTGCTGTCCGACGCCAGCCGCATGACCGACGCCTGGCTGCAAACCTTCCTCGGCCGGCTCATTAATGATCCGCAGATGAAGCCGTACATGACCGATCTGAGCACCAACATGCGCGGCGTCAATTTCCTGCTCGACACGATCGGTTTGGAATTTGATACGGTGAAGGCCGCAGCCGGTGGTGAAATCGGCTGGGGCCAGATATTGGACGAAAACAAGCATATATCTTCGGTCTTAACCGTGGACGTGAGCGGCCGTCCTGCCCAAGCGAACGCGCTGTACACGGAACTTTTCAAGAAGCTCAGCGGCCAAGGCGGGCGGTATTCCGAGCGAATCCTCAACGGCGACAAGGTGCTCGTGGTCAGCTTGCCGAATGGCAAAGAAATCGTCTACGGTTTGAAAGATCAGGTCCTGATTATCAGCGATTATTTGCCCACGGTGCAAGGGATGCTCCCGCGCTTCGCTGGCCCGGCTCCGAGCAGCCTGGTGAATGTTCCCGCTTTCCAATGGGTCCGAAATAAGACGCAAAGCCAGGCAGGCGAGACGAAATTCGTGCGCTGGTATTTCGATACGATGGGCCGTTTTGAAGCCAAGAAGATCCAGTACCCGCCCGTCGGCAAGAAGCAAGCAGCTGTGGACGTGATGCGCGGCGAAGGGCTGGATGCCTTCAAGGGCACCGGCGGCGCCGTCGGCTTCATGACCAATAACACCGACATCCTGATCCGCATCGCCGCGTACGCCCCGCCTCCGTACCGCAACGCCATGCGAATGCTCCGCTTCCCCAATGAATCGCCCATTGCGGCCGAGCCGTGGGTGCCAATGGGGTGTTCGACCTATGGCACGGTCTGCATCGACTTCCTGAACGCCTTTGATTCGTTCGACACGCTGTTTGAGCGGCTAGTGGACGAAGAGCCGGGTACCTTCCAGAAGATCATGAAGGATCTGAAGGAAGACGCCGACGGCCCGAAAGTCGACGTGCGCAACGAGATCATGGCCCAGCTTGGCAATCGTCTAATCGTTCTCAATGTCAGCTTGGAGCCGGACCAGCAACGGCCGGAGCGCTTTCTATACGCGATTCCGGTGAAAGATGCGAACGCCGAGAAGATCTTGGCGGAGGGCATTCGCAAGGCATTTGAGCCCGACCGCCGTGTGACCAAGCGGCAAGTCCAAGGCCTAGCGATCTGGCATTACGAACCGAAGCAATCCAAGAAGAAAATGGCCAACGGCCAGCCGCGCAAGACGATGCTGCCGCCGATGGACATTACCGTGGCCCAGGGCTATCTCTTCATCACGACGCTGCCCGAATTGCTCGATCAGGTGCTGGCTCGTAGCAACCAGAAGAGCCTGAACGATTCGCCCGAATACTTGCGCATGATGAGCGAACTCGCGCGCCTGAACCCGGGCCCTGCCAATTCGCGCTTCTTTTTGAAGCTCGACACCGGCGCTCGCTCGACCTACCACATGCTGCAGACGAACAATCTGCGCGAGGGCGTCTCGATTTACTCGACGATCCTCTTGCAGTTGATGAAGAAAGACGAAGAGGGCAAGGCTTTGCGGGCCGATGGCGCCAAGCTGCCGCCCTATAGCTATGCCCAGAGCTTCCTTGGCAACATGGGCATCTCTTTCAGCAGCCATGAAGACGGCTGGAGCGGCGTGCTGATCGGGATCAAGAAATAGCGACGACAGTCGATGAATTCGATGACCGCTTGCGCTTCGCGCCCGGTGACATTTGTCGGCGGGGGCGAAACGCAAGCGGTTTTCTGTATCGAACCTGCACTCCTCAAATTGTCTCCTTTCCAGATAGAATGCCAACAATCACCGCTTGCGGCTCCGCGCTCGGCTGCGCTTCGCTGCGCCTCGCGGCTAACCACGGATTTACGACGATGCCCACAGATCGACCGAAATTCTTTCTGACCACCGCCATTGACTACCCGAATAGCCGACCGCACATCGGCACGGCCTTCGAGAAGATCGGGGCCGACGTGCAGGCGCGCTACCGGCGCATGCAAGGCTACGACGTGTTCTTCCTAATGGGGAACGACGAGAACACAGTGAAGGTGGCGAAAAAGGCGGCCGAGCTCGGGCAGGACACGCAGGCCTATTGCGACGACATGGCCCGCCAGTTCCGCGAAGTCTGGGACGCGCTTGACATCAGTTACGACATCTTCATTCAAACCAGCAGCCCGCGGCATCATGAGTGCTGCCGGAAGTTCATTCAGAAGGTGTATGACAACGGGTACATCCGCAAGGACAAGTACGAGGGCTGGTATTGCGTTGGCTGCGAGGCATTCAAGACCGAGCAGGAAATCAAGGAAGCCGGTGGGGTCTGCCCTAACCACAAGACGTCGCCCATCCGCCGCAGCGAGGAATGCTATTTCTTCGAACAGACCAAGTTTCGTGAGCGCTTGCTCAAACTTTATAAGGAGCGCCCGGAACTGATTCAGCCGGAAAGCCGGCGAAACGAAATCATTTCGCTGGTGAAGGAAGGCTTGTACGACCTGAACATCACTCGCACCGGCGAAGAGTGGGGCATTCGCGTTCCTTGGGATCCGAAGTTCACGATCTACGTGTGGTTTGACGCTCTGCTCACCTATATCACCGGCATCGGCTATGGTGATGATGAGGCAGAATTCCGCAAATGGTGGCCGTGCGACATTCACTTCATCGGCAAAGACATTACGCGCTTCCACTGCGCCACCTGGCCGGCCATGCTGCTCGCTGCCGGCGTTGAGCCTCCGAAGCAAGTGTTCGGCCACGGCTTCGTCTACATCAAGAACGAGGAAACCGGGGCTGCCGAGAAGATCAGCAAGTCGCTGGGCAACGTCGTTGAGCCAATGGAGATCATCTCGAAATTCAGCGGCGAGGCGTTCCGCTATTACTTCATGAGGGAATGCCCCTTCCCCGGCGACGGCGAGTTCTCGTGGCAGCGCTTCGCGGATGTGTATAACTCCGAGTTGGCGAACAATCTCGGCAATTTGTACAGCCGTGTGGTGACCCTTATAAGCAAGAATTTCGGAGGCACGCTTCCGGGAGGTCGCAAAATCGACCCGGATGCGATTCTTCCCTACTACCAAGCAGATCTCGAAGGCAATCGCGCCAGTCCAGACGGTAGCGAAGCACTCGCCCTAATTCATCCAGGCTCAACCGCTAACGTCATTGCCAACCTGAAGTCACTTGTTGAGCAGTGCCGTTACAATCAGGCGCTGCAAACTATTTGGGCAAATTTCCTGACGCCGGCAAATCGCTTCGCAGAGGTTACCGAGCCATGGAAGCTCGTGAAGACAAACAAAGGAAATGCGGCCGAGGTGTTAAAATACATGCTGGTCCCGCTCAGAACTGTCAGCATTTTGCTTAAACCATTCGTCCCCCGTGCGGCAGAGACCATCTACCGTAGTTTCAACTTCACCAAGCCTTGGGAACATGTGCAATACGAAGACGCGGCCGCGTATGAAACTCAAGGCGACGATTTGCGAATTCTGGCGCAGCTCGAAGGCGGAAAAGTGAAGCCGCTGTTTCCTCGGATTGGCTAAGTTCTAGCCTATCAAACAGAGGCAACTTACTTGATTGGTATTGCGATCAACGCATGGAGAATCAATGAAGCACCTGTCTCCTTTCTTATTGATATTCGTTATTGGCTGCGCCCCGCAATTAGATCAGGACAAATCAAAATCGCAACGAGGTGAGTCCAGCTCCTCTGTACCAGCGCAACCACTCGACCGGGAGAAAGAGCAGTTCTTGCAGATTGTCAGGGATAATGCCGAAGATCCAACGGATTTGCGAATTACGCATTGGGGCAAGCGGGAACCCTGTGCCCCCTTATATTTGTTGGCGGGAACTGTTATGGTCAAAGAGTACCGGGTCGTCACTTTTCGATGCCGACTAATCAGCGGACGAGACTCGGTCATGGTAGACGATGCCACTGCTTTTTATGATGAGAAAGGTGACATTCGGGTTTTGGAGTTACATAAGGTCTCGCCCCCGCATTGGTCGAAAAAATGAACACACGGTCGAGACTCGGCGGATCAAACTGGTACTTTAGCGAATTGGGATCGCGATCATGCTCAACGATGTAGACAAAACTCGCCGTTACGAACAAGCGTCGCCAACACTAGATAGCGGCGATCGGATGACGCAGCCGGAATTTCATCGCATCTACGAGAAAATGCCAAAAGGCTTCAAAGCCGAATTGGTGGGAGGAGTTGTGTTCGTGCCGTCACCATTGCGAATCAGCCACGGCGAATCCGACAATAATCTAGGAACGGTTCTAGGAACCTATAAATCAGAAACGCCAGGTGTGCAAGTATTGCAAAACAGCACGGTGATACTTGGAGAAGAGGACGAACCCCAACCTGACGAGTCTTTGCGAATTAGGCCAGAATATGGCGGGCAATCCAGAACCACTCCGGATGATTACGTAGACGGGCCGCCGGAGCTGCACGGGGAGATTGCTACCAGTGGCAAATCGCTCGATCTGCACGGTAAGCGCGAGCGCTACCGAGCGGCCGGCGTGAAAGAATATCTCGTTTTGAACCTCCAAGACGAGCACTTGCACTGGTTCGATCTGACGACGAACACCGAACTGCAACCCGACGCTGATGGTATTTACCGCATCCGCAACTTTCCCGGCCTGTGGATCGACGGCGCCGCCCTGATCGCCGGCGACCTCAAGCGACTGCTGGCGGTCCTTCAGCAAGGCTTGGCTTCTCCCGAACACGCGGCCTTTGTCGCCAAGTTGGCGGCGGCACATGCCGAATATAAAGCCACAAGCCGCCAATCATAACGCCACTTTCATCCCCAACACTTCCAAAAACTTCGCCAACCATTGTGGATGGGCGGGCCATGCCGGCGCAGTGACCAAGTTGTCTTCCACGTAGGCGGCATCGATTGCCACTTCCACATACTTCCCACCGCAGCCTTTGACCTCGGGACCAACGGCCGGATAGGCGGAACAGCTTTTTCCACTCAATACGCCCGCGGCAGCCAATAACTGGGCGCCATGGCAAATGGCTGCGATAGGCTTCTTCCGCTCCGCAAAGTGGCGCACGATCTTCAGCACGTGTTCATCCAGCCGCAAATACTCTGGCGCCCGGCCACCGGGGATAACCAGCGCATCGTATTCCTCGGGTTTCACTCCATCGAAACTGGCGTTCAGCGAAAAGCGATGCCCAGGCTTTTCGCTATAAGTCTGATGCCCTTCGAAATCGTGGACGGCCGTCTGCACCCACTCTCCGGCCTTCTTATTTGGGCACACCGCATGGACGGTATGCCCCACCATCACCAGTGCCTGAAACGGCACCATGGCCTCGTAGTCTTCCACGAAATCGCCTACAAGCATCAGAATCTTCTTCGCAACCTTGGGGCGCGCGTCGGCAAGCAATATACGAAGAAGCAATCGAGTCGGCCCGTCAGGATCACGTTCGCCGCTAAGCCAATAGCTGACTGCGGCATCGGTCACGTCGATCTGGCGAGCAAGCTCGGCCTGATTCCAACCTTTCAGTTTCAGCAGTTCCGTAATTTCATCGATCTTCATCGGCAGATGGCTTGGGAGAGTGATTGAAATCTTAGTACCTCCTGCTACTTTGCCCAATTTGACACGCCGGTATTTCGTTCTAGCCTTTGGTAACGCCCAATTCAATCGCCCTCGCCCAATGGGCCCTCGTGCCCACGCCGCCCATCTGCCAGTCCCGATGGTCGTATTCGCACTGTTGCCCGGGTGCGGACTTCCCCAACGTCCACTCCCATCGAGAAACCAATGCGCGTTCGCAACCTTGCCAAACGCTCCCAGCTTGGTTTGGAATTACTGGAAAGTCGCGTCGTTCCCACCACCGCTTCACTTACCAACGGCGTGTTGACGGTCCTTGGACCGCCGACAAGTGGCTCGATTCAAATCACGGAAAGCAACGGCCAAATTGCCGTGTCAGAAGTCACCGGCGCCTTCGCTGCCAGCCAGGTGAAAACAATCACCGTGGACCCAGGTGACAGCGATGTCTCCGTCAACGTAAGTTCGGCCATAACGGCGGAATGCTGGCTCTTCACTGGCTTCGGCAACGACTACATTCACGGCGGCAGCGGCAAGAACCACATCTTCGGCGGCATGGGCAACGACACGCTCGTTGGCGGCAGCGCGAATGACGTCATCTTTGCCGGCACCGGGCACACCACGATCACAGCCCCGCCGGGCGCGCAGATTTACAATGGCCCGCCGTACCAGACGGCCACGATCTCGGCCATCGGCCAGCAAATCGTGGACTTGGTGAACGCGCAACGCCAGGCTGCCGGGTTAGCCCCGCTTACCGTCAATCCCCAACTGGTTGCGGCAGCGCAAATGCAATCGACCAACATGGCGAGCATGGAGCCGATCCTTGGCGAAAACGGCGCTATGTCGCATGAACTGATCGGCGTGCCGGAACCCACGCTCACCAGCCGCGAAGAAGCAGTCGGCTATAGCTTCACTGCCGCAGGCGAAAACATTGCTTACGGCTACCCGGATGCCAACTCGGTAATGCAAGCTTGGATGAATTCGCCTGGGCACCGGGCGAACATTCTGAACTCGTCCTTTGCACAGATTGGCGTGGCGGTGGCCTACGCTCCGGGCGGCATCCCGTACTACACGCAGGAATTTGGCGCGCCGGCCGCCGATTCGCCGAGCGGGCCGCCGACCTTGCAGAATCCCACGCAGGGAAGCCCGCCAGCGCCGCCGACGCAGAATCCGCCGGCACCGCCAAGCCAGACTCCGCCGACGCAAAGCCCACCGACAATGCCCGCGGCACCAACAGCACCGGGCTATGGCGGCGGCTCGAGTTTCAATGGCCAGGTTTACGCTGTGGGCAGTAATGCCGGCACGGCGGGCACCGTCACTATTTATGATGCCGCGACAGGGGCAGTGAAGTTCTTTCTGAATCCTTATGGCAACTTCACCGGCGGGGTGCGCGTGGCCGTGGGTGACCTGGCCGGCAACGGCGTGCCCGATGTAATCGTGGCCCCTGGGCCAGGCATGGCACCCGAGATCAAAGTCTACAACGGCAACACAGGCCAGATCATTGAAGACTTCATGGCATATGACTCGCGCTTCACCGGCGGTATCTATGTGGCGGCCGGCGATTTGAAAGGCGCCGGCCACGACGACATTATCACCGGCGCCGATGCCGGCGGTGGGCCTGACGTTAAAGCATTTGATGGAACAACGCAGAACCCGCTCTTCAGCTTCTTCGCCTATGACCCGAATTTCACCGGCGGCGTGCGCGTGGCCGCCGGAGATGTGACGGTCCACGGCTATGCCGACATTATTACCGGTGCGGGAGCGGGTGGCGGGCCAGACGTGGCCGTGTTTGACGGGCTTAGTGGGCAGCGAGTCGGCAGCTTCTTCGCCTACGATCCGAACTTCACCGGCGGTGTGTATGTGGCGGCCGGCAATGTAAATCCCACCGGCCGGGCCAGCATCATCACCGGAGCGGGCGCCGGTGGCGGGCCGAATGTGAAAGTGTTCGACGGCGTGAGCTTTGCCGTGCTCGCCAACTTCATGGCCGGCGATCCGACCTTCACGGGCGGCGTACGCGTCGGCACTTTCGGCTCCAGCAGTCGCGGCAGCACGAATATCTTGCTGGGCTTCGGCGCCGGTCAACCGCAGGTGGAACTGTTGAACGGGAACGGCAGCCTGCTCACCAGTTTTCTCGCCGGCGAT
>Ga0209580_10000841_pt1 | contig 15095 bp, 17 predicted proteins | sample Coa_R1_5_FD_187153 | JGI IMG/M metagenome (GOLD analysis project Ga0209580, IMG submission 187153) | Surface soil microbial communities from Centralia Pennsylvania, which are recovering from an underground coalmine fire - Coalmine... | ecosystem: Environmental > Terrestrial > Soil >... | reverse complement strand
CCGCCAAGCCACCAAAAAACAGCGCCAGCAGAAACAGCCCTTCCGCGACGCACACCGCCGCGGCGGCGATGAAGCACAGCCCGTATTCGACGGTTTCCGTCACAGCGAAGTCCAGATGGCCATGCGCGCCAGCCCGTTGTTCACGTAGGCCGGGTCAAACGTCTGGCCATCGGGCCGGCCGGTGTTCCAGCAGCGAAACATTTCTTCGAAGTCCTTCGTCACGTCCAGCGAGAATTCCTGCGCGAACGCCGCGAGCATCTGCAACGCCATTCCCAGATGCACTTCCGGCAGCCGCAGGTCTTCTACGTCGTGGGACGTTCCGAGAACGTGCCAGCCCATGATCTGCGTGAGCCCCCAGGAAGTGGCCAGCCAGTCAAGCCGCTGGAAAACGTCTGGTTGTAATGTGGTGGGCGCAGTTGTGGGAGTAACCGGAAAACGCGTGACGTATCCGACCACCACGGCACGCGCAATGCTGCCATAATTCGCCTTTCGTCCCAGTAGAACTTCCCAGAGAGATAGCAGCACATGCGGTTCGAATCTTCGCGCGTCATTTCGTCCACCGGATTCGTTGGCGATCAGCGCGGCCAGAAACGTTTCCGGCACGCTGGAAGTGTTGCAGGCTTCGGCGATCGCCGCGCCCCAAGCTGTTTTGATGTTGGTCAGGAGAGTTGTTTCAGAAGTGGTGCCTGCATCCATCAGTCACCCCACAAAGCGTCGGCCAGGAGTGAAGCACCAGCCGCCGCTGCTGTCAAGAGCAAAATTCGCCCTACTGGCGTTTGCGGCAACCAGCTCGGGAGCGCCGGCGCAGGTGTGGGCGTGGCGTCTTCGATGACCTGGCCGGTGGCGGCGTCGATAGTGAGTGGCGGCGAAGTTCCAGGCGATACCCCTGCGGGTACAGCCTGTCCAGAATCCGCAGTGCTCGCAGCAGTGACCCCCGTGAGTGCCTGGACATAAGCTTGCGTCTCCTGTGGCGCGTGTGCCAGCCAGTCCGCGCCCCACGTCTGAATCGCTTTCGCCACGTTGCCCGGGCCCCAATCGTAGGCCGCCAGCGCCTTCGCGGCGTCGCCGGCGAACTTGTTCAGCAACTGCGAGAGGTAGCGCACGCCAGCGTCGATGTTTTGCGCCGGGTCGAAAGGGTTGCTGACGCCGAGCATGGCCGCGGTGGCATCCATCAGTTGCATGATGCCCTTCGCGCCTGCGGGGCTGACGGCGTTGGGATTCAGATTCGATTCGCGGCGCGCCACGGAAGTCACGAAGCCCGGGTCAAGACCGTAGCGCGCGGCCGCTTGCGCGATCATGGCCATGATGCTGGCCAGGTCGCCGAGCACTCCCAAACCGTGCAGGAATCGGTTGCGCACCATGCCTTATGCTACTCCGTCCGACGCCAGGAAAAAAGCCAGCTCGCGCATCGCCCGTTCGAAAAAAACCGTTCGGATGGGTTTGCCGCTCGCCCAGTGGTAGACGCCTTTGCCAAGTCCGGTGCGGCGGCCGAGTTCGGCGAGAGCGTGGCAGTGTGCGCGGGTCTGCACGATCACCAGCGCGCGCGCCAGAACTTTTCCATTGTAGGTGCTGGAAGTTTCGCGGGACGCGGCCAGCAGTTCTTCACCAGAGAAACGCGCAACCAGTTCGGCGGGGCTTTCGGAGTCCTCAGAAATGCGAACGACTTGGGCCGCTGCTGCTATTTTTCTTCCTCTTCCTCTTCCGGTTCGTCGTCCTCTTCGTCGTCTTCGTCCGCTTCCAAGTCCAGCAGGTCGTCCAGCCACGCGGCGATCGCGTCCTCATCGCCTTCTGGCAGGTCGTCCACTTCGACGGGGATCTCCACGGTCTCTTTGTTTTTGAAAGCTGGCCCAAACTTGGGGCACACGTCGGCGTGCGCTTTCAGGTTGGACTCCGCTTCCGCTTCCGTCTTGCCAAAGAAAACGTGTGCGACGCGGATCTCGCCGTCTTTCTCGATTTTGAAGCTGTAGAGTGCTGTGGCCATGCGTAGTGTCTACTCTGACGCTTCGCAAAAGTCAATGCAGTTCGCGGAACGCCTTTTCGCGGTCCAGCTTGTCTTCGATCCGCTGCAGCCGCCGCTGAATGTCTTCTCGAAATTCCTGAAACTGCGCGTTGCGAATCGCTTCCTGCTGGAGTTGCCGGACTTGCTCGCGCGTTTCATCGAGCTGCGTGCGCATGGTGGCGTACATGCCGCCGATGGATAGCAGGTACACCGTGAGCGCCACGATCAGGTGGATCCAACGGATCGCCAGCCCGTTGATGGAGCGCCGTTCGCCGTTCTCGGTCATGGTTGCCTTTCCGCTGGGCGGTGCGGCAGCACAAACACATCGTACAACGACTCTCTTTCAAAACGGTCGGCGTCTTCGTTGGGCAGGCGCAGCATCAGCGTCAGGCCGAATTCCTTTTCCGTGGAGCGGAACGTCACCAGCTTCTGCGTCGCGCTGGAACCTTCTTTGTGCGAGCACCGGGCGGTGCCGATGAAGTTAGGGTCTTTCACCTGGTGGGCGTGCCCTTACTTTGCGGTTGCTGCTGCCCCCGTGGGCGATGCCGGTTGAAGAGTCACCGAAACGGTGTCTTTACTGCTTTCGAGTCCGTTGATTCCGAACGTGACGCCGTAGCACCACACTCCGGGCGTGATGGTGCTGTCGGTGAACGCGGCCGCCGTCGCGCTGAGTGCTGTAGTGGTGAGCAACGAAAAACTGGTGCTGACGGAGCAACTGCCCGAGCCGCGGTAAACGTTCTGCAGGCAATTCGCCGTGGTGGTGCAGGCCGTGGTCGTGTCGTCAGTCGAAAGCACCCAGGTGAGCGCGGCGGAATGCCCGCCGGTGATCTGCGCAAACAATCGCGGCACGCGAATCTGCGGTGCCAGTCTTGGTCCGTGGAGCAATGGGCCCGCAGACGCCGAACCTGCAGCCAGTAAAATCAACAAAGTCCCGAGAAGTATCCGTTTCATGGTTTTCCCCTCCTTAGTTTTGAATCGAGAAACTCACGCATTCCGGGTTCGTCACCGGTGCCGCAGAAACAGTGATCTGGAAACTGGTGCCAGGGGTGCGCGCGGACACCCAGATATTGTTTATGGTGGTGTTGCACGTCACTCCGAGTTTAGCACCCAGCGAATCGTCGTTCACGATCAGGATTTGACTGTTCGCGGTTACTGCTGTGTCATTTACCGTCAGGGTGGTGGACGCAGCAGGAATCGCCACGGAGCCGTTGGCAAAATCTCCGCAAACTGCCGGTGACGCGCTGGAAGTGCAGTTGCCCGTCGTATACCGGGGCGAAGCTATGCCCTTCGTCCCGTCCATCATCATCGTTGGCCCGCCACGGGACAGGCCAGAATTTACCGACGTGTTGAAACTGTTGGTGGTCCAAACCAACGATGTTGCTGTTGGTGACTGAGGGTTGGCAAATCCGTTAGATGCGGCCTGCCCCGCTTGAAGTGAGCAGCCGTTACTTGTGATGCAATAGTATAGGTCGTAGTTCTTTGGATTGCCCGGAGCGGTCGCCCAGTTAATCGTGATGGTTTGATTCCCCGAACTGGTGGTGCAGATTCCTGAAAAGGGAGAAGGCTGTCCCTCAAATCCGTTTTGCCATATTGGGACGATGAAAAACTGGTAGGAATTGACTGCCAGCGTCCCGCCCGCACTGACCGAGCAAGTGGGTGCAGCCATCGGGGCGTTGTTTACAAACGACGAAACCGATGGCCCCGTGACACCGTAGGCATTCTGATAGTTCTGCAGAACGATGGTTCCGCCGCCTATGTTGGTGGTGATCACGCTGCTGGTGTTTGCAAAGGTGGTCAGTGTTCCCGTTCCGCTGGCAGCGGTGAGAGACCCATAGTTTCCAGATACCAGATTCACTCCGCTACTCGGGACGCAGTTGCCATACACGAATTGAATCGCAACCAGTCCGGCACCATTGGTCAAGGCAGCAACGCACGGCATGGCGATCGTATCCATTTGTGTGTGCCCGAAATTCACCACGCCGGTAGAACTGTAGGTGGTTAGGAGCGGAGTCCCACCCCCATTGATGTATGTGATTCCGCCCACGCCAAGTTGAATGCTGGAAGTGCCGGCGTAAAGCATCCCGCGGTGGACCGAGTAGGAATGAGGGATAGCAACGTTTCCATCAGGATTGCGAAAGAAAACCGTTGGCGTGTGGGAGACGCCATCCCCGACGCCGCCAGGAGAAAGCCCTACATAATCCAGCGTCACGTTGCTGTTGCCCTGCCCTGGGTTCGGACGGAACTGATAACAAGAGCTCATGTAGTCGTTCGCGCCGCTCCCTGATGCGCAGTCGATCCAGTCGAAAGTTTGGTTGAATCCGCCTTCGACCAAAAAAGCAAGAGTGCCGTTCACCGGCGCGCCTTGCACGCTAAAATGGCCGCCATGCAATCCATTCTGGCCGCCGCTGAAAAACAGACCAGGATGCGCAGAATTGATAGTCACAGTTGGTCCGCTGCTGAATGCGGAAGATGAAACAGAGTTGCCGTGCTGCGGAAATACTCCCAACCATGTCGCACCACGCTGCGAAGAGTTAATAACTTCCACGGTGTCGTTGAGGTACAAACTGCCTGACTGGCCGATGGCATATAGGCCGCCGTCGAGTTGCAGCCAGGAATTCACCACGAAAGAAGTGTTGAGCGTGGCGGCAGTGGGAATGTAAAGCGTGCCGTACAAAGAAGAGATGGAAGCGGCCGCCGCTGCGATCGCTGGCGCTGCGTCCAGCCGGATCGTCGCCCCACTGACCGTCGTACCTGCCGCGTTCGCTAGGGTGAGCGTCGTCGTTCCTGCACCGGCGGTGATCGTGGTGGAAAGGCTGTCGCTGGTCGCCGCCGGCGGACTCGCACCGGCGAACGATGTAGGAAGGATCGCCGGGAAAACCTGATTGTCCATCATCGGCGAGCCGAAATCTTCAATGCAGAGATCCTGCGTTCCCGATGCGGAATTTGGATTGCTCTGCGCGACCAGCGCGAACGTGTTTGGAACTGCGCGGTCACTATAAGCGGCATAGTCTACGGCGCCAGTGACGGCACTCGGGACGCACACCAGATTCGAGCTGTAGAAAGTAGCAGTGCCGCCAGTGGCCGAAGTGGAAGCGCCCAAAGCGGTGCTGGGCGGACCGACAAAAGTGAAGTGCGTGGTATCCGTCGCACTCGCAACACTGAACCAGCCGCGAAATGAAAAATCCGAGAGCGCGTTTCCGCCGCCGATGAATACTTCCCCGCACGTTGACACGGTGCAGCCAACCAGAAACCCGTGCGCGGTCGCAGTCGTGGCCGTGACCGTTTGCCCCGAGCGCGACATGGAAGTGATGTTTACGGTTATCGCGCCGAGTGCCGCCGCTCCGGTGGTGGTCGAGCCGGTTGCGGATGCCGCTGTCGTTCCACCGTTCCGGTCGCGTGCGATCACTTTATAGTTGTACGTGGTCGCGCCGGTTGGCCCTGGCGTGTTGATCAGCGTTCCAGTTCCCGCCAGTGAAAGACTTGGCGTGACGGTCGGCGTGCCGGGTGTGGTCATGCTTTGCGGCGCGCCGCAACCGTAGAGAATCACACCATCACCCAAGTTATTTGTGGAAGGACTCGGATTTACAAATGTGCTGGCGCTGGAAATAGTCACTGTGTTCAGGCCGTTCGTGCAGTTTGCCGTCAAACCCACGGCTGCGGGCGTGGTGAGAGGGTTTACCGAACGCGCACCGAAAGACCTTATATCCACGTAGGGATTCGGCCCTTTCGATTCCCAGTCGCAATTCACGCTCACTGGCCCCGTGACCAGGTTGGGATACGTTTCGCACGGCGTTCCTGCCAGCACTCCACCATTGTTGACCTGACTCTGCCCGGAAGATCCCGCAGCGCCCGCACTGACCGGCCGCGCCAGCAGCGGGCAGGAGAATGAACCCGAAATAGATTGCGACGCTCCGGTGATGGTGATGGTTGCGGAACAGGACTGCGGCCCAAAACCGGAAGGCGGCGGAATGCCTGGTGTGATCGTGACGCTGAACAGCCATTGCGTGCCGGCCGGCGTCACCAGATTGTTGTCCTGAAGCGTGAAGCTGAAACTCCCCGTGAGGTCGAGACTCAGCGGCCCCGCAGTCCCCTGGAATGGCACCTGGCACGGTGCAGAACCTTGCCCGGCCGCGCGGCACTGCTGCGCGTTGTTGATGGTGACGGTGGGCTGGCCATTCACGCCCGCGCCGGAAAGCACCAGTTGCGCTTTCAGCGTCGCGCCAGCGTAGGGCAAGCCAGCCGTGTCGGTGATCGTGCCAGTGACGGCGGTGGTCTGCGCGGACGCAACACCGACGAAGAAAAAGAACAGCACCAGGAGTCTGAAAACTGTTTTTTTCATCAGTTCATTAGGGTGTAGCTGAAACAGGCGGGATTCGTCACAGGCGCCGAAGGCACCGTGATCGTGAAACTGGTGCCACCAGTTCGCGCACTGACGGTGGGCTGCACCGCCGTGGTGTTGCACGTCACGCCGAGTTTGGTTCCAAGACTCGAATCAAACGTCAGTTGGATCTGGCTGTTGGCCGTGACTGCGGTGGTGTTGACCTGCACCGTGGTCGCTGCAGCCGCCACCACCACGCTGCCCGATGCCGACGAACCGCACACTGCTGGAGACGCGCTGGAAGAACAGTTTGACCCCGTTCCGTAGCTGGTCATGCCGGCGATGTTGCTGACGTTCTGCCCAGTGATGTTACCGTTTGCAAGGATGCGAAGCGCGGAAGAACCGTTCGGAGCTTCTAACGCATCGCCCGCACCAGCGGTTCCTATGGCTGGGGACGCACCGTTTGTTGTGATCACTAGCGCGCTGCCGCTGGTTTCACCTTGAATCGCAACGGTCACGCCGCCGCCGCTGCCGCTGTAGACGATTCCAGCAGCGCCGCCGAATGCGCCGCTATTGTTGAACTGCACCTGCCCGTTCGTGCCGCCAGGGGTTCCCCCGGCGCTGTTGCTCAGAGCGGGGCACGCGGCGAAGCTGGCGGAGATGGACTGCGACGCGCCCGAGATCGTGAGCGTGGCGGTGCAGGCTTGCGGTCCGGTGCCGACTGGCGGCGAAAGGCCAGGTGTGGTGACGCTGAAAAGCCACTGCGTCGCTGCTGGCGTGATCAGCGTGTTGTCTTGAAGGTTCAGCGCGAAATTGCCCGAAGGATTCAGCGAGACCGGCCCCACGGTGCCCTGGAACGGCACCTGGCACGGTGCCGAACCCTGACCGGCTGACGCGCACTGTTGCGCGTTGTTCACCGTGACGGTGGGCTGGCCATTCACGCCCGCGCCGGCAAGCACCAGTTGCGCTTTCAGCGTCGCGCCAGCGTAGACGATCCCGTTGGAATCTTTCACCGTGCCAGTGACGGCAGTGGTCTGCGCAGTGGAAATAAGTGGGAGAAAGAGGAACCAAAGTACCAGAAACGCAAAGGCCAGCCCGCGCGTCATAGAGATCAGGAGTGGATGCCCATGAAAACCTTTGCCGTGATTCTGCTTTTCTGTTTCTTCCTGAGTGGTTGCGCGATGCGCGTGAAGTTGTTCAATGACACCTGTGGCGGATTCCAGGGGTGCAAAACGGTCCCGATTCAGCCACCAATACACCATACAAGTCGCCCCCATCGCTAAAGGTCATCGGAAACTGACAGTCACGCTTCCGGGCGTGGTTCCGGCAGTAAGGATGCACAGGCCGGTGTTGAAATTCACATCGTAGCGAAGGTTTGATCCGGCCGCAGGAATAGTGAACGCCGTGGCACCCGCGATCGCCGTGCCCGAGCAGGCGGAGTTGTCAAACACCTGCATCGTCCAGGCGCTGCCCGCATTGTTCACCACGATATTTTCTAGAAACCCGATTCCGGTGCGCACCTGGGTGCTGGCGTTTGAGTTGATCTCCTTGTAAGCGTTGGCAGTGGCTGCGGGAGTCCCAGGCGTGTCGAATTCTATATAGGCCGTGGCGTTGGTGCTGGTGAAGTTGCCCGCTGGGAACGTAATCTGAATGTACGGTCCGGTGACTGCGGGAATGACGAACACCTGCAACGCCGTGCTGTTAGCCGCCGTGAACGTGGCGATGGTTCTTTGCGCCTGTGGCGGCGAAGGACTGTCGAGGACATTGAACTGATCAGTCCCAGCACCGCAGGTGACGGTGCAGGTCAGAAAAAGACGTGCGCCTGTGGAGTTCGCAGGAGTTGCCAGTGTGGTGATGGTCAGACCGGCGTTCAGGTTCGTGTTTTGTAGCACTGACTGACGCACACCGGTAGACTGCTGGAATATACCGAACGTGGAACTGATCGCAGACGATGTACCCGAATAGAAGCCGGACACTCCGCCCGCGCAGTTCGAAATGTTGATCAAGTTCACAGCGATGATCGGATACCAGCCGTTCGCGGAAAGCCCGCCGCTAGAATTTCCTGAACCGATCAGCACGTTGTTTGCGCTGGCGTCTGCCGAAATGTTGAAGAAGTGCGTGCCGTCATAGCTGCCTTGAATCGCAAAATCCACCACGCAGGATGCCGCGCTGGCCACGTAAGTAAAGAAGTGGAACGTCTGCCCAAGATTGCGCACTCCGCATGGGTTCCCATTCGTGGGCGTGCAACCTAGCGGAGTCGGTGGCGGAATCGGTGTGATGGCTGCTGTGGTCTGACCGGCGAACACTTGCTGCGTGAACGTCTGCGGCGACACGTAGCCGATGAACTGCGCGTGTGCTGGCGCTGCCAAGAGGAACAGCAGGAAAATCGCTGCGACGATCTGCGACAGCGGCACGCTCAGACGTTTCACTCCGCCGGCATGCTCCTTTTCCAGTTCCACGTCGCACCACTCGCCGTCAGAATGCGCGCGAAGGAATTTCGCAGCGTGCTCCACGTCGCCGCCGAGTTCATGCTTTTCCGTCAGGCGAACTTTCACGGCATCGCCTGCTGCGGGTATCTTTTTCATGTTCGTCCTTTGTCGCAAAAGCGCCACTCGCCGTGGCCTTTTGCGTTCTGCTAGAACGTCGCGTCGGGCGGGTCCAGCGCAATGTCGTAGAAGTAGCCGCCGAGACGCCCGCCGACCAGTTGGCCGGACACCACGATCGAGACGTTCTTCACGATCAGTTGCAGCAGGTTCCCTTCTTTCACGCGGATGCCGTCAATGGTGCTTGGGTTGCTGACGCTCCCGAGCGACGCCACGATATTATCGAAGAACGGCGCGACCACCGGCACCAGCGCGTTGGTGCCGTCCAGCAGGATCTGCCACACCACACCGCCTTGCCCTTCGGTGAAGCCCGAACCGACGAACGCGTTGGCGATTCGTTTCACCATCGCCATGCGGCCTTCGGGAATCAACACGCTGACGACCACGGCCTGCGCACCGATCGCGGGCAGCGCCACGTAAGCGTGCGCTTCGAAATCTTCGCCGCCCGCCGGCATGAAGTTCGTTACCGGCAGGCGCGGAATGATGATCTGCGGAAGGTTATCCGTAGAGTCGAATGGACCAACGATGCGGCTGCCCATGTTTAGTCCCTCACTCCGCACAGCACCACCTGAATCGCGCTGGCGGCGGCGGCCAGGTTGATCACGCGGCACTGCATCTGCCCGTTCGACGGAAGTTTATAAACCTTTTTCAGCCAGAACGGCCGCTGCGCGCTGCCCGCATGATTCGGCGAAACGGTGGTGGGCGAGTCTTCGAAAATCTGCTGGCGGTCGGTATCGTAAATCTGCAGCACGAAGCCAGCACCCTGGCTCGAGCTGGCAACGATGTGCGTCCAGTAGCAGCCATCCGGCACGGTGAATTTATTGCGCCCCGCCTGCTGTGAACCCACCGTGGCGTCGAACAGCGGCCACCAGTAGGGCATCTTGCCATTGAGCTGCGAGAGTTCGCCGACGTTCGGCATGTAGACGTGGCTGATCGCTTTGCGGTAACTGAGCACGTTGGGGATAAACACCGGGTCGTTCACGTTCGAAAACTTTTTGTAGCCCTGCAGGATGAACTGAATCGTGTTGGGCGCGCCACTGCGATCGGTGAATTCCGCCTGCAGGATGGACGTGCGCACCAAGCGGAACGGCACGGCAAGGAACCCAGGCTGCTGCGCCGTGCCGGAAAGATTTTCTCCGTTCACGGGCGTGGGCATCAGCGGGCGTTTCGTTTTGTTGTTCGTCAGCAGCACGGAGAACAAGCCGGTGGAACTGGCGATCAGCGACCGCCACTCGAAGTCCGAGTCGTTGTCCACCTGGATGATGTTCTTCACGCCAACCGCGTTGGCGCCCACCTGCGCGTTGATGGGATACCAGAACGGCAGGTCTTGCCCGAGCACGATAGCCGCGCGCGCGGCGCGGCTCGGCATGGCCTGCTGAATTTCCAGAGGCATGTTAGCTCCCGAACTTCTTATAGCCCCACAAGATCACCTGAATGGTGTTTCCCGCGCCGCTCAGGTCTTTGAAGCTGCCCGCCACCGTGGACTGCCGCAAGAGAATGTACGGAATCGGCAGGATGAACGGCAACTGCGCGGTGCCAAACAGATTCACCGAGTTGACGCCAAAGATGATCGCGCCGGTATTGTCCACCAGGTTTGATGGCAACAACGGCCGCGACGTGAAGCGGTCCACCAGTTGAATCTGAAACGCTCCGGTCGAGCTGGCGATCAGCTCGCGCAGTTCGAAATCCGCATCGTTGTCCGTGGTCACGTTGCCGGCGATGCCGGACTGGTTGGCCGTGAGCGTCACGTTGATGGGATACCAGAACGGCAGGTCTTGCCCGAGTACGGCTGCGGACCTGGCTGCGGCGGAAACTGCTGGTGCTGATGTGCTCATGTGGTTCGTTCTCCGTTTCTACTTAAATAGAAAAACCTTCAAGGGTGCCCGCGAAGTCTAGCCTCTCCACAGGCACCCCCGATGCCCCTCACGCCCTCTGACGGCGCGAAGAACTTTTGTTTACTGGGCGACGCGGATCAGCGTGCCGTCCAGCCGAACCCACGCCATCAGTCCCACACCAGGCTGCGCGGTCGCGCCGGTGACGGCCGTGCCGGCCGCAGCCACCGACGTGGGCGTGCCGCCCGCGTTCAGCGTGGGGTTGATGACGAAGCCGAACAGCTCCTGCGGGTTGATGTACTGCCCCCCAGGGATGGAATACACGTTGTCCGTGTATGGCCAGCCGTTCGTGCTGGAATAGATTGCCGCCGGCGCGGTGAGCGATGCTCCCGCGTAACCGAACGCACCGCCGCCGCAAGGCAGCCATGCGCCGATGCCGTCGAAGTAGCTTTTCCGGTTGATGGTGAACTGGAAAAAGCTGTAGATGAAGTTGGTGAGGTCCACCACGTGCACCAGCGGCTGCGCGTTGCCCTGCAATCCGGCAACGCTGCAGGAAAGCGCCCGCACGATGAACGTGTAGGACGATTCCAGCATTCCAGGCTGCACCAGCGTGGTGTGGCCTGGGCCTTTGGTGAAGGCGGTGACGCCGTTGAAGTTGAACGTCTGCCCCTGAACGACCTGGAACAGCGTCAACGCACCCATCGCCGTGGCAGGCGCTACGGCGTAGATGTCAAAGATCGGCTGCACCACAACTTCGGGAATGCCCGTGTTGGGATTCCCGAGGCGGGCGCGTGGCCTTCCGAGCTCATGCGCGGAGATTTTTTCAAGTCTCCGTGCGTGAGTGAAACTTCGCTCCGTTCTCATGTATTTTTGCTCCAACAAACCGAATTCGTCCCGTGAGACGCTCTGCTGCAAGTTTGCGAGTTTCAGCCTGCCGCGCCGGCCATCCGCTGCGCGGCGAACCTACGGAGCAAAATTTCTACGTCCAGCGGGAATCGCTCCACCGCCCGAACGGGCCGACGCCAGCGGGTGTTCCGCCAACACTGGCCGCTGCTGGCAATGCCGCAGCCGCGCCTTGTCCAGCGCGCACCGCTGCGGCAGAGGTCGCCGCGAATGGCGCGTTGGCCAGATAAGGTTGCCCAGGGAAGTTGACGTATGGCCCGCCTTCGCCCTGCGGGAACGGGAAGCGGTCGCTGACGTAGTAGCCGAGATCGAAGTCCAGATCCCCGCTCATGCCGCCGCCGCCCCCGATGTTGAACTTATCCACCAGGATGCGCGACAGCACGGCCACGCCCGTGCCGATGTACCCGCCCACTTCGGCGTCCCGATTCCACACCTTGCCCAGCAGCCACGAAGCCGCAACGCCAGAAACGGCGTTCAGCGCGTAGCCGGTGAATCCGGTGTTGTACTGCGGAACCAGGTTCTGCGGAATCATGCGCGCGGCCAGAAAGCCGACCGCGCCCCCGCCCACCTTCGCCAGCATGCCGCCGCTGGTGAAGCTGCGGATCGAGGGATTCCGACGGCGGCCGCGAGAGAGACGGCGCCGATGATGACGGCGACGCTTGCGCGGACCCATCAAACCGAGAAATGGATTACTGCGACGACGATGCGAACGGCGGCGGTGAGTCCGCGCGCGCGCACGGCGCCTTCTGTGTCTTGGCATGTGTCCTCCGCCGGCAGAGATTCGGCGCGCGTTTCGTGCCCTGCGGCGCGAAGCTGCGCGGCTCGCGCGCCGGCGGCGCGAGCGGTGAGGATTGACTAGCCGTACTTTTGGCATGTCTTCTCCCTTTCTGAATCTCGGCGTGCAGGACACGGGCTTTACCGCGATAGGTCTGAACGTCCGAAACTTTCTCGGCACGCGGCAAGCGTGCCTGAAAAACTACCCGCGCGGACTGCGCGCGGAGTTTGGCGAGCTGCCCAAAATTTCAAACTGCCCGCCGTAAAAATGAATCTCGCCCGTCTTCTGATCCACCATCAGCGCCATGTGCGTGCGGTCGGCGGGGTTGAAACGGCACTCCACCAGCCAAGCGTCACCCACCATCCGGTTCTGAATTTCCGGCTGGAAGGTAATGCCGATCACGGGAGAGAACACCAGGAAATTTGTTTTCTCGAGCCGCCCTTCCGCGCGGTCTTCCAGCCGCTGCGGCACCATGCGCGGATTGGCGCGCGGAGAAGACCCGAGCGCGGGGAACTTGCGAATCATTTTCCCGCTCACTTCGTCGCGCACTTCCACGCCTTCGATCTCTTCTGTGGTTGGCGGCGGCGCAACCCAGTTTGGGTCCGGCAGGTCCGGCAATCCCACGCGGCCATCGCTGGCCAGCAGCATCGCCGGCACCAGCAGCATGCTGCGGTCGCGCGACTGCGCCAGAGGCATCGGCCGGTCGCGCAGTTCGATGAAGCGCCCCATCTTGGCGATGATCGGGTCGTTCACCGGAGCAACATACTGGCCGTTGGGGCCGATGGCGATTTTCTGCATCTTCCCGAGCGGCAGGTAATCGCCCGTGCGGATCAGGTCGTTCTGGTATTTCAGGATGCCAGCGGCATCCATTGTTGCGGTCGTCATTTTTTTGTTTCTCCTTCCGCTTTCGCGGTTTATGCAAGTTGTCCCGCACGCCCGGTGAGGCGTGCCCTTCAACTGACTAACTTCCACAGCAGCAATCCGCCCACAGCGTAAAGCACCGCAGGCGGAATTCCGGTTGACGTGCTCAGAGCATTCACGGGCAACAGCGCGCTGGCAGGCGAAGCCGTCACCATGTCCTGATACTGGCTGACCTTCACCAGCACGATCGCTTTCAACGCTGTGGACATGACGCACGCCGCGTTGCACTCTCCGCTGGCATTCGGGTCCGCGCCTTTGCGAATCGAAGCCACCTGCGCATCGAACTGCGCCGGCATGGCGTTCAGCGCGGCGATGGCCTGCTGCGGCGTGGCTTGGCCAGCCTGCACGGCCTGGTCGATCAGTTGCAGCGTCTGATTCGCTGCGGGCACGGCTGCGCACAGAATGGATTGCTCTTTCTTTATTGCCGCCGCGTGATGCCCGAAGACCGCAGCAAACACTTCGGAAATTGCGCCGATGGCTAGCACAATACCGCCGACGATGGGCCCGGCCGGGAATGCTTTCGGTGCCCAACTCAGCGCCAGACTGCCAATGGTGCCGGCGATGGTGGGCTTGAGCATACTGGCACCTGCGCACGCGGGTGTTCCAGGCGTGTACGCTCCCGCTCCGGTCGCGTCAGTCAGTTGGCCAGCGGCCGCGTCCGCCTGAATCCCGTTGAACGTGGCCATATTGTGACCAGGGTTCGGAGACCGCGGCGCTTTCGGGAACACTTGCTGCGCAGCCTGCTGCGGCGTGATCGCACCGAGAAAGTAGCGGCCCATTGAGCGTCGCGTCTTTGACGACGCGCGGCCGGAAAGACCAGACATGAGCATCATTCCGGGCCGTGGCCGCCTTCCGTTTTGTGCCGAGAGATACATTACTGTTTCGCGTTCGCCCCGATCTCGCCGTGTGCGCCAGTTGCGCCAACGTTCCCGCATCCTGCCTGGTGCGTCTGCGATGTGACGGTAGGATTTTCCACCTTCGCAGCGGTCTGCTGCGTCACCGTGGGATTCTCCACCGGCTTGCCGTTGATCGTGTGCAGTGTGTCCACAGGACACCACCTTTCAAGGTCGAAATCCACCATAGGAACTGTTTTGCCGGCCAGCGCGTGCCGCGAGTCCGGGCAATACTGAATCATTCCGCCGAGCACGAAGAGATGGCAGCCATTGCCGCCAAGCATCCGCAGCGACGGGCCGAACGTGGGCGCTTCCATGTTGCCGTCGAACGACCACAGCGGCTGAAACACCGCCGTGTTGAAGTGGTGAACTTCCAGGCAGGCAGGACACCAGAAGCCGTAACCGTAGAGCGTGCGGTCGTGGATGCGCAGCGGAATGAGTTTGGCCATACATCAGTTCTCGATCCCCGGGCTGACGCCGTGCTTCGTGTCGATGAAGTATTCGCCGCCCACAAAAAAAATGTTGCGCTTGAGTTTGTCGTACATCAGTTGCGGCCGCGCGCCGGTTTTCTCTCCGAACTTGTGGTAGTAGCTGGTGGGTTCGAAGTTGGCGTGGACTTTCCGCGCCAGGTACTGCACCTGCAACGCCGTGCCGAGATCCACGAAATCTTTTTCCAGCGAATCGGCGGTCAGGCAGCTCGTCAGGTTCTGGTTGCCGCCGATGCAGTAGAGTTGCTTGCCATCCGGCGAGCTGGCCAGCTTCACGCCATCACCTTCAAACTGGAATTTCACCGTCTGCCCCAGCGGCGTGCAGACCATCAGATATTCCAGGTCGCCGAGCGCGGTGTAGTC
>Ga0209580_10000840_pt1 | contig 15095 bp, 25 predicted proteins | sample Coa_R1_5_FD_187153 | JGI IMG/M metagenome (GOLD analysis project Ga0209580, IMG submission 187153) | Surface soil microbial communities from Centralia Pennsylvania, which are recovering from an underground coalmine fire - Coalmine... | ecosystem: Environmental > Terrestrial > Soil >... | reverse complement strand
AGACGTTCGTCCGCTACTCTGGCCCCAGCCGTTGACGGGCTCGCGTGATTCACACAGCAATTCTTCATGGCCACTTACCCGCCGCTTTTCGGCGACTGGCCCGGATCCCAGCGCCACCAAAAATGCACGGCGAGCCCGCCCGTCACCATGCCGATGAGAAAGATCAGCGGGGGCCAGGCCGTCGTCGCCGTCCACATCGCCCGCGACAGCGATTGATGGCCCGTCGCCAGCGCCCACCATTCGTAGCCCGCCAGAAACGTGATCGCGATGAGCCATGCCCACGCGCCGGTGTTCTTCATCGGTCCCTCTCCCGCTGGCGCCGGGTGTCGAGCCGGCGCGTGTTCAGATACAGCCGATACCGCGCCTCCGCGTGATCCATGGTTCGGAGCGCCATCGTCAGCGCCATCCCATACCCGCGCACGTAGAGGCGCCATTCCTCGGCGGTGAACCGCGCGCCCTCGGGCTCATGCGGCGGCGCGACGGCGAGGTCATACACCGCCTCCCGCTGCATTGCGGGGAGCGATCGCGTCCGGGTAGAGGATGACGGTGACGCCGTGGGCGTTGAGGGCTGCGAGCGTATCCGCGTCGCTCGTCCGCCCCACAACCACCAGTTCCGGCTCTGGCGCATCGGGAGTGTCCTCAAGGTAGTGATGCCGATACGTGAGGATTTGCCCGAGTGCCGCTGGGGTAACACTCTGTTTGACTTCCACAATGACGGGCTGGCGCCCGCGCATCGCGAGAATATCGATCCGTTTTTGCGTGTTGATGGTGGTCTGCTTCTGGATCGATGGTAGGTGCGTCGGATCGGGCGGCTGGCCCTGGCCGACGCGTTTGCCGAAGACGATCGAATCAAACTCGTTCAGGTGCGCGAGCAAATAGGCGCGAATCACGGCGCTCTCGCCGTCTGTCCGCTCCGGGTAGGCTTTGCGGATCAGCAGATACCCGAAGTCGTTCCGGTCAAACGCATAGTCGCCCTGAGCCATTAACTAACCCGCCGCGTTGGGATAAATACGATCGCGCCCCGTGGCACAAGAGCGACGCTGCCGGCGCGCAAGGTGCGTCCACGACCGGCCAATCGAGTGTCAGTGATAGCGCGTATGCGCCAGCGTGACGACGATTGACCCACCACTTCAACGATCGTCTCGGTTCGCCCGGCCCATCCATCGAGCACAAGCAACGCCCGGCCAAGATTCATCGCTTTCACGGTGCCACCGCCGGCGGCGTCGGGCGAACGATCAGATCGTCTCGTTTGCGCGCGATGACTTGACCGGAATCGAGCCGGATCGCGATCTGCCCGGAACCGCGCGCCGTTCCGAATGCGGACGGGACGACTTGCCCGTCCTGCGCGGTCTGCGCATCGAATACCCGTGTGCCTACAGGAAGCGTGCCGCGGGCGTCTGCCTCATGCTGCGCGGCCGTGTCCAATCGAGTCGCCACGCTGGCGCGGTGCGTGTCCCGTTGTGCGCCGAGCCGTTGCAAAATGAGTGTGTGCGCGTCGGTCATAGGTGCACCTTCACGCCGTTGGATTTCACGTCGTCGAGTCGCGTCGTGAGCCCGACGATCGCGTCGTGCATGACGGAGAGGCCGGCGACGATGCGATCGCCCGCGGCCAGGAGCTCGTCGAGCAGCGCGGCGATCTGCACGTCGAGCGCCGGCGCCGGCGCGGGCGCACCGGGCGGCGCCGGCTGGGAAGGCGGCGCCGCGGGCTGTGCGGGCACCGGCGCCGGCAACGGCGAATCGGGGGCGAACGTGAAATCGCCCGTGAAGTCGCCGGGCACAGGGATCGTCACGATGTTGCTGCGTTCGTGGATGGTCGTGTGATCGCCGAGCCGGCAATCGCCCGCCGTCACCATGTAGCCGATCATCTCGCCCGGCGTGATGGCGCGCCCTTCCATGAGCGTCCAGCCGCGGCCGGAGAAATACCAGTTCTTCACGTAGTCGGCGATGCCGTCGCCGGCGCCGTCGCGTCCCTGCCACATCTGAATAAACGCGGCGCCGAACCACTTGCCGCTGATGAAGAGAAACAGCCAGATCGTGTATTGGAAGTTGTCGGTTTTGCTCTCCGGGTTGCCGGTCGGTTGCGGCGGCCACGCGTCGGCGCCGTCTTGTTTCGTGAAGTCGATCCGCGTGTTGTCCGCCGACACGCTCACGCGCGTGATCGACGCGGTGACGGGCCAGTCGAGCGCCGGCGGACTGGCGAGTAGCGTGATGCTCTTCGGGTCAATCATGTCGCTCATGTGTGCTCCACCCCATCAACGGCCGCGGTCGTCGCACCACATCACACACATGACGAACAGCGTGAGACACGCGGCGACGACCGTGATGGCTGCGTCTATCACTTGAATTTCACGTTGGTAGGAATCGGGATCACGAGGTCGACATAGGCGTAGGCCGTCGAGGGGAGACTCGTGACGCCGCTGCACGTCGCCTCCATCCGAATGCTCCCTGAGCCGATCGTCAAGTTCTGCGCGAGCAGGTTGACCGTGCAACTCGTGTTTACCGCGGGCGCGACCGCCGCGACGCAGGTCACGGCGCCCACGAGCGGCACGAAGGCCGCGGCGCCCTGCGAGATCGTGTAGCTGCACGCGCCGGCGGTGGCCGGGTCGATGGTGGGCATTTCCCAATACACAAGGGAATTCGGGCCGACGATGATCGGTGCCTGCGCGTGCGCGGTGCCCGACAGCAGCAGACCGGCGAGCGAGATGAGAATCACACGTTTCCACATACAGGTGCGCTCCCTCACGATTCACCGCAGACCGCTCAGCAAGTCACCCGGCGTGTGAAGGGCGCCTCCGTGGTGCGCTGCTACGCCTGCGGTGAGCGGATTCGCATCGGCGGCCGATGGCTTGTTCGGTCGGAAGGCGCGTTTCATCTGCGCATGGCGTGCTTGACCTCGCCCCCGTGGTGTCGGCGCATCAAGACGCTGGATACGGCTCTGGTGAACCGCGCACAAGTCCGTGTCGGGCTGTGCGCAACAGACGCAGCCCGACACGGCACACGCGCGCGGCCTATCGTGCGCCGGCGACATCGGGCGTCCACATCGGCTCAAGCCGCTGCTGACGGATCACGAGCAGGTTGGCGAGGGTCTTGAGTTCTTCATCCGACCGCCGGATCGCCCGCGTCAGTGCGCGCGTGGCCTTCAGCATCAGACGCTTCTCGCGGAGCGCCCGCTGCGCATCTTGCCTGGCGACGATGGTTTGGAGCTCGTGGTCGCTCGGCTGCCGGCGCTTGCGTTTCGTCGTCTTCGGTCGTTTCGCCATGTGGAGACTCCTGGCTGCCCGGTCACACGTCCCCGCGGTAAGTCGCGAGCAACGGATCGAGAATCGCTTCCTGACACGCCGCGTGCACGTTGACCTGCACGGTCATGCGATGGTCGGATTTGCCGCAGACGTGGCACCGATACGGGTCGTAAGCGGGCGCGGCGAGCGTGGCCCCGGCCGGCGGCGCGTCAGGGGGCTTGGGTTGCGGGTTGTCGACATACATGCGCCGGTATTCGGTGACCCAGCCCACGACGACGGCCACGCTCGCGCCGCTCAAGATGGCGTGTTCGAGGTAGTAGCGGCGGTAGTCGGCCGCGTCGATCTTGTTCAGCTGCTCGGCGACGCCGAGTTTGATTTGTCCGTCCTTCACCGCCTGGAACACGAGGTCGTCGCCGTTGATGAGATTCAGGCGGCTGCTGACGTAGCTGAACGACTTCCCGGTCATCGCGCAAATGCGCTCGATGTCCTCGCCGCATTCGTTTGTGTAGAGCTCGAAGAACATCTTCGCTTCGTCGGCCGGCGACATATCGAGGCGGTAGATGTTGGCGGCGTATTTCACGCCTTCGAGCGCCAGCGCCTTGCTCGGGTAGACGAAGCATTCGATCGCGGGGAGGCCGGCGCGTTGCGTGGCGAGGTAGCGCGTCTGTCCGTCGACCACTTCAAACCGATCGCCTTTGGCGAAGACGTGAATCGGCTGAATCATCCCGCGCCGCAGAATGTCGCGGGACAGTTCCTCGACGCGATCGGCGTCGCGCGCGATCCGCGCGTCCAGTTCGGGCGCGTCAATCTGGTCGAGCGCAATCACGACGGTCGAGCGACTGACCGGCGTGACGCTCACGGCTGTGGCGTCTCCGGCACGCGGCGCACAAAGGGTTGCCCAATCGGGCCGAAGTCTTCCGCCTGGGGGAGACGCACGACGATGCACTCAAGTTTGTCGTCGAGCTCCATGACGACGGAGCGCCCGCTGAGCCACCCAAGCTGATGAAGGAACGTGCGGGGAATCGTGACCGCCGTCGCGTTACCGTTGCGCGTGAGCTTGACTTGCGCGAGCCACATCGGACGCCCCCACTCTGCCCGCCACGGTGAGACGCTTGATCACCGTTCGGACGATCCGCGAGATGGACGCGATCCGCTCGACGCGTTACGGTGAACGACGTAACGGCCGATTTCTACACCGCTCGCAAACTCTTCTCTCTGATCGACTTAGCGATCGCCAGATCGATCAGAAGAGAAGAGGGCGTGTGGAAATTGTGGATTCGCGGGGGAGGTCTGATGAAGGTGTCGACGCCGCATCCATTATCAGACTCAACCCAACCGTAAGGTAATTCAACCCCTTACGGCTGTCAAGCCTGGCCGAGCGTTGGTCGTTAGAACCGCCAAAAGTTTTCCACATTCGCCTGTTGATGCTTTTAGCTAATGCCTCAGCTGGTGCGTTACCGTGTCTCGAAACGGGATCGCAACGGGGCGCGATCCACAGCTTCTCCACAGCTTTTCAACAGCCCCCTGTGGAAAAGTGCCTTATGCGATTGATGTGTAAGCTCTTCCTCGCCGCGCTGTTGGGCATGTTGACGGCTGGGCCGCTCGTCGCGGCGCCGGTGTCTCTGCCCGCCGGCGCGCACCTGACCAGCGCCCCGACGCCCCACGGCGGCGCCGCCTGGCTCACCCTGGCGACCTACCTCGGCGCCGGCGTGGCGTTCGGGATCACGATCCGCAAGGACGCCGCCACCATCGCCAACAAGTTCTCGACGCGGGCCGCGGCGGCGCAAGGCGACTACAAAACCGGCGTCACCGGCTCGGGATCGACCTGGGAGGCGGGCGCCAAAAACGGCGAGCAGAACTGGGAGCAAGGCGTCGCCGATGCCGCCTCGCGCAAGGCGTTCACGAAAGGGGTCACGGGGAAGGCGGGCAAGTTCGAAGCGAACGCCACCAACCTCGGCCCGCAACGCTTCGTCCAGGGCGTGCAGAACGCGCAGGGCGCGTATCAGACTGCCATCCAGCCCGTGCTCGACAAGTTGAAGTCGATTCAGCTCCCGCCGAAAGGCCCGCGGCGCAGCCCGCAGAACCAGCAGCGCGCGAATATGGTCGCGCTCGAACTCGGCAAACTCAAGACGGGGCACTAATCCCCATTTTCCACGCGGGGCCCGCGCCCCGCGTTGAGAGGCTGAGACGATGAAACTGCTGTCCCTCGTTCACGATGTGCTCCGCGGCGCCGAAGGGCTGCTCTTCGGCCCCGCCCTCGATACCGTCACGTCGACGGGCACGGCGATCGGCAACGCGCTCGCCGCGCTCACGATCAACGCGGGCGATTCCTTCACGGTGAAGAACGCCAACCTGAACTCGGACGTGTGGATGCTCAATTTCTGGGCCGATGTCCAGCTCGCCGGCATCGCGCGCATTCGGTCCCCGAAGTTGCACGAAAACACGGACGCAATCCGCTCGCGCACGCTCATCAACTCGCTGGATCCGTTGATGCCCTGGGGCTATCCCCAGCGGTTGACGCCCCAGGACACGCTCATCGTCGAGCTCCAGGGGTCGACGACGGCCGGACAAATCGAGTCCATCCAGCAGTTGATTTACTACGCCGACCTCCCCGGGCAGAACGCCCGGTTTTTGACGCCTGACGCCTTGCGCCAGCGCCTCAAGAATCATTTCGGCAACCGGATCGCCATCACGACGGGCACGACGGCCGCGTATGCGGGCTCGCTCGCCATCAACAACGCGGTCGACTTGCTCAAGGCCAACACGGATTATGCCGTGCTCGGCATGACGAGCGACCTGCGCGTCGCCGGGGTGTCGCTGCGCGGCCCGGACACGGGCAACCTGCGCGTGACGGTGCCCGGCGGGACCAACGTCCTCGGCGCGTTGCGTTACGGGGCGGACTGGTTCCGGTGGCTCTCGATCGCCTACGGCCTGGCGCTCATTCCGGTCATCAACTCCGCCAACAAGGGCGGCACGCAGATCGATTGCATGGGCGACAACAACGGCGGCACGGCCAACGTCACCATCTGGCTCGCCGAGCTCGGGTAGACCACACATCCCCCGCTGAGGGGGGTTGACGAGGCGTTATGACACCGAAGGACATCGCGGACAAGATCGGCACCATCTTCGTGCACGCCGCGGAGCTCGCCGCGGAGCACCCCGAAGTCATCAACGGGGTGATCCAGGCGATCCAAGCCATCGCGGCGGCCAAGGGCGCCGGCAAGTAGTCAGGAGCACAGACGATGGCACCGAAAGCGTTCAACCTGGGCGACCCCTGCACGCGGTGTGGGGGCACGATGCGCAAGGCGCGCATCCCGACCGACAAGGAATTCGCCGCGGCGTTTGACCGGGAGAAGGGCTTGGGCCTGCCGGACGGCTACGACACGATGCACCCGGACCAGCGCGCCGAGCTCGGGCCGCTCTACGTCTGCGAGCGGTGCGGCATGGCGTATCGGTTCGGGCCGCAAGCGCCGGCGGCGACCGCGGCGGCACGCGCGTAACGGCGCGGACGCGTGGCGGTCGAGCAAGTCTTCGCGCCGCCGCCGTTCCCCGCCTCCGGGCGGGTCACGCCGGCGGCGTTTCCGTTCTTCACCACGGGTGAAGACAACCTGCGCATCGTCACTTACAACGCGCGGGCCAACGTCAAGGTGCAAGTCGTCGCGCGGCTGCTCGGCACGGATGGCCGGCCGTCCGCGCAACGTTGGGATCACACGCCGAATACCGATCGGTCGGCGAAGTCGGATGACTTCCCGCTGTCGGGGCTGACGATCCTCAACTTGCAAGTGACCGTGATCGCGGGCGCGCCGGTGCTAGGACAAACCTTTGTGCTGATGCAACTCATTCGCGGCGTCGGGACCGCGGCGCTCGTCCTCGGGACGATTGCGTCGGGCTACGTGAGCCCGGCCCGCGCGGTCGGCTGGCCGGGCTCGCCGCTCGAGTCGACGCTCGACAGTGGCGGCTACTACCGCACCATCACCGGCACGACGCCGGCCGCGGGCGCCGAAATCACCGAGACGTGTCCGACCGGCGCCCGGTGGGACGTGGTGTCGGTGAATACCTCGCTCGTGCCCGTCATCGACCACAATCCGCGGATTTGCGCGCTGTCGTTCAATACCGGCGGGACGTATTCGTTTGCGGCCTGGCCGCGTGCGGCGTATAACGCCGACCGACAACTCCAGTGGATCTTCAGCCAGTCGCCGGAGCTCAGCGATATCCTCTTCAAGACTCGGACGGAGGCGAACGTCCCGATCTGCCAACCGAGCACGCTCTTGGCCGGTGACTTCTTTCAGACCTCGACGGATGGCCTCATCGCCGGCGACCAGTTCAACCCGCCGACGTATCTCGTGCGCGAATGGTTGGAGCCGTAGCCGATGGCGCCTCCCGCTGACGCCCCGTTCGTCCCGCCGCTACTTCCGGCCACGAGCCAGCTCGGCGTGCCGATCTATTTCACCGGCGAAGATTTTCTCAAGCTGACCGTCAAGAACGCCGCGGCCGGCGTGACGGTCACGCTCACCGGCCGCACGCTCGCGGTCGGCGACCTGCGCCCGGCGCCCTTTACGCAAACCCTCGTGCCGGCGACCGACCGCAGCGACAGCACGGTCACGATCCCGATGCCGGCGGGCTGGCTCGTCAACGCGCAAGTGATCGTCAGCGCCGGATCGCCGCTCACCGGGCAGACGTGGGCGCGGCTCTCCGTGGTCCACGGGAATCTCTCGTCCGCCGCGGAACTGTTCACGCTCGCGTCGTGCTACCTCACGGCGAAGCAACCGCTCTCCTATCCGGGCACAGGCGTGCTCAACTCGCTCGACGGCGGCGGCGCCCTGCGGTCGATCACGGGCTCGACGCCCGGCGCGGGCGCGAACATTTCCGAAACCGTGCCGACCGGCGCGCGCTGGGAATTGCTGTCGTTTTATTTCATCCTCACCACGTCGGCCGCCGCGGGGAATCGGTTCTTGGGGCTGAACATCGACGACGGCGCCAATATCTATTTCACCGATTCGGCGTCGCTCACGCAGACGGCGAGCCAGGCCAACACCTATTGCTTCGCGGAAGGCGGCAGCAAAGCGCCCGCGCCGTTCGGGGCCTTTGTGGTCGGTAACGTGCCGAGCGGCAACCGGCTGGGCGCCGGGCATCGCATCCGGACGATCGTCGGCGGGCTACTCGCGGGCGATCAGTTCACGGCGCCGCAATACCTCGTGCGCGAATGGATTGAGGGGTCGTAATGGTGCAGTGTCGCACGTGCGGCGGCAGTTACGAGCCGGCCCTGCCGGACGGCACGCAGTATTTCCACGCGTGCCCGCCGCTCTCAGTGGTCGAGCTCACGGCCGCGGTCGCCGCGGGCCTGGTCGTCCTTCCCGCTGGCGAAACGCCCGCGCAAGCGATTGCGCTGCGCACCTACACCCGCGCCAACGCGCGCAACGAGAATCTTGCGTCGACCGACGCGAAGAACGCCGGCGCCGTGGTCGCCGCGGGCCTGGGCGCGCCGTTCCCGATGGCGGCGCCGCCGCCGCCCGTCGTCGTGGTGCCCGTCGTGCCGCCGCCCCCGCCGCCGCCGCCGGCGCCCCTGGTGTAGGCGGCCGTGGAGCTCGAGCCCGGCCTCATCGTCCGCGAGCCGATGCCGTTCGCGCCGCGGGTGTCGTATGACGGGTTGTTCGCGTCGCTCCTCGACGACACCGCGCCGCTCCTGGGGAGCGCCGACGATGCGCTGGCGCCGGCGACGACCGCGGTCAGCGGCGACGGGGCGCCCGACGTGGGCGGCGCCTACGACACGATCATCGGCGGCGCGCGTGACGCGCACCAAGCCAACGTCGACCGCGGCACGGGCAGTGTCGCCGACGCGCTCACGGGCACCGGCGAACAGGTGACGCAGTTGCGCGCGTCGGTCATCGGCTACTTGCCGCCGCCCGAGACGGCGCCGGACACGTCGTTTGTGGAACCGCCGCCGCCCGACTATAGCGGCGGTGGGCAATTCGACCAGGGCGGCCAGGACACGCGCACGCCGCGGCAATTTGCCCCGCCGCCGTCGTCGAGCGCCCCGCCCCCGAGTGGGCCGAGCGGTGGCGCCCCGAGTCCGCCGCCCCAGGCCCCGCCGCCACAGCCCCCGCCGAGCGGCGGCGGTGAGCCCCCTGCCCCGCCGGACCAGTCGGGCGGCGGTGCCCCTCCCCCGCCGGACCAGTCGGGCGGCGGTGCCCCAGGCGGCGGCGGCGACAGCGGCGGCGGGGGCGACAACACGCCGCCGGCGGATACCGGCAACCCACAGCAATAGGAGCCCGATCCATGCTCGACAACGGCGTCGTCGTGATGAAGGTTTCGGAAGTGCCCGAATACGGGCGCGACGGCACGCGCACGGCGTTTGTGCGCGTCGAATTCACCGTCGACAAACACGGGCCGTTTACCGAGCGGTTCCCGAAGGACGGGTATACCGCGATGGTCCGCGACAACAAGCTGAACGCGTTCGCGCGCGAGGTCCGCTAGTGGACCATCGCCGCAAGCCGCCGCTCACCGAGTGGCAGCAGTTCGTCGCCGCGTATGTCGCGCTGCTCGTGTGCGCGCTGCTGTGGTTCCTCGACCGCGGCTGTCACGTCCAGGCGGTGCACGCGGATGTCTTCTCGGCGATCTGGCTCGGCATCCAAGCGATCGCCGGCTGGATTGGCGACGCGGGCACCGTCATTGCGGCGACGCTCGAAGGGGTCGTCGCGTATCTGGCGACCGCGGTGTCCTGGCTCGCCGGCCGCGTCGCGTCCATCTTGTTCTCGACGGGCGCCGTCTTCGCCAAAGTGTGGGAGGGGCTGAAGGTTGTTTGGAACGATGTCCTCAAGCCCGCGCTGGTGTGGATCGACGACGAACTGAAATCCCTCCAACAGTGGCTCAAGGATACGTTCGGCCCGGTCTTCGATTTCCTCAAGACCGTGCGCACCGCGCTGCTCGACCTGTATACCCGCTTCATCAAACCGATCCTCGATGTGATCGATTTTCTGCGGGCGCTCAACCGGGTGCTGCTCGCCTTCCACATCAAACTGCTCCAGGGGCTCGATTCCGTGCTCCAGCAAATCGAGACACGCATCGAGCAGCCGATCCTCTGGATAAACGCGAAGCTCAACGAGATTTGGGACGCGCTCGACCTGATCGTGACGGCGGACGGGCTGTTTCAACGGCTGACGCTGGTCCGGTCGATGAATCGCTACGTGCCCGACTGGTTGCGCATAGCGACGAACGCTAGAGACACCGGCATCCCAGGTGACGCGCAAGGGACTCTACAACGTGCCTCGGAAACGCAGGACGCAGGCTCATTGGTTTCAGACATGCAGGCTTACCTTGCCGGCGGCTCCAATGACACCGGCAACGTCATCGATGCAGCGACAAGTCGGGCTGTCGATTTCTTTCACTCTCTCGTATAGCGTTCGCGATTGCATCAAGCCGCAGAAACAGCTCTTCACGGTCGGGTTCTAGATGGCGGTTGAACAGGAACCACCAGGCGACGGGCAACAGCAAAACCGGCTGCACGATCAACATGGCGATATTGATGAACGGGATGAACGTAAAACACGCGAATAACAGGGCCGACACAATCAGGCAAATTTGGGCCGTAGTTCGCATCGTTAATCCTCCACGGCCGAGAGTGTAGCCGAAAACACAGCGCGACGACGTTAAACAAGGCCAGCAAAGACATTCATGGGTGACGCCGACCTCTCACAAACGCCCGAGAATTGGACCAGAGTAGGCGATGGCATCGCCGCTGGCATCGCCAATCACTTCACGCTCGACGGCTTCTCGGACGCTCTCGTAAACGCCTTTCTAAAGTTCCACCTCGGTAAACATCCCGGCGCGGGCACGGTCATAAAAGAGATCGCGTCATTGGTAGGCAAGTTGTTGATCGACCTCGAAGAACCAGTCCTGCCTATCATCGCCGCGTTCGTCGCGCCCATCGTGGGCTCGATGTTCGGAACCGACTCTAGCGTCGACAATTTCGTCGACAAAACTAACCGCGACGGCCGCGGTGCGATCGCGTCAGGTATGGTCGATGCGTTCATTCAGGCCATCACCGGCGACGCGTCAGGACCGCAAGATCCGAGCGACGAGGGGGCCAAGCGGATAGCGGCGGCGGGGCTGCACGCGGCGCTTGAGGGTGCGTTCAACGCGGCCGTGCCTGAACTGATCAGCGATTTCTTGCCCTTTGAAGTAGGTCACTTCACCGCGTTAACGGGCTTGTCTGAAGACATGATCCGGTCGCTCGGGATCGGCCGTCTCACTCGCCGAGCAATCCAACCGCTGGTCGATGCGACCGCCGTCGAGCCGATGCGGTGGAAAGCAAACAAAGATTACCGCCCGAAGCTGCTCTCGGAAGCGACGGCGATGCGGCAATTCCAGCGCGGGCGCTGGGCGTGGGACGATGTGGTCGAAGAGCTCTCGCGCATCGGCTACAGCGACGAGCGTATCGACGCCCTCAAGAACGAGCTCCGCAAGTTCGTGTCCGCGGCCGACGTGGCGCTGCTCGCGCGGCACATCGATACCGGCACCTTTGACCCGGTGAGCTATCTCGGCGAGGCGGGTTACGACGAGAGCGACGCCCAGCGTGCGCTGCTCGTCGAAGACACGCGCCGGCTCGAAGCCGAGCAGGACACCCTGGCCGTGCTCTACGTGGACGCGTTTGCGAAGCGCGCGATCGACCCCGCGACGTTCGAGTCCGGCATTCGCGCCTTGTCGATGCCGCAGGCCGACCAGGACCGTTACATCACGCGCGGCCAGGTGCGGCAAGCCACCGAAATCAAATTTCTCACGCCCGCCGAAGCCGAAGCGTGCTTTCTGGCGGACGTGGTGCCCATCGCCTTCTACCGCGACGCCCTCCAACACGCCGGTTACGAGCCCGATTCCGCGCTCGCGCTCGAACTGCTGCTGGAGACGAAGAAAAATAAACTGGCGGACGTGGCGGCGCTCAAACAGACGAAGACCGCCGCCGCCGCCGCTGCCAAACAAGCGACCGCGGACAAGGCCGCGGCCCGCCAGGTGGAGCTCGACAAGCAACGCGCGCTCAAGGCGGAAGGGCCGCTCGCCGCGTGGAAACACGCCGTCGTGACCGGCCTCGTGCCGATCGAGCACTACACCGCCCTACTTGCCGAGCGTTACGACGCCGACACCGTGGCGACACTCACCGCCCAAGCACAGGCCGACCGTGCCGCGGAAGTGATCAAGCAGCAGAAAGCCGCGGACGCCGCGAAGCGCGCCGCCGAGAAAGGGTTGAACGTCGGGCAGCTCCAGCAAGCCGTGTTTAACGGTATTCTGACCGTCAACCAATTCCGCGCGGCGCTCGACAACCTCAAGATCGCCGCGCCCGACGCCGACGTGCTCACGGCGACCGTGCAGCAACGACTCGCCGATCTGACCGCGGCGAAGGCGACGCGCGCCGCCGCCGCCGCGAAGGCCAAAACCAAGTCCATCGACCTCGCCCGGTTTGAACTGCTCGTCGTGAAGGGCCATCGCTCGATGGCCGACTACACGGCGTTCCTCTCGTCGCTCGGCTACGACGAGCCGTCGATCGCGGGCATGGTCGACGTGTTGAATATCAAGATTGCGACCGCGGCCAGCGCGCGCTCGACGCGTGCGAGCGTCGCGGCGCAGGGCGGCGCGGTGTCGCTCACGTTTGCCGAGCTCCGGCGCGCCGTCGTGCTCGGCGATGCGCCCATCGACGACTTTGCCAAATTCCTCGTCGACCACAATTTCACGGTGGACGCGCAGGGCGTGCTCCTGGCCGAACTGCGCGACGACGTGGCCAGTGCCGAAGCCGCGCGGGCGAAGCGGGCGGGCACGCGGGTGGGCGGTGGAGACTCCCATCTGACGTTGACCACGCTCGCGCGTGCCGCGCGGCTCGGTGTCATTCCGCCGGCGGATTACCAGCAAGCCCTCACCGCGGCCGGCTACACCGCGGACGACGTGGCGGTCGAAATGGATCTGCTCACCGTCGAGATACAGAAGACGGCGGCGCAGCGCGGCGCGGCGAGCTCGGCGCTCGCGTCGGTCGGCGGCAAGGGCGTGACGCTCGCGCAGCTCGCCACGGCCGTGAAGCTCGGCGACGCGTCCATCGACGAGTATCAGGCGGCGCTCGTCGGCGCCGGCTACGACGCCGCGGCGATCACGACACTCGTCGCCGTGTTGACGGATGAAGCGACCACGGCGGCGGACGCGCGCGCGCGCCACGAGACGATCGCCGGCGAGCTCGCGCAGAAGACGCCCAGCCTCGCCACGCTCGAAAAGGGCGTAACCGATGGCTTGATGACGATCGATGCCTATCGGGCGCGGCTGATTCAGTTGGGCTACGCGCCCAGCGACGCGGATTTGCTCGTGTCGCTCCTGCAACTTAAGATTGGGCCAGCAGGGGGCTAATGACAGCTGAGGCTTGGGTCGCGCTCGGCGGCGCCGCGCTGGGGCTCGCCGTCAACCTGACGATGATCGGCGTGATGTATGGCCGGCTGATGGGTCGGCTCAACCTCATCGAGTATCGTCTGTTTCAGGTCGAAAAACGGCTCGGCATCGAAGTGACCGACTTTCCGCTGACGCGCGGCGTGGTGCGCCAGTGATCACGGTGAAGGCGACGCGCGAAGGACTCATCGGCGGCAAGACCGCGAGCGGCTTCGTCATCGATCGCGTCGTGCCGTTCGTCGCGTTGCCGCACCACCAGGCGCTCTACAAGTTCGTCCGGCTCGTCAATCCCGCCACCCAGAAATCCACGTTTGCCGTCGTGCTCGACATTGGCCCGTGGAACGTGAACGACGGCGCGTATGTGTTCGGCGGCGAACGCCCGCAGGCCGAAACCGGGAAGGATACCGCGGGCCGGCTCACCAACGGCGCGGGCATCGACCTGGGCGAGCACGTCTGGGCCACGCTCGGCATGACGGACAACGGCGCCGTGTCGTGGGAATTTCTGTAGGCTACGACAGGTCCCGCTGAAAGAGCGGGAGCAATCGCCGTGCGATGCGCTCGAAGTCACGCGCCAGCGCGAGCTCGCCGGCGTCCTTGAGCACGCTCGACGCCCAGGCGCACTGAATCGGATCGGGCTGCACCAGGCCAGCGTCGATGCAGTCGCGCAGGAGCCAGAGCTTGCGCACCAGGTCCTCGCTGAGCGGGGTGCCTATCGGCGGCGTCGCCATCGTCGCAACCGTTGCAGCTGGGATTTCCGTTTGCGTGCACACACGCCCCGGTGCACCTTCCGATCAGCAGGATCGAGCGGCCTTCGGCAGATCAGGCACGCGGACGACGTGCCGGCGAACGCGCCGGCTAATGCCTCAGCCGGCGATGGATCACTCGCGGGGAGCACGGAAACCCCGGAATGCCTCACCTCAAACGGCCCAGGATGCTCCATAACGCGCTAATGCCTCAGGGGCCGCCCCTACCCCCGACCCCCCGAGCTCGCCTGGCCGCCTGGCCCGGCTGGCGCGGCATACCGGCCGACTGCGGAGCGCACGTCCTCGACTTCGACGATGCCCCCGATCGCCGCCACTGCTGACTGCAAACGCGCCACGGCCTCGCCACGCGCCGCTGGATCGTTCATCGTCACGCCGGCCAACAACACGTCTACGCGCATCCGCACGCGACGCACGGCCACGGGCGCCGACAGGGCCACACCTCCCGATTCGGCGTGTTTGGCGCACCGGAACGCATCGTCAAACCAGTGATTGCCGCGCAGCAGCTGCACGGCGGGCGCCCCGCAATAGGTGCCACCCACGCAATCTGCTCGAGCACCGCAACGAATCGTTGGGCACAACGAGAACGAAGGCAACCGATCGAGCGAGGTTCGATCGCGAGAGTTTTGGTGTTGGTGTTCGACCATCTCGCAAATCCTTCACAGGCCAGTAGCGATGAGAC
>Ga0209580_10000839_pt1 | contig 15104 bp, 16 predicted proteins | sample Coa_R1_5_FD_187153 | JGI IMG/M metagenome (GOLD analysis project Ga0209580, IMG submission 187153) | Surface soil microbial communities from Centralia Pennsylvania, which are recovering from an underground coalmine fire - Coalmine... | ecosystem: Environmental > Terrestrial > Soil >... | reverse complement strand
CGTAGGCTGGCTGCGCTGGCGCAATACCAATTGGCTTGGCCTGCTAGTACTGTTCGTGGTCCTGCGTTCTCTGTTCTTGGGCAGCTTGGAGAATCCCGAACCCCGCTACACGCTGGAGATGTACCCGATGGTGATTGTCTTAGCGGCAGCTGCTCTTGCGCGTACCTATGGGGTCAAAGCAGAAACGAAGCTTTAGCGCAGCGGCGAATCGCTCATGCGAAACTTGGTGCGCACGTGTTCGGAGAGCAACTCAATCGCATTCCGGTTCACAATCGGGTCGCTCTGTGCCAGATATCTCATGGCCTCAACTAGAATTTTCTGTCCATCAACATAACGAGGGTCGGAGGTGCGCTCGCGCGCCGCTTTGCGGCTCATATCTGGTGGGACGGGAATGGTAAATACCTTGGCCATGTTTCTCCGGGTTCGGATGGGCTAGATTTTGACTGAAGTTGGATGGCGCTTTTCGAGTATAACGCTGCACTTGGTTTTCTGCAGCTGGAATTTTCACAGCCACAAGATGCTATGTCGCTGATTATTAATGGGTTATGGTCTTCGCATTGCCCGATGTTTTCAACTTGAACACGTTCTTGGGAAGACCCCTGTTGAGTTTGATATTCGAGTAGTCCGCCAGACGATAGTCGTCGCCCTCCTGAAAGAGTTGTTGCCGTCGAGATATGCCTTGAGGATCAATCCACAGATCGACTTTTGGAAAACGCCTCTTGATACTGTCTGAAAGTGGCACTAACTCGAGCTTGTCAGTCTCGACTCCATCGATTTTTTCCTGTCCGGAGTAGGAAAGCTCGAAGGATTTGCGCAAGTCTGCCCCACTGCTGCCGAAGCCGAGCACGAGAAAGGTCTCAACCTCTTCGCGGTGTGCGCTGGCGTCATAGACATCGACCTGGCCCGTGCCGGGGGTGTAAACCTGCACCTTGCCGTTAGCGAAAACGATCTGCCTTGCGGAGGGCGGCTGAAGCTCCACCGCCATCTCAATATCTTTGCCCGACCGGCGAAAATATATTTTTCCCTTGTCGGTTAGGTTTTGCTCCGCAACGCTGTTGTAGGTGGTCCAAACCAGATCGGCTTGGGCAGTATGGAAATCGGCCGCCGTCTGGTCCATGCGCCGCAGGACTCTCTCGAGCGCATCCTTGCTGGATTCAGCTTTACTCTGTTCACTTTTGTTCTGCTCGGCTTTGGCGGGTTCAGATTTGGCCGGTTCAGCTTTAATCGGCTGGGTTTTGGCGGCGTCAGGTTTTTGCTCCACCGCACCCGATTTCGCATTCTGTTGCGTGAGTGCTGAGCCTGCCGCGACGGCGAAGAGCATTAAGACCAGCAGCACAAGTTTCATGAAGACGTTTTCAGTTCTCATTGGCTTGGTGAACTGCTATCGCTTCTCCGCCCAGACTTTGTATGTGAGCACGTGCCCCTTCCGATCAGTCTGCGCCTCATAGCGTGTGATGGCGACCTCGCCCGATATGGGTTCGATCACACGAAGCAGTTGGGAGCGCACGGCAGAATCGCTTCCCCCCTGTACCGCTTTGGCGTCGACTTGGTACACCAGCCCACCATTGCCGTCCGGACTTACCACAACGCCGGTTGAGCCTGGATTGCGTTCCACCGGACGGTCGTTGAAGTTGATCACCTTAGGGGAAAAAAAGACAAACAGCAGAATCAGCGTGACCATCACGTCGTACTGCACGGTTCCACGCTCATGCGACCACAGAATGAACCCGCGAATGGTGCGCCAGACACTGGCCACCGGCACCGACGGCGCCTGGGTTTCCGCCTGATTCAACTGCATTGGATCTGCTTTGATAACCCGACCTCTTTGCCGGAAAACAACTGCCATTGGCAACCTGCGACGGTTGCAGCCTTCACAGTGTAGATCGTTTCCACGCGTTTCGAGTTGCTTTTTAGAGCTTTCTGGGCAGGATTCGGTCCGTTCCCATATATGTCCGAAGGACCTCGGGAACAACTACGCTGCCATCCGCCTGCTGGTAGTTCTCCAGGATCGCCAGCCAGGTACGGCCAACAGCCAGCCCACTGCCGTTTAAGGTGTGCACAAATTCTGATTTTGACTTTCCTTCCCTGCGAAAACGAATATTCGCCCGGCGTGCCTGAAAAGCTTCGAAGTTCGAACAGGACGAGATCTCGCGATAGAGCTGCTGCCCCGGCAGCCAGACCTCTAAATCGTAAGTTTTAGCCGAAGAGAAACCCATGTCCGCGGTGGACAGGACGACCACGCGATAGGGCAGTCCAAGCTTCTGCAAGATTTCTTCAGCATCATGCGTCAGCCTCTCAAGTTGCTCGTAGGAGTCCTCCGGGCGTGAAAACTTCACCAACTCAACTTTCTGGAACTGATGCTGGCGAATGATTCCGCGCACGTCCTTGCCATAAGATCCGGCCTCGCTGCGGAAGCACGGAGTGTACGCGGTCAATGAAATCGGCAGCCTGGCATCGTCGAGGACCTCGTCACGAAATAGGTTTGTGACTGGAACTTCTGCCGTCGGCACCAGCCATAAATCCTTGTCCCCATGCGGCACCCGAAATGAATCCGACGCAAATTTCGGCAGCTGGCCAGTACCGTACATGGACTCCGAATTCACCAAGTATGGAGGGAGCACCTCGGTATAACCGTGTTCACGAGTGTGCACATCGAGCATGAAGTTCGCCAGCACGCGTTCCAGGCGCGCCCCAGCGTCCCAATAAACCGCGAACCTCGCGCCGGAAAGCTTCGCCGCACGCTCCAGATCAAGAATTCCCAGCTGCTCGCCCAACTCCCAATGTGGCTTAGGTGTGAAGTCAAATTGCGGCGGCGTCCCCCAGCGGCGTACTTCCACGTTTTGATCCGACGATTTGCCGGCGGGCACTGACTCGTGGGGGAAATTGGGGATTCCGACCAGAACTTCGCTGAGGCGTGTGTCGTATTCTTCCGCGGCTTTTTCCAACTCCTGGATTTGCACACGCATGTCCTTGGTCTCGGCAATCAGCGCACTGGCATCCTGCCCGGACTTTTTCAACCCGGCGATCTCTTCCGAAAGCCGGTTGCGATGTGCCTTTAGAGTCTCCGCGGCGTTAATGGCCTGCCTTCTCTGCGCGTCAACCGTCCGGAAATCCTTGAGGACGACATCAGGATTCATGCCGCGATTGCGCAGCATCTCCTCGATTCTTGGAATATTGTCGCGAACAAAACTCAGGTCGAGCATGGAAGGAATAATGTAATGGAATTACGCGGGGTTTGCACGTAGGCGGCGCAACTTATCGCCCCATTGCCGCCTTCATCGGAACCAGAGCGACCAAACCACGTCCACGCCAGTGTGAGTAACAATGGCGGCAAAGATTTGGCGGTGCTCACGCCACGCCCTCCCATAGAAGACGCCGGCAATGCTGGCAAGCAAAACGTATCTCCAGTTGAAAGTTGCACCGTGGTTGAAGTGTGACAGTCCGAAGAGACTAGCGGCGACTAGTAGCGCACCGTTCCTGCCGATTCGAGTCTCAAGCAAGTTCTGCAGAACAGAACGAAAGAAGAGCTCCTCAGGAAGAGCAACGAGCAAGAATGTGATTATGATCCCAGCGACGACCTTGCCGGCCGAGGGCAGTGCCGCATAGAAGTGAATGAAGCCCGTCAGCTCTCCTAGGATGAACGCGATCGGCACATAAAAGGCCCACTCACGCGCGCCCGTGATCAGCGCAGACCGAGTCGGTGCCAGACTGTAACCCGTTCCTTCAAGCCTGCGGACGACGAAAAGGCAATAAAGGACAACATCCGCCAGGAAAAGTTTGGGACACACCGCCAGTGCCGGATACGGCCAGGACGGCTGCAGCCATCGCAGAAAATATGCAGCAGCCACGATTGCCAGTACCGCGAGATCTCGCCACGTCAACTCTCGCGGAAGGTGTGGCAACTCCAGGAAGGCAGCGAGTAAGATCGGAAACGCGACCACGATCAGGGCGGCTCGCCACTCGAAATCCGGCGTCCCCAGCGCGAATACAAAATAGGGTAACGCCAGAAACCCGGCGCCAAGGATTCTTGACCACGGGGAAATCGCCTTTAGCGGCTCGGCTAATCCAAATCCAAAAAACCACAACGGAGCCAGCAACAGCGCAAAACTCGCAAACGCCCTTGGGACGTTGATTCCTGTGAGCGCCGGGTGCGCGGACCGATGAAATCCGAACCAAAGCGCCAGCAAGATCGCGCAATAGACCAGAGCCGCGACCGTGAGACGTGCAGCTTTCAGGATCCCTCCTCGAACAGATTGTATTCGCGCGCTTTTTCTCCCGTGTAAACTAACATCGCAAATGCGTTCCCCAAGACAGCATCCCGCCGGAGGCCTGCGTGCCTCCTGATTTACGAGTAAGTTTTGCCGGCATCGAACTGAAGAACCCGGTCATCGCCGCAAGCGGCACATTCGGCTATGGAATCGAGTTCGAAGATGTCGTGCACCTGAATCGACTCGGCGGCTTCGTCGTCAAAGGCCTGTCGCGCGAGCCGATCATCGGGAATCCGCCGCCCCGGCTCTACGAGACAGCTGCAGGAATGCTCAATGCGATCGGCCTGCAGAACATTGGCGCCCGCGCGTTTGTCGATGAGAAGTTACCTAAACTTCGCGAGATCAAAAACGCGGTGGTGATTGCAAACGTCTTCGGCTATACCCGCGAAGATTACGAGCTCACTATAGAGATCCTGAATGAAGGCGAGGGCATTGCCGCTTACGAACTGAACGTTTCCTGCCCCAACACTCAGCATGGAGGCATCCAGTTCGGCAGCGACCCGCGCACTTTGGACGAGGTGGTCACGACCGCGAAACGGTACGCGCAGCGTCCGCTGATCGTGAAACTTTCGCCCAATGTGACCAGCATCGGCCAAATGGCGCACGTGGCGCAGGAGTCCGGGGCAGACGCGATCTCACTGGTCAATACATTCGTCGCGATGTCGATAGACGTGGAAACCCGCAAGCCGCGCATCGCCAATATCACTGCCGGGCTCTCCGGACCGGCTATTAAGCCGATCGCCGTACGCATGGTTTATGAAGCTTCAAAGTCCGTGCAAATTCCGGTAATCGGGCTGGGCGGAATTTCAACCGCGGCCGACGTAATTGAGTTCATGTTGGCAGGCGCAACGGCGGTCCAGGTTGGCACTTCGAGCTTTTGGGACCCTCGCGCCACCGAAAAGATTGTCGCGGAACTCGAGCGCTGGTGCGCCGAGCACGAGGTCAGCCGGATTGCCGAACTGACCGGGGCAATGCAGGTTTAGGCGGCCTGGTTCACCTGAAAAACGTAACCACTGAGAGCACGGAGTTTCACCGAGGAACAACACGGAGGGAACACACGCGGGGAACCTAAGCGGCGAACCTAAGCAGGAATTAGCAGTGCGCATTTCACCGTATGGCTACTTTTCGCGGCGATCAGCATCCAATTGCCAGCACCGAACCACGGAGTTTAGCAATGGCCAAAGCAACATTTGCAGCAGGATGTTTCTGGGGTGTGGAAGCAACATTCCGGCAGATTCCGGGGGTCACATCAACCCGGGTCGGATACACCGGTGGGGAGCTCAAGAATCCCACCTACAAAGACGTGTGCACCGACCGGACCGGTCACGCCGAAGCGGTGGAAGTTGATTACGATCCTGCCAAGGTGTCCTATGAAGACTTGATGAACGTGTTCTGGGAGAACCACGATCCCACCCAGCTCAACCGCCAGGGGCCCGATTTCGGGACCCAATATCGCTCCGCAATTTTCTATCATTCGCCGGAGCAAGAGCAGGCCGCGCGCGCTTCCAAGGCGAATCTTGAAAAGTCAGGACACTACAACCGCCCGATTGTCACGCAGATTGTCCCCGCAACCACGTTTTACGAGGCCGAAGACTACCACCAGCAGTATCTCGAAAAGCGCGGATTAGCGACGTGCCACGTCAAAGCCTAGCGGGATTGCTCTATGCGGCGCGGGGTGAAGAACAGGATCAGCACAAATCCCGCAATGAAGAACGGCAAGACCTGTTTGAACGGGAAGCCTAGAAAGTGCAGCACGACTCCGAAAAGCGCAACTGCCTCACTGAGGCACCATGTGACTAGATAGCCGGTTCGCCAGCGTTGAAGAGCAATTGCATCCTCGGGTTGGGAGGCCAGAACTTCTTCAGCTTTAACGACGAAGACCCGTCTTAGGACAAGCATTACCAGTATCTCCGCGACCGCGACGGCGGTCACTATACGAAAGAGGCGCGGATCTGCGGGTACATTGGACGGTAGGGTCTTCACCATCCAGGCATAGATCACAATGCTCGCAAGAAAGGCGCCTCGAACAATCTGAAGCACTCTCCGGGAAGATTCCACGAGCACAATTCTGCCTCAATCGGGTCTAAATACTTAGAGGGAAGCCGTCGCAGGTTCCGGACTGAGCAATAGGGCAGGTAAGACTGCCTACGACCCGGTCAGCTTCATCCTTAATTCTTCCGGCAGGCGCTCGCGAATTTCTGCAGGCAGCCGATCATGTACATGACGCGCTCCAAGCCGGGCAGCATCCACCATCACAATCGGCGCCGGCGTCGCCACAGCCACAATAAGCCAGATCAGCGCCGACAACGCAAATCCGCCCAAAGCGATGAGCTCCAGAATCAGGCTATGACGCGGGGCGAAGTGATGGATCACGCCAAATGCGAGCAGAAACACCCCCGCGGAAACTGAGGCCAGCGAGATCAGAGAAACGTCGATGATGCGATGCAATTTCTGGCGGGATCGGCAGTGCTCGCAGGCGACAAAGTGGGCCTCGTAGTCACCGCGCATCTCTGGCGCCAGGCTGGAAATGTCGTAGCGCCAGCCAGCCAGAATTTTCCCGACTACCGGATCAACACATGCGTTCATACACTACAGGCGAATACACTCGGTGGGCGCATCCTGCACGGCCAGCATCAGCCGGTTCTGCAGCAGGGTTCGTTGCGGCCCCAATGCCGTTTCCGCTACTTGCCTGGCAATCTCCGGATGGTTATTCTGCTCCGACAGGTGCGCCAATACTATGTAAGATGCACCTTTATCATAGTCTTTGGTAAAGAATTGGGCGAGAGACTCGTTCGATAGGTGACCCACCCGGCTCATGACTCGCTGCTTCACCGACCAGGGGTAAGGGCCTACTCGCAACATCTCCAGATCGTGGTTCGACTCGATCATCAGAACGTCGCATTTACGCAGATGATCGCAAACGCTGGCGGGCATGTAGCCGAGATCGGTCGCGATAGCGATCTTCGTCCCTTCCGCGCGGAAGGTGAATCCTACCGGATCGGCCGCATCATGTGGAATAGTGAACGGAGTCACCGTGATATCGCCGACTTGAAACGATCGCCCGGAAGAAAAGATTTCTAGCTTGGCAATTTTAGGCAGCTCGCCGGCGTCATCGCGCAGCGACCGCGCCCACGCCTGGTGCGTTGCTCCGGTCATGAACACCGGCACGTCGAGCTTTTTGGCAAGCGTTGCAAGTCCGTAAACGTGGTCGGAATGCTCATGGCTGATCAGAATGGCAGAAATGCTGCGAGGATCGAGGCTGACTGCCTTGAGACGTTTGAAAGTCTCGCGGCAGGAGATGCCGGCATCAACCAAAATGCGAGCTTTCGAACTCTCCACCACGGCAGTATTTCCGCGGCTGCCGCTGGCGAGCACCGAGACACAAACTCCCATGTTCCGCAGCATACATTCGTTGACTGTGGAAACGGGAGTAACTTTTGGGTTAAGCCGCTACTTTCGAGCAAGGTTCGCGGGAAATCCTGTCTAATGCGCCCGAAAAAGTTCGTCCACGCCCCGGCGGCCGAGCACGCCCGCATAAGCGCCCACTGTGGCGGTGGCTAAAGAAAGCACGGACTCCCAGATCTGTGCGCGGTCGGAGTGCTGATTCAGCGCGAGGTATGCCCCAAGCCGGAACAGCGGCACGCAAATGCCCACGATCACCGCCCATCGCCACGCCCTTTGCGGTCGGACAAATCCCAGCACCATGGTCGCAATCATCACGAAAATGGCGGTGACCAGCAGATCGCTGAGGGTGATCTCGAGGATCCCGGCTGCCAATCCCAGCAGTACGGCGAGAACATAGACAAAGATGTCAGCCACTCGAGTCATGAGTATTTATAGAATCCCTGGCCGGATTTTTTGCCCAGCCGCCCGGCGTCTACCATTTTGATCAGCAGCGGGCACGGACGATATTTTGGATCGCCAAGCCCCGCCAGCAACACCCGCATAATATCCAGGCAAACATCGAGGCCAATAAAGTCGGCGAGCGCCAGCGGCCCCATGGGATGGGCCATGCCCAGCTTGAAAACTTCGTCCACCGCTTCCGGCGTGGCTACGCCTTCCATCACCGCATACATCGCTTCATTCAGCAGCGGCATGAGCACGCGGTTGGAGACGAATCCGGGCGCGTCGTTTACTTCAACTGGAGTCTTTTCCAATTTAATCGCCAGCTCGCGCACGGTTTGAAAAGTTTCGTCAGAGGTCGCCAGGCCGCGGACGACTTCGACCAGCTTCATCACCGGAACCGGATTGAAGAAATGCATGCCAATGACTTTGTCCGGGCGCGAGGTTGTGGCCGCGAGTTTTGTGATGGAGATCGAAGAAGTGTTGGAGGCAAGAATCACCTCCGGACGGCAGATGCGGTCCATTTCGCGGAAAAGCTCTGACTTGATCTCAAATTTCTCCGACGCTGCTTCAACGATAAAATCGCACGTTGCCAGCGCCGAGCGATCCATCGTGGCAAGGATCCGTTGCAGCGTCTCCGATTTTTGGGCTTCGCTGATTTTGCCCTTCGCCAGCTCCCGATCCAGGTTCTTACCAATCGTTGCCAGTGCACGATCAAGAAATTTCTGCGCAACGTCACACAAAGTTACGTGATATCCGCTTCGCGCAAACACGTGCGCAATGCCGTTGCCCATCGTGCCCGCGCCAATGACGCCAACTTTCTGAATCGCCATAAAGGTTGCTCCGTTCGACGAAAAACAGACGAGTCTATCACTCAGCGCCCGCTCCGACCTCGAAACTTTGTCCGGCGCCACGGGTTCAACCGTACTGAGTGCAGTCGGGGAACGAAGCTGGATCGAACGCCCCACAGGAGGACTTATGGCACGAAATCTGACATTGGCCGCGCTGGCATTCGCCATGTTTGCCGGCACCATGGGATTCGCCACCGCCCAGGACAGCCGCTACTCTGATCGCGACGATTATCGCTACGACCGTGACTACGATCACCATGGTTCTCGGCACGATTTCCGCGAAGGGGCACAGCGCGCAGGCGACATCGGATACCAGGACGGAATGCAGGTGGCGCGGGAAGACTCCTGGCACGGCAAGCCATTCAATCCTTACCCTCGCGGCCGCTACCGCTCGGGCCGCGGCTATCGCAATGAGTTCGGAGATCGGCATGAATACGTAGAGCAGTATTCGCGCGCCTATCACGAAGGCTACGAACGCGGTTATCAGAACAACAACGGACGGGGCTATTACAGGTAAGCGTTGGTCGAGGGGCGAAAGGGGGCCGCTGGGTTTCAGACCGGCGGCCTTTTTTGTTTCTGAGATTCAGCGTCATTCCGTGCTGAGGGTTTCCTGGATGGCCAGTTTCTCGCCTTCCTGGATGTTGATTACGCGATGCAGGCCTTTGTATCCCGACATCGTGATATCGAGCACGTAAGTTCCGGGATTGAGATAAAAATCAAAGGGCGTCGTCTTATCCAGCACGCGATTATTCAGCATAATCTGCGCGCCTTTAGGCTGGGTCTTGATGCTCACGATGCCCATGCCTGCAGTATCGCCGCCGCGCCCAAAAACTTTCTTAAATTTTCCGCCTGCAGCCCGGATGTCTTCGGTGTTCCCCAAATGCGCAAGCGTCAGATTCACACTCGCGGCTTGCCCGGTCTCGACGTTCACCGAACTACTCTGTTCCAGATAGCCAGCCCTTTGCAAAGTGACGGTATGGCTGCCCGACTTGCTCAAAGTGAGCTGCGAAGGTGTGAGTTTGCCGGTATCTTTGCCATCCAAAAGAATCACCGCGCCTGCAGGGGTGCTTGCGACCGAAAGGCTGGCACCCAGCGAAGCCAGGTCAATGGACATCGAAGAGTTCGCGCCCGACAACATCGCCAGGTTGCGGCTTGCGGAAGAATAACCCGCTTTGGTGGCTGTGACCGTATGATGACCCGGTGCAATGCCGGTCAAGGTGCAAGGAGTTTGGCAGAGGGCGCTGCCGTCAAACGAAATCTGCGCACCCGCTGGAGTCGAAGATATGGCGAGCTGCGCAGGAACCACTGCGGGCAAAGCACGCGCTGCTGCTCGCCTACCTCGGCCGTGTTTCGCGGGCACAGGGCTTGCAGGCTCCGCTGCTTCTGATTGATCTGCTGCCGGCTGAGTCGCATCAGGCGTTTCCGCTTGAGGCGCCGCAGGAGATGCAGCAGCGGGTGATTGTGCAGCTGGTGTAGCCTCTTGCAGAGCTGGCGCGGCCTCTTCCTTGGCCGCCGGCATTACCGGCGTCAGATCCACCGCGGCCCGTGTATCGCGGTCCTCCATGTAGTTGTACAAAGTCATTCCGGCAACGTAGAGTGCAATCAAAAATACCGCAGCGCTAACCGCGTACAGGTACAACTTCGGTGGCGTTCTGCGAATTGCTCCTACCGCTCTTTGCGCGGCTTCACGGACCTGAACTTTGGGCTTCGCTGCGGCCACTTTCTTCAACGGGGCCGTTTCCACAGACTCAGCCTGCTCATCAGCAACTGGTGGCGGCGGAGCTACATAAACTTCCTTCATGGGCGGCAATTCGCTAATTTCCGAAAAGCTTTGCGGCGGTGCGCCGGCGCCTGCCGATTCGGCCATCATCGGATCCACGGCAAAACTGCGGGTCGATTTCGCTGGAGCTGCCGCAGCTGAACTCTTCGGTACGGACGCGGCCTTGGATGTTCCAGCACCCACTCCAGCAGCCGCAGCGACGGCTTTCGGCGATACCGTTTTCGTGGGCGTTGGCGCAGAGCTCGGCGTAACCGCATTCGCGCCAGCCTTGCACTGCTCGAGGTCGTGTACAAGCTCTTGTCCAGATTGATAGCGCTCGTCCGGCGACTTGGCGATCGCCTTCACAATCAGGTTGCTGAGCCCAGGATTCAGGTTCGCTTTGAGACGGTGCGGTAGCGGCGGCGTGCCTTCTAAAATTGCAGTACGGACTTGGTCGGGAGTCTCCCCCGCAAACGCTTTTTGCTCGGTCGCCATTTCATACAAAATGGCACCCAGGCTAAACAAGGCCGAGCGCTGATCACAGCTTTCTCCGCGCAACTGCTCGGGCGACGCATAATGCAGCACCTCAGGAACGACCCCGGAAAGCTCCATGGCCTGCGAATTCATGGTGGAAGTTCCGAAGGCAAGAATCTTGACCATGCCATCCCACTGCACCATGATCTTTGCCGGCTCCAGCGACTGATGCACAACCTTGTGCACCTGCGCGTGATCGAGGGCCTGGCACACCTGGCGAGCAACGTCCTGTAGGTCCCAGATTGAAAAACCGTCGTGGCGCGCGAGCGTGGTCGCGACCGAATTGCCCTGCACGTACTCCATCGCCGCCAGCAGAAGATTGCCTTCGTCGCCGACGCCGAAGAGTCCGGCAATGTTGTGGCTGCTGAGCGCCTTGGCTTGCTCAGCCTCTTCGAATACTTGTTTCATGAAGCCGACGCGATCTTTCACTCGGCCAAGGTCAACAGCTTTCAGTGCGACCGTCTGCTGGCTCTCGGTATCGAGGGCCTTATAGACCGTCGCAAAGGGTGATTGCGCCAGCTGGCTCGCTATTTCGAAACGCCCAATTTTCTCTGCCATTTGCGATCTACCTGCCTGGACTCCTGCGTAGCTTGGAACGCCAGGAGCTACAACTCTGCTAATCATAAGTTGTTAGGCTGTTGGGGCGGGAATTACCGAAGTAAGCGGTGCTAGGACGCTAAATCCTTGTATTTGCGATGTTTCTGCTTGAGCCGAATGGCGGGCGAGCAGACAAAATCGTGACAAGTACCGGTTTGGCCACAACCTGACAAATGTCAACTTTGTCGGCTGACGATCTGCACTGGCAGGTTAAAGCCGCGTAAATCATTCTAGAGATGGTTGTTGGTTAGGTTCTGATCGGCTATGCTGGGAGCCTACTCCCAGGCGTCTTCGTCACTCGTAACCTGGCTCTCTCCGGAGTTCACATATGACACTGTTGCGATTTGTCCGCAAGAACGCCTTCCGCAACAAACGCCGCAGCATTCTTACGATCCTGAGTATTGCATTCCCGCTGCTGCTGCTCTCATTTCTGATGTCAATCTGGCGGGCGTTTTACGGCGACGACCTGCGCTCGGCACAATCCAACCAGCGTTTGATTACGCGGCACAAGGTTTCGCTGGCTAATTTGATTCCCGCGTATTACCGCGACAAGATTCGCCACATCCCCGGCGTTGCCCGCGTGGTCCCCATGAACTGGTTCGGCGGAATTTATAAAGACCAGACGCCACAGAACTTCTTTGCCCGCTTCGGGACCGATCCGGACGAATTTTTTGATATTTATCCCGAATTATCGATTCCAAAAGATCAGGAAGAGGCTTGGAAAAAAGACCGAGCGGGTTGTGTCGCGGACATAGCACTGGCGCAGAAGTACGGTTGGAAGGTCGGCGACCGGATTGTGCTGCAAGGTGATATCTACCCAATTCGCCTTGAACTGACGCTGCGTGGAATTTTCGTCCCCCAGCTTCCGAACAATTCACTCTACTTCAATGAGAAATATGTTGAAGAAGGAGTGTCGTTTGCCAAGGGGCAAGCAGGATTCTTTAGCATTCTTGTCGATTCACCACAGAACGTAGACCGCGTTTCCCATGACGTGGACGCGGCGTTTGCCAATGCCCCCGAGCCCACAAGGACGGAGACGGAGAAGGCATTCGGGCTCAGCTTCCTCGCCATGTTAGGAAATGTGAAGGCCTTCATTCTGATCATCTCTTTGGCAGCCGTATTCACCATTCTGTTGGTGACCGGCAACACCATGGCTATGTCCATTCGCGAGCGCACGCGTGAGGTTGCTGTCTTAAAGACACTCGGTTTCCAGCAGAAGACGATCCTGGGCCTGTTCATCGGCGAGGCGCTCGCCATCGCAGCAATTGGAGGCGTTCTGGGAACGTTGATTGCGATTCTGTTTCTCGCCGGCGGAACTCACTCTCCGCAAGGCGCCCAATTGTTCATCATTGCTTTGCACGAATGGAAGTTCACGGCTCCCGCCGCTTGGGGCGTCGCGATTTTGGCAGGGTTTTTGAGCTCGGCGATTCCAGCGTACGGCGCTTCGCGCACGGGCATTGTCGAAGGCTTGCGGCACATCGGATAGAGGCACTCCTATGGCGATACCGATCAGCTACAACATCCGCAACATGATTCTTCGCAAGCGCCTGACTTTGATGACGGCGCTCGGAATCGCGCTCACCGTTACCACGACCGTCTTCCTGATGATGCTTCTCGCGGGTATGCGGAAAGCATTTGTCTCGAGTGGCGATCCGTTGAACGTGCTGGTTTTGCGCAAAGGCTCGACATCGGAACTTGCCGGCGGATTCACCCTGGACAAGCTGCCCATCTTGAAGCAACTCCCGGGCATCGCCACCGACAGCCACGGGCAGCCGATGGTTTCCGGCGAGTGGGTGGTTGTGGTTGCACTGCCACGCAACGGCGCCGAAGTTAACGTGACCCTGCGCGGTATGGAGCAGGACGGCCTGGAACTTCGCCGCAACAAGGTCAAGTTGGTTGAAGGCAAATGGTTTGCTTCGGGTCAGCGCGAAGTCGTGGTCAGCCGCTCGATTCACGGTCGTTACTCGCATACCAATGTTGGAGATCTGATTGACTTCGGCAAAGGCCCGTGGAAGGTCACCGGCATTTTCGACGGCGGGGGGTCGGCCTACGACTCCGAAATATGGACGGACCTCAATCAGGTCGCGAACCAGTTCAACCGGCAAGGTGCGCTGGGCAACGCGTATCTTAGGGCGACAGATAGAATCGCCGCCGACGCCCTGAAGCACCGGGTTGCGGACGATCAGCAGCTACAGCTCGACGGTATGCTCGAAACCGAATATTACGATAAGCAGACCAGCAACGGCGGCGGCATTCGCCTCATGGGCTACATTGTTGCCTTCACCATGGCGATCGGTTCGATCTTCGCCGCTGCCAATACTATGTATGCCGCTGTTGCCTACCGTTCACGAGAGATCGCGACTCTGCGCGTGATCGGCTTCCGTCGCGGAAGCATCGTGACCTCTTTTATGTTCGAATCCGTCTTGCTGGCCTTGCTTGGCGCAGCACTTGGAATTCTGCTGATGCTGCCGTTCAACGGCATGAACACATCGACTTCGAACCAGGTAACGTTCAGCGAAGTTGTTTTCAGCATGCAGATCACAATGTCCGTGGTGATTACTGCTGTGGCGTTTGCCGTTTTTATGGGATTGATCGGCGGGGTCGCTCCGGCCTGGGGCGCGGCGCGGCGTGAGATTTTAGCGGCACTGAGAGATTAGTGAACCATGAGTGTTGACACAAAACATAAGGACCTGGAAGGCCTGAGAATTGATCGCACCGCGGCAACCGCGGAGCCGGACGCTTCGCCCTGGGCCAAGATGTACATCATCGGCGGGATCGCGCTCTTCGTGCTGCTCGGGATTGCGGCGCTGGCTTATCGCTTTATCGGAAATGCTCCGGAAGTGGATGTGGTTCGCGCGGCAGCTCAAGGTGGCGATATTAGCGGTGTGGTACTGACCGCGACCGGCTACATTATTCCGCACCACAAAATCAACGTGAACTCCAAAGTGACCGGCCGTGTGAAGTGGATCGGTGTAGAAAAGGGCGACCAGGTCAAAGAGGGACAGGTTTTGGTCAAGCTCGAAGACGACGAGTTCCGAGCGCAATATGAGCAGGCGCGTGGGGCCGCGGACAGTGCCCGAGCGTATCTGGACGAACTTCAGCACGGATCGCGCCCTGAAGAGATTGCGCAGGCGCAACATAATCTTGAAGAGGCGCGCGCCACGCTGGCCAACGACAAGCTCACGCTCGATCGCACGCGTCAACTTTTTGGCCAAGGCGTAGTTTCCCGGCAGGCGCTGGATGATGCCATCG
>Ga0209580_10000838_pt1 | contig 15117 bp, 15 predicted proteins | sample Coa_R1_5_FD_187153 | JGI IMG/M metagenome (GOLD analysis project Ga0209580, IMG submission 187153) | Surface soil microbial communities from Centralia Pennsylvania, which are recovering from an underground coalmine fire - Coalmine... | ecosystem: Environmental > Terrestrial > Soil >... | reverse complement strand
AGAGGCAAGCATCCTACAGACCTCCTGATATTCAAATGTCGTTTTTAGAAACTAGCACAGGAAGAGAACTGGTTCAACGAAGAATTTTCACCAGAAATTTACGCGCAAGTCACAGAATCTTAAAGCCATTTTTGCACATGAATCAGGGCAGTTCATAGCTGGAGGGTGTACAGGACAGCGTCCTCGATGGGATCGGTGTAGTAGTTGGGGCGACGGCCGGTGATGGCGAATCCGCATTTTTCATAGAGTGCGCGGGCCGCCGTGTTCGATTCCCGCACTTCGAGCAAGATGCGAGCTGCATTGTGCTTGCGGCTCGCAGACGCGAGCGATCGCACGAGCCGTGATCCCAGACCGCGATGCTGCTTTTGCGGGGACACAAAGATGTTTTCCAGTTCGCAGTCGCCACCTGCGAGGCGGGCGAGCACGAATCCGCAGAGGGTGTGGTAGGTGTGGCTGGGTTTGTGTACGGCAACCAGAGCTATTCGCCTAGGGCTGCCCGGGTCGAAGACGCTTCGATAGGTCGTTTCTGGCCAGTGGGCCGCGGAAGGAGTGCTTCTCTCCAGTGCAAAGATTGCAGCTACGTCTTCGGGAGTAGCAGCGCGAATTACTGACGAAGCGCCTTTATGCGAGTTAGGAATGCGGGCATTAGTCATGCTTCTTCTTACAAGAACGCCTTTGCTCTCTGCGCAATGCTCAGGAATTCGCCAATCAGCTTTTCGCTTCGCGTCAGCGACTCGCACTTCTTATCGATGGCCTGATATTCAGCCCAGTTCTTTTTCTTGAAGCGTTCGTAGGCCTGGCGCGATTGCCAAACGTCGATAGTCACGTAGCGCAGTGGGTCTTCGCGATCGCGAATTAATTCGGTGCGAATGTAGCCGTCGCCCGACCGAAAGAGTGTGCCCCAAACGCCATCAGGCGCATAGGCTTTCTCGAACTCGCGCTGTTTATTCGCGCGCGCATGGAATTCCCAGACGATGACGAACTCCGATGCTTTTCCGGGTTTGGCTGTCATGCGGGAGTGCGATTGGGCTGCTTGATCTCGGCGTCAGCGCGTCGAACGTAGGTTGCGTCCAGTTGCTCAGGCGATACCGTCTGGCCGGCCAGAATTTTTCTATAGCCGAGCCGCGCGACCGAGACGGCGTTGGGACGATCCACTCGGATAACGTTGAGCGCGTCTGAAGTGCCGCTGCGCGAAGAGAGGTTCTGCATGACGCTTTCGTCCGGCGTGAAGATTGACTCTCGCGATTTGCGTGCGTGCTCGGCGAGCTCATCCAATGTGAGCAGCGATTCGGAAACGGCTGAGGGGAACTTCGGACCGGATTTGTATTCCCTTACGAAGACTTCGTTGCGGCCGGCATCAAGGGCGACGAGAAATTCCCTCCCACTTCTCGCAAAGGCGGCGAGAAGTGGGGCACCCTCGTCACCGTTGCGGGAAAAATGCGCGGCAAGGCTCGCCTCGAAAGCAATGACCTCAAGCAGCGAAACCGCCGCAATGGGTTTTTGCAAGATTTCGGCGAGAGCTTTGATCGCAGCCAGGCCGACGCGCAGTCCGGTGAACGATCCCGGACCGGACACGACTGCGAAGGCGTCAACGTCGCGCTTGGTCAGGTCGTGCTGCGAGAGCAGTACAGCGATTTGCGGGATGAGCTGCGCGGAAAAAGTTCCACCTTGCAGCGGGACGACTTCAAGCGGCTGAACCGATTCAGCTTCGCACCGCACCAGCGCGATACTGCCGTTTTTTCCAGAAGTATCTACCCCAAGGATGAGCATGGGTCAGTGCCCAGACTCGGCCAGTTCGAGCAGCACGCCTCCCGAGCTCGAGGGATGCACGAAGACATAGCGATGGCCGCCGGCGCCGATTTTGATTTCATCCGTAACCAGGCGAACGCCGTCTACCTTCAGCTTCTGCACCGCAGTGGCAAGGTCGGGAACGCGCATGCAGATGTGGTGCAAGCCTTCGCCACGTTTCTCGATGAACTTGGCGATTACGGAATCGTTGGATGTAGGTTCGAGCAGCTCGATGCGAGTGTCGCCGACCCTGACCATGACCAGACGAACTTTTTCGGCGGGAACAGTCTCTTCATCGGAAATCGTGAGGCCAAGTTTTTCGTAAATGGATTTCGCCGCGGCTAGGGATTTTACCGCGATTCCGAGATGGTCAAGAGAGTAGGGCATGAGCTGTGAGTGGCGAGCGATGAGCAGACTATTATTCCACACGGGGGCCGCGGATCGCGATTTATCAGCTCTAGTTGTGGTGTTTGCCACGCTGAGGAGCGGCTCTTCGGGCTGCGAAGGAAACAGTGTGGAAGAGCCATTTATGTCCGCGCAAGGTCGACCTTTTCTTGACAGGCTTTAGCCCCGGCCCTAAAGGGCATTATTTCAGAGCTCGACCTTACGCGGCCATAAATGGCCGCTCTTCCACGGTGCTACAGCGATAAGTGATTGCTTCTGAGCGCGACCGAAGCGGTCGTCAATGATACGGGTCGCGGGCGAGGGCGCCCGCCCCAGATGGTCACCTTAGCTTGCCGGCGATCTCTTCCACGACGGAGTACGGATCGCGCTTATGCTCGGCAATTTCAGCAGCGAGCCGCGACAGATCGCCATCGGACACCGCACTCCGCGCTTTTTCAAGCATTGCATCTCGCAGCATTTCGACGAGGCGGATCTCCCAATTTCGGGTCCTCCGCTTGTGCAACAGGTTTTGCTTGCGCAAGTAACCTTCGTAGCCGCCGATCGTTTCGGCTAGCTCGTTGACTCCCTGGCCGTCCGTTGCAACAGTTTTCACGATCGGCGGTGTCCAATTATCTTCCCTAACCGCCAGTGACTGCAGCGCGCGAATCTCGCGCTCGACTCGCTCAGCGCCCGCATGGTCGCTCTTGTTGATCACAAAAATGTCGGCAATTTCCATGATGCCGGCTTTAATGGTTTGCACGTCGTCGCCCATGCCGGGGACAAGAATCACGACGGTGATGTCGGCGACGCGGACAATGTCAATCTCATCCTGGCCAACGCCGACGGTTTCGATCATCACGATGTCGCGACCGGAGGCATCGAGCACAGTGGCCACATCGGCAGTTGCGCGGGCGAGCCCGCCGAGCGAGCCGCGCGTGGCCATACTGCGAATGTAAATGCCGGGGTCGGAGAAGTGGTCCTGCATGCGAATGCGGTCGCCGAGAATCGCACCGCCGGTGTAAGGGCTGGTGGGATCGACGGCGATGATGCCGACGCTATACCCGTCGTCGGTTGCCCCACCCTTGTCTCGCGTCCTTTGCGAGACAGGGTGGGGATTTTTGGTCCTTCGATAGAGCTTAGCCAACTGATCGACGAGCGTGCTTTTGCCGGCCCCGGGCGCGCCCGTGATCCCGAGAGTCAGCGCTTTACCCGTGTGCGGGAAAAGTTCTTTGAGCAGTTCGATCCATCCGGGCGCATGATTCTCGACGGTGGAGATGGCACGGGCTAGCGCACGCGCATCGCCGGAGCGAAGATGGTCGGCAGAATGTTTTGGCTTGCTTTTCAAAGACTCAGTCTAAAGCAGAAGATGGGCAGGGCAGAAATGAAGAAATTACCGTGACCGGATTGCATGTAGCCGAAACTCAATCACCGCCACAGCCATGTCATTAGGAACATCAGGGCGTACTCCACGCCGTCGCTCACGTTGTGCCCGATAATTGGAGACAATAAACTCCCTGACTTTTCTCGCCAGTAGGCATACAGGATGCCAAGAGCAAAGGCGTAAATCTGTTGCCCCAAGGCCAGCCAAAAGCTCTCAGTCCAGAAGCTGGTTAAGTGCGCAAGAGCAAACAGCACCGCCAGAATGACTCCGGCAACGTGCATGTCATATTTCCAGAATCGAACGCGGCCTGAAGTGCGCTGCATGAGAAATGTTTGCATCAAGCCGCGGAAGGGAATTTCTTCTGTCGGCCCAACATAGATAGCTTCGAAAAAGAGCCAAGTTCCGATGCTTCCAGCACTCAGCGAGAGGTTTTCCGGCGGCGGGAGGTGCTTTAGGAGCTGCGGGAAGTAATCAACCACGGTCATCAGCACCCCGAAGAACGCACCCCACGCCAGTGCGGATAAAACGTACCTCTTCCGCTTGGGCCACTGCAGCCCGTAGTCAGAGGGTTTCCCTTTGCTGAGCCACGCGATCAGCGCCAAGGCGATCACCAGCATCACCGCGTGGTTCGCAAGCAGCGCTACCCAAGGCATAGCCACGGCGCGTTGCATGCCCATGCCCTTCGTAAAGAGGAGAGTGATATAGCCGCCTGGCAGAATGACAACCAGCCCTAGCCCGATCGTCGCCAGAATTGGCCACGGGCGCACGCGCAGCCCGGAAATGGAGAAAATCGACGTTGCGCTTCCGACGAGATAAGTCTCTTGCGGGCTTCCCGGGTCATTCTGTGTTTGAGTGTTCACTTTTCATAAACCTCATGGGGCGGCATGTCCTGAATCTACTCACAGCCGGGACGCGTTGCGACGAGCATGCGCCGGCCACCTCTCTTCCCGCTACGAATCCCATCTGCGTGCTATGCCCAACGAACCTGCCCGCGACAAATCGACTCTGCTAGGGAAGCCCATTTACCTTGAGCTCCGGTTTACCGAACTCCTTTAGCAACGCGGGTTCCTGCACAACTACATGAGAAGAGCCGATAACGGCGAAGACGCGGTCGCCCCGGCGCGCCCGGTCTACGAGAACCCGGAAAATATGCTTGTCACGAAACACACCCGTGTCATTCGCTAATTCATTGGTGTAATGCCCGGACTGAGTGGGATCGAACCAATCTTCAGGGACTTTGTGCCAGTCGGCCAGGTCGGGAAATAACTTTCTGCACGCGGCGGTAAACTCTGCAAGGTCATTCGGCGGATTCTTCAGACCATGGTCGGGCAGAAGACCCGAGAGCCAATCCTTAATCCGATCGTCCAGAGACGTCGATCCTGCCGCAACCCGCGCTTCGGTGACCTGCCTGAGAGCATAAAAAATTTTTACCTGCTGCGGTGAGTACTTCGTGAGCGCGTAACTGACTTCGTCGTCAAAGGAAGGTTCGAATGTGGCAACGGGCACATGGTCCCGTCCTGCCAGGTATCGTAGGAACCCCGGTTCCGCGTACTGCTTCACGGCAGAGTCGGCATCAGCGACGGTGGGAGGATCGCCTCCTTCGTTGTAGGCGAAGGTCGGATGGAACGCAGCCCATCGGCGTTCGATATCCGCAATCTGCGGGTCTTTCGGGTCGCCGGTGTGTTCTGCCCCGTAAAACAACAGCGAACCCGCGCCGGCTTTGAATTCCAGAACGTAGGGGCTCTTGTGCTGGATGGATGCATATTGCTTGTAAGTGAGGATGCTTTGCTCCGCAGTCTGCGGCCAGGCGACAGCGGTGAATGCAAGAAGTAGGACAGGCCAAACGTGCCTCGCACTCTGCAAAAAGGAAAATAGTCGTCGTGCACTTCCAAAGTGGGAAATTGTGGTGTTCATATCTTTTATAAGAGAGTTCACCCTCACATTTATAAAACGGGCAAAACGCGGTGTCTTGAATCTATTTGCAAGGGGGACGCCACGCGGTGGGGCAAGCGCCGGTCATACCTTTAACGCCGCGTGTCATATGCGCCTGGTCGGCAAAACCGCATTGCGCTGCGATATCTGCAAGAGGATCATCGCTTCTACGGATCGCTTTCCATGCCTGGCGTGCGCGGGCGCGCGCGCGAAACGCAGACGGAGAAATCCCGAAAACTTGTGCGAAACCGCGGGACAGGTTCCATGCCGAAATGCCTGTTTCCTCACTCCAGGTTGCCAAGCTTAGCGACGGATCGCGGATGAGGGTGGCCGCCAGATCATCAGGCCAATCCTGATATTGGGGTTCGCGCATTTTGATGGACGAAAGCAGGAGGGCCGAAGCTTCGCCCTTGTTTTTCTCGGCGAGAGAGACAACGGCGTCCGGATCGGTGCTCCGTCCCACGCAAGATGGGAGCGCATAAACAGCAGGTAATGGCAGATTGAGAACTTGCGCGCCGGATGCCGGAACGCGGTCCAGGTGGGCTTCGAAAGCTTCGTGAAAGATCACGTCGCCGGCACCTACTCGATGCCGGCCAGTATCACCTGCCTCCTCATAGCAGCCAGAGAGCACGAGCGCAGCATATGGCTTCTGGTGGACATGGCGGTGCAGAACGGATGGACGAATTGTTTGCCATACCCGCATCCTGGCTCAGTATTACGAAGAATCATCGCAGAAAGTTCAGAGAGGCAGGTGAAGCTACTGAAGACTGCCGGGGCGAATTCGGCAATGTTTTTCTCAATTTCTCGCCAACCAATCTGATTTCGGTCAGAAGTTCATGGCACTTGCGAAAAAGCGGCAAGGCGTCCCTGTTTACGGCGCTTGCCCTGAGTTACTGGGGACTATTCATCTGCCAGGTTTGGCTAAGAGCTAAAAGCTAGGAGCTAGCGCCTAATCCTTCAGTAACTGCCGCGCAATCACCAGTCTCTGTATCTCGCTGGTGCCTTCGCCAATCGTGCACAGCTTCACGTCGCGGTAAAACTTTTCGGCGGGATAGTCCTTGATGAATCCATAGCCGCCGTGAATCTGGACGCCTTCGTTGGCGCACTTCACTGCGACTTCGCTGGCGAAGAGCTTCGCCATCGAGGATTCGAGAGTCGTCTTCATTCCCGCGTCTTTCATGGCAGCTGCGCGGAACGTGAGAAGTTTGGCGGCTTCGATTTCCGTGGCCATGTCGGCAAGCTTCCATTGGATCGCCTGAAAGTCGCTGATGGCGCGTCCGAACTGACGGCGCTGCTTGGAATAATTCAGCGCAGCTTCGTAAGCGCCTTCGGCCATGCCCAGCGAAAGAGCGGCAATCGAGATGCGTCCGCCATCGAGCACGCGCATGGCGTCGACAAAGCCTTGGCCTTCGGTGCCGAGCAGGTTTTCAGCAGGGAGAACGCAGTCTTCACAAATGAGTTCGGCGGTATCGCTGGCGCGCAGACCCAGCTTGTCTTCTTTCTTTCCAGGACGAAATCCTGGCGTGCCTTTCTCGACGATAAAGGCCGAAAGCCCGTGCGTGTGCGCTGAGCGGTCTGTGACAGCAATCACGACCAGCACATCGGCGTAGTGGCCGTTGGTGCAGAAAGTTTTCGTGCCGTTCAGTACCCAGTTCTTGCCTTTGCGAGAAGCGGTCATGCGCGCGCTGCCAGCGTCTGAGCCGGAGGAAGGCTCGGTCAGACCCCAGGCGCCGATGAACTCGCCGGTCGCCAGCTTGGGGAGATATTTCTTCTTCTGGCAGTCGTTTCCGGCGAGGAAAATGTGGTTTGAGCAGAGCGAAGTGTGCGCGGCAACGATGATGCCGACCGAACCATCGACACGCGAGAGTTCTTCAATAGCCGTCACGTATTCGACGTAGCCCATACCAGCGCCGCCGAGTTCGTGGGGAAAAACCACGCCCATGATCCCAAGCTTGCCGAGTTCCGTCATCGTCGCGAGCGGAAATTCTCCGGCGTCGTCCCACTTGCGGACATTAGGCGCGATTTCGCGCTCGGCAAATTCGCGGACGCTTTTCTTTAGATGAAGCTGTTCTTCGGTGAGCTGGAAATCCAAAACGTTCTCCTAAGAACCGCACCCTAAAAAGTTAACCACAGAGGGCGCAGAGAATACGGAGGAAAAGTACGTTCCCCCGTGACCTCGGTGTCCGCTGTGGTTGAGAATTCCACTAATCATTACAACACACAGAGAGCGACCAAGAGAACCACGCGTACCGACCGGTTGGTCAAGTCAACGATTGACGTCTTTGATGAGCACGGAGCTGGACAGCACGATCAGAAAAGCGAATGGTGATGGCGATCACCGTAAAGATCACCATCTTTTGACGCGCAGCAAATCTCCTCTGAAAATCGGCGACGTGCTGTTTCTGCAAACCGATGGCTTCCTGCTACTTCTGCAACCCAGGCTTGTAGCTTTCGACATTCTGCTCTGCAGGTCGCGAATTTCAGTCAGCAGGGGCGATGACCTGCTCATCAGACATTTTTATTGATCGGCGCGGACGAAGGCGTTGCAGCCGTTTTCCCGAATATCCGCCGTGCCATCCAGACCGGAGCGACGAGCACATGCACGGGATTCGTAAGAAACGCGGGCTTGTTGCCTTCAATCAGGTGTCCAAGCCAGGCGAGCGCGAATGCGGCCGGAATCAGCAGTAGCGCGATAATCCAGTGGAACCAGACGACGATCAGGGAGGAAAATCCGACGGGGATTGCGATCAAATGCAACGCGCGATTCACAGGATGATTGTGCGCGCCGTCGTAATGCGAATAGAGGCCCATGAGTCACCTCGCTTTCGGGCGAGGATTATAGCTCGAAATGCAAGGTTTGTGAGGGAATTGCATACAATGGCACTGGGTGGTGATTCATGGATGAACAACAAAAATCGAATAAGGCAAGAATGTACGGTTATCTGCTGGGCATAGTGGCGGTGGTTGCAGTTCTGACGTGGAAGCTGATTGTGCGTTGAGTCAGCAGGCGGCTGAGTGCGGCTAAAACGTGGCCAGTTCGAGAGAAACGAATTTTTCAAAGACCTCGTTCGACAGCAGGCGGCCCTTCGGTGTCAGCCGGATGGCATCGCCCCGCTGCTCCATCAAGCCAGATGCAACGCACTCTGCGATTACGGAAAAAAGTTCTTCGCGCGCTTGATTCCCGAACTGCGCAGCGATTCTTTCCAGACTCAATCCACTTGTGAGACGCAGTCCAAGAAAACACGTTTCTTGCAAAGCCGAACTCCACGAGACGAGGGCCGGTTGAGCTGCTGACCCCGCAACATACGATTCCAGAATGTCGGTGTTGGAGAACCGGATTGCATTGGGCCCATGGCTGCGCAAGTTATGTGCGCCAATTCTGGCGTTGGCGAGCAGCATCGAATGCGCATCCACGCCAAAGCCGAGATACGGTTGGCGCGTCCAATATTTCAGGTTGTGTTTCGATTCGAATCCCGGCCGCGCGAAGTTTGAAATTTCGTACTGTTTGATTCCGGCTGCATTCAAGCGCTCGCAGGCGGCTTCATACATATCCGCGACCAAATCTTCGTCGGGGACGGAATGCGCGTGATATTTCTGCCCACCCGCGATGAGTTCGCGACCGAGGCGCGAGTCCCCATCCACTTCAAGCATGTACACGCTTGCATGCGGAACTGCTGTCGCGATCAGTTCGTCAAGCGACAGCTCCCAGCTTGCCGGTGTCTGGTGTGGCAGTCCGGCGATCAGGTCCACATTGATATTCCAAATTCCGGCACCGCGCAGCCGGGCGATGTCGTTGAGAACGGTTTCGCGATTGTGCAGCCGGCCCACGGACCGCGCCTCCTGATCTACGAACGACTGGACGCCCAGGCTCACCCGGTTGACTCCGTTTCGCGGCAGGCACTCCAGCACTGTCCCAGAAAGCGTGCCGGGCGCGCATTCCAGGGTAATTTCGGCATCAGGCCGCACGTCAAAATTTTGCCGAATTGTGACAAAGACGCGGTCCAGCTGTGATACATCCAGTAGGGTTGGAGTGCCGCCGCCGAAATAAACTGAGTCGACAGCGCTCTCGAAGCGGCCGTCCAAAGCGTCCGCAGTCTCAGGCGCGTTTTTGATTTCGGCGCACAGCCGGGCGATGTACTTTTCGAACACTGCGCCTGAAAACACGTCCGAGGCAAAGTTGCAGTAGGTGCACTTGGTCTGGCAAAAAGGCACGGAAATGTACAATCCCAGCGGCATCTGTATGATTATTGCACTTGGCACTTAGCTGTTGGCATTTGGCCGTTTGGGGTGACCGAGGTGCGGCGGCAGTGGCCGAGTGCTAAGCACGAAGTGCTAAGTGCCGAACCCGCCCGGCAGCTTGCATCCAACTAAATCAACCATGCTCCCTCGCGTCGTGATCACTGGAATGGGCGTCGTCAGCCCAAATGGAATCGGCAAGGAAGATTTCTGCCGTGCGGTCCTGGCGGGAAAGTCGGGCGTAAAGCGCATTTCGCGCTTCGACTCTTCGCATCTGCTGGTGCATATTGGCGGAGAGATCCCCGAATTCGATGAACTTTCCTGGGTGGACGCTCGCGAGCGGAAACACGTATCGCGGGTTGTTCCGCTGTGCTTGGCGGCCACCACTGAAGCCGTCAAAGACTCCGGACTTGATCTTGCGGCGATGTCCGTCGAAGAAAAGCGCCAGATCGGAGTCATTCTTGGCACTGGCGGGGGCGCGCAGGAATTTTCCGAACAGATGTACCGTCTGTGGCACAGCGGCAAAGAAAAACAGGTCAGCATCTTCTGCATTCCCAGTGGAGCCATGGGGACGATCCCCAGCGAGATCAGCATGAAGTTTGGATTCCGCGGATACAGCCACGTGGTGACCGCCGGCTGCACATCTTCGACTGACGCGATCGGGTACGCGTATCAGCACATTCAAGCGGGCGTTCAGCCGATGTTTGTCGCCGGCGGGGTGGATTCGCCGATCACCGAAGGAATCATCAAAGGCTACACCATGATTCGCGCGCTGACTCAGTCCTGGAACGATGAGCCGGAGCGAGCGTCACGGCCGTTCTCCAAAGATCGCGACGGATTTGTGCTCGCCGAGGGATCGTGGATGTTCGTGCTGGAAGAGTACGAGCACGCGAAGGCGCGCGGAGCGCGCATTTATGCCGAGATCACCGGCTATGGTGCGAGCTGCGAGGCCTACCATCGCGTGCGCATGAGCGACTCGCCGGATGAACCGGCGCGTGCAATCACTCTGGCGTTGGACGAAGCAGAACTTTCACCCCAGGACATTCAATACGTGAGCCTGCACGGCACCTCGACCGAAATGAATGACCGTGTGGAAACGCGCGCTCTGAAGCTAGCGTTGGGTAATCATGCTTATAAGATCCCAATGTCCGGTCTGAAGTCGCAGATCGGCCATGCGCAAGGGGCCTGCGGAGCGGCTAGCGTGGCGGCAACCCTGATCGCCATGGAACATGGCGCTATCCCCCCTACAATCAACCTTGACCAGCCGGATCCCGAGTGCGATTTAGATTACGTTCCCGAAGCCGGCCGCAAAGCGAAAATCGAGCACGCGATTTGCAACTGCGTCGGGTTCGGATCGAAGAACTCGGCGCTAGTGCTGAGAAAAACTGCGTAGCTGCTCACCACACCCCGGGCAGCAACCGGTAGCGCGTCACCGCAGCGAACTGTTCATATTCAGGAAGTTCGCGGCGCAGCGTTCGATCTTCCATTGCCGTGCGCCAGATGAACAAGGCTGCAATCAGTCCGCCAGCGACCAGCGCCCACAGCGATCCGAAGATGAGCGGGGCGCCGATATACATTGAAATCGCACCCACATACATCGGGTGCCGCACTATGCGATAGGGACCAGTCGTTACCGTCTTGTGACCGCGGTCGGTTTGAATGCGGACCGTGGATTCGGCGAAGGGATTGACCGTCATTGTCCAGCCAATGATTGCGGTCGCGATTACGTAGAGTGCGATTCCCGCATAAACGGTTGCAAAGGGCATCGACGACCAGCGAAACCTGACTGCGTCCAATCCGGCAAGCGCGGGCTGAATGAAAATGAGGGGAAGATAGATGGCCAGAAAGATCTTGTCGAAGGACTTGGTGTCCTTGTGCCGCCAATTGGCGCGCGCCTCCAACAGGGCCGGGTTCTTTAATTTTATCAGCGCAGCCGCAGTGCTCATGGCCAGGATGTAGGCAATCAAGCAAATCCAGCCACGTATCCAGTCAATCCGGCCGGCTGAACCAAAGACGGCGGCAGTCAAAAGCCCCAGCATCGCTAGGGCCTGAATTGTTCGCTTCAATTTTGGGGTAGAGGAGACCGGGGGTGCAGATTGAAATGCGGGCGTCGCGGACATGGCGTTCCGGGCCACAATCATATACCGCACCTGGCGCGCAGCGAGACATTGCATGGGGGTGGCCTTCGGCGAACAACCTCGAAGACGCGAGGCACAATTGGCCAAGCTCCGGCCAAAGAAATGAAGGCCCGCTGCAGCGGGCCTCAATCATCAATAAATTATTACGCTCCCGAAGGAGGCGTCGTCCCAGGAGTTGTTGTCTGGGGCGTTGTCGGAGGCGTGCTGCTCGGTGGATTGGTTGTCCCCGGCGTAGGCGAAGTTGGATTTGACGCTGGAGGAGTTGTCCCCGGCATCGTCGTTCCGGGGTTCGTGCTTCCCGGAGTGCTTTGTGGATTCGGCGTGGTTGGCGTCGTTTCCGGAGTTGGGCTCGTCGGCGTCGTTTCCGGAGTTGGACTTGTCGGAGTGGTCTCTGGAGTTGTTCCTGGCGCCGGAGTTGCTGTGCCTGGGGTCGGATTAGCCGTCCCTGGAGTCGGCGTGGCTGTGCCCGGCGTCGGTGACGCAGTGCCGGGCTGAGTTGTGCCTGGTGTAGTGGTCGACCCCGGTGCCGTGGTTCCAGGAGTCGTCTGACCCGGCGTAGTACTCTGGCCTGACATGGAGCCGGAAGTTTGACCGGAGCTTGATCCGGCAGCCGTTCCAGAGGTTCCGCTGCCTGCTGTGCCGGTTTGTAGAGACGCCAGCACTATTCCGCTTTTCCGCCAGCGAGCGGTTGGCCCTGGAGCTGGGGTCGTTGAAGGAGGATTGGTGCACTGGTCAGCAACTTTGGTCGCGCCGGTGACATTGAACTGCTTGGCTGCACCGGCGGTCGCAGAACTTGAATTCATTCCCGAGTTCGTGCCCGCAGAATTGGTGCTCGGGGCCGACGCGCTGGCACTGGCTGTTCCGGATGCGTTGGCACTCGCGCCAGTTGTGTTGGAAGCGGTGCTAACTGCTCCTTCTTGTCCCGTTACCTGAACTTCATTTCCGATGAGTATCCGTACACTCTCGAGATTGCCTGTCAACTTATAGGTGTGGCCGGAGTGGTCGGTCAGAATGTAGTTGCCGCTGATGGGTGATCCCGAAAGGCATCCTGTAAGGCCATTGCCATTTCCAGCAGCCGCCGCGCCGGCCGACGTTCCGGTCGAAGAGGAACTCGCGCCTGGTGCGGTCTGGGCTCCGGGGGCTGTGTTCGGAGTTGTTGAATTTGGCGTCGCACTATCTGGAGAAGTCTGAGCAGGCTGGGTCGCGCTGGGATTCGATGTCTGTGGATTGGTACCGGATGGGCTGCTTTGCGTCTGGGCAGGCGCCGAACCGGAAGGAGTTGTGCTGTCAGGGCTCGGGGTTTGCGCCAAGATCCAGCTTGCGGACAGCAGCAACATGGCAAGCAGTGTTGCTTTAGCTTTCATGGCAGTCTCACGCCTCCGATAAGATCTCGTTACTTACAGGACTGTAGGCGCAATCCCTAGCCAGGAGAATCCAGCAGACTCCTTAGGCTTCCAACGGCGTTACCGTACGGCGAAGCCAATTCGATTCCACTAGAAAAAGCGGAGCGCCGCTGGAGCTGAGGAAAGTCCACTCGCTCGCCCTTTAGGGGACGCAATCGCCTGAACTGAACTACAGTTTTTCGTGTAGATCGCCTCCACCAAACCGTCCGGTCGGCCCGGATGCCAAGTCCGTAGCGGCGTTTGGAGGAATGCGCGAGACCTTTTTTTGACAACTCACCTCTACGCAATGTGGTATGTTTCTGCCCCGAGCGTCCCAGGTCGCCCGGAACTCGACGTAATTCCAGTGGGAGAACCCTTCGACTTGTGCATCGCCTGTGATCGGATCTCTCGCCACCACTCGATCAGAACTGAAGAACTTTTCCAGGAGGAAGCCGCATGAGCGCTACCGCACGATTTATCACCGTCACCTGCTTTCTGTTTGCTTTAAGCGCAATCGTCCTTGGCCAAAGGAACGACCCTGAAGCGCGTGCTGCTGTGGCAGGTGGTGCGCCTCAATTTGCTGCGAAAGCCCCGATGAATGTGACTCGGTTCGAGCCGGGGCAACTGACCATCGGTTCAGGAACTGTGTTGGATGCTACGACCGGTGTGGCGATCGGCAACACTGGATCCGGAAAAAGCAATTTGAAAACTAATTCCGCGACCACCCCGAGTCTGGTGCCTATCGCCAGTTTCGATGGATCATTTGTCGCCCAAGGCGGTCCTAGCGCCGGCGGCGTATTCCCATTCACCATGATTGGGGGCCAGCCTGCGGCAGGTGAGACAACCACCATTCCTTCGCCAATCTCCGAGGTCTCACTGACATTGCTGAATGCTGATGGCAGCGTGTTGACCACGGTCCCCTTCGATCCCTTTGAAGCACCGACTCTGCAGTCGCCTAACTTCAACACAACGGACTACCGCTCCGGCGATCAGATCCAGTTTGCGGACGCCGTGCAGCGCGCGGAGTTCTTCAGTACTATGGCGCCGAATTGGCACACCGCGCTTCAAGCTTCAGTGGTGAACCGCGTAAATATCGTCGTGCCGCGGTTTGTGAACGTTCAGGTCTCACCTGGCCATGTCATCCAGGCCCGTTCCTATTTCATTGGAACAGCCGCTGACGGCAAAACGTTCGTGCTGATGCTCAACCTGGTCTTCGACTTTTTCTTCGGCAACGAAGTCAATAACGAGATCAACGCGGGCAATTTCACCACCGACGCTCTTAACATGACTTTGTTTCCCAACACGTATCTGTTTGCGCTCAATGCCAACAAGCCCAATACTCCGGGAAGTTGTTGTGTGCTTGGTTTCCACACCTTCTTTTTCGACCCGAGCGCAAGCCCGGCAACCCGCTGGGTTACCCAGTTCGCCAGTTGGATCTCGCCGGGACTGTTCGGCGCCGGATTTCAGGACGTGACTGCGCTTTCTCATGAAACTTCGGAAGCGTTCAATGATCCTTTTGTTGACAACCCTACACCCAGATGGCAATTTCCTGGTGTGTCGGCGCCCGCAGTTTCCAAGGCATCAAGGGTCTGCCAAGGCAATTTAGAGACGGGCGATCCAGTGGAAGTCCTGGCGAATGCGACTGTACCGATTACGCTCAATTCGTTTACTTATCACCCTCAGACCGAGGCGTTATTGCCCTGGTTTGAAATGGGAACGATTTCGAACGCAATCGATGGCGCGTTCAGTTTCCCCGACGAAACTGCACTTACGCAATCGGCTGTGCCCTGTCCAAAGTAGGAGACAGTACTCACTAAACGGTTCACTTGATTTGAATGAGCCTTGCCTGAGCGTCATGGGGCAAGGCTTTTGTTTT
>Ga0209580_10000837_pt1 | contig 15124 bp, 7 predicted proteins | sample Coa_R1_5_FD_187153 | JGI IMG/M metagenome (GOLD analysis project Ga0209580, IMG submission 187153) | Surface soil microbial communities from Centralia Pennsylvania, which are recovering from an underground coalmine fire - Coalmine... | ecosystem: Environmental > Terrestrial > Soil > Unclassified... | reverse complement strand
GGCGAACAGGACGGCCAACATCCATTGCACGGGTTTCATAGAATTTCCTCCAGGGCCAGGGTTTGCCGACGCGCTTAAACCGGCCCTGGTATGACCATACAACTTAAAGTCAACTTTAAGGCAAGCGCTATCTTGAAAATATCTTTTGCCGCCTGCTGTCAACGGTGAGGAAGGCCGTTAAAATTTGACTCATGGGTCAATTAACCATTTCCGATGTAGCGCGCCAGGTGGGCCTGCAAGCCTCCGCAATTCGTTACTATGAGCAAATCAGGCTGCTTCCTCGCGCTGCGCGAATCAGCGGGCAAAGAAGATATGACGCGACAGCCCTTTACCGGCTGGCCATCATTCAGCGGGCACGCCAGCTTGGCTTTACTCTGGAAGAAATCCGGCAACTGTTTTTCGGCTTCCGCAACGTGCCGCGGGCTTCAGCCCGCTGGCGCATGTTGTCAGAACGGAAACTCGCCGAACTCGACCGTCTGCTGGACGGCATCAAAGAGGTACAGAGACTGCTGAGGGAAATGATGCAGAACTGCCGCTGCGATACTCTGGACCAATGCGGCAAAGGAATCTTTCACAGTGGAGCGAAGCCACAACCGAAAGCAGATAACCACGAAGGACACGAAGAAAAGCAACATCTGCAACCACAGAGGACACAGAGAGGAACCCAGAGGAAATTCGAAAATTAAAAGCACAGCGGTAGGAGAGCAGAGCTTTCGGCTGCACCTCAGGACAGGCTCCCGAAAACACCAGCCGTCTTTACCGCGGAAGGCAGGGGGGCTCCGAGTACCTGAACCAGGCTCTTCGGCCCGCAGCACGCACGGGTGAGGCGAGCGCAATCCCGTTCCATCTGTTTATTCGTTCTCAAAGCTGCCATCGTGCTTTTCAAAATGGAAGCAGCATAAGAATCCTGCGGGACCGTAAGCCGGTAGTGCATCCATTTGCCGTCGCGGCGGGCGGCCACAATCCCGGCTCTACGCAGGTACGCCAGATGCCGTGAGATCTTCGGCTGCGGCGCTCCGATCACCTCAGTGAAATAGCAGACGCAGATTTCCTGTTCCGACATCAGGTTCAGCAGCCGCAGTCGCGTGGGATCAGCCAGCGCGCGAAAAAATTTGTCCAGAGGCACTGCCTTGTCTGGTAGAGGCGGCATGGTTTGATTATATACGCCTTGACATATATGTTTCCGTGAAGGCATACTTCCTTGCATTCGCATACGCGAATATATCCAGCGTCCTGCTGCTGGGCGCTTTGCTTGCTCCGGAGGGACTATGCAGGACAGTTACAACGTGCTGTTTCTCTGCACTGGAAACTCCGCCCGGTCAATCATGGCTGAAGCCATCTTGAATCACAAAGACGCTGTACGGTTCAGGGCCTATAGCGCGGGCAGTCATGCAAAAGGCGCGGTTCATCCAGCCGCGCTGCGGCAGCTCGAGCAAGCGCGATTGTCCACCAAAGGGCTGCGAAGCAAAGGCTGGAAAGAATTCAGCCAGCCGGGAGCGCCGCCGCTGGATTTTGTATTCACCGTGTGCGACAACGCAGCCCGGGAAGTCTGTCCTGTCTGGCCGGGCCAGCCTATGACCGCGCATTGGGGTGTTCCTGATCCCGCCGCCGTAGCCGGAACCGACGAGCAGATCGCCCGCGCCTTCCGCGATGCCTTCGTGATCCTGGAGCGCCGAATCAGCCTGTTCGTCTGCCTGCCACTGAAGAGCCTTGATTCTTTGGCCATCAAAAAGCAAATCGAGCGTATCGGGTTCGAATGAGCACTCTGCCAAAGCGTATGACGGCAGAATTTTTGGGAACGCTCTTCCTGGTTGCAGCTGTCGTCGGTTCCGGGATCATGGGCGACCGCTTATCTGCCGGTAATGTGGCCATTGCGCTGCTGGCAAATACGATTGCTACCGGCGCGGCCCTGATTGCCCTGATACTCACGTTCGGCCCGGTTTCCGGCGCTCACTTCAATCCTGCCGTAACCCTGGCAGATGCAATGGAGCGCGGCATCGCATGGCGTGAAGTACCTGCATATATTGTCTGCCAGTGTACCGGTGGAATAGCCGGCGCATTCGCGGCACATCTCATGTTCGGGTTGCCTCTCTACTCTTTTTCCCAGCACGCCAGACACGGCAACGCTCAATTCTTCAGCGAGTTCGTGGCAACTTTCGGTCTGCTCTCGGTGATCTGGGGATGCTCTCGGCTGCGCTCCACCGCCGTAGCTTTTGTTGTCGGGTGCTACATTACATCGGCTTACTGGTTCACGGCATCAACATCGTTTGCCAACCCGGCAGTGACCATTGCCCGTTCGTTCTCGGATACGTTCGCAGGTATAAGACCAGCAGATGTCCCCCTGTTTGTGGTTGCGCAGCTGGCAGGCGCGCTGGCGGCCACTTTGCTATTCCGCTGGTTGATCCCAACTCTTCCAGCCCGCGCCCGGGAGGTAGTGGTACCTCAGGAGGTCACAGGCCGCAGGCAACAGTTCACGAGGAACGCCGAGAGCTAACAGCAAGATCAACGTCCAGCTCTCCTGCCCATCCTGAGCTGCTCCCGCTTCCTGAGCAACAGGCCGTAGTAGCAGTCAATCTAACCCTGTAGTCCCCTTAGAGGCTTCGGGAATCCCTGTCCCCGAACTGGGGAAAGGGGTTCCTGCGAGTATGACTGTTTCCCGGTATGTGGCTACCACCCTGGTATTGGTTGTTGCGGTACTGGGCATCTTCCTCGAATTGCATGCCCAGCAGGTCAAACTTCCTGAGATTTCCTACGAAGGGCAGAATGTCTCTTCCGTAGAGATCGCGGGCAATCCCGACCTGAACACGCGGCAACTCAAGCAGTTGATCGTCCAACCGATCAACGCTCCTTATTCTAAGGAGAAGATTGATGAGACGATTGCAGCGCTCAAAAAGACAGGGCAAATCAAAGACGTCCAGGCCGATGTGCGCCCGGAAGCTGCCGGATTACGCGTGCTCTTTGTGGTTCAGCCGGCGATCTATTTCGGCATCTTCGATTTTGGCAAGGCAACCAGGATCTTCACTTACAACCGTCTGCTCCAGGTCGCCAACGATCCCACCCAGGAGCCATACGCCACGGGACGCGTAGATGAGGCGGAGTCCAGTTTGCTCACTTTCTTCCATCAGACGGGATTCTTCCTGGCCACAGTTGAACCCAAACTGCAAACAGACACGAACCGGGAATTCGTGAACGTTCTATTTGATATTGATCTGAAGAGGAGGGCAAAATTCGGCAAGATCGCACTGACCGGCGCTTCGGAGGCAGAGACACAGCGCCTGCAAAAAAGTCTGCATTCCTGGATGGCGCGCCTGCGAGGAACTTCGCTCAGGTCCGGCAAACCCTATTCGTTGTCGAAATTGGAAAAAGCCACCAGCTACCTGCAAGCCGAATTGGGCAAACAACACTTTCTGGCTGCCCAGGTAAAGTTCATCTCTGCAATTTATGATCCGCAAACCAACCGCGCGGACGTGACATTTAACGTTACTGAGGGCCCAAAGATTTCCGTGAGCACGCAAGGCGCGCACGTCTGGGGACGGACGATGAAGAAGCTGATTCCCATCTACCAGGAAAATGCTGTGGACCCTGACCTGGTCGAGGAAGGATCGCGCAACCTGGTCTCTTACTTCCAGAGCAAGGGATACTTCGACGTCAAGGTGCACAGCCGCATCCAGAACCAATCTTCCGGCACAACAATCGTGTACCAGATTGAAAAAGGCAGCAAGGCCAAGGTCGGCGCCATCGAATTCAGCGGCAATCAGCAATATGAAAAAGATGATCTGCTTCCGCATGTGACTGTGGCTAAAGGGAGCTTTCTCTCGCATGGCAAGTACAGCCAGCAACTGCTGCGCAAAAGCGCCAAGAATCTGGAGGCGTTCTATCACAACGCGGGATACAGCCAGGCCAAAGTGACGCCAGCCGCAGCCAATCATCATGGCAAGGTGACAATTACCTTCCAGGTTCAGGAAGGCGCGCAGGACCATGTGGAGTCGCTCAAGCTGGAAGGAAACAAGTCCTTGTCTCAAACAGAGCTCGCGCCGAAAGGATTTGTGCTTGCGCCCGGCAAGCCCTATTCCACGCAATTCATGGACAAAGACCGGGACCAGATCCTTGCGGCTTATCTCAAGCGCGGATATTTGACTGCAACCTTCAAGGCCCAAGCGACGCCGTTGAAGCAGGACCCGCATCAGATAGCCGTGATTTACAGCGTGAGTGAAGGCCCGCAGGTGCGCACCACGGTGGTGACTACGCTGGGTGATTACCATACTCGTCCGGAAGTGATTGCCAAGCAGGTGAAGATTGCGCCGGGCAAACCTCTGAGTGAATCCACATTGCTGGAAACAGAGAGCAGGTTGTACACGCTGGGCGTATTTGACTGGGCCACGGTTGATCCGCTCAAGCCCATTACCACAGAGTCAGATAATGAGGTATTGGTCAAGGTACACGAAGCCAAGCGCAACAGTATTACCTACGGTGTGGGATTTGAGCTATTGAACCGTGGCGGGAGCATACCCAGCGGGACCATCGCATTACCCAATCTTCCTCCCGTTGGCCTGCCTTCCAACTTCAAGACCAGCCAGCAGACCTTCTGGGGCCCACGAGGATCACTCGAATACACCCGCATGAATTTCCTGGGCCGGGCAGAGACGCTCTCCATTGGCGGATTGGCAGCGCGGTTGGACCAGAGGGCGGCCATCAGTTGGACGGATCCGGAGTTCTTGACCAGCGTATGGTCTTCCAACGTTACTGTTTCCGGTGAACGATCCAGCGAGAATCCCATCTTCACGGAAAAATTGGTAGAAGGCGGTTTTCAGGTGCACCGGACACTCGACGCGAAAAAGACTGAGACTCTCTTCCTGCGTTACAGTTTGCGCCGCACCGATCTCTCCAATCTTCTAGTTCCCGATTTGGTTTCGCCGCAAGATCGCAATGAACGGCTCTCCACTCTTTCCGCTTCTTTTATCCGTGATACGCGCGATAGCCCGCTGGACGCGCATCACGGCATCTACGAGAGCTTTGAAGTGGGCATCAATCCCAGTGTGTTGGGATCGAACACCAACTTTGGCCGGTTCCTGGGGCAGACAGCTTATTACCAGCGGATCGGAGGCAACAATATTGTCTGGGCCAACAGCCTGCGCCTGGGACTGGAAATGGCCTATAACGGCGCGCACATCCCTTTAAGCGAGCTGTTCTTTTCCGGCGGCGGCAGCACCCTGCGTGGATTCCCCCTGGACGGCGCGGGACCGCAGCGCAACGTCGCAGTGTGCGGCAATCCATCAGATCCTTCTACTTGCGCGCAGATTCGTGTTCCCGTAGGCGGCGCCCAGCTGGTTGTCCTCAACTCTGAGCTTCGTTTTCCCATTCCGGTTACACTGCCGCTGATCGGCAATAAATTGGGCGGTGTGGCTTTTTACGATGGTGGAAATGTTTACTCAAGTGTCGGCTTTCAAAACTTCTTTTCGAATTACAGCAACACCGTGGGGTTCGGCTTGAGATATGCAACGCCCGTAGGGCCTGTTCGCATCGATCTAGGGCATAACCTCCAGCAAATCCCAGGCGTGACTAAGCCATTGCAGCTTTTCATCACGTTGGGCCAGGCATTCTGAATCGGGGTCCTTATGAGCAGGAAAATGGCAAAGTGGAAAAAAATAACTTTATGGAGCATCGCCGGAATTGTGGGTTTGATCGTGGTGGTGCTGGGGACGACCGTGCTGCTGGTGAAATACAACTACGGCTTCCGCCAGCATATTCTGACCAAAGTTGCCTCCATTGTGGAAGATTCCACGGGTGCGCGGCTTCAGGTGCGCGACTTCGATTTGCATCTCAGCAAACTCAGCCTGGATCTGTATGACATCACTCTGCATGGCATGGAGAGCAATGCCGCAGAGCCTTTGCTCAAAGCAGACCACGCCAATGTGGGCATCAAGATTCTTTCGTTCCTTCATGCCAAGTGGCGCCTGCAAAACCTGGCCATTGATCATCCGGTGGTGCACGTCTTCGTAAACAAGGCAGGAGATAACAATCTGCCAAGACCTAAACAGCAGAGCAACAGCAGCACCAACATTTTTGACCTGGCCATTCAGCGATTTGTCCTGGACCACGGTGAGGTTTACTACAACGATAAAAAGAGCCCGTTGGACGCCGAACTCCACGATTTCAATATCAATACAAAGTTCGATAACGCTCAGTCTCGCTACTACGGAGATCTGGGTTACCGCGAGGGCCGCATTCAATATGGCACGTATGCGCCGCTGGTGCACGATTTGCAAGCGCATTTTGATGCTACTCCCACGCGCTTCAATCTTGACCGGCTGGTATTGGCTGCGGGCAGCTCACAAGTGACGATCCAAGCCGCAGTTGACGATTACAAGAACCCCAAAATGCAAGCCAGCTATCGGGCGATTCTGGTCGCCGATGATTTTCGCCGGCTGCTAAAAGATCCTTCTTTGCCTACCGGAACAATTCGGCTGGACGGCTCGTTAAATTACCAGAGCGACCCCAACCGTCCCATGCTGGAAACCGTATCGCTAAACGGCGCCCTGGACAGCCGTGAATTGAATGTCAAAACCGCAACCGTCCGCGCGCGCATACAAGACCTGGGCGCCCGTTACAAACTGGAAGGCGGCAACGCTGAGGTGCAGGACCTTCATGCCCAACTCTTCGGTGGACGGCTCGATGCCAGGTTGGCAGTTCGTGATCTCACAGGAGCCTCGCGGGGAAAACTGCAGGCTTCGCTGAAAAATATTTCCCTGAAAGATATGGCGGCGGCTTCCGGCAATCAGGGGTCATTAGAGCAAACCGGCGTGAGAGGGAAAGTCAACGCCACTGCCGAAGCCACCTGGGCAAAAACGCTGGCTAATCTGATGGCCCATGCCGATGCAACCATCCAAGGTGTTCTGGGCAAGAACGCCGCTTCAGTACCGCTGAACGGAGCCATTCACGCTGATTATGCTAACGCCACCAAACAGATTGCCCTGAATAACAGTTTCATCAGGACGCCGCAGACATCGTTGACCCTCAATGGCAAGGTGAGCGATCAGTCGCGGTTGCAAATTCGCATGCAGTCCAGCAACCTGCATGAGCTTGAACTGCTGGCAGCAAACTTCAGTAAACCCACTCCTGGCCAGCTCCAACAGGAACTGGGGCTTTATGGAACAGCGGTTTTCAATGGTTCGGTAAGAGGCTCCACCGCCGCTCCGCAACTCACCGGACAGTTCGCGGCCAACAATCTGCGGGTGAAGGGGAGCGCGTGGCGGGTCCTGCGAACCAACATCAGCGCTAGTCCTTCATTGGTAAGCCTCACCAATGGCGATTTGGAATCGGCCACGCGGGGCCGGATCAACTTCGATGCACAAGCCAGGCTCAGTCATTGGGCCTACAAACCGGCCAACCCTGTCCTGGTGAAAGTTTCCGCATCGCAACTTTCAATCGCAGAGTTGGAACGGCTTGCCGGTAAGACATATCTGGTTTCCGGCACGCTTTCGGTGGATGTCTCTCTGCACGGATCGCAACTCAATCCCATCGGCAACGGCAATATCACACTCGCCAATGCCAAAGTGGCAAAAGAGTCGATTCAATCGCTGAATCTTCGCTTTCAGGGAACCGGTGACGCCGTGAACGCCAACCTCACGCTGCAGATGCCCGCCGGAACTACTCATGGCGACCTTACCTACTTTCCCAGGACTGAGACTTACAAGGCTCAACTTCAGGCCGCCAATCTGCGCTTGGAGAAGATTCAGACAATCCAGCCGTATCACATCAATGGCGGCTTGAATCTTAATGCCGGTGGACAGGGAACAGTTCGCAATCCGGAGCTCACGGCCAGCCTGCAAATTCCCACGCTCCAACTCAAAGGACAGGTTATCCGCGGATTTACATTCAACACTACTCTTCGCAACCACGTAGCTGAAATTGCCATGAACTCTGACGTGGCGGAGACCTATGTTAAAGCCAACGGCACTCTGGGCATTGAAGCTCCGTATCAAGCGAACCTGCGGCTGGATACTGGACGCATTCTCTTCCAGCCTTTGCTTGCCATCTATCTGCCGGCTCAGGCCGCCAATATGGGTGGACAGACTGAATTGCACCTGGATTTCCGAGGGCCACTCCAGAACAAATCCAAAATGGAAGCCCATCTTGAAATTCCAGTGCTGGCCGTGAACTATAAAGATGTCAAGTTAGCTGCCGGCAAACCGATTCGGCTGGATTATCAGAATAATGTGGCGACCCTGCAACCCACTGCGATTCAGGGCACAGGCACGGATATTCAAATTCAGGGGCGCGTTCCGGTGACCGATCTCAAGGCGGCATCGTTCCTGGCGCAAGGTACTCTCGATTTGCGGCTGGCCCAGATGATTCAGCCCGATATTCAGAGTTCAGGACAGATTCAGTTTGACATCAACTCGCAGAAATATTCCGGTTCCAACCTGCAGGGCGAGATACGGCTGGTGAACGCAAACATTGAAACTCTGGGTGCGCCAGTGGGGTTGTCCAACGCCAACGGTGTGATTACGGTTACGCGCGAGCGGCTGCAAATCAAGAGTTTTGAAGGACAGGTTGGGGGTGGCGCCGTTACAGCCACCGGAGGCGTGGCCTATCATCCCTCCATTCAATTTGATCTCGCTCTCAAGGCCAACAATATTCGGTTGCGCTATCCGGAGGGCGTGCGGACAATACTGGGATCCAATCTTTCACTCACCGGCAGCATGCAGGCGGCGCAGTTGACCGGACAAGTCAGGATCGAGCATGTCTCATTTAATCCCGACTTCGATTTAGCTACCTTCGCCGGACAGTTCAGCGGCGAGTCAGGTCCACCGCCACAGCAGGGATTCGCGACCAACATCAAAATGAATGTTGCCGTGCAATCCACCTCGCAAATGAACCTGGTGAGCAACAAAGTCAGCATTCAGGGATTCGCGAATTTGCGCATCGTAGGCACTGCCGCAGACCCGGTCATCCTGGGTCGCGCCAACCTGAGTGGCGGTGAGCTGTTTGTGGCAACCAACCGGTATGTCATCCAAAGCGGCACAATTGATTTCCTGAACCCTGTAGAGACGGAGCCGGTGGTCAATCTCCAGGTGACTACAATAGTGGACCAATACAACATTGGACTGCACTTTGAAGGTCCGATTGCACGCTTGCAGACCAGCTATACCTCGGATCCGCCGTTGCCTCCGGTGGATATCATCAACCTGCTGGCATTCGGTAAAACAACGGAAGCATCGGAGGCCAATCCCAGTCCTTCCGGCACAGCAGGAGCAGAAAGTTTGTTGGCCCAGGGAATCGGCAGCCAGGTAAGCAGCCGCGTGGAAAAATTGGCCGGCATCTCCCAACTGTCAATCGATCCCACTCTGGGTGGAGACCAGAGCAACCCCGGCGCAAGAATCGCAATCCAGCAGCGCGTGACCGGCAACCTGTTTGTTACCTTCGCCACGGATATAACTTCCACCCAGCGGCAGCAGATCAAGATTGAATACCAGTTAAATCCGCGCTGGTCGCTCAGCGGTGTGCGCGACCAGAATGGCGGCCTCGGCGTGGACGCGAAATATAAGAAGACGTTCTGAAAGCAGCTTCTAGTCCCTTGTGGGCGCTGCGCTGAACAGGGTCAAACAAGTACAGAATTCTCGCTATCGCATGCGTAGCGGTGGTTCACCTTAAAGCCATAGCTTCCTAATTCCAATTGGTTAGGTGATCTGCTTTGCACATGGGGCCAGTGCAGGCATTGGCCGGCTCAAGATGTTCTGTGCGATTGATATGCTTATTACCATATTTTTCAATAACATCTGAGCTTTACGCGCCAGCTCCAAAAGTAAGGACAGGCAGCCATTTGTCCAGAATTTTGTAGAAGTTCCGCACCTCGTTTTCCACAACAAAAAAGAGTCTTAGCCTATTGCGCTCGGACGGCTGCTCGCGTATGCTCCGCTAGTAAATTCCCTGGTTTTCCTACGTTTTAATCAAGAATTCACAGACACTGAAACATTTGAGCAGTTAGGATTGTTCATTTGTTGGGGGAGCGGAACCATGCGAAAGACTATTGCGTTTTGTATTGTTTGTCTTGTGGCAAGCGCGCTTTGCATTGCGCAGTCCACCACCGATGGAGCTATCGGCGGAACTGTCTTTGATAAGACGGGTGCTGTTGTAAGCGGTGCGAAGATAGTGGTCCACAACAACGGTACCAACGCCGAACAGTCGGTAACAGCCGATTCTTCCGGCTACTATCGTGTTTCCGGTTTGCAGCCGGGCAACTATACCGTCACGATCACAGGAGGAGGTCTGGCTGCCTACAAAGCGGAGAAGGTAATCGTAGAAGTGGGAGCCCTGACAGAGGTATCCCCACACCTGGCTGTAGGAGGATCGCAAGAGACGATTGACGTAACGGCTGAGGCGCCACAGATCAACTACACCTCTCCTGAATTCGCGCCAGTTCTGAACCAAACTGCAATTTCCAATCTGCCCATCAATGGTGGCCGCTGGTCTGACTTTGCCCTGCTGACTCCCGGCGTGGTGAGCGATTCCAACGGTTTTGGCCTGCTTAGTTTCCGTGGCATCAGCACACTGTTGAACAACAATACGGTGGACGGCGCCGACAATAACCAGGCTTTCTTTTCTGAAGAGCGTGGGCGCACCCGTGCCGGCTACTCCACGGCCAAAGTTGCTGTCCAGGAATTCCAGGTGAACACCTCGAACTATTCGGCGGAATATGGCCGCTCAGCCGGCGGCGTAGTCAACACCGTTACCAAGAGCGGCACGAACAACATTCACGGAGAGGGCTACTTCTACGATCGTGACAACGATTGGGGCGCAGCCAATGCGTTTACGGCTATTAATGTTCAGACTGCGCCTGGAGTTTTTACTTCCCAGAATTTCAAGCCCACCGACTGGCGCAAGATGGCCGGATTTGGCGTCGGTGGACCTCTCATTAAGGACAAGGTGTTCTTGTATGTCGCTTATGACTGGTACCACCGCAACTTTCCCGGAGTAGGCGTGGCCAGCAATCCGAATGTTTTTTTTGCCACTCCAACCGCAGCGACCATCAGTACGCTCGCAACCCGGTTGGGTGTCACGCCGGGCCAGGCAACTACCATTTATAACAATGACCTCGCCGGCCTGAATACTATGTTGGGCCAGGTCCCGCGCACCGGTGCGCAGAACATTTTTTTCCCGAAACTTGACTGGAGCATCAACTCCAAAAACCACGCTTCATTTTCGTTCAACCGGATGCGCTGGTCCTCTCCCGCCGGGATTCAAACGCAGGCTACCGTCACCCGGGGAATCGCAAGTTTTGGCAACGACTTTGTGAAGGACACTTGGGGTGTGGCCAAGCTAGACACCTTCATTACCAACAACTTTGGCAACGAGCTGCGCTTCCAATATGGACGTGATTTTGAATTTGAATTCTCACAGCCGCCAACGCCGTATGAGTTGGCAAACCTGGTGAATGCTCCCACATTCGCGAATCCTCTAGGCTTGCCGCCGACAGTGTCCATCACCAACGGTTTCACCTTCGGAGTTCCCAACTTCCTGAACCGGCCCAATTTTCCCGATGAATCCCGCACGCAGATTGCTGACACTATGACCTGGACACATGGCAAACACACGTTCAAATACGGTTACGATATGAGCCATGTGAATGACAATTCGCAGAATCTGTTCAACGGCTTCGGAAGCTACAGTTACTCCAGCTTACTGAATTACTTCTCCGATCTGAACAAGCAAAATACGTGCTCCGGAAAGCCGTGCTACTCGAGTTTCAGTCAGGGCCTTGGTCTTCCAGGGCTTGAGTTCGCCTCGAATGATTACGCGATATTTGCGCAGGATGATTGGAAGATCCTTCCTCGTCTGAGCCTCTCCTTCGGCTTGCGCTATGAGTATCAGCAAATGCCCAAGGTCATTGCCAGTCTCGTCAATCCTGCGATTCCGCAGACTGGTCAATTGCCCACAGACCACAACAACTTTGGCCCGCGCGTCGGCTTTGCCTGGGACGTCACCGGCAAGGGAAAGACGGTACTGCGGGGCGGCTACGGCATCTATTATGGGCGCATCATCAATTCCACCATTTTCAACGCGTTGATCAGCACTGGAATGCCCGGCTCGCAGGTATCTTTGTCCTTCACGCCGACCTCTACCGGAGCCCCGGTGTTCCCCGCGATTTTGACCGGCCTTAACGGAGCGGGCAGAAACGTCACGTTTTTCGACCATCATTTCCAGAACCCACAAATCCACCAGATGGACTTAACGCTGGAGCGTGACCTGGGATGGGGGACCGTGGTTTCCGCTAGCTATCTAGGAAGCCTTGGGCGCGAGTTGCCCAATTTTGCCGATACCAATATTTGCACGTCAACGAGTCAGACTACAGTCCTGGCATCAGGAGCTGCAGGGCCACCCTGCGCAGCTCCAGGCACCCTCACCTATAATGTCATCGGTGGTGGGCCGATCTCCGTAGCCACCATCACCGAACCGATATTCAAACAGCGCGTTGATGCCCGGTTTGGTTCACTGACCGATATCTTCAGCGGCACCAATAGCAGCTATCACGCGTTGGTGCTCCAGGTGAACCATCGTATGAGCCACAACCTCCAGTTTGGGGCCAATTACACCTGGTCGCACGCTATAGATTTTGGCCAGAACCAGAGCACATTCTCTGATACCAATGACCTTCTCATTCCCTTCAACATACTCGCCGAGAAGGGCAATTCGATTTATGACGTGCCCAATCGCTTCGTTGCCAATGCCGTCATGACATCGCCGTGGAAGAGGAACGGTTGGGCAGGATGGTTTGTCAACAATTGGGAGTTAGATCCTATCTTCTCCATACAGAATGGGCTGCCATTCTCGCTCACTACCGCCGGAACCCCTGCAGGAGCTATCGGGAGCAGCATCAATGGTTCCGGGGGCGCAAACCGGATCGATGTGATCGGGCGCAACACTTTCAGGCTGCCTACCACCTGGGTGCAGGACCTGCGTTTAGCCAAATATCTAAGTGTACGGGAAAAATTGAAGGTCGAGCTGCTGGGCGATTTCTTCAATATCGCCAACAAGCAGAATGTGACCAGCGAAAACAATACCGGTTATATCATTTCTGGGAGCAACCTCACTTTCAATACTCCGTTTGCTGTGCCGAACAACTCCAACAGCAACTTTGCTTATAGTCCACGGCAAATCCAGTTGGGCATCCGCGTCCAGTACTAGTTGCTTCAGGAAGTCCCAATCTCGCGCGGCAGTTCTTCAACTGCCGCGCTTTTTGTTGATATACCCATAGAATGTCTACTGCTAACGTGAAAGGACCGTGGCCTTGCTGAAAAACTCTCGCCTTCTCATCCATCTTTGCACTGTTATTGTGGTTGGTTTTGCTCTGGCGATGGCACAGGAAAAGTCTTCGGTACCCAGGGCGGAGACCCTGCCGACAGGCATGATGATTACGCCCACGGCAGCCAAGGGTTCTATTTTCCAGCCATTGAATCCCGGCCTCCCTCACTTGCCGGCGTTCACCGCGGATCATCCGGTTTCAACCGCCGTCAGTCCGGACGGAAATACGTTGCTCATTCTGACTAGTGGCTACAACCGAAATTTTGACAAAGAGGGAAAGAAGATTGCCGCGCAATCCAACGAATACATATTTGTCTACGATATTCGCCGGCAGCCCCCCCTCATGGCGCAAGCCTTGCAGGTGCCGAACACTTTCGTCGGCCTTGCCTGGCGACCGGATGGCAAGGAGTTCTACGTTTCCGGAGGAAGCAACGACAACATTCATGTCTTTGAACCGGCCAACGACAGGTGGAAGGAAGCAGGGCCGCCCATTGCGCTGGGACACCCTGAGGGCCTGGGAATCAAGCTGCATAACGAGAATGAGAGCGCGGATGATCTCGCCGGCCATCCGGCCGTGGCCGGATTGGCGGTCAACGCCAAGGGCACGCGTATGCTGGCTGTGAATTATGAAAATGATTCGGTCTCTCTGGTTGATCTCAAATCCCGCCGGAAAATCGCGGATTTGGATTTGCGTCCCGGCAAACTTGATCCCGCAAAAAAGGGAGTGCCGGGAGGGGAATTTCCTTTTTGGGCCGCATTTCAGGGCAATGATAAAGCGTATATCTCCAGCCTGCGCGACCGCGAGATCGTTGTGCTCGACCTGGCCGGAGCGCCCAAGGTTCTCCGCAGAATCAAGATCCATGGCCAGCCCAATAAACTTATCCTGAACAAAGCGGGAACGCTGCTCTTTGCCGCCGTGGATAACAGCGACTCAATCAACATCATCAATACTTCCACTGACCAGGTCGTCGCCGGCATCAAGACCACGGCTCCCGGTAGCATTCTTCCTGGTCAAGGAAGATATAAAGGCAGCAATCCAAACAGCCTGGCGCTCTCGCCGGACGAGCGCACGTTGTATGTCACCAACGGCGGCACAAACTCGGTGGCAGTTATCAATGTGGCTTCAGACCTTGATGACAGCAGGGTTGTCGGTCTGATCCCCACCGGATGGTATCCCAACTCGGTCAGTTTGAATCGCGATGGATCCGTGCTCTACGTCGTCAACGGCAAAGGCAATGCCGGGCCGAATCCCCGTGGCTGCCGCAATTCCATGGAGAAGAAGAGCGCGTGCGCATCCGGGAACCAATACATTTTGCAGCTTACCAAGGGCGGTTTGCTGGTGATTCCTCGGCCCGATGCTGCGGAGTTGAAGGAACTTACAGAGCAGGCAGCCCGCAATAATCATTTTTCTACTGCGACTATTGCTCCAGCCGCGCCGATTTTTTCTTTCCTGCACGGCAGAATCAAGCATGTGATTTACATCGTGAAGGAAAATCGCACCTATGATCAGATTCTCGGCGATCTGGAAAAAGGGAATGGAGATCCTTCGCTCGCCTTATTCAAGGAAGCCTTTACCCCGAACCACCATCAGTTGGCCCGGCAGTTTGTTACGCTGGATAATTTCTTCGATAGCGGCGAGGTCAGCGGAAATGGCTGGAATTGGACCACCGCCGCGCGCGCCACAGACAACGTCGAAAAGACCATTGCCATCAATTACGCCAGGCGCGGCTTCAACTACGACTATCAGGGCACCAACCGCAACATGAATATCAGTGTTTCCGGAGTGGAGCAGCGAAGCGCCATGAACCCGGCCAGCGCTCAT
>Ga0209580_10000836_pt1 | contig 15127 bp, 28 predicted proteins | sample Coa_R1_5_FD_187153 | JGI IMG/M metagenome (GOLD analysis project Ga0209580, IMG submission 187153) | Surface soil microbial communities from Centralia Pennsylvania, which are recovering from an underground coalmine fire - Coalmine... | ecosystem: Environmental > Terrestrial > Soil >... | reverse complement strand
AGGCGAGAAGTGCCAGACGTGTCACGAGCCGATCGACTACGGGCAGTGGGTGACGCGCGCGTCGATCGACGGTTGCATGGTTCACATCCAGTGCCCGGCCAACCGCGCCGGCGGGCCCGGCCAACCGCGCCGGCGGGCCCGGCCAACCGCGCCGGCGGGCCCGGCAAACCGCGTCGGCGGGCCCGGATCTCTTCTCAAGCAGCTAACGCTCTTTGAGTGAGCGATGCCACAAACCGGTCCAATTGTCGACGTCATGCTCGAGGATCTCGTCGGCCGGCAAGTGCCGAGCCGCCCGGCGTCCACGGCACGCTATATCGTGCTCGGCATCGGCCCGTTCGGCGCGCTGGTGTTTGAGAGAAGTGAGGACTTTGTGCTGGTTGTGGGGTCACGGATTTATCGGCAGATGGACCCGCGCCCCCAACCGAGCGCGGACGAATTGAGAACTGAGAGGCGACTGCGTGACTGACATGCTCGACCTGCACAGCGTGCAGATCGTCGACGCGCCGGCGGATATTGCGAATTGGACCGTGACGACGGACATCACGCGCCTCGAGATTCAACCGAGCAAGGCGCCGAAGGAAGGCGTCTCGCTGGAGTTCGCCGCGCAAGCGCGCTGGCCCGGCGTGATTCCCGCCGGATGGGGACCGAATCCGCAACCGGCGGATCGCATCGTCCTCGATCCGCACGTCGACGGGGCGATTCAATACACCGTGTGGGCGGGCTTCAAAATCAACGGCGCGTGGGTCGCCTCCGCGTTCATCCAGATGTGGGCGGGCCGGCCGTCGACGGGGGCGCCGATTCTCTCCGACTTCGCGAAGAACTGGGCGTATGCCGATCGGTGGGGGCCGTTGAAGGGGTATCAGCCGCAGGTCGGTGAGCAGATGCTGTGTTTCGTGAGCGCGGGGAACGCGCGCGACGGCCGCAGCGTGACGACGGTGTTCGAGCGCTCAGATGCGGTGCTTATCGCCTTGCCGCCCGGCGATAGCGGGGTGTTCACCTTCGAGATGGCGCCGGTGCCGGTGCAACCGCCGCCCGCGCCGGTGCCGGTGCCGCAACCGCCCGCGCCGGGGCCCATGCCGGCGGACGATATCGAGGCGAAGTTTCTCGACGCCCTGGAGCGCACGATTTCGGGGTTGACGGACGTGCGCACCGGGATCGATGCGCTCGTGGCGAAGATTGATGACCTGAAACAGAACGGCATCCCGGCGAAATTGAGTTTTTAGATGGTCATTCACGAGACGGCCCAACAGGCGGCGAACGAAGGGCGTGTTCGCGACGATGAGGAGTTCAAGGCGCGCAGCGAACCGCATCGGGCGCTCGCAAAAGTGTTGCACGGGGTGAAGCGCTTGAAACCGACGCAGCGCGTCGGGGTGTTGCTGATGGCGCTCGCGATCGTCCGCGGAGAAAAGACGTGGCCCTGATGAGGCGTGACGAATTTATCGCCTGGCTCAGATCGTCGCGCGTGCCGATTTACATTTGGCCCTATGCGGTCGTGCCATGCATGTGCGGTGACGTGAACTGCCACGGTTGGCGGTTGGTTACGACGATCACAGAGGTGTATTCCCATGAGTGACACGCTCGATCAGCTTTTGGAACGCGCGCGACAAAATCGTGCCGCGCGTAGGACGAACATGGACATCAAAGTATCGAAACCCGTGAGCGCCGAGCTGCGCCTGGGGAGCACGTTTCTTGCTGGCGACCGCGTGTTCGATACCGTCAGCGGTGAAGAAGGTGTGGTGATCAGTGCCACTCGGCAACATCTCGTCGTTCCAGCTGCCGGACAGTAAGCCGGTCGATATCGTGCTCGTGCGCCTGGCTGATGGCCGCATCGTGCCGCGCGCGCCGCATGAACTGATCACCCGGCCGACACCGCCGGCGGGGAAGTAGGGAGTCCATGCGCCACGAAATCCTCCTCGTCGCTGCGTTGATCTGTTTTGTGCTCGCCATCTTTCCGGCGACGAGCCGCTTTAACCTCGTCGCGGCCGGGCTCGCGTGTTGGGTTGCGACGCTGCTCTTCTGAGAGCCAGTGACAGCATGACTCGACCGATCATCGCAGATCTCGCCAAAAAGGCCGATGCAGCACTCTGCGAAATTGCTGATGCCATGCAGGCAGCAGAAGAGTTTCTAGCTGTGACCGACACAGATCGGCATCGGTTGAAGCATCTCGTTGAGCTCGAGCTGGAGCGCGCGAAGGGGCTGCTGTTTGGGAGCGTGCGACAGGCTCATGCGGCGTTGATCGCGATTGGGCGCGGTGAGGCGGTGGACTAGTGCAGGGTTACGACTACACCGCCGACCAGTTACCGATGCTGATCGCGCTCGGCTACTTCCCGGAGCAACCCAAACCGGAGAGCTTGGTGATTCGTGACTTTCTGGTGAATCAAGGCGCCACCTACGACCGCTTCTCCTTCAGTGTCCGCGTCGGCACGCCCATCCAGCCCGATCCGACGCATCTCCCCGCCGTGCAAGCCGGCGGTGTGCAATCGTCGCTCAAACGGATCGACTTGCTCGCCTGGACGGGCAAGCAGGTCACCATCGTCGAAGCCAAGATTCGCATCTCCGTGGCGGCGATCGGCCAGGTGTTGATGTATCGCGAATTGTTTGTCCAGGAGATGCCTGATGTCCCGGAGCCCCGATTGGTGGTCATTGGACGGAGCGGCGACCCGGACGTGCTCAGCACACACTCCGCGCAAGGGATCGACGTCTACCTCTACGCGGACGCGCCGGCTGGAGGATGACTGTGCGAGCGCCGTCTACGAACTGGCGACGGTGTGCCCGCATTTGGGGCGGACGCCACGCTTCACGGCGGAGACGTGGGCGGTGTATTGCGACGGCTATTACACGGCCCTGGGAGCAGCCCATGCCGCGGTGCGTGGCGCGGCCGATCGCCACAAGACGCGGGAGCGGATAAAGCGGGCCGAAGCGGCCGAGCGGCGAGCAGAGGATCGTCGGCTACGTGAAGCGGTATCCGATGACCGTGGGGAACATGTCGGGATGAGCAGCCAGAAAATCCCCGATGCTGCGGTGCAGCGACGGCAAGGCGGACGCCGGAAGCACGTAACTGTAAGTCTGCTCGCTTACGGGGTCGACGAACGAGAACTTGAGAGTCCCGGCGTCGACGTCGCCCTCCAGGTGGATCTCAATCGGGTAGGGACCGATCACCGGCGACATGCGGAACACGATACCGCCGAGCTCGCCGGCGCGCAACTTGAAATTCAACGCGACAGAATTTGTGATTGAACACGTTGCTTCCAGGATGGTAGGCACGTTCATCGACGCAGGTCGCGCGACCCGCGTCGATCTGCGCAATGAACATCACGATTCGTCGCGCGAGAAATTGTTTTTGTGAGGAGTTCGCTGCGATGACCACAACCAACTACCTGCAACTGATGTCGCCGCTTCGTTGTTGCATGCCTGGTGAGTTTCTTCAAGAGGGCTTTTGTCCCTACCGCCCCGCGTGGATGATGCCCGGGCAGAGTTGGGATCGCCCCGGGTTGTTCTGTGAACGACACAGACCCTTCGCGGCGGTGCCCCTATCCGGCGACGTCGCCGTCCGCCGCCTGGAGCTCCGCACGGCGATCTACTTCGCGAGCATCAAGGGGAGCTCGGCCGCCGCCCAACAGGAAGCGCTCCACACGCTGATCAGCCTCGTCGAGCGCGCCGGCGGCCTGGTCAACCTCGTGGATAGTAGTTCGGTCATGGGCCTGTGGCGGGTGCCAGCCCTGTCAGCCAGTCAGCACGGGCAAACGGGTAAGGGGTCAGGCTGATCCCTGAGGCATTACGCGCTCATATTCAAAATCTGAGGCATTAGGATGCGCCAACACCCCGAAATCGACCGGATCGCCGAAATTGAGGCTTTAGCCGGCGCGGCGGACGTCGAACCCCGCGGGAAGCTCCACGCGTGCGTCGTGTGCGGCCGGGAGCTCCGAAGAGGCGAGAGACGGGTGCATCGTGGGCAGTGCGCGCGCGATCGCAAGACACAGCTGCAACGGAAACGGCGTGGGTATGGCCGCTGAAGACGCCGATTTTCTGGCGCACGAGATGGAGAAGGCGTTGTGGGAGATCGCGCGCGCCGTGTTCCCGATGTATACCCGCGACGGCGAGCTGATGGTGCCTGTGCGCTACTGCGATACGGTGCGCGACATTGCGCGCGACTGTTTAATCCGCCTCGGTCGTGGGCAGTTCGATGTGCGGCCGGTCAACGAGCTTGGTAAACCGCCCGCCCCATAGATAGCCGAGCGCTTCCGCCGCGGCGCCGTAGACCGCCCACGGGCCTTCAAACGGCGCGTCCCCCTCGAAACAACAATCGACCGCGTGGCCCATCCCGTCGACCTGCGTCTGATGCCGGCTGCGGTGCGTGACGCCATCGCAGTTGGTGACGATCGGCCCCGGCGCCGTGCGGCCTTTCGCGTAGAGCTCGGCTTGTCGCTCGTCGGTGCGGACTCCTTCGAGGATCTTCATCGGATAGCCGAGCGTGCGCAGCGCCTCGAGGATTTGCTGCACGCCCTTGATGAGCTTCGGATGGACGCCGGCCAATGGATCGTCACTCATGGGTGTTGATTCGTCAGCTTGCTGACGAGCTCCGACAGCTCTTCGATGCGCTGTTGCGCAAGGGCGAGGTCCGTCTGCACCGCCTTGAGGTTGCTGTTCACGAGCTGGTGGATGACGTCAGCCTTCCGGGAATTACGCCAACCGATCACGGCGGCGCTCAACGCGGCGACGAACGCGGGGAGCGCGCCAATGACGGCAATCACCAGTTGATATGGCATACGGCCTTCCCTTACGCCGCCGGCGCCGCCACGCCGAGCTTGGCGGCCAGGAGCGAGACGAGCAGCTCCGCGTCGGCCTGCGAAAATCCTTCGTCCAAGAGTGTCTGCCGGAATTGATCGAACGTCTTCAGCCCATCCTTCACCGCCTGCTCGAGCTCGGCGAGCGAGAGCTTCGTTGTGGCGAGCTTGGCGGCGATCTGCGCGCGCCGCGCTTCGGCGTCCTGCCGCGCGGCGAGTTTTTCCTGGAGCACGACCATCAGGTCGGCGACCGCGGCCTGGTCAAACCCGAGCGACGCCGCCTTCGCGGCGTAGGCGTCGATCGGTTCGGCGCCGCTCAGCACCGATGCCTCCGTCTGCGCGAGCGAGAGCCCATGATCGGCTTTCGACGCGAGTAGCGCCGCGGCCTTCGCCTCTTTGGCGCGCTGATCGGCGATCTCGACCGTGAGCAAGTCCATATCGATCGCCACGTCGTCCGCGCTATAGCCGGCGTCCGTGAGCGCTTCTGAATACGCGGCCGGCGGAATCAAGCTGAGCCGCGCGGCGCGGGCAAGCTGCGCGATCGACAGCTGCGGGCTGCTTTTCGCAGCCGCCGCGGCAGCGCGCTTTTGCCGCGCGGCGTCAGCACTGGCGACGTCGTCCTTGAGCTCAGCCAGGAGCAGCTGCTGCGAGGGGACGTCAAACTTCGCGTCGATGAGGAATTGCTGGAATGTCGCGATCGGCTCCGCGCCGAGAATCACCGCGCGGCGGACTTCGGCGAGCGTGGCGCCCTTGCTGTCCTTCTTCGCGGCGTTCGCGGCGCGCGTGGCCGCCGCGGCCTGGTCCTCTGAAATCTTAATCGTCAGGAGCTCTTCAATTCCCGCGCGGGCGGCGTCGTCTTCGCCGAGCGATACGAGGAACGCATCGTATTCCGCCATCGTCCGATGGCCCTTCCGCACGAGCAGCTCGAACTGGGCGAGATTGAGATGCTTGCTCGCCGCCTTCGCCGCGGCGGCGGATTTCTTCGTTTGCGCGGCGGCCTGGTCGGCGAGCTTGCCCTTCAGCGTGTCGACGAGCAGCTGCACATCGGCCGGGTCGACGGTGAGGTTGAGCAGCTGCTGCTGGAAGGCGTCGAGGGTATCGACGCCGGCGAGGACCGCCGCTTCGCGCAATCGAATGTCGATGTTCTTCACGGCGGCTTTCTTCCGCGCCGCGTCTGCGCGCGCCTGCGTATCGAGATAGACCTGCCGGTCATGCTCCACGACGTCGGTGAGAATCTGCACGGTGTCGGGGTCGTAGTAACCGTTGAGCACCTGGATATAGCGTGCCTCCGGGATGGTCCCGATAATCACCGCGTGCCGCAGCTCGGTAATGGAGCCTTGCTGATGCAGCGCGCGGGCAGCATCGATCTGCGCTTGCTTCTGCTGTTTGGCGAGGAGCGTGGCGGCGGCTTTGGCAGTCCGATCGGCGAGCACTTGCGCTTTGTGGGCGGCGAGGTCGGCCTTCGCGTTCATCTCGTGGACCAGGAGCAGCTCGAGCGTCAGCTGCTCATCAGGGGGGTAGTTCTTCTCCTCCATGTAGATCCGATAATCGGTGATGGCGAGAATGCCGGCCTTCACCGCGGCTTGCACTTCCGCATGGGTCAGGCGAGTCTTCTTCGTCTCACGCAGGATGCCCCCGACGTCGAGCTGCGCCTGGAGCTCGTCGGGGTCCTTCACGAAGATTTCGAGGTCCTTCCGAAACTCCGGCTCCTCGATGTCGTGCGCGATATACGCGGCCTTCACGCCGGTGAGGATGTCGTCTTCGATCGCGAGGAGACGCGCCTCTTTGTAGGCGTTGATCATCGCCCGCCCGGTGTCCTTGTCGTAGCCCTGGTTTTGCAGGTCCTGCACGACCTGATCTTCGGAGCGCTCGCCGCGCAGCACGAGAAACATCTGCTCCTGGAGCGAGAGGAAGCGGGCGGCCTCGTTGAACATCGCCTCGATCCGCTCGTCGGTCCAGCCTTCGCGGTTGAGCTCGGCAAACGCCTGGTCGTGCGTCATGCGCTCGCGCGCGAGCTGCCGGATAATCTGCGACGCGTTCAGCCGCGACGGCTTGTAGGTGTTGTTGATTTTCCAGCGGAGCGGCGTCGAGATGGTTTCGTCGACCAACGGACGCAGCGCCACGCGCATGAGCCGGCTCAGACCAAGCGAATTAACCAGACGCTGGCCGAGCTCCGACATGGCCTCGAGCCCTGGAATGAGATGGCTGGCGCCAATCGACTCGCTCCACACGATTCCCTCAGACCACGAGCTGATCACGAACGTGGCGACCATCGCCATAAATCGCCGTGCTCCTTCGTCGCTCGGTTCGATGTCGGTCGACGGCGGGGTCATTGCGCTGAAAAATGTGTCGGCCACCACTCTTCCGAGTGCGTTACCCTCGCCGGATTTTGCCGCTTCGTCGAGTTGCGATGCGCTGACGTCTAATCCGAGCATGTGGCCGATGATGGCTGCGAGAATGGGGCCGATGAATGGTTTAATCAGGAGCTCGACTTTCTTGATTACGAACTCGGCACTCTCGATGGCCTCGATTTCGGCGGCCCGAATGACACCAGCAGACGTCACGTTGCCTTCGACGACGGCGTTCTTTTGAATGCGCTCGACTCGCGACAACATCTCGGGCGAGAAGAATCCTTCGACGATGATTTGAGCGAGGTCGTTCAGGAGCGGCGGCGGCGCGTCCCCGTTAGACATTGACGGCTCCCATCAATGCCTCTAGCATCACTAGTCGGAGGCTGCTTTTTATGGCGCTAGAACTCTCGACGGCGCGCGCGTTCCCAATCACTAGCGAGGACCTGCGACTCCATTCGCTGAGTTGGTGGTTTTGGATGAAGGCCGGCATGGGCTTCACGGTGGGCTGTGGGATCGTCTATCTGGCGTGGACCATTGCGTGGTTAATACTGATTAGCCAAGTGCCGGCGCTTTTGTTCCTGCATGGATTCATGCGATAGCTGTTGGCGCCTAAATGCCGGCGGTGTTTCGATAGAGCGGAATGAGCTCTGTGATTAATGGCGCAAGCTCGCCGCCGCCGGTTTTATAAAACTCTCCCAAGTTCTGCCGGAGCATCGCCGGGTCGATGGGATCGATCGTGCGCGCGTGCAGCTGATCTATCAGGCCAGGCGGCTGCTGGATGATTTGCGCGTTCCACCAGATCGTGAGCGCCTGCGGCAGATCGCGCTGCCACGCGCGCAGGAATGGGAACGTTTCATACAACCAGTCCCCGGTGACCACTGCGTTCAGCTGATTCGTCGCGGTATTGACCGCCGTCAGCAACCGCTGATAGTTGGTGACGATGGCGCCCTCGAGCTCGGTCAGGTATTGGTCGAGTGCTGCCGCGAAGGGGATGTGCAATTTCGCGAGCACGGAGAGCACGCCGCGCGAGATATCGATCCCTTGCAGGAGTGGCCGAATCCAGTGCTTGTAAATGTCTCGAATGTGCTGCCGCACGGTGGTCAGCAGATCGAACACCGGCGCGAGCTTCGCCTTGAGCCACTGCCGCGCCGCCTGATACCAGCAGGCCAGCGTCTGCAACATCGGCCGGAGGACGTTGAACCAGAGTTGTTTGGTGACGTCCCACACCTTGGCGAACATCCCCCAGGTGGAGCCGACGATATTCGCGAGCCGCGGCAGGAGCCAGCCGAGCGTGTTGGCGATGGCCGAGACGACGATCGCGATCGCTTCGGCCGCCGCCGTCGCGGCGCCGACGAACCAGCTGATGATGGCGCCGATCGCGGTGATGATGAAGCCCATCTAGCGCGGCCTCCGGCCGCGGCGCGGCACACCGTCCGGGTCCTCGAGCGCGCCGACCCGTCCGAGGTCCTCGAGCTCGGCCGGCGGGTTAGTGGCCTGCTGGTGGGTCAATCCAGATCTCCTGCCCGAAGGCGTTGAGCTTGGCGTCGCGCGCCACGGCAGTAAACCCCTCTCGCACAAACTTCTCGGTAAACGGACCGTGCGTGCCGACCATGAACTTGACGGCAATCAGGCGCGTCACCGTGCCGTCCGGGTTGTAGCGGGCATCATCGGTCTGCCCGACGATGCGAATCAGATTGGGCGTGAACATCGGGTTTTCGCTCCCTTACGACGTCTCATCGAGCACGGGCACCGGCGGCGGCGGGCCGCCGCGATCCGTGCCCGGCCATCCGTCCGGCTTCGGCGGCGGGTCGACGTTATCGATCGTGACCGGCGTATCCGGCGGCGGCAGCCCGTCGCTCACCGATTGCCGCACCTGGTCCAAGTTGTCGCCGCTATCCAGGAGCGCCGCCGCGGTGCCGGCCGCGTCCGCGCCGGGCGCCTCGAGGCCGTCCGACGTCGCATCGGCGACGGTCGCATCAAAGCCATCGGTGGGATCGCTGCCGGCACTGGCGAGATCGGTGTGCGCCGTCGCCGCCGCGGCGTCCAGGCCGGCGGCGTCGCTGAGTCCGCCGGCGACAATCCCACTGAAGGAGGGACGCGCCGGCATCGGCGCGAGACTGGCGGGGTCGAGCAGATCGAGGGGAAGCAACATGGCAGCAGCCTCACGGACACTTACGGACCGACCACCACCACGCCCCCGGACGCGCTGCCGACCGGCACGAGCGCGGGCTTGACGCCGGCGCCGGCACTCTTGATGGTCGTGGGCTGCGCGGGGTCCTTGGAGGCGACCACATTCTCGTCGCGCGCGTTCCACCGCTGATAGATGCGCCGCGTCACGGCCTGGTCGGGGGTCTCGCCGGGCGGGAGCTGCACCTGGCCGGCAGCGATCGCCGCGGCGAGCTCGACGACGGAGAGCGGCGGGCAGACGTGGAAATACTGATGGCCGTCCGGGAGCACCGGCGCGTAGATGCCGCCGCACGCGTTGCACTGTTGCATTAGGTCGCCTCGATTTTCTCAATGACGAGATACTGCGGCGCCGCCCACTGATCGGCCGCCTGAATCCCGGCGGTGACGGTGCGAATGCGATGGCCGGGGCCGAGCGTCAGTCCGGGCGGTAAGGGCGTGGCAATCACGAACCGCGTCAGGTCGGCGAGCTGCGGCACGCCGAGCTGAAACGAATTACGCCACGTCTGCGACGCGGTTTCGCTTTGGTTGACGCTGACGCGGCTATACACGTTGGCGCCGTCGTCGATCGTGAGCTGCGGCACGCGGTTCGCCACGGCGACCGCCGTCGCGAGATCCGCCTCGAAGGCGATGAGCGTCCAGCGCGCGCCGGTGGGGACCACTTCGGAAATCTCGGCCCCCGCGCCGGGGAGTGTGCCGGTGATCGATCGGAGCGCGCCGGCGCCATCGACGAAGCCCTGGTTGACCCCGGTCGGCCAGCTCAACCGTTGCTTGGCCGTGACGGGACCAAACCCCAGCGTCGAGAGCTCCTGGACGTTGCCACTCGTGCCGCGCACCAGGCCCACGATCGCGTAGCACTGCCCGATCGGCGGCGACCCGCCGGTGACGATCACGGACCAATCCAGAATCCAGCCTTCGCCGAGCGTCTGCGTGCGCACCGTCGCCACGCGATCGGTGGTCGGCACGAGATCGAATTGGAACGGCCCGACGCGCGCCGGCGGATCGTCGGCCGATTGCACCGCCGGCAGGAAGCGCCCGCGCAAGCTGACCGTCACGCCGACCGCGGCGTTGAACACCGTCAGGCGCAGCGCCTCTTCGCCGGTGACATAGCACGGCGTGGAGGGCGAGAGCGCCGGCGGGGGAAGCGGAACGGCGGCGACGTCACCCATCTAGGCAGCCTCCAACCATTCCTCGACGGTGTAAATCGGCTGCGCCCACTGGTCATTGACGTCGAGATTCGCCGTGAGCGTGCGGAGACGATCGCCGGCCAGGAGCTTCAGCCCGATCGGGATCGTGTTGACGACGGCCGACGTCGTGCCGGAATACTGCGGCGTGCTACCGGGCGTCCAAAACACGCGCCAGATATTCCCGGCCGTGAGCAACGCGCCGAGCGGGTTGCGGGAGATATTGCTCACGCCGTTGTCGCACAAGAGATCGGGCACGCGGTTGTTCACCACCGCTGAGGTGGTGAAGTCCGCCGCAAAGGAATGGATCTGCCAACGCGCGCTGGCCGGCACGGTTTCTAAAATCTCGGCGCCATGCGCGGGCTGCGTGCCGCCGATGACGCGCACGTAGCCGCCGCCGGCGATGGAGCTTTCAATCGGGGACCCCGGATACGCGAGATGCTGCATGGCGGTCACGTAGCCGCCGAGCAAACACCCGAGCACGAGCCGCGATCCCGACAAGCCGCGAATGATTTGGAGCATGCAGTAGGTCTGGCCCACCAGGGGCGCGCCGGCCGTCACGATGAGCGAACAGTTAAGGAGAAATCCCTCTCCAAAGGAAAAATCAAACGTGGACGGCATCCGATCGGCGGTCGGAATCACCGTATACACGAACGCCTGCGGATTCGTGTCTTTCGGCCCCAGCCGTCGCCCGCCGAGCGTCACGGCGACGCCCGCTTGCGAGTTCATGATCACCAGGCGCAAATTATCTTCGCCGGTGAACAGCCACGGCGCCGCGAGAAACGACGGGTTGCGCCCCGTCCCCGGCGCCGCGAGAATAACCTGCTCGGTGACGGGCACCGCGGCCTACACGCGCGTCCCCGGTGTCGCGTTCGACGCCTTCACCGCGGCCACGACCGTGGGCACGAGCGTCGGATGCTTGACGAAGAGGCCGAGCACATCGGTGAGAATGGCCGGATTCTGCTCGACAAACGTCAGGACGATCAGCAGCCAGTTCATGCCTTGGCGGCCTTCCGTTTCTGCGCCGCGTCCCCTTTGGCGATGTCCTCGTCGGTGGTATCGACGGGCTCCGGCTTCTCCCGATGTGGATAGCCGCAGGTGCTGCACCGCCACAGCTCGCCGTGCTCGGCAATCTGATCGGGCGACGCGGTGTCGAAGTGCGGCGGCAAAAAGACGGGATCGTCGCGGTCCTTCGCGCGGGCGCGCTGCGCGGGAGTTGCCTGCGGCGCCTTGACCAGTGTCCCGCCACAGGCGGGGCAGGGGTCCTTGGAGGTGATGGTAATGGTCTGCGTCATGGTCCGCTGTCCTTACGCGCTGAGCTCAGCGCAGTAGATCGTCACGTTCGCCGTCCCACCGGCCTGGTTGTTGACCGCATCGACGAGCATCGCGCCTTTGTTCGCGCTGTTGAAGATGGGAATCAGCGCCATGCCGTATTCCTTGCTCAACTTCACGAACCAGCGATCGCACATCTGCCACTGCGTGATGTAGCCGGGCACGCTGACGCGGAGGTTCCCGGTATCCGGCCCGCGCACGCACACGGCCGCGGTGTTGATGTCCGTCGTCATCCCGAGGATGGCGTAGTCGGTGTTGGCGTGGAACTGATCGACGTCGCCGTTGATGGCCCGCGCGCCGTTGTAGCCGACCGTCGTGCCGAGTGTGATGGCGAGCCGGACGCCGATGAGGTGCTTTTGCCGGCTCCAGAGTGCGGTCGGATCGATAAAGCGCGTCGCCTGGCCGGGCAGATTCTCGTAATACATCAACTGCACGACCGACTCGATGTTGCCGCCGACCGCGCTGCCGGCGAGCTCGACGATCTCGGTGTCCTGCGGGTAGAACTGCTGCCGCGTGCCGAGCGGCAGGAGCGGGTCGAGCGTGGCGATGAGCGTCCGCGCCCGGATGGCGTCGACGTTATCGTGCAACTTCGGCGACCGGATGCGGACCATGCCGGCGACGAGGTTGTGCGTCCAAAAATTCAGCATCCAGACTTTGGAGCTCAGGTCCGCGTTCTTGATGGTGAACGAATCGCCGGCCGCGATCGTCGTCGCGGCGAGCGTGGCACCGATGGCGGTGCCCTGTGAGGTGATGGTGTCCATTGCAGCGGGCATCGGAGCTCCTGACGCAGCCTATCGAATCAACCGGTCTCGAAGTGGCGGACAGATGGAATCCACAGTGAATTCCATGTCCGATTACTTGCCTTCCTTCCACGCGCCGAGCGACGTCGCGACGGCGTTCGCGCGCGCCTGGTTGGCCGGGCTGCGCTTCGGCCCACGCGGTGGCAGGTCGATCGAGGCGATGCGCTGGAGCACCGGCTGAATCGCCGTCGCGTAGGTGCCCTGGGCGTTCTGCACGCCCTGGGGGTAGCGCTGCGCGCCGAGCTTGACGGCGTTGTTGACGAACTTCGCGGCGCCCGCCTTCGCGACGCCCTTGCCGAACGCGCCGCGGCCGATGGCCGCCTGCACGCCGGCGCCGTAATTCGCTTCGCTCGCCTTGGTGTTGGTTTCCCACTGCGGCCCGGCGTTCTGCACGCCCGTGGTGTAGTCCGGGCCGGCGGCGGCGGCGCGCGTCGCGTATTTGGCCGCGATCGTCGCCGCGTCTTTCACATGGATGGCCATCGTCTCGCTCCTGGGGCAGCCTAGAAATGCAACACTTAGCCTGTGGAAATCCCCGACACAGTAACGCGGTTCGTGAGGCACGCGCTAGGGAAATGCACAATCTATCAACAGGATTTCCACAGGTTTTACACACTCACTTAGAATCGGTCGACCATGCGGGACCGGGGCGGGCTTGACAGCCGGAGTAGACTTTCCTTCAAGGATTTACGTGGAGTCTGATAATGGATGCGGTGTTGTTAACCTGCCGCGCAACTCCACCTTCTTCCGAGTTTTCCACCGACCGTATTTGATCCGATCACTCTCTCGCGGAGCGAGAGTCCCCTGTACGGAGTCGGTGGAAAAGTGAGGCATTCCGCTTGTGTCCGCGCGCGCTGCGCTGCTTCGTCGCGGTAACACCGATCGATCTGGTCGGACGGTTTAGGAGGGAGTCGGTGGGTAATCTTCCGCGCGTGTTGCAAAAACTCTGCAAGCACGGCAACGCGACGGCGATCGTCATTCCGCGGTTCGTGCTCTTCGAAATCGGATGGGTGTGCGGCCAGGCGGTGATGGTGGAAGTGCTCGACGATCAGTCGGTCCGGATTCGCCTGCCGCAACAACAGGACTTCGCCCCGCTCGCCGCGCCGCGCATTCTCGGCGGGGCGCCGGTGCTCGTGAAGCCATGAGCGAGCTCGCCGTGCGGACGTTTCGCGAAGACATGCCGATCGAACTCCTCGACCGGCCGGCGCTCGACGCGCGTCTCGACCGCGATCCGGCCGAGCTCGAGGCGCTCAGTCGCGACATTGCGCGGCGCGGCGTGATTCTCCCGGCGATCGCGTTCGTGAAGGGCGATCGGTTCGAGCTCGTCGACGGCACGTCGCGCTGGCTCGCGTCGAAGATGGCGAACAAAACCACGATGCCCTGCTTTGTCTATCCCTCGAAAGCGGTTGCGCTGGAAGGCGTGAAATACGCGTGCAACATCTTCCGGCTCGACATGACCCCGGCCGAAGAGGCGGTGTATTTCTGTCAGCTGTTTATGCACGAGTGTCACAAGGACGTCGACCAGGTGTGTGCGCTCGTGAACCAAACCCGTGGCTACGTCGAGTCGCGGCTCCTACTCGCGCAAGGCGACGAGGCGATCTTCGAGGCGGTGCGCCGGAAAGAGATCAAGCTCGGCGTCGCGGCGCTCCTCAACACGATCAACGACGAGACGTATCGGCACTATTACCTCCGGCACGCGATCCAGGATGGCGCGACGGTGAGCACCGTCCAAGGATGGGTGCAGCAGTATCAAATCATGCAAGGCCCCAACAACGCGCGGGGGGACGTCCCCTCCACGGCGGCGATCGCCATCCAGGCCGCGGAGATCGACCCGAACAAGTGCTGCATCTGCGGGAAGAACGACCACGGCCACGCGATTCGATGGGTGCCGATCCACACGCACTGCCAGCTCGCGATTCTCGACCCGTTGCTCACCGCCTACCGCGGTGAGAGCGCGTAACCGACGTAGGAGGCTGCTGATGGCAAACACCCCCAAAAAGAAAATGGCGAAGGCGACGCTGCCCGATCCCCGACTGAGCGCGCTCGTGGCGCAAAAGAAGATTCTGCGGCGGATTGCGATGGAGGAGCGCACGATCGCGCGACTCGTGCGGCAAATCAGGAAGGCGGAGAGCACGGCCGACATATTGCTCCAGGCGCTCGCGATAGACATCGGGCGCAACACCGGCGACGAGAAAACCGCGGACGAATTGACGAAGGTATGACCGCGCGTAATTGCGCCGAGCCCGGCTGTATCGCCCTTCGGCTTGGTGACAGCGAGTTCTGTTACGTGCATCGCCTCGGGCGACAAGTGTTTCGCCGTTTGGAAGGCGAGAAGTGCCAGACGTGTCACGAGCCGATCGACTACGGGCAGTGGGTGACGCGCGCGTCGATCGACGGTTGCATGGTTCACATCCAGTGCCCGGCAAACCGCGTCGGCGGGCCCGGCAAACCGCGTCGGCGGGCCCGGCAAACCGCGTCGGCGGGCCCGGCAAACC
>Ga0209580_10000835_pt1 | contig 15141 bp, 13 predicted proteins | sample Coa_R1_5_FD_187153 | JGI IMG/M metagenome (GOLD analysis project Ga0209580, IMG submission 187153) | Surface soil microbial communities from Centralia Pennsylvania, which are recovering from an underground coalmine fire - Coalmine... | ecosystem: Environmental > Terrestrial > Soil >... | reverse complement strand
CGCCCGTTCCTCGTTGCTGTCCATAGTGAAAATAAACTTCGTCGTAGGCCGAGCCCAGCGGCGGCAGCGCATGACAAAGTTTCGACACGAAACGGTTTGCGCGGCTGCGAAGTCCGGATGTCCGCTGAACACTCGGCTGGGACTCGAGTTCGTGCCCATGGAGGAAGTCACAGAAAACGTCGAAGCCCTGTTCATAGCCAAAGCGCGCGCTGATGTAGGGATTTGCGGCGGTGAACGCGGCAGTGGTAAAGCCGGACTCCTTCAGCACTGAGGCGAGCGTGCTCTTGTCGGGTGCTATGCCGATCAAATCACGTCCGAGCGCCAATGGATAACGTGAGGAAAGGAGCGCCGGCAGCGCGTAATAGGTTGGAGTGCCGGCGGCAATCGCATTCCGGAAGACGATGCTTTCCTTTGCAAGGCAATCGAGAAAAGGCGTGGTCGGACGCTTGTAGCCCAAATGCCCTAAGTGGTCCGCGCGCAGGCAATCTACGGTGATGAAAACCGCGGACCGGGCCCGCTGGTTCATACTGCTCCTTGCGGCGCCCATCGGGTGTCCCATTCCTGACGGCGAACGGTCACTGGAACCTTCACAGCCCGGCTGCGGAAAGCACCGCTCGTTACGATTTCGTACAAATCTTCGTCCTGGACATACAGCAGCTCAGGATACTGCTGCTCCAGCGCAGTCAAAAGCTGGTCCAGCGCGGCAATCGTCGGGCTGCGAAAGTCGTTGAGTGTCGAGTGAAAATTGATGGAGTGAACGGAAATAATCAGGGGCAGCCCTCGCGCAAAACATGTGCGCGCGATCTCAAGATGCTTATCCAGGTCCAGTTCGCGATGGCATGGCTCGAAGTCAATGGTGCGGTAAACATGCAGAACTCCAAATTCATCCATATGCGGTGGACGCAAACCGCTTCCCGTACCGCTTTCCGCCACCCGTATCCCAGCTTGGGACCATGCGCGATGAGTATCACGGTTGGCGCGGCATCCGGGTGCGCAGGCGGAAGCCGGTTGGACGCCAAATAAAGCCGAGAAGTTCTCCAGAGCTTGCCCTATCAGCATGGCCTGGCGCTCCGCCGCAAGAAAACCAGCACGTGGCCTCTCCGGGTTCCAGTACTCATAGCCGATCCACGGCATCCGCCAGTAAATGTAGGGTGTCTCTGCTTCCCAAAGCAAGCGCAGTAGTCGCGCCCGCTCGCTGTCTGCAGCCAGCGCATTTTCAAACGCAACTGGACAAAAATGACTTATGCCGTGCAGCGCCGGATAAAACACTCCTTGTCGAATGCCAGATCGATAGGCCTCAAACAGTCCTGGCCGCGACCACCTGCCCGGAAGACCTTTAGCGAGCGACAAGAGCTTGATGGTTTTGTAGCCTTCCGTGCGCAGAGCCTGAAAATCAAGATTCGCGGTGCAGACATTCATCACCAGACAAGGAGGTCTGCCGGTTGAGTCACGATGGTGCAGCAGCAGCGATGCCAGCGCGTTCACATCATCGGCGGTTTCCAGGGTGTAGAGATCGTACGGATGTTCTCCAAGGCGAAGCCCGCGCGAGCGCAGTTGGTTGTACCCTTCCTGATCGCGGACGCCGACGCGGCCCCAATCATCGCTTTGCAGCACCACCAGAGGCCGCGAAAACGCAAATCCCCGCGATGACTCCTCCCTGGGCCTGAATAGATTGCGAAAAAACCTTACCAATTTGTCTCCAGCAACATCAGATGTACCCGAGCCCTTTCAGTCTTTCCTCGATGACGCGCTGCTCGTGTTCATCGTTGGCCGTTGCATTGTCGCGTAACAGCTCCTTGAGCAATTCGGCCAGCAATTCGTCCAGGGCGCCAAAGCGGTGCGCAAATTTTTGCTCTGCCGCGTGGCAAAGTTCTTCAGGTAGGGCGACAGTTCGGAAGCTGCTCATCACCAAGCCACTCCTCTCCGAAATGCGGTTTCCACGTGGTTCCATGCGACTACGGCAAGCCTGCGGTCATCGGGGTCCAATCCAAACAGCCAAAGGGCTCCCAGAAAGGAACTGTATGCGCAGAGCAGTGCGGCGGCGGCCAGCATCCAGATGGAATTAATCCGCCACGAGGCGTGAAGTAAAGCCAGCAGAACTGCCATTGAGCAGAACGTTGCGGGAGCCAGTTTCTTATAACCCGCATTGTAGGGGAATAGCTTCAACGTGCGGAGTACCGCCACCAGAGACCACAGGTTGGTAACGATGACGGCGATAGTCGATGCGACGGCAGCGCCGATGATGCCGAACCGCGGCACCAGCAACAGGCTGAGGCCAATCATCAAGACCGCGTTGCATCCTTGTATCTTGACCATTCGTAGCTGGTTTCCGGACATGAGCAACAGAAATCCCACTGAGCCGACCGCACAATTAAACAATTGTCCGACCGTGCCGATCACCAGAACTGGGGCGCCGGCTTCGAAACCGTGGCCGAACATCCCGATCAGAGGCCGGGAGAAAAAGATGATCGTGAATGCCAGCGGCAGGGTAAGAATCAAAATGCACTTGGTCAAAGTCGCATAGAGCTTTTGCAGGAGCGCATGATCGCCGGTGGCGTGCAACTCCGCAATCGTCGGGGAGAAAATCTGATTGACCGATGTCAAGACGATAGGCACGAAGGCAACCAGAGCCATCGCGACCGCATAAATCCCAACTTGTTTGGGGCGAAGATAATATCCAAGCACAATCTTGTCGGACTGAGTGAGAAGAAAATCCACGGTTGCAATCCCGAACGCGGTGAGCGAGAAAGCGATCACCTTCTTCTCTATTCGGCCGGATTGCTTTCCCGCGCGGGCTTCCCGTGGAGTTAATTTCCACATGTAAGCTCCGAGCAGCGCTAGCACCAGGAGTGCGCTTGCGACTTGCGCTGCGAGATATCCGCGAAGCCCGAATCCCATGCTGATCAGGATGACCGCGACGAGAATGTTGGCCGGCGTCCCGATAAAGTTCGTAATGATCGTGCGCCGGGCCACGTCCCGGTAGCCGGCCATAGCTTGTCCAAGAAATGTGGTTAACGCGCCAAAACACATGATCAGCACAAAAAAGCCGAAGTACGAAGTCAGCGCGGGAGCGTGATAGAAGCGCACGGAAATCCATGGCCCCGCCCACAACACAAGTCCGCCGAGAACCATGCCGCCGACGGAAAGCATCAGCAGGCTTCCCCGTAGAAATGCTCCCAGACGCGAGATCTCACCCCGGCTGTGATATTCCGCAACGAAGCGCGTGGCGGCGGACGGCAGGCCAATCGAGACGAATAATCCGACGAATCCGACAATGCTCATTCCCAGGGCGTAAAGCCCCAATGCTTCGGCTCCCAGCACCCGAGCCAGATAAATCTTGAAAAAATATCCGGCCGCCGCGGTGAGGATTGTTCCCGCGAAATACACCGTTGCCTGGCGCGAAATGCTTCCCATGCGGCGGTGGAATTCCGCCGATTCGGGCACCTTCAACACTGGCAGCGAAACAGCTTGAGGCTCGGGAATGTTGGTCGCAGCGCTCATGGCTCAGGCAGCCGGATGCAGTCCCATCATCTGCGGAGTATCGTTTCGGAATTCCAAAGTCGAGTTTCCCGTCAGAAATAGCTTCTTTTTTTTGATCAACGAAAAGCGTGGAACAAATCCTGCAGATTCGAACCGCGCTAGATTCTTGCGGTCGGTGCATATCCACGGACGGCGGCCAGCTTGAGAAGTATGCGCCGCAATCATCGCGGTGAACTGAGCCGAGCGGCCGGCCTGCGAATCGCAGGTCCAAAAGTCAAAAAGCATTGCCGAGTTCGGCGCCGGCTCTACAAGCGTGTGCTTCAAGCCTGGCACCTGGAAGCCGTCGAACGGCGCCACCCAACAGATATATGCCGGTACGCCTTCTGAGTCGAGAAGCGAGAAGCCTTCGTTTCCACCGCATCGTAAGCGGGCGGCAGAGCGCTGTACGTACTCCAGAGTCTCTCGATCGCTCTCCATACTAATGGCGGTAAGGGCCAGCAATTTCATAGAGAGTGGAACGAGTGTCAGTTCCGCGCCATCGTCTCTTTGGCGGCGCGCAGCTTCGAGAAAGAGGAATTCGGCAGATTGGAACATGCGCTTCCCAAGAGTCCTCAAACAGGAGAGCGCAAACCGTTTGGTTCCCTGTCGCGACATGTCTCGCCGGATGTCGGTGAGTCGCGCCATGCACATACGGACCGAGCTTTCCAGTTGGGGCGATTTCTTCACAGTCTTTCCCAGGCGATATCGCGACCTTTCCCGGAGCAAGCGCATTTTTGAACGACTGGCGACAACGTACAAAGTTTGGCGTCCAGCCTTCGCATACGGTTGCTTGTAGCCCTCGTCCCCCAGGCCCAAATCCACCACCCGATTCTCTGGATCTTGTGAGGCCTGCTGCAGAATCTCACATAGCAAATAGGCTCCCGGTCCAGGATGCAGCTGCGGCAAGTCAGTTTCGAAAGCTGGAAGGTAGGAGAACCAGGCGCCGGCAAACTGAAATCCAAAATGCCAAGCGACAGTTTTGGCATTTAGCTTGAGGGTACTGAAGGTGAGCCAGCCGCGCGCAGCCAAAAGCTTTGCGAGTTCCCCCATAAACCAGCGGCGTTTCTGAGTGAGTAGATTGCTGGCCTGCCCCGCTGCTAGAAATCTGGCAACACTGGCGGCGGCGTATTCGGGGAACTCCGCCATGAACTCTTCGTAAGTCTTAACGTGTGACACTGCAGCCCCGCCCATGCGGGCTGCGACATTTTGTGCCTTCTTCAGGCTGCGGCGCGCCGATTGCGCAATTTGCAGACGCTGTTCCGGAGAGTCCAGCGCAATTCGCGCGCAGAAATATGCAGGCCTGGCGAACATCGAATAACCCGACGCTTGCGTGACAGTCTTCAAAATGGCAGCGGAGACCGAATCTGCCGGCAGATTAGCCAAGCGCAAGGTTGAGATACCTCTCGCGTGCAGTTCCTGCATCACTAATCGAATGAATTCTTCTCGATCGGCAGGCGCAGAGACAAAGTCACAATAATCAGCAGTGGTTTCAGCTAAGAAAACTGCTTCACCGCTGAGATCGACTGCGAGGGCGGCAATTCCAACCAGAGAATTCTCCCGATATGCGGCGAACAGCAAGGGCCGAGGAGAAGGGTATGCGCGGGATATCGCAAGCGCCCATTCATACGTGTAGAAAACCTGAGGACTTTCCATCGCCTGCACAATGCGGTTCCATTCCTCGCCAAAGTGGGCGTCGTCGGGAATCGTGGGAAGAACCTTGACGTGCATCTCTCGGCTCATGCGATTGACCGTCCAACGGCCGCTGCATACTTCTCGTGAAGAGAGCGATGCAGGCCGCACAGGTGCGCTTTGAGTTCCGCGAGGCCCATTCCGGCGGAAACGTGAATCCGAGGCAACTGGAATTTGTCGTGTCCGAGACTACTTTCCGTGTTCATAAAGGCGCAGGTGAATCCCGCGCGTTGAGCCAATTCAGCGTCACGGCCGCGAACTGCCTCCACAGTTCCGAACGGGAATGCGAACGCCCACACTTCTCCACCGATCGCCTTCCCTAGTTGTGCCCGGCTTTCCGAGATTTCGCGCCACGCTACGGGTCCGGACATTTGCGACAGCATGGGGTGCGACAATGTGTGCGCCCCGATCGTCATCCCCGCATCGGCGAGCTGCTGGAGTTCGCTTCGGTTTAGCATGAAAAACCGGCGTCGCGACGGCTCGTTTTGAGAATATTCGGCCAGCCAGCTTTCCGATATGCCAATCTGGATTCTCACGTCATCCAGCGCAGCTTCTCGCGCGGTGGCATCGAACTCCGAAAACTTCTTTACCAGCTGTTGCCAGAGCGAACGCTTTTGGGAAATGGTTTTCGCGACGTAAGGTTGCTCGCACCACGGCATTTGCAGGAAGACGTTCTCGCGGGTTCGCATTAGCCACAGATAGAGTTGTTCATACCAAAGCATCGAACGCTCTTCCGAGGTGGAAGCGCCGGTCACGAAAAACAGGAACGGCACATTGAAGTCGCGTATGATCGGCAGCATGTCCGTGAGCGTGTTCAGCAGACCGTCATCGCAGGTGAGCAGCACGGAGCGCGCCGACAACTGCACTTCCGAGTTGCACCACAGCCGAAACTCCTCGGGAGTTATCACGTTGTACTTCGACTTCAGCAGACGAAGGTGGGAGCGAAACGTTTCCGCTGTGATCAGATGACCATCGAGCACCGAGTCACACGCGGAATATCCCACCGGCAATAGCCCGTGATAGGTAAGAACTGCGGGGAACGCGCCTCGCCGCCAGCGCAAATGTCCAGCCTTGCCCAGCCCCGGATACACCACGTGCTTAAGCAGCGGGCTGACAATCCTCACTGTTTTTGCACCAAGTCCCAGGCCAGCGGAGTGCCGCGTTCAACGTCGCGAGTACAGCGCTTCCCCATCACCTCCTGAAGATGGCGCGTGTGCATGCCGTTTGCAGGACGGATCGAACGCAGGTTTTGCGATGTGAAAATCTCGCCTTGCTTCATGTTTTCAACCACAAACAGCGAGCGACGAAACGCACGACTCGGCTGTTCGCGAGCCACAGGACCGATCTGGACCGATCCAAGAGCTTTCTCGGCCACCCGAATGGCGTCCACCATTGCCCGGAATTCTTGCGGCTCGAGCGAAAATGCGCTGTCCGGGCCGGGGTCGGAGCGCGAAAGCGTCAAATGCTTTTCGACAATGCAAGCCCCAAGCGCGACCGCCGCAACGGGGGCTGCAATGCCTATCGTGTGATCGGATAATCCGGCCGGAACCCCGAAAATTCTTGCCAGCTCGGGAATGGTGCACAGGTTCATTTCCTCTGGCGGCGCCGGATACGCGCTGGTGCACTTAAGTAGCGCGATTTCGTTAGCGCCCACCCGCCGCACTGTGTCCAGCGCTTCCTGAATTTCTTCGCGGCTCGCCATCCCCGTAGAGATGATCAGCGGCTTCCCAGCTCGCGCGGCTTTCTCGACAAGCGGCAAATCCACAATTTCCGGAGAGGCGATCTTGTACGCCGGAACGTTCAGAGTTTCAAGAAAATCGACCGCGGAGGAATCAAATGGCGAAGAAAAGAAATCGAGACCTACTTCGGCCGCAATTTTCTGCAGCTTGGGATGCCAATCCCAGGGAGTGCTGGCATCAGCATAGAGATCATGCAACGTCCGGCCATCCCACAGCGTGCCACCCTTAATGCGGAAAATGTCGCGGTCACTGCGAAGTGTGATCATATCCGGCGTGTAGGTCTGCAACTTGATGGCGTCGGCACCGGCGTCTTTGGCCGCGTGGACGATCTGCACCGCACGCTCGAAGCTTTGATTGTGATTGGCCGACAGTTCGGCAACTATGTAAACGGGATTGCCGGACCCGATATGACGATTGCCTATCTGCATGTTCAGTTGTGACTAACCAGCATCAGCCAACGCAGCCAACTCCTGTCCCGAGTAAGCTTCTCTTCGTCCACTGCGCAGAATTTCTAAAGCACCGGCGCCTTCGTTGAATAGCAAATCAATAATGGATACAAACGGCTCAAACGGAGCAAACAATTGCCGGTATACCGGATGTTCGTAGTGTTGGAAAAAGATGTTTACTCCGCGGTGGCACAGGATGTCCTGCTCGGCTAAAAGATATCCAGCAGATCCAAAAGGCGAAATGTACTCTGTCGCTCCAAGGGCAATACAGATATTGGCCAGTAGCTCAGTCCGCTTGCCTGCTTGCCCCAGGCCCGAGGCCAATGCCAGCGGGGTGCGAATTTCGAGTGCATCCAGTAGCCAGCGCAGCAAGCCGAGATTCAATTCGACAAGATGGCCAGCAGCTTCTTGCTCCAATAGCTGGCTCAGTTCCGGAAAGTAGCGGTCGAAATAAGGGGCTCGCCGATACGCCAATTCGATGGCGCGCATGTGATTGCGCCAGAAGGAAGGGTCTCGAATCTCTACGTCTCCAATCAACTGCCCGAATCTCCCTCTAAACTTCACAGGCACGGTCAACCATTGCAATCCTGCGGCGGTTTTTATCCGGTTGCGTTGTTGCCAGGACTGTTTTTCGAACTGCACGTTGTCTAAAATTACGAACAAATCCACTTGATCAATAAGATCAAAGTATCCGATCCAGGGGAGATATGTTGGCTGATTGATCGCTATTTTCATAACTCACCGTGGTGCGGCACACAAGGTAAATCTCTCAGAGACTTTGTCGAAACCCAGACTGTTCCACAAACCCAGGGCTGCCTCATTTCCTTCCACAACCTCCAACTGAATCTTGGATGGAGACGACTTCCAAAGTTCGGTTATCACAATTTCGGCGCAACTTCTGGCGATCCCCTTGCGGCGGTACTCCGGCGATACATACAACTCGTAAATGGCCCCCGTCCGGCGCGGCAGAAACCGGTGTGGCTCGATTCCATACAAGACGAAGCCGGCACGCTCTCCATCCGCAACAATCCAGCAAAGTGAGTAATTGGGATTGCTTCGAATGCTTTCGAAGTAACAGGTTTCCCAGTCAGAAGCGGGCTTGAATGCAGGATTCAGTTCGCGAAAGTGGTTGAGAGCCATCTCCATGAACTCGCGCTTTTCTGAAATCCTGTTTAAAGCGATTTGCATGTTTTCTGACTAAGCAAGAGCACACAGCACTCGCTCGGTTCCTCGGCCGTCCACAATTTGCCTACCCGCCACCGACATAGCCTTCCGCCGGACTTCTGAGGAGGCAATGTCGCTAATGACTCCCGCTAGAGACTGCGGATCGAAATCGTCAATGCGGCCCAGCCAGTGGACCGCTCCTATGCGGTGTAGGCGCCGCATGATCTCCTCCTGTACGACGTTACGGGTGTAGCTGAGCGTCGCGCATCCCATAAAGAGCGATTCCCACAGAGTGCCTCCTCCGCAGATTACCGTCAGATCTGATTGCGCCATAATGCTCGCCGGGTCCCGATGGTCTTTCAACCGCACAGTGTCTGAGCATCCCTGGTACTCCGGCGGTTCACGCGCACTGCCACCGAACAAGAACGTCGTCTTGAGTCCAGCAAGGCTCCCAGCTCGCATGATCTTGCCGGTGAGAGACGTTGGATCGCTTCCTCCCAAGGTGACCAGCACACTTTGCGCGATTGACGGAATCTGACGGTTGCAATGAATCCAAGTTCTGAACTCACGCCGTAGCAGCACGAATTGGGTTCCCAGTAGCAGTCGGGTCTGCGGCGAGCGTGCGGCGTACAAATCTTCTGCTGCATTCAAATTCTGGTTTAGGACAACGTCGGCACTATAGAACTGAGATCCGCCAGCGTCGGAGATCAGTAGAAGCTTGGCACCGCTGGCGTTCACGTTCTCCTGATAAGCGGAATCAAACGCATAGCCATCGAGCACAATCCAACTCACGCCTCGTGATCGGCTGAGTTCAACGGTCCGTTCTGCATCTTCCGAGCTACCCGCATCCGCCGGAATACAAACGTATTCGAATTGCTCGGCTGAAAGCCGTGCCAGGAGAGAAGGAGTCGAGCTGGCAAGCGCGAAAATTGCAGTGCCGCCCGCGTCCTGCCAAGCCTCTGCCAAAGCCAGACACCTCATCACGTGACCAGTACCGATTTCAATGCTGGCATCGGCGCGAATTAGAAGTTTTCCCAAACCCAAGTTCTACTCCACCCAAACCTCAAACCGCCGCCGCCATCGGGACATGAGCCGTGAGGAAGGCGCTCAGGCCGGCAGGCGAAACGGGTGCCCACAAATCGCCGGTATTGTTCGCTGTGAACCTCTGCATAATCGCGGGAAGACTCCGAATCTCGTCAGGCGAAGTGAGAGCGGTTCCAACTCCGAATTTCGTGAACTGCTGTCCGTAGCCGTAATGCGAATAGTCCAGCCACTCACACAAAAAGACAGGGATGCCGCGAAGCGCGCAATCTACAGCGGTGGTGGAAACGATCGTGACGGCACACCAGGTTTGCGCCAGCAACTCGTCGGTCAGGTGGCGTGTAACTACCCGCGTGAGCTTCCGCTGAGCCGCCGAAAGAGATGCATTGGCCAGACGAACGCGATCATGAAAGGTCTCAAGCGGATGCAGCTTCAGCACGAGTTCGTGTCCAGTGGCGGCCGCAACCTCGGCCAGCGGCGGCAGAATCTCGTTGTAGAACTGGGCGCATCTTCCCCCGAGAACTTCATAAGGTTCGGAGAAAAAAACAATCGAGCGCTTCTGGGCAGGCTGGCTGGCATGAGAGTTCTGTTTTCGCCGCGGCGCACCAATCTCAATGTTTTCGGCAGCGACCTGACAAACGCGAGTTAAATAGTCCTGCTCCATTTTGCCTTTGGCGAGGAACAAGCAATTCTGACGCGGCCGAAAACGATGCCGTCCATCGAGCGCGCCGTGATGACAAGAAATAGCTGGCAGCCCGCGCTGGGTCGCGATCAGTAGAGGAACGCGCGTCGGCAGGTTGGCATCATCGGCGCACAACACTGCCTGGACGGGTTGCTGCCGAAAAACCTGCAGCCATGCGTCGCGGATCAACAGGCCGTCGCGCAGGAACTTCGGAAAAGAATCCAAAGCGCCAGATCGAATCAACACTGACAGGATCTGGCTATGCATCAGGTCGCGCTTAAGCTGGTTCCAACGCTCGAGCAAGCTGGCAAACTCGCTTCGGCTGCTAGCTCCGTGTGCAAACGACGCAAGCTTTGTAACAGTCACGTTCTTGGGAGCGTCCGCCACCCAGCCGCTCTGTCGAGTCGTGACCAAAAAGAAATCTGAATCGGGAAGCATCTCCGCATATTGCAACTCGGTGCGCGTGACGTTGATGTAAGCAGACGGCAGTAGAACGACTGGCCGCGATGACGTTTTGGGGCGGTGAGCCAGGAGCCGGCGAAGTTGATAGCCAGTGTCGTATTTGTCACCCAGAATCTCAAGCAACTGCTGAGCTGAGAACTTCGAAAACACCCGGGCGTAGCGGCGCAATTTCCGCAGCGTGGAGTTGTCACTGGACAGAGACCGCACCGGGCGATCCAGGAGCAATTCCAGCACGTCAGTGTGAAATCCTGAGCGGGTAACGAAAACTTCATCGCGCCGGCCCAAACTGGCGGCCAATTTTTTCAATTGCACGACCTGCTCGAACTGCTGATGAAATTCGAAAGCAATCAGATCCCACCAGTCCAGCCCGTGCTTGTCCACGAGCACACCCAGCCCGGCGCTCAACGCATCGCGAATCTCATCAAAATCAGCGTCGTCCAGCTTCTCAATCTCCTCAACTTGACAGGCAAACATTTCGCTCCACTTACGGTATGAGCTCCAGCCTGCTGTACCGAGATCGAGGATGCGGTCCCAGGCTTCACCGGCCCGGGCTCCGCAAACCGGATCATCAGCGGGATGAACAAGGAGAGTACGCATGCCTGTCACCAAGCCGTCCAGCCCCCGTCCACCGCCAGGTTCACGCCAGTGACGAAGGAAGAAGCGTCGGAGGCCAAAAACAGAAGTGGGCCTTGCAATTCCCGAGCTTCACCCGTCCGCTGCATCGGCACTTTAGCCTTCAGGCGAGAATGGAATTCTGGATCCCGATCTAGATAATGTCGCGCAGGAAATGGTCCCGGGCTGATGCAGTTGACCCGAACTTTCTCGGGGGCGAAGTGGCAGGCGGCATAACGAGTGAGTTGAATAAGCGCCGCTTTGGCTGCGCCGTATGACGGCGGGTTGTTAGCTCCGCTGTTTCCATAGATGGCGGGGTCTGGGCTCACACTGCCGTACATGGAAGCGACGTTCACGACCGACGCGCCTGCGGTAAACGCGGCTGATTTCCGTAAGAGCGGCAGAGCAGTTTGCATGATTTGAAATGCGGCCACAACATTCACCCGGTAGAGCTCTTCAAAATCGGCGCTCGATGTCTCCTCAAAAGTGCCCGTGCGACCCGAGCTGGCATTATTCACAATCACATCGAGACGGCCATGTTCTTTGCCGATCTGGTCGATCGCGTCTTTGACTGCGGCTCGATCAGTGACATCGAAGGAAAACGCCGATGCCTTTCCGCCTTTGCCGTGCAAGTCCGAAACCAGAGATGCGACAGCATCTGCATTCCTTCCATTGGCTAGCACCCAGGCACCGGCCGATGCCAGAGCTTCGGCCATCGCAGGCCCAAGGTGCCCGGTGGCGCCGGAAAGGAAACACACCCGCCCGTCGAGGCGGAATCGATCGCATACATTAGCTTGCATACGCGGCGACCGGTTCCTCGGCGAGACTCCAGCGCGAGGGATTCAGCAAGACCTCTGGCACTTGCGGGCAACGGTCCTCCAATTCTTCAACCTGGTCCGCTGTCAATTTCGGCTGCAAGAACAATTGCAAATTATCTTGTAACTGCTGAAGGGCTTCGCAACCGATCACAACACCGGTGATCCACGGAAGAGATCTCACGTATGCCAGGCAAAGGTCAGCAATTCCATCGCGGCCAAATCTTTCGGACAGCTCCGCAAGCTGGCGAGCGCAGCCTTCGCGATTGAATCCTGCAATACGAGGCCAACGGTCCGCCGAATGCAAAAGAATGCCCTGCAGAAAAACGCTACGGCCATGCACGATGAGGTCTTTGCGTCGCGAAATAGCCCGATGTGCGCCGGCCCTCTTCCATCGCCGGTCTAAAACATTGATCGGAATTTGAAGATGTTGAACCCGCGGATCCTGAACCGCTTGAATGGCCTCACCCGGTTCATAAACCGATGTCCCGAGCCAACCGATTTTTCCTTCCTCCTGGAGTTCACACATTCGCTTCCACGCTGCTCCGCCCCATAAATCGTGATGCTCCCAACGATGCAAGAGTACGGTGCCCAACTTCTCAGTTTGCAGAGCTTCGCAGGATGATTGAATGCTGGCATCGACCAGGGCGCGAATTTCGGCCTCCGTTGCCGGTACTTTCGCTGCAGAGAGATCCAGTTTGGTGACGACGCGGGTGCGCGAACCCCAAGCTCCGCTAAGTGCTTCCCCTACCACCGACTCCGCTTGCCGATACCCCCTTGCCGTGTCCAAAGCCGTGACGCCGTGTGCGATCGCGTGTCTCACAATGCGCACAGCTTGTTGCCTTGCAGGTTGGCCAGAGTCATTTACGCGGCCATAGTGCATTCCCAATTGGGCCGTTCCTAAAACAAACTCACTATGGACGCTGCCAGAGATGCTCCGCCAAGGTACGCGGAATGCGGGCTCACCCGGCAAGCTGGCAAGCTTTGTGACCAGTTCGCGCCACCCGATTGCCACTGGATCGCTGATTCCTGCAAACAGCCGGAGCACGCGCTGATAGTCCTCCTCGTCATCAATCGTGCATCGCAAGTGATTAAAGTTAGCGCTGGGCAGAATGTCAGGCAGAAAAATCTTTGAGCAACAATTTCGTTCCATCCAGGGGCCTACATGCTCGCGGTCAAACTGCGAACTGGCCTGAGAGTAAGCTTTGCGTATGGCATTCACGGAAAACGCCTCGCCGCCGACGCCGTAGGGCATTTGGCTCGCCAGATTCATTCCGAGGTATTCCACCCCGGCGGACACGAAGCCGTGAACGAGCTGCTCCACGAGTTCGCCATCAGGGACTACATTGTCCGCGGTCAGGCGAATGACAATGGCTTCGTCCGCCAGATCACGGACAGCGTGGTAATAGCGAGCGAGCACATCCTGCAAAGGCCCGCGGAACACGGCTAACCCGTGTTTTCTTGCTTCGGCTGCCAGTACATCATCGGCATGATCATCCGAGGTAGCAAAAATGAATTCACACTTTCGGTTGCTTGCGCGCAGCGCGGCCAGAACTGCGCTTGGGAAACCCGCAACCGGCACTAGCGCCTTCGCGGGAAGGCGAGTGCTGGCCGTGCGAGCTTGCATAACAGCAACAACCTTCAAGTCAGACCCCTGCTGAAACGACTATCTGGCAAAATACGACACAACTTTGCCCACCGCTTCGAGTACATCCTGTACATCGTCGTCGTTCATGCCATGGAACATCGGCAAGCTGATCAAGCTCTGGTATGCGTTTTCAGCCACCGGAAATTCCCCGCCGCGATAGCCGAACCGCTCGCGATAATACGGATAAAGATGGACGGGAATGTAGTGAACGTTCACTCCGATGTTCTCGGCCCGGAACGCGCGAAAGATTTCGTCCCTTCCGGCGGAGAGGCGAGACAAATCCAACCGAATTGGATACAGGTGCCATGCGGGAAGTACGTTGTCGCGCACGCTGGGAACGATGATTCCAGGAATTTCCCGCAACGCTGCTGTGTATTTCGTCGCAATTTCTCGGCGTCGCGCTAGATTGGATTCAAGCTTCGGGAGTTGTCGCAGTCCGAGCGCGCAGCCAATGTCTGTTAACCGGTAATTGAAGCCGAGCAGCACCATTTCGTAGTGATACTGGGCCTCGCGCTGACGATCGCGCGCGTTGCTGCTAATCCCGTGATTGCGAAATTTGCGTAGCGTATCGGCGAATTTCGGGTCGTCAGTGGTGACCATTCCGCCTTCACCCGTGGTCAAATGCTTCACCGGATGAAAACTGAACACAGTCATATGCGAAATGCTGCCTACACGGCGTCCTCGGTACTCAGCTCCAAGCGCGTGACACGCGTCTTCGATGACTGTCAGTCCATGGTCTCCTGCGATTTCCAAAACCCTGTCCAGATCAGCAGGGTGTCCGGCGTAATCGACCGGCAGCAGAGCCTTGGTGCGCGAAGTAACTAGAGACGCGATGCACTCCGGATCGATATTCAACGTGTCTGGGGCAACATCGGCGAAGACTGGCGTTCCGCCCTGGTACAGAATGCAGTTTGCGGTTGCCGCAAACGTCAGCGGAGAGGTGATGGCCTCATCACCACTCGCGATTCCGACAGCAAATGCGGCCCCGTGCAGCGCAGCCGTTCCGTTGCTGAAACTGACGGCGTATCTCGCTCCCACCCAGGCGGCGAAGGCTTCTTCGAATTCGCCAACTTTGGGGCCAGTGGTGAGCCAGTCGGAGCGCAGGGTTTCGACGACGGCCTGAACATCGTCATCATCAATGGTTTGACGTCCGTAGGGAAGCAACATGCTGCGGACCGGAGTGCCACCGTGGATGGCTAATGCCTCGCGGGTTGGAGCCGCCACTGTCATCACGGGCTCAGGCATTCGCACGCACGCGGGTCTCGCTCGAAAGCAACGAGAGCGTAGGCGCGCTCCCTTCGACTAGCGCGTAAAGATCCTCAGC
>Ga0209580_10000834_pt1 | contig 15195 bp, 12 predicted proteins | sample Coa_R1_5_FD_187153 | JGI IMG/M metagenome (GOLD analysis project Ga0209580, IMG submission 187153) | Surface soil microbial communities from Centralia Pennsylvania, which are recovering from an underground coalmine fire - Coalmine... | ecosystem: Environmental > Terrestrial > Soil >... | reverse complement strand
TGAGGCAAAGCGGCAGCATTCCCGATCAGTCTTTCGTCCAAGACTCGCGTCTGCTTAGACTTCGCGTTGAGCAATGCCACGATCGATCGTGCCCCGCTTTGCCTTCTTTGCGGTCTCGTAGTGCATGTACGTTTCCATGTTTGAGCGGAACCTAACTCATAGAAAACACGGCGTGTGTATTCCGCTTATCCGTGTCTCGACACTGTCGTCAGACAGTGCGTCGACACCAATCGTCCCGGTCTAGGCGGAGTTTCTCCCAGCCCTTCCGATGAGGCTGTCGCCCGGCCGAACGGTAAGCCGGGCTGGACTGGTTATGGACCTGGAGCTGAATTTCGGTGCCCTCTGCCTCATGGGCCGCAAGCCAAGTTGAAGCTGTCAGAGCATAAGCGCCTATCGCATGGAATCGTGTCGTAGTTTTATGTGGTCCAAAGCCGAGCTGAGCTGCAAAATTGAATACGACAGCTTGAAGACTATTCGTCCTGCAGCGCGACCACAGGATCAACCAGCAAGGCACGGCGTGCGGGCGCAAAACTGGCACAAATGGCTATGCCACACAAGAACAGGGAACAGATTACAAAAGCTGCCGGACTCAAACCTTCTTGCAATACATTCGATGCCTGTTCCGGCGAGAGGTATACGGTATGCGTCGCCAGGTGGCCGACGATTAACGCGGCGGCGCAGCCCAGCACGCAGCCGAGAATTGCCAGCCGGCAGGTCTCCCTCATGATCAGCCCGAGCACGTCGCGCCGGTTCGCGCCAAATGCGATGCGAATCCCCACTTCTTTCCTCCGCTGGCTGACCGAATAGGACATCACACCGTAGATCCCTGCCCCGGCCAACAGAATCGCTAGCACCGCGACCAAACCGATGAGAGTCGCAGAAAGGCGTTTGAGCCACAGCGAGTCGGCGATCACGTCGCTCATGGATTGCATCTCCTGCACCGGGAGATCGGGGTCGAAGCCCTGAATCTTTTGCCGCAGCGTTTCCGCCAGTATGGAAGAACCCGACTTCGCGCGCACCATGACCCAGGCGTTGGGTGACGGCCATTGTCGAATCGACCAATAGATTTCGGGCACGGCCTTCTGGTCGAGCGCGTTCGTCTTGAAGTCCGCAACTATGCCAACGATGATCGTCTTGGCGAACCAGACCGTCACTTCCTTGCCGAGCGGATCTTCGTTTGGAAAAAATCTGCGCGCGAAGGCCTGGTTGACCACGGCGACTTTGGAAGCATCGGCGTTGTCGCGCTCTTCAAAGAAACGTCCACTCATTAACTTGACGCGCAAGGCATGAAAGTACTGCGGATTCACCATCCGGGTAGAAGTCTGGGCCTGCAGCGGGACATCCTGTCCCTTGGTCAGTTCGGGCGGCGGCTCACGGCCGGTGATAAGGACTGGCGATGGGCTAAGACCTTGTTTCAGCGGCAGGCCAGCCGCGAATCCCATCGACTCTACTCCCGGGACCTCCCGTAGGAGCCGCTCGAGATGCTCGTACAATTGTTCTCTGCGCGTGTCCTTTTCCCCATAGGTATATTTTCCGTAGGTCACTTCTGGAACTGGAATGTGAAAGACCAGCAGGTTGTTTGCGTCGAATCCCGGATCAACCCGCTGCAGCTTGATGAAGCTCTGGACCAGCAGCACACCCAGGATCAGCAGGACCAGCGAGAAAGTGAACTCACTGACCACAAAGATCTGTCCGAGGCGTCGCTTGCCGCGACCGGCAGAAAAACCGCGACCGTCACTTTTCAGCCCATCGTGCGGCCGATTCTTGCAGGCGCGCAGCAGCGGTATAAAACTGAAAACCAAGCTCGCCGCCAGCGTGAGCGCGCACACAAAGGCCAGTTCCGCGAAATCGACTTTCACTGAATCGAGCCGCGGCAGAATCGCCGCCTTTGGCAGGACCGTCAGCAGGCCGTGCGTTCCCGCGAAAGCTACCCCGATTCCAACTGCTCCGGCGGCGACGGCAAAGACGAGACTCTCTGTGAATAGCTGAAGCGCCAGGCGTCCGCGTCCCGCGCCCAAAGCCGTGCGAATGGCAAATTCTTTTTCACGGTCAACGGCTCTGGCCAAAAGCAGGTTTGCCACATTGACACAGGCAATCAACAGCAGCAGCGTGACCCCAACCGCCAGCAGCAAGAGCAGCTTCCAACTACTCCCAATCAATTGGGCATCCATGGGAACGACGACCCCGCCCACGGATTCCGAGGTCGGGTGATCGTGGGACATGCGCGCTGAAACTACGTCGAGTTCGGTTTGCGCCTGCTGCCAGTTGACTCCAGGCTTCAATCGCGCCAATGCAAACACGCCCCATATATTTCGGTTTTCCTTTTCTCCCTGATCGGCCCAGTGTGGCGTCCAAAGATTGGGATATTCCGGAGTGGGATAAAATCCCTCCGGCATCACGCCGGCAATTTCGTAGGATTCACGGTCGAGGGAGATGCGCCGGCCGATCGCCCCACGGTCTCCTCCGAAACGTTGGAGCCACATCGCGTTACTGATTACGACGACGCGGGGGGCGCTCGGGTCGTAGTCCCCAGCTTGCAGAGTGCGTCCGAGAAGGGCCGGCGTGCCCAAGGTCTCAAAGAATTGGTCATAAACGTCCTGGGCCGAAACCAGCTCCGATTGCTTGTCGTCGGTAAGAAGCCTTGGACGCCATCGATACGCGGTGATCTTTTCAAAACTCTGCGTCTGCTCCCGCCAGTCGTACAGCGTTCCAGGCCGGGCCGAGCTGAAGTAGGCCTGGTCCCCGCGGTGATAGTGCTCGTGGCCCTCCCAAATGTGAACCAGATTTTGTGGCTGCCGAAACGGCAGTGGGTTGAAGATCACGGCCTTCACTACACTGAAGATCGCAGTCGTCGCGCCAATCCCCAGCGCAAGCGTGGGAACGGCAACTGCAGTAAAGCCCCAACTTCTGCACTGCAGGCGCAGTGCATAACGCAAATCCTGCAGGATGGTTTCGACAGTGTTTATGCCACGGGCCTGGCGGCAGTCTTCTTTCGTTTGCTCGATGCTGCCAAACTCGATGCGCGCTCGGCGCCTGGCTTCTTGAGGCGCCACGCCGCTGCGCATCAAGTCCTCCGCGAACGCCTCGATGTGAGCATTCAGTTCGGCATCCATCTCGTTTTCCAGACGGGAAAGCCGGAAAACATCGCGGAGCCAGTTACTAGTGCGACTCCACACCTTCATATTTCCACCGGCGTGGCCCGCAATATTCCTGCGATCACGTTTGCCATGCGATTCCGCTTTTCCGACCCGCTCTGGAATCTGCATTTTCCTGCAGCCGCGAGGCGGCAGTACTTTGCCTTACGTTTGTTTTCCGACCTCGCCCCCGCTTTGAGGATCAGCATGTTCAGCGTGCCTTGTAAAAGTCCGGTTGTTTGCCCAAGATTCGACCCTCTCCTTGACGCTCTAGGAGTATCCTGGCACTCCTTTCCTAGACTGTCAAGGGGAAGCGGCTCAAGGCACTAGAAGATCCCGGGCGCAAGGAGCCGGCCAAACCCGAAAATCGAGCGTGATTGACGCTATATCCCCACAGCACTCAGTGACGACCCGTGAACTTCCCACCTGGCAGCCCCCCGTTACCTCCGTCACCATGTCGGTCTCTAGTCCCGCGCGAGAAACGGGACTAGAGTATGGAGTATGTCGTACCCAAAATACTTACTCTCAGCGATCGCCGCCCTCGTGATGATCACCAGCGGCTCGATCCTCCTCGCGGCGCAATCCAAGCCGCAGCCGCCTGTCCCGGCGCATGCCAAGGCGCCATCGCCGGCGGTGACGAATGAATTCATTCATAAACAGTTTGGTGACAACTGCTCCCTGATGGCCGGGCCGCCGCAGTTTGTCGCCGACCTGGATGACGACGGCGTCGACGACCTGGTGGTGGCTGCCCGCTGCGTCAATCCCATGGCCGATCAGGGAGAGTATGCCTTCCGCGTGATCGATCCTTATCACGCCTTTTTCGGCTTTGGCGATGTGCGCATCACTTCCAATTTCGCGTCGGACGTACCGGAGCGCCGGGGCGTGTCGTTGCTGATCATCCACGGCGCAGGCGACGATGCCTGGCGAGCGGAAACTCCGAAGGCGAAATTCCTGATGATCAACTTGCCCTTCAAAACCATAACCGTAAAAAAGATGGTGCTCAAGAAACGGACCGTTCTCGGCATCTACATGGAAGAGACGGGCGAGGGCGAAAGCACTTCCTCGGTGGTTTTCTGGGACGGAAAGAAATACAAATATCAGCAGCTCGGCTCGACCATGGAATAGCGGCAAATAGAATGAGGCCGGCTCTCACCGGCCTCACCCAGCAGGCTTCAAGCTTCCCGCCTACCTAACGTCGAAGTGAAAAACATCCACGATCTGGAAGTTCGCCCGATTGAGCAGCACCACATGTCCGCCGATGAAAACATGCTCGCACTCTGGAGGCGGAGGCGGAAGCTGACGCTCGAAATCTTCAGGGCACCGCCGGATCTTCGCCCGCAGGCCCGGAGGCAACGTTCCCCGGACGACCAACTGGCGCTCTAGGCCAGGCGGCAGCCGGTCGCGCTTGGCCAATCCTGGCGGCAGATTCCTGTAATGGTCGTGATACCAGCCGCGCATTTGATCCCGGTCGTGGTCTGAGTAACCGTGGCGGTCCCGATCGCGATCCCGATCGCGATCCCGATCGTGGTCCCGGTCATGGTCCCGATCGTGGCCGTGGCCGCGGCCGTGATCCTGGTCGCGATCCTCATCGTCGCGGTCGTGCTTTTCGTGGCCATTGCCGTGGCCGTTTCCCTGCGCCAGGGTCATGGTCGTCGACAGCGCAACCCCGAGCACCGCGGTGGCGCCGGCGCGCAGCCAAAATCTGAATGACATGAGTATCCTCCTAGGAAACCAAAATTAGCGTAAAGGACGAGAACCATGGCAACAAATTACGGAAGGGCACGTCCGCGGTGCTAGCTCACTCTTCGTGATTGCCGCCACGCCCGTCGCTCCTCCCAGCGCATATAATCATCGGCCATGAATCTTGAGCAAAAAGTTGCGGAACTGAAGAAGCGGAACCATCTCGCCGAGGAAGGCGGCGGAGCCCAGCGCCGCGAGCGTCAGCACCAGGAAGGCAAGATGTCGGCGCGCGAGCGCATTGAGTTTCTTCTCGACGAAGGCACCTTCGAGGAGACCGACAAGCTGGTCACGCACCGCTGCAACGACTTCGGCATGGCCGAACAGAAAATTTATGGCGATGGCTTTGTCACCGGATACGGGCGAATCGAGGGGCGCCTCGTCTACGTCTTCGCCCAGGACTTCACCGTCTTTGGCGGCTCGCTGTCGGAGGCCAACGCCGCCAAGATCGTCAAGATCATGGACCTCGCCGCGAAGATGGGCGCGCCCCTGATTGGCCTCAACGATTCCGGCGGCGCTCGCATTCAGGAAGGCGTGATGTCGCTGGCCGGCTATGCCGACATCTTCCTGCGCAATACGCTCTACAGCGGAGTCGTGCCGCAAATTTCAGCCATCCTGGGGCCCTGCGCCGGCGGCGCGGTGTATTCGCCCGCCATCACCGATTTCGTCCTCATGGTCGATAAGACTTCGTACATGTTCATTACCGGCCCGGATGTGATCAAGACGGTGACCCACGAAGAAGTCACCAAAGATCAGCTCGGCGGCGCCATGACTCACAACGAAACTTCCGGCGTAGCGCACTTTCTCGCGCATGATGATGCCGAGTGCCTCTCCATGGTTCGCGAATTGCTCAGCTTCATTCCCTCGAACAATCTTGATGATCCGCCGCGCAAGCCGACGACCGATCCCGCCGATCGTGCCGATGCCGCGCTCGACCGCATCGTGCCCGAGCACTCCAACCTGCCTTATGACATCAAGGATGTGATCCACGCTGTCGTCGATGACCGATACTTCTTCGAGGTGCAGGAGCATTACGCGAAAAACATCGTCATCGGATTCGCGCGGCTGGATGGACGGCCGGTCGGGATCGTTGCCAATCAGCCCGCGGTGCTGGCCGGGACGCTCGACATCAATGCCTCCATCAAGGGCGCGCGCTTCGTCCGCTTCTGCGACTGCTTCAACATTCCGCTGGTGACCTTTGAGGATGTCCCCGGATTCCTGCCCGGCACCTCCCAGGAGTACGGCGGCATCATCAAGCACGGCGCGAAATTGCTCTTTGCCTTTGCCGAAGCCACCGTCCCCAAAGTTACCGTGATCACGCGCAAAGCCTACGGCGGAGCCTATTGCGTAATGGCGTCCAAGCACATCCGCACCGACGTGAACTATGCCTGGCCCACCGCCGAAATCGCAGTGATGGGACCCGAGGGCGCGGTTGACATTGTTTATAAGCGAGAACTGGAGGCGGCGAAAAATGGCGCCCCCGCAGACCAGATTCGCGAAGCCGGACACCAAAACGAGGATCGCGAAACGATTCGCCAGAAAAAGATTGAAGAATTTCGCGATCGCTTTGCCAGCCCCTACGTAGCCGCCGAACGCGGATTTGTGGACGCCATCATCCAGCCTCGCGAAACCCGCAAGAAGCTGATCCAGGCGCTAGCCATGCTCGAAACGAAACGAGATAAGAATCCGCCGAAGAAGCACGGGAACATACCGCTGTAGATCAAAGCGGAAGCATGGATCCATGCCGAACGTGCAGGATGTAGACCGATTTCTCCTCATCGAACACAACATAGAGGAAACGATAGGTACCGCGGTTGCCCGATCCGAAAAATAATTCGCGGACGGGCTGGTCAAACGATGCGCTCTCGGGAGCCAAGGGGCAACGCTCCGGGTGGCGCGCAAGGCTTTTCGCGCTCTGGCGCGCGCGCCGGATCCATTCGCGCGCCGCACGGGGTGCCTGGCTGCGGATATAGCGATAGGCTGTCCTGAGATCGCTCGGCCGCAGGAGTGATGATGACCCGGTAAGTCATCGACCCGTGTCTTCACGTTCCAGTTCATCAAACACCTCATCCGCCGTCCGGCCTGCGCCTTTGCGAGCTTGTGCCAGGCCCCGGCGAATGCTCGCCGCGGCGTCCAGCTGACTGGCCACCTCCTGATAAGCCGAGGCATCGAGAAGCACGGCTTCGGCTTTGCCGTTCACGGTGAGCACCAGTGGACGCCCGGTCTTCTTCATCTGTTTCATCAGATCCGACGAGTTGCGCTTAAAAGTCGTCAAGGAATGAATGTCTTGGGTCACATCGATCATAATGCGATTATAGCATCAAATTAGAACCTTATAGGATGCTTGCACATAGTGACGTGAGACGAAGAACACGCGGTACCTGCGTTGTGTCTGTCGACGCCGAGGTCGAGGGCTATTACCAGGGAGAGTCAGGCCGCGGTGACATTCTCAAATTGTCACTGAAGTCCGCTGGTCCAGGTCAGGGCTTAGGTGGGCACCAAAAAATAAGAGTTCCGAGGTGGTGTAGGGTCCATTCGTCTCGGCCAGTAGCTCGCGTTTGACCCTCGCTCGACCTGCTCTCGCGGCTTCCCTTGCGGGGCGCTGCGCGCGATCTTCGCTTGGGCTCCGGGCTCACCGCCAACCGGATAAACCTACCCTACGCCTCGGAACTCTATCCTGCCTTCGACGGGTCTTCTCGTTCTCCTCGACCAGCGCTTTGCTATAGACCCTTGCTTGCCCTCTTTCTCAATCTTGCGATTGGAAAGTGACTACGCTTGAGCCCCGGACGCCGCACCAACCGGAAAAACTTTAGAAGGTGTCAAAGAACGATCCCTTTGTACGCCTTCTATTTTTCCCGTCAACGAAAAATGCGCGCCCGCAACTGCATGCATTTTCAATCGAGTGCAGCCCGTCCACAGGCCCCTGACCGGATTTGGTGCAGGGCGCCCACTCCCTTTTCGCACAAGCCGCACCCGATGCGGCTTTCTAGCAGCACTCTGAACTTCACCCGATGGGCCAGCAATCCCCGGGGACGATTCTCGCGTGTGAAAATCCAGCAAAAGCCGCGCCAGGCAAGCATTCTCACGCAAACACCGCAAGTTCGCATTTCCCTCCGCGCGCAACTGTTGACTACGTCAACTTCATCGCTGCAATGGTTTTCTTGAGCACTTCCGCCGAATGGCAGAGTTTTGTCTTCTCCGTCTCGTCAAGTTCAAGCGAAAGCACCCGCTCGATGCCCCCGCCATCGATCAATGTGGGTAAGCTGAAGCACACGTCACTGATTCCGCAGTAATTCGAAATCAGGCTGGAGACCGACAGGACTGTGCTCTGATCCCGGAGAATAGCCTCGGTGATGCGCATCAGCCCGGCTGCAACCGCGTAGTAAGTGGCACCCTTGCGCTGGATGATGTGGTAGGCGGCGTCTCGTGTGGACTCAAAAATCCTCTGCATTGCAACGGAGTCATAATCTAACTTTTGCGCACGGCAATAGTTTGGCAGCCGCATGCCCGCAATGTTGGCCAGCGACCACACCGGCACCTCGCTGTCACCGTGTTCCCCGATGATGTAGGCATGAACGCTCTTCGCATCCACGCCGAAATGCTCGCTCAACAGGAACCGGAATCGTGCGGTGTCGAGAATCGTTCCCGACCCTATCACCCGGGCCGGAGGCAGCCCGGAAATCTTCCACGCTGCATAGGTGAGGACATCGACAGGATTAGTTGCGACCAGCAGGATCCCGTTCGGATTGTTCCGGACGATTTGCGGAACAATTTCTCGCCAGATGCCTGCGTTGGTCTGGATACAATCGAGTCGCGACTGGCCGGGTTTCTGACCCGTTCCCGCGGCGAGGATGGTGACGTTCGCTCCCGCGCAGTCACTGTAATCTCCCGCCCAAATGTGCGTGGGATGGGCAAAAGGGACGGTATGGTTAAGGTCCATCGCCTCCCCCTCAGCCTTCGCACGGTTGGCATCGATGAGCACAATCTCCGCAGCCAATCCGCTCAGCAGCAGAGCATAGGCGAACGTCGATCCGACGTTTCCGGTTCCCACGACCGCTACTCGAACCGCGCGAGATTCTTGTTGTGCTAAAGACTTGCTCATGCCGATCGTTCCGCGAGCCCGTCGCTTGATGAAAACCGAGGGTGACACCCGAGAGAGAAAAGAGTCAGAAGATCAGATTGCCGAATCGGTTGGCGGTATGAAGCGGTGCGAGTGCGGAGACTAACACTTGTCCACTTTCCAATATCCCTCCAGCTGATATCCCATCTGCAACACCCGGTTCTTGGGATCATGCCGCTTTCCGCAACTCGGGCAGATAAGATAACGGTTCCAAGCTGTTCCCTGATGATCATAATTTTCTGCAACGGCAAAAGTCGTGCCGCAACTGCAGGGAACAAGAAACATCCGGAGATCTGGCTTGCTCTTCGATTTACGCGATTTTGTCGAACGGGATTTCACGACTCTTCCACCGCTGCCATTGCGCTCTTCTTTCTTCTGTTGGCCTGCAGTACTTTCTTCCGCAGCCGCAGCGCTTTGGGAGTAACTTCCACGAACTCGTCGTCGGTAATAAATTCAATTGCCTGTTCCAGATTCAGCTGTCGGAATGGCACTAGACGAATCGCCTCATCGGCGGTCGAAGCCCGCATGTTGGTGAGCTTCTTTTCGCGCACCGCATTAACGTCGAGATCGTTGTCTTTGGCGTTCTCGCCAATAATCATCCCCTCATAGAGTTCCACGCCCGGCCCCACGAACAGCTCGCCCCGCTCCTGCAATCCCCACAACGCGTAGGCGGTCGAGAGTCCAGGCCGGTCTGCGATCAGCGCGCCCGTGATACGGTGCGGAATTTCCCCCTGCCACACTGTGTACCCATCGAACAGCGAATTCATCACAATCGTTCCCCGCGTGTCGGTGAGCAATTGACTGCGCAGTCCAATCAGGCCGCGGCTGGGAACGCGAAATTCCACGCGGACGCGTCCGTATCCGTGATTGTGCATGTTCAGCACTTCGCCTTTTCGGGAGCCGAGTTGCTCCATCACCACGCCGACGAATTCTTCCGGCACATCCACTGTGAGGTGCTCCACCGGTTCCATCAGCTTGCCGTCGATGCGCCGGGTGACGATCTCCGGTTTGCCTACCATGAGTTCGTATCCTTCACGCCGCATCATCTCGATCAAGATCGAGAGCTGCAGCTCTCCCCGCCCCAGCACCTTGAACACGTCCGTCGACCCGCTGTCTTCGACGCGCAACGAAACATTAGTCAACAGCTCTTTCTCCAGTCGCTCGCGCAAATTTCGCGACGTGACGTAGGTGCCTTCGCGCCCGGCAAACGGCGAAGTGTTCACGGTGAACTGCATCGCGATCGTTGGTTCGTCGATCACGATGGCAGGCAGGGGCGCCGGATTCTCCGCATCGGTGATCGTTTCTCCGATTGTGATTCCTTCCACCCCTGCCACCGCCACAATGTCGCCCAGTGTGGTTTCCGTGATATCGGTGCGCTTCAGCCCCGAGAATGAAAACAGCTTCGTGATCTTTGTCTTTTGCAGGGACCCGTCACGTTTCGCGATGCCGACGTCTTCTCCGGTGTACATTGTGCCGTTGAAGACGCGGGCAATCGCGATGCGCCCGAGATAGTCGCTGTAATCCAGATTGGCCACCAGGATCTGCAACGGGCCTGCCGGATCTCCTTGCGGAGCAGGAATCGTCTTGAGGATCGCGTCGAACAGCGGCCGCAGATTTTCTCCCCCGCCTTTCATGTCCGTCGACGCCGTCCCCGTCTTCGCATTCGTATAGAGAACGGGGAAGTCCAGCTGATTTTCCTGCGCGTCCAGATCAATGAACAGATCGTAGATTTCGTTCAGAACTTCCTGAGGACGCGCGTCCGAGCGGTCGATCTTGTTGATCACGACGATCGGCGGCAGTTTGGCTTCCAGCGCCTTGCCCAGCACGTAACGGGTTTGTGGCAGCGGCCCTTCGCTGGCATCGACCAGCAACATGACTCCGTCCACCATCTTCAGTGCGCGTTCGACCTCGCCTCCAAAGTCGCTGTGGCCGGGGGTGTCGACGATGTTGATCTTTACGTCGTGATAGAAGATGGCCGTGTTCTTCGCGAGAATCGTGATGCCGCGTTCGCGCTCCAGTTCGTTCGAGTCCATCACCCGTTCGACGTGGTGCTCGTTGGAGCGAAAAGTGCCGCTCTGTTGCAGCATGGCGTCGACCAGCGTGGTCTTGCCATGGTCGACGTGGGCGATGATGGCGATGTTGCGAATGCTTGAACTCAAAAGAATCCTTCCTGGCGATCGTCTCTTATCACTTTACTATGCGGAAGTAATTTGCAGGATCCGGAAATTAGAGGGCAAGATTGGCCTGGAAAGGGTGGCGCTGTGTACGACGCGGGCGCTCGAGCGCGATCACGGTTGCTCGACCACGTCAGCAATTTCGATGCCCACGTCTCCCGAGTTTTTGCTGCGTACTCGCAGCCGGTACCACAGCACAATCGCGATCAGCGAGAACACAAAAATAATGGTCGACACCGCGTTGATCTCCGGTGTGATGCCGCGACGCAGCCGCCCCCAGATTTCCAGCGGCAGCGTGTTGTCGCGGCCAATCAGAAAAAAGCTCACCGCGATCTCGTCCATCGAAAGGGTAAAAATCAGCAGCGCCGCCCCGATGATCGGCAGCTTCAGATTCGGTACCGTCACTCTCCAAAACGTCTGCCAGTAATTCGCTCCGAGGTCGAGCGATGCTTCTTCCTGTGCGCGATCCAATTTCTGCAAGCCGGCGAACACTTCCGTGGTCGCAACCGAAATCAAGGCCGTCCCATGACCCAGCACAATCGTCAGCAGTCCCAGTTTCGTGCCTGTCAGGTTGAACAGCATCAGCAGAGAAAGCCCGGTGATAATCCCCGGCAAAATCAATGGCAGTAAAACAAGCCGCCGGAACAAAGCCTTGCCGGGAAATTTAGCGCGGTCGAGCGCCAGCGCTGCCGGCACGCCAAACGCCAGCGAAATGACCATCGCGGCCAGCGCCACCTGCAGGCTATTGAGCACGGAATCCCAGATCGCGCCATCGCCGAAAAGAATGCGATACCAGTCCAGCGTCAGATGCCGTGGCGGAAATCCGCCCACCCCCTCTCCATTGAAGGAATAAAGAATCAGGACAGCAATTGGAAGATAGAGGAACGAAAACACCGCTGCAGCATGGATCAGTAGCCAATGTGAGCGCCGGATATTCGCCACATCGCTCACGAAAAGCTCCATTTCTTTTCCAGCCGCTCCGAAAGAAAAAGCAAGCTGAGCACCAGCGCCAGCATGCAAAGAGATATCGCCGCCCCGAGAGGCCAGTTATAGGCCGCGCCAAACAGGCTTACCACAATATTTGAGATCATGATGCCACTCGGTCCTCCCAGCAGAAGCGGCGCCAGAAAATCTCCCAGACTCAGCACGAATGCAAATGTCGCTCCCGCCAGCACCCCCGGTATGGAAAGCGGAAAAATAATCTTCCAGAACGTCTGCGTGGGTGTCGCTCCTAAATCGTGAGAGGCCTCAACCAAGTTGCGAGGAACATGCTCCAACGTGGCGTAGATCGGCAGAAAAGTGAACGGAGTGTAAATGTGGGTTAGGGTCAGCACCACAGCAAACGGACTGTAGAGCAGGAACTCCGCCGAATGCCTGGTCAGGTGCGCATATTGCAGCAAGGTGTTCAGCACTCCATCGGAACCGAGGATCGTCTTCCACGCGTAGGCCCGCACCAGATAGCTCACCCAGAGCGGAATAATTACCAGCTGATACAAGAGGTCCTTGCGCTTGCCGGCGTGGAAGGACAGAAAATATGCCAGCGGATATCCCAACAGAAGCGAGAAGAGCATCACGCGTGCTGCGATCCACATGGACCGCACCAGCGTCTGCCAGTACACGCTGACCTGCAGAAGCTCGTGATAGTTGGCCAGGTTCCAGGAATGGACAATATTCTGTGACGCGGAAACTGACCAGAAGCTGTAGCAAAACATCAGTAGATAAGGGAGCAAGAGGAAAGCTGCAACCCAAGCCAGAGGAGGCGCGGTGACGGCCATCTTGTACGCGCGCGAAAACATCAATGTCTCTCCGGCGATTCCCGTACCGGTACCGCGTCTGCTGAGGAGAACTCTAGCTCGACTTCTTCGGAGGTCAGAGAAGCGCCCGGCATGCGCACCGTGAGTGTCAGATCATTCGCGCACGCAAAACGCGTTAACTCGGTTGCTCCCTGAAATGCGCGATGAATTACACGCCCTTGAACCCGCACAAAGTCCGCGGCTGCGGCACTGCCGTCGACAGCCAGCCGGAGTTTTTCTGGCCGCAGCGAAAAAATCGCCGGCCCATCGGGCAAGGTGACAGGCCATGTGAGTGGGCCGCAATGAAAAAGTCCAGTCCTCACCTCGCCCGTCAGCAGATTGGTATGCCCGATAAACTGCGCGGCGTAGACTGTCGCCGGTCGGCTATAGATTTCCCGCGGAGTCGCTACCTGCTCCAGTTCGCCGGAGCGAAGCAGTGCAATCCTGTCCGACATCACCATCGCTTCTTCCTGATCATGCGTGACGAAGACGAAGGCAATACCCACTTCCCGCTGCAGTGACTTCAACTCCACCTGCATTTGACGCCGTAAATTCGCATCCAGTGCCGATAGCGGCTCATCCAGCAACAGCAGCCGGGGACGGTTCACCAGCGCCCGCGCCAATGCTACCCGCTGCTGTTGTCCGCCGCTGATCTTTGACGGCTTCGACTTCGCAAATGCTGACATCTTGACCTTATCCAGAGCTTCTCGCACGCGTGCCGCAATTTCGGCCTCAGGTCTCCTCGCCACCCGCAACCCGTAGGCAACGTTGTCTTCGACCGTAAGATGTGGGAACAGCGCGTAACTCTGGAACACCGTATTCACCCGCCGGCGATAAGGCGGTTGGCCATCAAGCCGCTCCTCGCCCATCCAGAGCTCGCCCGAAGTTGCTCTTTCAAATCCGGCGATGATCCTCAACAACGTCGTTTTGCCCGACCCGCTTTCTCCCAGAATGGTGAGGAATTCACCCTCGGCAATGTCCAACGAGATATCGCGCAATACGATGTTCTTGCCGAAGTGTTTGGCGACGTTCCGGACGCTCAAAAGGGCTGGCTTCCCCGCGAGGGCTGCGGTTCCGGGAGATACGGCTCCTGAGGTCGTGATGGGGGCCATGATTCTCTATCGCTGGTTGCCGAGCTCGCGAATATCGTAAAACTGCTTAATGAGCTCTCGGAAAGATACCACTGGGGAGCAAACTGCTTCAGCCGCGCCACTGCCCGCCCAGCAAAAAGGGCCGCGGGCTGTTCTTTCTCGGCTATTGCGCTGCCTTCACCTCATTCCAGATTTCGTTGTACTTCGCCCTCCGCGCTACATTCTGCCAGAAGTAGATTCGCTTCTGATACTCGTCCACGTTATCCAGATGCAAGCTCTTCACCTGCTCCGGCGTCATGTACTGCGCGGCCTGCGGATTCGCCGGCGTGTATCCCGTCACGTCCGTGACTTTCTTCTGCGTCTGGGCCTCGATCATGAACTCCAAGAACTCGTGGGCTAGTTCCTTGTTCTCGCTTGCCGATGTAATCATCAGATGATCGATCCAGCCCGTCGTATTTTCCTTCGGAATCGTCTCGCCGACCGGGAAGTTAATCTTGCGGAGCTGGTTCGTCATGAGCGGCCATCCCATCGCCGCGACCACTTCGTGATTCTGAAACAAATTCGTCAGCTCGCCTCCGGTCGACCACATCTTGCGGACGTTCGGCTTCAACTCCAGCAGCTTCTTCTTCACCGCCTCCAGCTGCTCATCGCTCAAGTTATAAAGCCGCGATGGATCGGGCTTGTCAAAACCCAAAACCTGCGCCGCCATGTAGACGGTTGAGAGATCGTCCCACACCGAAATCTTTCCGCGATGTTTCGCGTCCCACAGCACGTTCCAGGTCTCAGGCGCGGTCGTAAACGCAGTCGTATCGTAGATGAGCGGGTCCGGTCCCCACATAAAAGGCACGCCATATACCTGCCCATTCGTGCGCACCAGGGGCAGGGAAGTGAGCTGGGGTGAAAGCTGGCTATAGGCGGGAGTTTTCGAGAGATCCAGCGGCGCCGCTAATCCGGCGGTCGCAATCGAGGTCGCAACGTCGCTGGAAGGTGAGATCACGTCGTAGTTGCCCGCGCTTCCTCCGCGCAGCTTCGCCATGAGTTCATCACTCGATCCCATGTACGACGCCGTGACCTTGCAGTGATGCTGCTCCTCGAACGCCCCGACGTAACTAGGATCCGCGTAGCCCTCCCACACCAGAAGATTCA
>Ga0209580_10000832_pt1 | contig 15200 bp, 12 predicted proteins | sample Coa_R1_5_FD_187153 | JGI IMG/M metagenome (GOLD analysis project Ga0209580, IMG submission 187153) | Surface soil microbial communities from Centralia Pennsylvania, which are recovering from an underground coalmine fire - Coalmine... | ecosystem: Environmental > Terrestrial > Soil >... | reverse complement strand
TCAGTTCCAACACTTCGTTCGCGGTATATCCCTGTCGTCCGTCGTCCTCGCTTTGCTGCGCGCCAACGATCCGCGGAAACACGATGCGATTTCCACCTGGGTAAGGAAACGGCGCGAGCAGCACATTGTCTATCACGCTGAAAATCGCGGTGGCGGCACCGATTCCTAATCCGAGTGTGGCGATCGAGACCGCGGCGAATGCCCAGTTCTTGCCGAGTGTACGCAGCGCATAGCGAAAGTCGAGCCACAACGACTCGATGGACGGGAGCGTCTGCAACTCTCTGCGGTCTTCTTGCAATAAGGTCGTGTTGCCGAACTGTCGGCGCGCTGCTCGTGCGGCTTCTTCTCTCGACATACCTTGCGCTACGAATCTTTCCGCGAGCAGCTGCAAGTGCTCTTGCATCTCGACATCAAATCCATCATCATGCTGCTGTCCGCCGAAGAACCCGCGCAGCTTGGCGATGAAACCTCGCAGTCTGAAGTCCGGTCTTGAGCTCATGATTACCTCTCGCCTTCAAGCCGCAGCACGCGCCCAATCACGCCCGAAATCCGCTCCCAGTTTTCGGTTTCCAATTCCAGCTGCTTCTGCCCGTTCTTGGTGATGGAATAAAATTTCGCCTTGCGGTTATTCTCTGAGGTCCCCCACTCCGCCGCAATCCATCCCTGCTGTTGCAGCCGCAACAACGAGGTATAAACCGTGCCCTCATTCAACTGAAGGACGTCGTGACTCACCTGCTCGATACGGCGCGCAATGCCGAACCCGTGCAGCGGGCCGAGCGCGTGCAGCGTCTTCAGGATCATCAGATCCAACGTCCCCTGCAGCACTTCCGATTTTCTTGTGTCCATGTCCGTCGCTTCCCTGCTTGACGACTCGTTCCTATGGATTACCCAAATGAATGTACCATTCTTCCTGTGTGATGTCCATAGGAAGAGGGAGTGTACTCTTGGTGAAACATCCCCGCGTACTCCGCATTGACCGTCTGCAACTTGCTCCCGTAAAATAGCTTATTCCAGTCCATAGCAAAGTCCTCTGCTGGGCACCTGGGACAAAACTGACCCAAAGGCATTTAACACAATGGCAAATCACTTTTCTGCGCTGAAGCGCGCTCGTCAAACTGAACGCCGCACCGCGCGGAACCGCAGCAACACCTCCCGTCTACGCTCTGCCCTGCGCGATATGCGCTCGGCCCTGGCCAAGGGCGATAAGCCCGCCGCCGAACAGAGCTTCCGCGCGACGGTCTCGGCTCTGGACAAAGCTATTCAAAAGGGCGTGCTGCACGAGAACACGGCTGGCCGCTACAAGTCCCGCTTGAGCGCGCGCCTGAAGGCATTGAAATAACCAGCGGCTGTTAACCTCTTTTTTAGTGGCAAATTCCGGCGCAAACTGGGCACCTTCCCGTTCGAATAAGACTGATTGAGACGTACTCGCCAAGTCCCTCTCCTCGCATTTTTCGGTTAATATTCCACGACCGACAACCATGCCCACTTTTTACGATCGCTTCGTCGAATGCGCCGGGCGCTGGCCGCAGAACGTCGCGGTCGAGGTGCAGCGAGCGGAGGGAACCGAGAGTTATACCTACATCGAATTGCGGCGTATGGCGGAGTCGCTTGGCGCATGGCTCGTGGAGCGCGGCATTCAGCCCGGTTCACGAATCGCCATTCTCGCTGACAATCACCCGCGCTGGGTCGCGGCGTATCTGGGAATAATTGCAGCTGGGGCAACGGCAGTACCGCTCGACACCGCCTATCATGCCGATCAGGTTGCAAAACTCCTTCGCGACAGCGGCAGCTCACTGCTGATTTCTGATCTCAAGCATCTAGCCGTCGCGCGGGAAGCGACTTCCAGGTCTCAGGCGGAAATCGTGCTGACGGAGTCTGGCTCTGCCACGCAGTCACGGGGCCCCGGAGCTGCTGTACAGGAGGAGGCTCTCGCTGATCTCGACGCTATCTTCGCGCAATATCAGGGACATTTTCGGGCCGTGCCACGTGAGCCGGATAACATCGCTTCCCTGCTCTACACTTCAGGAACTACGGCCGATCCCAAAGGCGTGATGCTCACGCACGCCAACCTGCTGGCGGAGGCTGAAGCGGTATTCGCGTGGGCGCATATTGGGCCGCAAGACGCAATCCTTGGCGTGTTGCCGTTGTTTCACGTACTTTCGCAGATGGCCAACCTTTTATTGCCCCTCGTGGCAGGCGCGCGCGCGGTCTTTCTTTCCACGCTCAATACCACTGAGCTTTTGCGTGCCTTGCGCGAACGAAAGATCACTGCCTTTGCCGTGGTTCCGCAATTCTTTTATTTGATTCATGAGCGCATCTTCAAGGAAGTCCAGCAGCGTGGGGCGCTGGCGCGATTTGCGTTCAAGCGAATGATGCGGCTCAACGCTTTCTGCCGCCGGGCAGGTTTCAATCTGGGACACCTGCTGTTCGGCCGCATTCATGATTTATTCGGATACCAGATGCGTTATCTGGTCACCGGGGGTTCGCGTTTTGATCCGCAGATCGGGCGTGACTTCTATGCGCTCGGAATCGATGTCCTGCAAGCTTACGGATTGACGGAAACCTGCGGCGGTGCGTTCGTTAATCCACCCGAGGACAATGTCATCGGCTCGGTGGGTAAGCCTCTAAAGGGCGTGGAAGCGCGTGTTGTCGATGCTCAGGCTTCCGATGACGGCTCTCCAGCGAGCGGAGAGATTCTGATTCGCGGGTCGATCGTAATGAAAGGTTACTGGAACCGTCCGGATGCGACCGCTGATGTGCTTAAAGATGGCTGGCTGTACACCGGCGATCTCGGACACTTTGACTCGAACGGAAATCTGTTTATCACCGGTCGCAAGAAAGAAGTAATCATTCTCGCCAACGGGAAGAATGTTTATCCCGAAGAGATCGAAGCCCATTATCTGCAATCCGCATTGATCAAGGAACTCTGCGTGATGGGGATGGAAGGTGGGGCGGGTTCCGACAAGCTGTACGCCGTCATCGTGCCGAATTTTGAGGTCCTGCGCCAACGCAAAGTGGTAAACGCGAAAGAAGTAATTCGATTTGACGTAGAGAGCCTGTCGGCAAAATGGCCCTCTACCAAGCGGATTAGTGGCTATGAGATTTGGCAGGAGGACTTGCCGCGCACCACCACGCGAAAGCTCAAGAGATTTGAAATTGAGAAACGAGTGCGCGCGAGAGAAGGATCAAGCCGCGGAGGTGAGCTGTCTGCCACAGAGCCGCTCACACCGGAGGAAACATCCTGGCTGGAGCAGGCCGAGATTCAACGGGCGTTGAAAATCATTCGCGAATATTCATCTGGTAATCCCGAGAACATTCGTCCAACCGACAATCTCGAACTCGACCTTGGGCTGGATTCCATGCGGCGAGTCGAACTGCTGGTGGCACTCGAACAGGAATTGGGCGGTGATGTCGAGGAATCTCAGTTGTCTGACATTTACACAGTTCGCGAACTGGTGGAGGCGGTGCGTGAAAGCGCCCGGTCTGGGAAGCCTTCTGCAAAAGCACAATTTGCCGGCTGGAGCGCAGTACTCAGAGAAGACCCTACTGATCCCGCGCTCGCCATTACGAAATCCCGACCGGTATTGGATCCGATCATTTTCCTTTTCACACGAGTCCTGAAGCTGTCCTGGAAGACGATCTCAAAACTCGATGTCGAGGGTATGGAGAATCTCCCGAAGCAAGGGCCATACCTGCTCTGCTCGAATCACCAGAGCTTCCTTGATCCGGTTCCGCTGCTCGCATCCCTTCCCTTCTGGGCGCTGAAGCGGATGTTCGCCGTCGGCACCAGCGAAATTTTTGGCTCGGGATTCATGCCATGGGTGGCAAGGATCATGCGCGTGGTTGTAGTTGATCCCGACGCGAACCTCGTACCAGCAATGCGGGCCGGCGCTTATGGCCTGCGTCATGGGATGGCTTTGGTTCTGTACCCCGAAGGCGAGCGCAGCATTGACGGTACTCCCAAGACTTTCAAGAAGGGCGCGGCGATTTTATCTATTCACTTGCAGGTGCCGATTGTTCCAATCGCTATCGATGGGTTTCACGAAGCCTGGCCGCGCGGAAAGTCATTTCAGAAGTTCGCACATCTCAAAATCAAAATCGGCCAGCCGATACTTCCGCCGCCGGAATCCCAGGCTTCGGAGGAATCGTACACGAAGCTGACGGCGGAGATGAAGGAGAGCGTGGTCAGGATGTGGAACGAAATCAGGCGATGATTTTAGCTGACGGCTGAGGGCTGATTGCTGACGGCAGCTTCTACTTTGCTCTTGGATGCGTTTGGTCATACACGCTGAGCAAGTGTTTCATGGAGAGCTGCGTATAGCGCTGCGTGGTCGAGAGGCGCTCGTGCCCGAGCATCTCCTGGATCGCGCGCAGATCGGCGCCTTCTTCGAGCATGTGCGTACCGAAGGCGTGACGTAGGGTATGCGGGTGAACATCGGGTGAGAGCCCTTTTGCCACTGCGATTTTCTTGATGATGCGGCCCACGCTGCGAGTGGTTAAGCGACCGCCGCGCTGGTTGATCAGTAGTGCAGACGTGCTCTTGCGAAATTCTGACAATACTCCCTGCCGCGCCGGAAGATAGGCTGCTAGTGCGGACTTGACTGCATCTCCAAACGGAACGTAGCGTTCCTTTTTTCCTTTACCGCGAATCAGGACTGCCTCGGCGCTTGCGCGGATGTCATCCAGGTTGATTCCAACAAGCTCGGAGTTACGGATGCCGCAGCCATAGAGCAATTCCAGCATCAGCCGGTCGCGCCCTGGGAATGCCGCGATCTCAGGCATCTGGCCGTCGAGCACCGAATTCATTTCTTCCATGGTGGGAACACGGGGCAGCTTCTTTGGCAACTTGGGTGTAGAGACCAGCGCGGCCGGGTTTTGCTCAACTACCCCCTCTAGAGCCAACCATTTGTATAGAGATCGCACAGCTGCCAGGGATCGGGCGACTGACGTCTTGCTCAAGCCTTTTTCGTAAAGATGCGAGAGGAATCCACGGATGGTTATGTGATCGATTTCTCGCCATTTTCGAGCACCAACGTACACAGCGAAGTTTTCCAGATCGCCCGCGTAGGCCTTGATTGTGTGTGGCGAGGCATTGCGTTCGCGCAACGACCGCAGAAATTGATCAACCGCCTTGCCGACCTGAGTCTCTTTCTTCATACAAGAATCAACTCACCACGGAGGCATGGAGACACCGAGAAAAAGTCATGAACTCTTAAGGGCCGCGTTGCTTCCTGCAGTTTTCAGATCCCATTATCGATTTTTCTCCGCGCCTCCGTGTCTCCGTGGTGAATCGCCTCTCATTTCGCCTTCGCGCGCGGATGATGTTTCTGATAAACGCTTTTCAGCCGGTCGAGCGCAACGTGGGTGTACACCTGCGTCGTAGAAATATCGGAATGTCCAAGAATGGTCTGCACTGTACGCAAATCCGCGCCGTTCTCGACCATATGCGTCGCACAACTGTGACGCAGCATGTGCGGGCTGGCGTGGCGCCCAGCTTGCGCCGATTTCATTCCCACCATCTGCCATATCCGTTGGCGCGTGAGTTTCTTTGCTCCTCGCGAGATGAACAGCAAGGGAGAATTCTTGTTGGCCGCAAGCACTGGGCGAGCATCCCGCAGATATATCGAGAGCGCTTCTTGCGCTGAGCGGCCCAGCGGTACGATACGTTCCTTGTCGCCCTTGCCGCGCACCAGCACGTATCCCATGTCGAGCTTCACATCTTCCATGTTGAGCGACACGATCTCCGAGACGCGCAGCGCGCCCGCGTAGAAAACCTCGAGAATCGAGCGATTGCGAAGAGCGACTGCCTGGACAAAGGTTTCCTTTGGAGAACCAGCGACGAACCCCGTTTCTCCGAGCGAGAGCATTTGCTCAACCTCGTCGCGCCCCAGCGACTTTGGAAGTATCTTCCACTGCTTCGGCAGCGGAATATTCAACGTCGGATCGCGATCGATGCGCTTGTCGAGCAACAAAAACCTATATAAATGCCGCAACGCGGAAAGCTTGCGCGCCACAGAGCGTCCATCTACAGAATTGGCGAATAGCCGCTGAATGAAGGCGCGCACGTCGTCGCGTCGCGCGTTGAGCAAAGTGCGCTTGCTGCGGCTCAGAAATTCCGCAAATTGAGCAATATCCTTTGAGTACGCGGAAACTGTGAGCGTGGCGAGTCCCTTCTCAATCTTTAGGTAGTCGAGAAAAGAGGAGACAACGCCGGAGTTGGCTTCCGAAGGCACAAGCCAAGTATGCGCATTATCGGACACTACGAGAAGTAATCACGCGGGTGCAGCGTGGGCTTGTTTCAGGACATCTACCGCATAGATTGCGCCTTGTGGCGTCTCTTCGTGCTTGAAATATGCATATGTATCGCGGCCGGACACGAGATGCTCGTGCATCCGGCGCAGCATCGCCTGGCGCTCCTCGGCGCTGTACTCCGGCTTGCGATAGCGGTAATAGCAAAAATCGGCGGTGACAACATCAGGCGTAACCCGCTCCTCGGTTTCGGCCACACAAAGTGCGCGATTATGCGCCTTCAAGCAAGAGAAAATGTCGTCTGCGAACCAGGATTCGTGGCGAAACTCGAATGCAACTGGAATGCCTCTGGGCAGTATCGCCAGAAAATCCTGCAGCAGCTGGGGATCAGCCCTCATGTTCGGCGGCAGTTGGAAAAGCACGGGACCAAGCTTCCCCGCCTGCGCCAAAGGCTGAATCGTGCTGAAAAAACGTTGCACAAATTCTTCTGCATTCTTAAGCCGTTTGATGTGTGTTATTACCTGGTGTGCTTTTATTCCAAAGCGAAATTCCGGCGGAGTTTGTGTAATCCACTTTTGCGCGGTGGTTTCTTTCAAGAGTTGACGGAAGGTGAGGTTCACCTCAACCGTGTTCAGCTGACTTGCGTAGTAGATGAGGAATTTCGTTTGCGCGAGTTTCTCGGGATAGAACTCCGGCTTCCAACTCGGATACGCCCAACCAGATGTGCCGACGAAAAGTTGTGCCATGGAAGCAATCAGCATTCAGCAGCCGAGCTCTGATGGCTGGATTATACCTTTCGGCGTCGTTGGCGAGCGCCGGTCTGACGCGCCGTCTTTTGTGGCTTTCTGACTGCGGGTCTATCAGCCTGCGCCGCTATTTCCAGCCCTCCTGCAATTGCCTGCGCGTCGCCTTTGCCGACTCCAGCCAACTTCGGAAGCTTCTGTCTTAGGGTGAGCAATGGCGCAAATAAATCTCCGTTTTTCTCCACCCGCTCCAAGACCTGACGCGACTCGAAGACGAGCAGGCTGGCATCTTTCTTTTGGAGCGCACGTTCCACTTCCTCCCAAGTCACCGGAGTCGAAACCGTGGGCCGCTCTCGCGCGCGCAAAGAATAAACGCTGATCGTAGTTTTGTGCTCGTCGTTCTGGCTCCAATCCACAAACACTTTGTTGGTGCGGATTGCTTTCTTCATGTCCGAGACTACGAGATCACGATGCTCATTCTCCAGCAAACGTGCCAGCGCGTGCGCGAACGGCTTCGTCTCGTCATAGCTGGTCTTTGTGTTAAGGGGGACATAAATCTGCAAACCTTTAGACCCGGAAGTTTTGGGAAAACTTTCTAATTCGAAACGTTCGAAGATTGCACGTAGCCAGAACGCGACTTGGCAGCATTGAACGATATTCGCCGGCGCCCCCGGGTCAAGATCAAAGACCATACTGCGCGGGCACGTAATGTCTTTAGCCAGCGACAATGAAGGGTGCAGTTCGATCGCCGCCAGGTTCGCAACCCAAATCAAAGTGGCCAGATCGTTGGCGAGAATGTAATTTACGTTGCGCTCGTTTCCTTCGCTCCAGATGGGCGCAGTCTTTACCCAATCGGGGCGGTGCTTGGTCGCATTCTTTTCGAAAAAGAATTCCTGATCCACGCCGTTGGGATAACGCTTGAGCGTGAGAGGCTTCCCAGCGAGATGCGGCACCAGCACCGGCGCGATGCGGGCATAGTAGTCGATGACTTGGCCTTTGGTGAATCCGGCTTTGGGGTAGAGGACCTTGTCCAGGTTCGTCAGCTTCAGACGCCTGCCACCCACTTCGACATGTTGATCGGAAGACAAAGTGAATTGAGTAATTGGGAAATTTGGTAATTGAGAAATTGGCAAATTGCTCGTAGCGACAACCTGAAGCGCTCTGTTTTGAATTACTCAATTACCAAATTACACAATTACCAAATGCGTTTATGCGTTCGCCTTCAGCATCTGTTCCGCGTGCCTCAACGATGTTTCCGTCAACCTGGCGCCGCTCAGCATGCGCGCAATTTCTTCGGTACGATCGTTCCCGGTAATTTGCCTGATCGTAGTGCGAGTGCGGTCGCCGGCTCTCTTTTTCTCCAGCAGGAAGTGGTGCTCTGCAAACGTCGCGATCTGCGGCAAGTGCGTGACGCAGAGCACCTGGTTCGAGCGGGAAAGCCACTTCAACTTCTTGCCAACCGCTTCGGCGGCGCGGCCACCTATGCCGGTGTCGATTTCATCGAAGATCAGCGTGCGTTGCGCTCCCGACGCTTTCTTGCGCGAACCGGATTCCACGCTCGCCTTCAAGGCCAACATCACCCGCGACAACTCGCCTCCGGACGCGATTTGATCAAGCGGATGCATGGGCTCGCCGGGATTCGTCGAAATCATGTATTCCACCTGGTCGAAGCCGGACGCGGCCCAATTCGTCTCCTCGTCCGTTCCGGTGATTTCGATGCGAAAGTGAGCCTTCATGGCTAGTTCGTTGATTTCCCCCTCTACGAGTTTCTCGAGCTTTTTTGCGGATTCGTAGCGCTTTTTAGAAATGACGCGGGCGGAATGCAAGTATCCTTCCGCTGCTGCAGCAAGGTCGGCTCGCAGTTGCCGCAGAATTTCATCCTTGTTTTCGATCTCCAAAAGCTTGCGAGTGACTTCCTCGCCTAGCTTGATCACATCTTCCAGCGTCGGACCATACTTCCGCTTGAACCGATCCAGCAGCGCAAGCCGGTCTTCGATCTGCGCCAGATGCTCTGGCGACGACTCAATTCCGCCGGCATAGTCTCGCAGACTGGCGCCTACGTCTTCCACGCTGATCCGCGCCGAATCCAGCGACGCGAGCGCTTCCTGGAACTTGGGCTCATAGCGAATGAGTTCTTCCAGATTTTTCTGCGCCGAACGCAACGTCGCCGAAGTTGACGACGCGCCTTCATACAGCAAATCGAAGGCCTGCATCGCCGCGTTGTAAATTTTCTCGGCATTCGCCAGCACACGTTTTTCAGTCTCGAGACGTTCGTCCTCACCGGGTTGAATCTTTGCATCTTCAATTTCGCGCTTCTGGAACGTCCAAAGATCGACTAGACGAAGCCGATCCTGCTCTCCTTGCTCAAGCTCCGCGATTCGGTTCTTGATCTGTTTCCAGGCCTCGAAAGCCTCGCTCACAGGTTCAACAGCCGTGCCAGCGAAAGTGTCAAGCAACGACAGGCGAACTTCGCCGTCGAAAGAAACTAAAGACTCATTCTGCGCATGGATGCTGGCCAGGTGTGGCGCAAGCTGCTTGAGCACCGCGACCGTTGCGGGCTGATTGTTGACGAACACGCGGCCTTTGGCGGCAATTTCGCGGCGCAGGATTAGATTGGCGTCGTCCGCGTCAATTCCGTTCTCTTCCAGAATGCGCGCGACAGTTTTTTCCGATGCAGCTTCGACTTCAAACACAGCGGAGAGCACGGCGCGGTCGGCGCCAAATCGGACCACATCGGGCGACGCCTTTTCGCCCATGAGTAGCGCCAGCGCATCGATGAGAATGGACTTCCCTGCTCCAGTCTCTCCCGTCAGGAGATTGAGGCCAGGACAGAACTCAACCGCCAAGTGATCGATGACAGCGTAATTCTCGAGGCGCAGTTCGAGGAGCACGAGCGATCCTGGAAGCGGAGTTGAGCGCAGGATAACACGAAAGCAGCCATCAGCCGTCAGCAATCAGCTATTTACAGAAATGGCTTTCTTTGTGGTGCCTTCGTGCCTTTAGCGGTGAAAAGAACCCAGCAACCACGAAGGACACGAAGTTACACAAAGGAAATTCCGGCATCAAATTCAGTTTGCCTTCACAGGTGCAGCATCAAATACCCAATCCCCACGCGCATGTGGTGTAGCCACTTGTCCGGCAAACTGGCCGCGATGGTAAGTCCAAGAGCACCGTGGATGATCCCCAGCGGATATAGGTTCCTCCATCGCTGGAAGAGTTCGCAGAACAAAATGCCGCCGCAAAAGGAGAGCACTGTGAGAACGGGGCTAGGAATGTGAACCAAGGCAAAGAGAGATGCTGCCGCAATCACTGCACGTCGGGAGCCGAGCATCGCTTCAAGGCGAAGAAAAAAGATGGATTGCAGAATGAATTCCTGTTGCAGCGCCCAAAATCCATATTGCCATGACCTGCTCAACGGGACGCTGTATGCAGCACCGGCGAACCGCAGCAGAATCCCAATCGGAGCAATGACACCGCAGAGAATCGCGCCGGCCAGAAGCATGTGCCCGGCGCCCGCGAGCGGCCGCGTCAGTCCCAGGTCACGCGCGTTCCAGCGCCCTGCAACCGCAAACGTCACCACACAAGCAGCTGCCACCATGCTGAAAAAAAAGTTCACTCTCCCCGGCGGCGTCCAAACTGCAACTAAAATGCAACCGAATACGAAAGCAATTTCGAGCAAGTCTCTCCGGTAATTTGTCTCGACCGGCGGAGCGAAGATCTGAGAATCGCCCGCTTCAGCGTCGTAAAAAACTTCTGTCTTCTCGATCATATCCGAATCTATATAAGGTTAAGATGCCACGGCGCTAAGCGGAGATTAGCCGATGTGAAGGAGCGCGTTATGCAGGAAAAAAGGCATCGCGTAGTGGTCATCGGAGCTGGATTTGGCGGACTCGAAGCTGCCCGCTTATTGGCAAAGCTGCCCGTCAACGTCACGGTCGTCGATCGTAAGAACCATCACACCTTTCAGCCCCTTCTCTACCAAGTCGCCACTGCGGGCATTTCTCCCGGAGAAATCGCAGCTCCCATTCGATGGATCCTGCGCGGACGCAAAAATGTCGAAGTTCTGCTGGGTGAGGTGACGGGATTCGATCTTGCCCATCAGGTCGTGAAGCTGCCCGACCTTGAGATTTCCTACGATTATCTGATCGTTGCCGCCGGGGCCACGCATTCCTACTTCGGCCATGACGAATGGGAGCCGCTGGCGCCAGGCTTGAAAACCGTCGAGGACGCGTTGGAGATTCGCCGCCGGGTGCTGCTAGCTTTCGAACTAGCCGAGCGGGAAGCTCTGGCAGGCGAGCCCAAGCTGCCTCTCAACTTTGTCATCGTGGGCGCCGGTCCCACCGGAGTAGAACTTGCGGGGACCCTGGCGGAAATTGCGCGACGCGCGCTCCGCGACGAATTCCAGGCGATTGATCCCAAGCGCACTCGCATCATCCTGCTTGAGGGTGGCCTGCGAGTATTGCCGGCCTACGCTCCAGATTTATCGGAAAGCGCAGTGCGGCAGTTGCGGAAACTTGGGGTTGAAGTCCGCACGTCTGCGACGGTCACCCAAGTTGAAGCTGGCGCAGTTCGGCTCGGCGAGGAAAGAATACCCGCTGCGGTGGTCCTTTGGGCAGCGGGAGTGCAAGCCTCGGAGCTTGGGCGACAGCTCGGCGTCCCCGTGGATCGTGCCGGCCGCGTGCCCGTGAATCGCGATCTGAGCATTCCGCAACATCCGGAAGTTTTTGTCATCGGTGATCTAGCGGCCTTAAAAGATGAGCGTGGCAACATGCTTCCCGGCGTCGCGCCGGTTGCCATGCAAGAGGGACGCGCGGTCGCAAAGACGATAGCACGCGATCTTCGAAACGAGCCTAGGAAGGACTTCCACTATGTAGACAAGGGCAGCCTGGCCACCATCGGACGGGCCGCCGCGGTTGCGCAGTTCAAGGGGCTGCACATCTCAGGATATTTTGCATGGTTGGGCTGGTTGTTCGTGCACATCTTTTTCTTGATTGGGTTCCGCAATCGGCTGATCGTGATGATCCAGTGGTTCTGGTCGTATATCACTTATGAACGTGGGGCGAGGCTGATTACAGGCAGCACTAACCTGCCGGGGTGGACAGACGAAGAAAAGCGTCGCGAGTCACAAGCTCTGTTGCGGAAATCATCGTAGCTATCCTCTTCCGCGATTTCGTGCTTCTGGGGCCAGTTTTGCGAGACAATAGTCTAAACAGCTCCGGTCAGGAGTAGGGACATGCGCCTTCGCACATTTTGTTTCGTAGTCGTTCTGATAAGTCTGCTTTCCACTCTTGCATCCGCGGACGTTCTGAAACTTGTTTTGAACGACACGATTCAAGCGGCCACGGCCGAACGAGTCGAACGTGCCCTCAATCAAGCGGCAGCCGAGAAAGACGATGCCGTGCTGATCGAGTTGAGCACGCCGGGCGGCGTCATGGATGCCATGCGCGACATCATGGAGAAGATCCTTGCCTCGCCCGTGCCCGTGATTATTTACGTGACGCCGAGCGGCAGCCGGGCCGCGTCTGCGGGCTTCTTCATCTTGGAGAGCGCGGATGTGGCCGCAATGGCTCCCGGAACAAACACCGGAGCAGCGCATCCCGTGGGCGCATTCGGCGGCGAGATTCAGGGCGCCATGAAGGAAAAAATCGAGAACGATGCGGCAGCCCTGATGCGCTCCGTGGTTTCAAAACGCGGTCGAAATGTCGAGGTCGCCGAAAGCGCGGTACGCCAATCAAAGTCATTCACCGACAGCGAAGCGTTGTCGCAGAAACTCATTGACTACGTTGCTCCCAGCGAGCCGGACCTTTTTCACCAGATCGCGTCGAAGCCGGTCAAACGATTCAATGGGGAGTCCGCCACTATCAATCTGGTTGGCAAACCCGAACACTTGATGGAAGAAACGCTGAAGGAACGCATCCTCTCGTTCCTGATGGAGCCAAACATCGCATTCATACTGCTCGCGATCGGAGCCCTGGCGCTATACACGGAGTTCAACCATCCCGGCGCGGTGGTGCCCGGCACAGTTGGAGTCGTTTTTATACTGCTCGCGGTTTTCGCGCTGCATTTGTTGCCAATCCGTTTCGCGGCGGTGGTTCTGATCTTTGCGTCCTTCATTCTGTTTGCTCTGGAAGCGAAATTCGCGACCCATGGTGTACTGGCAATCGGCGGGATCACAACGTTGGTGATTGGCGCGCTTTTGCTCGTGGATGCCCCGATCCCGGAAATGAGGGTGAAGCTGGCAACCGCGCTGGCGGTGAGCGTTCCCGTCGGACTGATTACAGTCTTTCTGATGACGGTTGCGCTGCGGGCGCGGAGGAACAAAATAGTTACCGGCGCCGAGGGTCTGATTGGAGAAGTTGCAGTTGCGGAAACAGCGTTAGCTCCTGTTGGGAAAGTCTTCGTGCACGGAGAGCTTTGGGACGCGGTGGCCTCGGCAAATGTTTCAGCAGGCGAGAGAGTCGTCGTACAGAAAGTTGATGGACTTCAGCTCCGGGTCGAGCCTGCGCATGAATCTGAGAAGACGACGGTAGCGTAACGCCGGGGATTCGCCGTAGATTCCTTACGTCCTTGCGAAATCCTATGCATCTAAAGCGTTAAGAGGGCATTCTCGGTCGCGCCACAACAAGGCGAATGATAAATTAGTCTGTTCATCTAAATGGCCAGAAATAGCGAAAATAAAGGCTTTTTCTCGCAGCGACGCTGGATCGTGTGGTCCGTCGGCGCGGTGGTTGCGGTCATTCTTCTCGCCTCATTTATTTCTCGCGACGATTCCCTCCCCGTAATGACTGCCAGGGTTTCTCGCAATACCATTCGCAGTGTGATTTCTACCAACGGAAAAGTTGAACCGGTGCAGAATTTCGAGGCACATGCTCCGGTCGGCACGACCGTCAAAAAGGTCTTCGTCAAAGAAGGCGACCACGTCAAGAAAGGCAAGTTGTTGGTCGAACTCGATGCAGCCAGCGCTCAAAGCCAAGCCGCGCAAGCGTTGGCCCAAGTGCGTACGTCTGAGGCGGACATTAATTCAGTTGAGCACGGCGGTAATCACGAAGAAGTCTTGACCTTGCAGGCGGAGTTGGTGAAAGCGCGCGGGAGTTACGAATCGGCTCAACGCAATTTGGACGCACTGAAACGTTTGCAGCAATCGGGTGCCGCGTCTCCGGGCGAAGTGCGCACCGCGCAGAACCAACTGGACGCCGCTGCCGCTGAACTCAAACTGCTCGAATCCAAGCAGAAGGGCCGTTATTCGCAGCCGGAAGTTGTCCGCGTCGAAGCGCAACACTCACAGGCCCAAAGCGCGTACAGCGCCGCGCAAGATGTGCTGAATCAGCTTTTGATTCGCGCACCTTTTGACGGTGTCGTGTATTCCTTGCCGGTGAAGCAGCACGCGTGGGTAAACCCCGGAGACTTAGTGCTGCAGGAAGCCGATCTGTCCAAGGTCCAGGTCCGAGCCTATGTGGACGAACCGGACGTGGCGCGACTGGCGTCCGGCGAACGAATCGAAGTTACTTGGGATGCAATGCCGGGACGAGTATGGACCGGCGCCGTGACCGCCATTCCGGCTTCAGTCAAGCTTCACGGCACCCGCAATGTCGGCGAAACCACGTGCATTGTCGCTAATCAGGATTTCAAGCTGCTGCCCAACATCAATGTTGGGGTCACAATTGTGGCCGTCGAACATTCCAATGCGCTGACCATTCCGCGCGAGGCCCTGCGCGAAGACGACTCTGTTCCTTACGTATTTCAGATTGTGAACAACGAAATCCGCCGTCAAAATGTGCAAACCTCAATTTCCAATCTGACGCAGGTAGAGGTCACCAGTGGAATCCCCGAGGGCGCGTTGGTGGCGATCGGGTCAACCAACTCCAAACCCATGCGCGACCGTCTTCCGGTGAGGGTCGTTCACTGATGAGCCGTGTTTTTTCGCTTTTCCTACTTGCGATGCTTGCGGTTTCTCCAGCTACTGCTGGGGCGAATGAAAGCGCTCCGGGCCTGCTGGCGTCCGGACACGTGGACGAGGCCATTGCCGCGCTGGACGGGCAGATTCAGCGGTCCCCGAACGATCCTGTCGCGCATAATCTCCTCTGCCGCGCCTACTTCAGTTTGGGCGAATGGGACCGTGGCATTGCAAACTGCGAGGCTGCCGTTTCTCTGTCTCCTAATAACAGCCAATTCCACTTATGGTTGGGAAGAATCTACGGCGAGAAAGCG
>Ga0209580_10000831_pt1 | contig 15204 bp, 16 predicted proteins | sample Coa_R1_5_FD_187153 | JGI IMG/M metagenome (GOLD analysis project Ga0209580, IMG submission 187153) | Surface soil microbial communities from Centralia Pennsylvania, which are recovering from an underground coalmine fire - Coalmine... | ecosystem: Environmental > Terrestrial > Soil >... | reverse complement strand
GGTCGAAGCCCGTTTTCTGTCTTTTTTGCCCGTCGAATCGGTGTCATTTTGCTGGTCATTTCACCCTTGTAACCCTCTGCCGACGCATCGATCGGCAGTGGGTCGTGGGCGATTTTCATTTACCCAATTACCAGATTACCCATTTACCAATTCTATTGAGACACCGTAGAAACCCGGCAACTTGCAGTTATTTTCATTTATCAAAGAGCTTATTGGAGACCTCACACCCTGGGGCGCTGCCGGAGTATAGCCGCTTTCTCTCAGCGAATCAATTACGAATAAGGACAATGCCGCCCCTGCGCTTCGTCCCTTCTCGCCCAGACGTCCGGCCCACTCAGTTGGTAGAAGATCATACGCGGGTGGTATAACCTGTTTTGCCCAGATCATCTCCTTGGAACGTGACTCGGCAATTGACGGAACAATGATCTTCGACCGTTACATCGGCATTGACTACTCAGGCGCTGAAGTGCCCATAGCCAGCCTCAAGGGTCTGCGTATCTACGAGAGCGACAGGCTCACGCCTCCTCGCGAGGTCGCTCCCCCAAAAAGCTCCCGTTGGTATTGGACCCGCCGCGAGATAGCTGAATGGCTTGTGGCAGAGCTTAGCGCCGGCCCTCCCTCTATCGTGGGCATCGATCACGGATTCTCATTCCCAATCCGCTACTTTCAAAAGCATGGCCTGCCGCTCGACTGGTCTGCATTTCTTGATGACTTTCAGCAACACTGGCCTACTGACAGCCAAAATATGTATGTCGATTTCATCCGCGAAGGAGTATACGGAAACGGGGCCGCGCGCTCAGGCGATTCCCGTTGGCGGCGCCTTACCGAACTGCACGCCCGCACGGCCAAGTCGGTTTTTCATTTTGATGTCCCAGGCTCGGTGGCAAAATCCACCCACGCGGGCCTTCCATGGCTGCGCTATCTGCGCCTGCACCTTGGTAGTCGCGCACACTTCTGGCCCTTTGACGGATGGCAGGTTCCACCCAACACCTGCGTGATCGCGGAAGTTTACCCCGCGCTGTGGAACAAGAGCTTCCCTTCAGAAGGAAGAACCCCAGATCAACAAGACGCGTTTGCCATTGCTGAATGGCTTCGCCGTAACGACACGGCAGGAACGCTCTCAGACTTCCTTTGTCCCGTCCTCGCGCCCGCCGACCGCGAGATTGCTGAAATCGAAGGCTGGATTCTCGGCATCGCACCTGCGCCTCCATGGACTCACACGAATGCCTCAACGCGAATTCAATGATGTTGAAGTGTTCAAACCCCAGACGCACCATTATCTCCCCAGAAACCTGCCTATCTTTTCATTCAAAAACTTCAAGTCCTCCGGATTCGGCCCCGCGCCTGCCGTATGTCCCCACAGCGATGGAATCGGCGTGAGTGTCACCGTGCTCATGAATGCCGCTTCGTACCGCGCATCGCCGATGGGGAAATAAAGGTCGGTTTCCGAAGGCATATAAAGAAAGGGCGTCTTGATCGACCGCAGCGCTTTCTCCACGTCGCCGTTGAAGCCCGGAGTCGCGCCCACGTCATGCTTCTCCCATGTGCGGCATTGCAGGATCAGGTTGTTCGCATCCGCGCCGGGAATAAAGTTCGTCCGGAACTCGTGCAGTGTCTGTTCAAACGTGGTTCCCGGCGGCGAAGAAGCTTTCCACAACTCCTTGCGCCACCACTCTTGTGAAAACAACCACGCCGTCCACACGGTGGCAAAAGCTTCCAGCCCTTTGGTCGGAGGCGCGGTGTAGTCGCCATTTTGGAATGCCGCATCGGCAGTGAGCGCGGCAATCTGCCCTTCCAGTCGCACCACACCGTGAGGATAAGTCTTGGCCGTTCCCGCCGTTGCCACAATCTTGTCCGCGAAATCCGGATAGCTCACCGCCCACTGAAACGCCTGCTGGGCTCCCATCGAAAATCCGACAATCGCGCGCAGATGCTTGATCTTCAGCTCTTCCGTCAGCAGCCGATGCACCGCCTCCACGTTATCGCGAATCGTCGTCACCGGAAATCGCGGGCCGTGAAAAGGCTCGGGCGTATTGCTGGGCGAAGACGAATGGCCATTGCCAAAAAGCTCGGTCGCCACCAGAAAGAGCTTTGAGGTATCCAGCGCGCGGTCTGGCCCGATGAGCCATTCATATCCATGGCAGTCCGCCATGTAGTGCGACGGCAGCAGCACCACGTTGTCTCGCGCTGCGTTCAGATGGCCATAAGTTCCATAGACCACTCGCGCCTGCGGCAACGTGACGCCGCTTTCGGTCTTAAAATTGGCGATGACAAATTCATGGATGTCCGGCTTCTCTGCCGTGTCTTTGGCCGCATCCTGCGCGGACACGTCTTTCTTGGCCGGTTCTTTGCTCTGAGCGTTTTTGCTCTGCGCGGACGTGGTTGCCGCCGTGCTCTTGCCTTGCGACGGATCGGCCGCGATTAACCCGGGAACACCTGCCAGCAATACCAACAACGCAACCAGAATCTTCATCATCATGATCTTCTCCGATGCAGCGGCCTTATGCTATCACCTTGGCATTTTGATCCAGCAACTTTGTCGAAACCTTTCCTGATCCGCGTTCATCCGCGTCAGTCCGCGGTAGGTTTTTGCTTTCAGACCTTTGGCAATCCGTCTTGATCCATGTGATCCGTGTTTATCCGTGGTGAGGTTCTTCATTTAGAATTCTCTGTCGCTTATGAACCGTCCTCTTGTCCTTATCATTCTCGATGGCTGGGGTTATGCGCCGCCCTCCAAGGCCAATGCCATTGCGCTGGCGCGCAAGCCCAACTACGACCGCCTGCTCACGGAATATCCCAACACGCTCATACACACCAGCGGACGTTTTGTCGGCCTGCCACAGGGGCAGATGGGCAACAGCGAAGTCGGGCATCTGAACATCGGCGCTGGTCGCGTGGTTTACATGGACATCACTAAGATCGACCTGATGATTGAGAAAGGCGATTTCTACAGCAATCCCATATTGCTGGAGGCCATGAAAAATGCGCGCAGCGGCGGCCGCCAGTTGCATCTTTGCGGGCTGCTTTCTGATGGCGGCGTGCATTCCCACCAGAACCATCTTTATGCGTTGCTGCGCATGGCCAAACAGAACGGCATCGATCGCACGTACGTTCACTGTTTTATGGACGGCCGCGATACTCTGCCCACTAACGGCGCTGTTTACCTGCAGCAATTGCAGCAGAAAATGCGCGAGCTCGGCGGCAAGATCGCCAGCGTAAGTGGACGCTACTACGCCATGGACCGCGACAAAAAATGGGACCGCGAACTCAAGGCCTTTGACGCCATGGTCAAGGGCAAAGCCGAAGGCGGAGAATTTGTCGATCCCGTGCAGGGCGTGAAAGATTCCTACAATCGCGACGTGACCGACGAGTTCATCATCCCTTTCACCTGCGTTGATAATCGCGGCCAGGCCGTTGCGACGATTCGGGACGACGATTCAGTCATCAACTTTAATTTCCGCGCTGACCGCGCCCGCCAGATCACCCGCTGCCTGGCCCGCGAAAGTGGCCTCACCGTGCAGGGCGGACGTGATCTGCCTGACACCGAGGCACTCGATGCCACGATACCCCGCAGCCGCGTCCCCAAAAACCTGAAGTACATCTGCATGACGCAGTATGACAAGCAGTTCACTCTGCCTTTTGTAGTGCAGCCGGATTCGCTCAAAAATATTCTGGCCAACGTGATGGCCGAGCACAACCTGCGCAACCTGCGCGTGGCCGAAACCGAAAAATACGCCCACGTGACTTACTTCTTCAATGGCGGAGTAGAAAAGCCTTTTCCCGGTGAAGACCGCGTCTTGGTCCCGTCGCAGAAAGTCGCGACCTATGACCTCAAGCCGGAAATGTCTGCCCAGGGGATTGCCGACGCGGTGATCAAAGCCGCTAACGATTCGGCCTTTGACGTAGTGATCGTCAACTTCGCGAATGCCGATATGGTCGGCCACTCCGGCAAAATTCCGCCCACGGTGCAGGCCGTGGAAACCGTTGATGCCTGCCTGGGCGAGATTTATAAAGCCGTCCGCGCGCGCGGCGGAGCGATGCTCATCACCGCGGATCACGGCAATGCCGAGCAGATGATCGACCCGGCTACAGGCGGCCCGCACACCGCGCACACCACCAATCCCGTGCCATTCATCGTGGTCAGCGAAGACGCACAGAAGCTGGCGTTGCGCGCGGAAGGTTCATTGCAGGATATTTCTCCCACGGTGTTGGGCATGTTGGGATTCGATCAACCAAAGGAAATGACGGGAAAAGATTTGAGAAAACCAGTAATTAGTACTTAGTATTTGGTATTTAGCTTTGCCTGGGCGCTCCAGGCTGCTTCGGTTGCACCCAAACAGTCACGGGCCTGCGGCTAAATACTAAGTACTAAATACTAACTACCGCCATTCCATGAAAACTCTTATCGTCCATTACCACAGCTTTGAACTCTGGCACGCGCCCTCGTGGATACGCGAGCGCCTTCAGCAGGATTTTCCCGGCCATACATTCATCCAGCTCCAGAACTATGACCGTGTGCCGGATGAAATCCCTGACACCGATGTTTTCATCGGCTGGTCACTGCGGCCCGAGCAATTTGCCACCGCAAGAAAGCTTCGCTGGATACATTCTCCCGCAGCAGCGGTGCACCAGCTCATGTACCCGGAGCTCATCCAGAGCAAGGTGGTTGTCACCAACTCAACCGGAATCCATGGCCCGGTCGTCGCCGAGCACGCCATTGCCGTTCTACTGGCGCTGGCCAAGCGTCTGCCACAGGCAATGCAATATCAAGCCAAGCATGAATGGTCGCAGGACCAGCTCTGGCATGGATCGCCTCGGCCCCGCGAAGTCGCTGACGCTACCGTGCTCGTCGTCGGCATGGGCGGAATTGGACGGGAGTTCACCGCGCGCGCCAAAGCGCTGGGTATGAAGGTGCTGGCCATCCGAGAAAATCCTGCCAAGGGTCTCGACGGCGCGGATGCCGTCTATGGTTCCGCGCAGATCGACGAGGTTTTGCCCCAGGCCGACTACGTCCTGCTCTGCACCCCAGTCACTCCAGCCACCACAGGACTCATGAATGCCGCACGGCTCGGCAAGATGAAGCCCGACGCTTATCTGATCAACGTCGCTCGCGGCCCGCTGATTGACGAACCTGCTTTGCTAGACGTCCTGCAAAAGCGCCGCATCGCTGGTGCCGCGCTCGATGTCTTCAATGAGGAGCCTTTACCGGCTAGCTCGCCTTTCTGGTCGCTCGATAACATCCTGATCACGCCACACACGGCCGCTGTCACTGAGCGTCTGTGGGAGCGTCATTATCGCCTCATCGTAGACAACATGAAGCGCTTTCTGGCGGGCCAGCCGTTGCTGAATGAAGTGGATAAGGGCCGGGGATATTGACAAGGCGATTGGTTTCCCGAGTCTCGAGCGCAGCGAGAGATCCCTATAGCACCGAGGATCTCAAACGGCAAAGTTGATTGTCCGTCCTCTACATTTGATACTACTGTAGAGGTCCCTCGCTCCGCTTCGGGATTTCAGAAAGAGCTAATTGCCAGTTGCTAATTGCTAAGTGCTCCCTATGCTCCTCCACATCAATGGTGAACAGCGCGACTTTCCTGACGGCCTGACCGTGGCTGCTTTGGTGGAGCAGCTCGGCATGAAGCCCGACCGCGTGGCCGTAGAGCTGAATCTGGAAATCGTTCCCCGCGCCGAATGGGAGAAAACAACGCTCAAAGACGGCGACAAGCTGGAAGTCGTGCATTTCGTTGGCGGGGGCAACGCGGGGGCCATGGATAAGCAGGCCATCATCAATGAAAAACCAGAAACACAGGAGTGGACCTGTCCCACATGCGGCATACGGGCTTTGGGCAGCTTTTGTGCGGCTTGCGGAGAAAAGAAATTTGTTTCTTCAGATTTGTCCATTCACCACTTTTTTTTCCATGCGCTGGGAGAATTTTTTCATTTTGACTCAAAGATCTTTCTGAGCTTCAGATTGCTGTTTACCCGCCCCGGCTTCCTCAGCGCAGGGTACGCACGCGGATGCCGCAAGCCGTATTTGCATCCTTTTCAGATATTTTTTATCGCCAATCTGATTTACTTCTTCCTGCAGCCGCTAACCGGTTGGACAGGGCTGAAGACGCCGCTTTACGTCCACACTCACAGTGCGGGATACAACTCACTGGCTACCAGGCTTGTCGCCCAGCGCGTGGCAGCTAAAGGGATTTCGGAGACTGAATTCACTCATGCTTTTGACCATGTTGTCGATCTCCAGGCGCGCTCGCTTGTGCTCCTGATGGTCCCCATGTTTGCCTTGGTGCTTACCCTGCTGGAATGGCGTAAGGGGCGAGTTTTTGGCGAGCATCTCGCGTTTGCCCTCCACTTCTACGCGTTTTGGGTTATCACCTTGTTTCTCGTCATGTTCGGGATCAGCAAGCCCGTGCTTGTGCTTTTGCAGCATCGGGGCATTGTGTTTGGTGAAACGACGCTCGATCACTTTCTCTATTTCACCGGCCAGGCCCTGTTACTTGTTTATCTGGTTCCGGCGCTCCGCACCTTTTACCATGACAAATTTGGTTTTGCATTGGTAAAGTCGTTCGCTCTGATTGTCGCCATGGATTACATGATGCAGGCCTATCGCTTTATCCTGTTCCTTACCGCGCTTTATTCCGCCTGACCGCCACCGGCTGACTCTGATTTCAAAATAATCCCGGGCACGTCCTATTCATTTCCTGTTGACTTTCTTGATACTGCTCCTAAAATGATTCAAACATTTAGGTGAGGAAATGTTTTAAACATTTCCTATACGTAATGGACCAGCGTTTTACATCGGCGCAAGTGGTGAAACTTACGGGCATCACGCCGCGTCAGCTGCAGTGGTGGGACGAGCGCGGCATTGTGCAGCCAGAGCGTAAAGGCCGCATCCGGCTGTACTCGTTTGACGACGTCACGGAGATCGCAGTGATCTGCGCTCTGCGCCGCAAGGGTTTTCCGCTGCAGCGCGTCCGCCGCATCATGAAGTTTTTGCAGAAGGAATTCGGAAGGCGGCTGGCGGAAGCGGTGAGCAACGGATCGGAATATCACCTGTTAACCGATGGCAAACGCATTTACCTGGAAAACTCGCAGCGCCAGGTGATCGACATTCTCAAGAACTCGCGCCAGCCCTTGCTGGGCATTTGCTTGAGTGACGCGGTGAAGGAAGTCCGGGCTGAGATATTCAACCGCCGTCCAGCGCAGAAGCAGGCGGCGAGAAACGCAGGCAGAAGGCGAAGTTCGTAAACAGCCGGCTGCGTGCGCCTGAATGCAGGTCCTAAAAAAGGGAGAAGAGAATTGGCGGAGGTGACCATGGTGGCAGAGCTGAACATCGTGACGGAATGGCTTCCGGAACAAATGGAGCCGGGGACAATCTTTGTGCTGGAAAACGCGGGAGAGGTCGGAGATCAGGAAGATCCTTACTGGGCCGTTCTTTCCTGTCCGGAATGCGGGACCCTGGGCTTGATCACTCGCAGACAGATGCGCGGCGTGGTGCCGGTGATCTGCGGATCAAACATCTGCCCGGCACAGTTTGTAATCATTGATGAGCAAGTGGTGCCGCGGCGCCCCAACTAGTCCGGGACCAGGATGATTGATCAACAGTTCCGCTCACTGCGGATCAGTTCAGGTTGCGCTTTTCAGAGACTTCCCATTCCAACACAATTGACGGAAGGTGCGCGCCTCTCTCTCACCAATTACAATCTAGGTAGATGATTCGCACACTTGAATGGACCAGCCAGGGAGTCCGCTTTATTGATCAGACGCGGCTGCCCATGGAAGAAGTCTTTGTAACCTGCAGCACCTACCAGGAAGTTGCCACCGCCATCCGGGACATGATTGTTCGGGGCGCGCCGGCCATCGGCGTGGCTGCGGCCATGGGTATTGCGCTTGGCGTCAAGCATTCCGCCGCGCCGGACGTCGCGACCCTGCGTACGGAATTCGGCCAGATCTGCCGCGTGATGGGAGAAACACGGCCTACGGCCGTCAATCTTTTCTGGGCGATCCGGCGCATGCAGCAAACGTTTGAAGCTGCGGCCCCGCAGGGTGTTCACCAAGTGAAGATCAATCTGGCGGAAGAAGCACAAAAAATGCTGGTAGAAGATATTGCCGCGAATGAAGCCATGGGCCGCCACGGCGCCACGCTCATGCCTGCATCCGGCGGAGTGCTCACGCATTGCAATGCCGGCGCGCTGGCAACGTGCGGTTACGGCACTGCTCTCGGCGTCATCCGTTCAGCCATCGCTTCTGGCAAGAAGCTGCATGTCTTCGCCGATGAGACTCGGCCCTTTCTGCAAGGCTCAAGGCTCACCGCATGGGAGCTGATGAAAGACGGCATTCAGACCACGCTCATCGCGGACAACATGGCTGGCGCAATCATGCGCCAGGGCAAGATCAAGGCCGTGATCGTGGGCGCGGACCGCATTGCGGCCAATGGCGACGTGGCCAACAAGATTGGCACTTACAGCATAGCCGTACTCGCCAAAGAGCATGGCATCCCATTTTATGTTGCCGCGCCGTGGTCCACCGTCGATATGAACATGCCGAACGGCGAAGGGATTCCCATTGAGCAGCGCTCAGCCCGCGAAGTCACGCATCATGCCGGGAAGCAAGTTGCGCCCGATGGCGTGCTGGTGGAAAATCCGGCGTTTGACGTGACGCCGAACAAGTACGTGAGTGCGATTGTGACGGAGCGCGGGATCGCAAAAGCGCCTTTTCCGGATTCACTCAAAGAGCTTGCGCAGGCGCTGTCTCCTCTGGTGGGAGCGAAGCACTGACCGTGATGCCGGGTTGCTGGCGTCGAAGAACGTAGTAATCCCGGTATCAGCAGTTTCGTTGCAGTTTGGGTCGCTTCAGGCCGCTTTCGATGGTTGAATCGCAATGGCCTCGCCATCGAGTTCGTAACCTTCGTCCCTCAGCGTCGATTGCGCTGCTGATCGAAGGTCCGTTTCACTGGCGGTCTGTGGCAGACTGCAATAACGGCGAATTACTTCCTCGCCAATGGAAATTCTAACCACCCACTTTGATTTTTCGGAATCCCAGGAAACTTCAGCATGATCTGCACGCATCTTCTTCCTCCATCGCAACCTACTCTCCTTTCCGATTGCCTGAAAGGGGTTTTGGTTGTTCTTAAAACTCCATTGTCTTCAAATTTTGGCTCACGATCAATTGGGCCGCGGTCGCCTTTTGCACATCTTCCGCCGTCAGGCCGGGCGCGACCTCTTCCAAAACCAGGCCTTTGGGCGTGACATTGATATAAGCCATTTCCGTAACAATGGTGTTCACAACTTTCATTCCCGTTAAGGGAAGAGTACACTTCGGCAGGATCTTGGACGTGCCATCTTTCGTGGTGTGCTCCATGGCGATGATCACGCGCCGCGCGCCCGCAACCAGGTCCATGGCGCCGCCCATGCCTTTCACCATTTTTCCTGGGATCATCCAGTTGGCCAGGTTACCTTCTTCATCTACTTCCATGGCACCGAGTACGCTCAGGTCAATGTGTCCGCCGCGAATCATGGCGAATGAGTCGGCGCTGGAGAAATATGCCGTTCCCGGGACTTCCGTCACAGTCTCTTTGCTGGCATTAATCAGGTCAGGATTTTCTTCGCCTTCAAAAGGAAACGGCCCCACGCCGAGCATGCCATTCTCGCTTTGCAGGATCACCTCAACGCCGGGAGCAATGTAATTGGCAACCAGCGTTGGCATACCGATGCCCAGGTTCACGTAGAAACCATCCCGCATCTCGCGCGCGATTCGTTTCACGATCCGCTCGCGCTTCTCTACATCCTTCTGCTTGTCTGGTTTAACTGGTGTAGTCGCCATGAATGATTACGCTCTTTTCCTCACGGTGCGCTTTTCTATTCGCTTTTCTTGTCCCGTGCTCAACACGATTCTTTTCACATAAACGCTGGCCAGGTGAACGCCATCCGGATCAAGCTGTCCCGGCTCCACGATTTCTTCCACCTCGGCAATGGTGACACGCGCAGCCGTGGCCATTACGGGATTGAAATTTCGCGCGGTCTTGCGGAAGATCAAATTCCCCCAGCGGTCGGCCTTCCATGCCTTGATCAGCGCAAAGTCGGCCTTCAACCCGCGTTCCATCACATAGGGCCTTCCGTCGAATTCTCGAATCTCCTTGCCTTCTGAAACCACAGTGCCCGCGCCGGTGGGCGTAAAGAAGGCCGGAATGCCTGCCCCGCCAGCCCGTATGCGTTCCGCCAGCGTGCCTTGTGGATTCAACTCCAGCACCACCTTGCCGGTGAGGACAAGTTTTTCAAATAACTTGTTCTCGCCGACGTAGGAACCAATATGTTTCTTGATCTGTCCGGTGTAGAGCAGTTTGCCCAGGCCAAAGTCGTCCACCCCGGCATTGTTGGAAACCGTGGTCAGGTCCTTTACGCCCTTGCGCACAAGGGCCTCGATAAGATCGGCGGGGATGCCGCACAAACCGAAACCGCCCACCATGATCATGGAACCGTCTTTTACATCGCGAACGGCCTCATCAGCGCTGGCAACGACTTTATTCATAAACAGATGATTCTAAATACCAGAAACGCTGGCCGCAAATCAGGGTTCGTGACGCGCGTTATGCTTTTCGTATATACGCGACTAGGCCAGAGCCGTTTTGAAACTCCTGGCGCTTGCATTGCACAACGTCACCGGTTTTGAATCTCCAATGTTCATCCTCGGGTATTGCACCAAAAAGGCGGAACGAGCCATCCGCAAGCTCTTCCGCTTCGACTGGCCGCCAACATCGCGTCCCTTCGCCAACCATCGCAACGAAAATGGTTAGAGTTTTCACTCTCCCTCAATCAAATGTCTCAGCAGCCGTTTCCCTTCCGGCCAGTCGCCCAGGCCGGATTCTCCATTGATGTGCCCGGCAGCGCCGATATCGACAAAACGGCTGCCCCATGAGCGTGCAAACTCCCTGGCGCGAGGAATCGTCAGATACGGATCGCTGCTGCTGGCCACAACGATGGTTGGAAATGGAAGCAGATCGCGGGGGACGGGAGCAAAATCCTTGAGCTGCTTGGGAGCATCTTTGCCATCTACGTCTGCCGGCGCCACCAGCAATGCGCCTTTGATCTTGTGCACCTCAGACGGCGCTGCTTTGCACCAGTGCGCCAGCGCGATGCAGCCTAGGCTGTGCGCGGCAAAAACAATCGGCGCTGGTGACTGCTTCACCTCTATGGTAATTCGCTCTAGCCACCAATCGCGATGCGGAAACTCCCAGTCCCGCTGCTGCACGCGGAGAAAAATGGGGTTCTGCTGTTCCCACAGGGTCTGCCAGTGACGCGGGCCGGAGTTCTGCCATCCCGGCAGCACCAGCACAGTGGCGGCAACGTCTCTTGTGCCCAGTTCAAAATGGTTGGCATGATCAAATTCCTCGCGCAACGCCGGCGTACGCAAGTTTTCTCGGATGTGTACCAGCCGCTGCTCCAGTTTGGTGAGAACACTTTCAATGTTGGCCGTATTGGTGTGCGCAATGTCCCGCCACATGGAATAAGGGCTGGAAGCGATGCGGGTCATCTCACGCAACGCGCGCCCGCCAATGGCATGCACGTCAGGGTTATCGCCCAGTTCTTCTACCAGGGTCGCCGCGAGCGCGGTGGATATCATCTGCGGAAGGTGACTGGTCCATGCGCACATCTGGTCATGACGCTCCGCATCCATTTTCAAGATGCGAACGCCGATTCGCTCCAGCAGTTCGCAATAATCCTTGATCTTGCCACGGTCCGTGGATTGGCCAGCCTGTGGCACCAGCAGCCACACGGCGTTCATGAACAGTTTGGCCTCAGCATTTTCCAGGCCGCTGTGTTCCTTGCCCGCCATAGGATGGCCACCGATAAAATGCTGAGCCGCTTTGTCGCCAAAGACGGAGCGCGCCCGCTCAAGGATCTCTTTCTTCGTACTACCAACATCGGTGATGAGCGCATCCGGCGGCGCCACGGGACCAATACGCTCAATCAGGTCGATAATTCCGCCTACCGGCGTAGCCAGCACAATGAGATCGCTTCCGGCCACGGCTTCCACCGGATCTTCCGTACCTGTGTCAATGGCGCGCATGCTGCGGGCGCGGTCCACGACAGCCCGACGATCGCAACCGACGATCTTGCCGCCGAACCCCGCGGCCTTTAAGGCCAGCGCGAAAGATCCGCCGATCAGTCCGGTACCGATAATGGTGATCTGCTTGAACACCTGGCTCCCTAGACAGAAATTCGCCGTTCAGGCCGGAAGCCCAATGAGCCCCTTCCTTTTTTGGCAAGTCTATTTAGTTGATTCTATACAAGCCTGCGGCCAACGGCGGGAGCAATGATCCGCAACTCTGCCACCAGCTTGGCAAACTGCTCAGGATACAGGGACTGAGCGCCATCGGAAAGGGCTTTATCAGGGCAGTTGTGGACTTCAATCAGGAGGCCGTCTGCGCCGGCGGCGATGGCGGCGCGCCCCATGGGAGAAACTTTGTCGCGACGGCCGGTTCCATGCGACGGATCGGCAAGGATTGGGAGATGGGAAAGTTTCTTGACGATCGGTATGGCGGAAATATCCATGGTGTTACGGGTGTAAGTCTCAAAGGTACGAATGCCGCGCTCGCACACGATAACTTCATAGTTGCCGCCTGCCATCAGGTACTCAGCTGAGAGCAAGAGTTCCTCAATGGTTGCGGCAATGCCGCGCTTCAACAGCACAGGCGTGCGAACTTTTCCCAGCTCGCGCAACAAATTAAAATTCTGCATGTTGCGAGCGCCCACCTGCAGCAGGTCAACATACGGCAGCATCACTGGAATCTGTGAGATTTCCATGACCTCGCTCACCACCAGCATGCCAAACTGGTCTGCCGCTTCGCGCATCAGCTTAAGCCCGTCTTCACCCATGCCTTGAAAGCTATAGGGCGAACTGCGAGGCTTAAATGCGCCGCCGCGAAGGAATTTGGCTCCGGAGCGCGCAACGGATTCAGCCACGGCAAAAATCTGGTCGCGCGATTCCACCGAGCACGGCCCTGCCATCAGCACCACTTCATCGCCACCAATGCTCACGCCGCGCTTGAACTTGACCACTGTTCCTTCCGGACGAAAACTGCGGGCCACCAGCTTGTACGGCGAGCTGATGCGGTGCGCTTCCCCTACGCCGGGCAGCACCTCGATGTCGCGAATATCGAATTCATGGCGAGCACCCACTGCGCCCAGCACCGTCTGCCGTTCTCCGGTGGAGCGGTGGACTTCAAATCCCATGCAGATCAGGCGCTCGATCACGTGCTGGATCTGTTCTTCGCTGGCTTTTTCCTGCATTGCAACGATCATTATTCTTTGTCGCTCCGCTCCAAACCGCTCAAGACTTCAACGTACGCAATCATTCTCCAGCGCCTGAGGCAGGCAGCTCGCCGCGCAAGCCGGGCTCGCTGCCGGAGGCTGTTCCCAATGCAACCTATTACGGCGCTTTCAGTCGTTCACTTCCGTGTCAAACTCGGTTCGACCGTCGCCGACAGTCACTTTCGGCGCGATTTCATTCTTCTGGATGTTCCGCATCACGTCGATAATTCTTTCGTACACCTGCCGCAGTTCGCTGTGCGGCAGCGGGCCATGGTTGGCGCGCTGCACGTTTTCAAAAATCTTTTTCTCGCGCTCAGGTTCGTAGATGGGCATGCTGGTATTCCGCTTCAGCTTGCCAATTTCATGCGCTGCCTGCGCGCGTTCGTTCAGTAATTCCACCAGGCGGCGGTCAAGCTCATCGATTTTTATGCGCCAGTCGGCGATCTCCATAACTCTTGGCGTCCTGATATACAGCCACTAAAGGCCGTATAAACTTAACTAAGTTAATACCCTAATAGAATAACTTAATGATATTAACTTTGTGAAGTGGCCGCGCTCTTGACCCCAGACTTTAAGCCACGCACAAAGCCCTTCACTGCCTGCGCTTCCCTGCCCGGATTTTGCTCGATCAGGTGTACGATCGCGCTGCCGACTGCAACGCCATCCGCATACTGCCCGACCTCCGCAAACTGCTGAGCGTTGGAAATGCCGAAGCCCACGGCTACTGGCAGCTTAGTGAACTTGCGGATTCGCTTTACTAGGCCCTGCACATCTGCCGCCAACTCTTTTTGCATTCCGGTAATTCCAGTGCGTGACACCGCATAGACAAAACCTTTGCACGCCTCGGCAATGGCTTTGAGTCGCGTGTCAGGACTGGTGGGGGCGGCAAGAAAAACTGTATCGAGATTATGTGCCGCCATTGCGCGGCGATATTCGCTGGCTTCTTCCACCGTCAGATCGGTAATCAGAGCGCCGTCCACGCCGGCCTTTGCTGCTTCCGCGCAGAAGCGCTCCATGCCAAAACGCAACATAGGGTTCAGGTAAGTGAACACGATTAACCCTGCGTCGGTTTTCCGGCGTACTTCGGCTGCCAGGCGCAACACGTCTTCCAATGACGTTCCATGCTTTAGCGCACGCTCGCTGGCCCGCTGGATCACCGGCCCATCCGCCACGGGATCGCTGAACGGCACGCCTAGTTCGATGATGTCAGCACCACCGCGGCAAGCTGCAAGTATGATGTCCCGCGTGGTGGCAATATTGGGATCGCCACAAGTGACATAGGCAACCAGAGCGGGCTTGGACTTAAAGGATCGGGTGATCCGGTGATCGGGTGATCCGGTGATCGGAGCCTGTGATTGAGGCTGTCTTTTGTCCATCATGCTTTTGCCGTCCTTCTCGATGCGGAGAAAATTGACAATAGTTGATTCGCCTCGTTGCTTAAGTCTGTGAGGTTATTTGCCGGTACCATTCCGCTGTCGGCCAGCATCTCAAGCCAAAATACTGTTTCGTCAGATTCTTCGACAACAATTCCCAATTTCGAAACAAATTCAGCCTGCGAACGCGCACGCCCCACCGCTCTGTAGTTAGCGGCCATGGAGGTTGCTGAGCGAAGAATCTGCTGTGCAATCACGTTAGCCTCGCGCGTCTTCGGCAACACCTGCGACATCCTGATGATTCTCAGCGCAAACGCTTTGGTTCTGGTACGCAGTTCAAGATGCTTGTCGATCCCATATGAATCTTTCCTCCGTGTTCAGATCACCTGATCAACGGATCACCCGATCACCCGATCTTCATGACCTCATCCAATTTTCAAGTTCTCCCGCAATATCCCAATATCTTTATCGCCGCGCCCTGAGATATTCACGATCACAATCTCAGACCTCTTCATCTT
>Ga0209580_10000828_pt1 | contig 15228 bp, 16 predicted proteins | sample Coa_R1_5_FD_187153 | JGI IMG/M metagenome (GOLD analysis project Ga0209580, IMG submission 187153) | Surface soil microbial communities from Centralia Pennsylvania, which are recovering from an underground coalmine fire - Coalmine... | ecosystem: Environmental > Terrestrial > Soil >... | reverse complement strand
CGTCCCCGACCCCTACACGTTCCGTCTCGCCGCGCACCTGGCGCACGACGACCGTCGGCTGCAGGCGGGCGAGTACCGGTTCAGCGACGCGGCCACGCCGGGCGAGGTCGCCGCTCGGCTGGCGCGCGGCGACGTGTTCACACGGCCCGTGACGTTTGCCGAGGGCCTGAACATCGAGGAGATGGCCGCGGTCTTCGAGCACGCCGGCATCGGGCCCGCGGCCTCGTTTCGTGGGGCCGCCGCCAACGGCGGCCTCATCGCCGGCTTCGATCCCGATGCCGCGACGCTCGAGGGATATCTGTTCCCGGAGACGTATCCGCTGTCGCGCCACGCGGGCGCGCCGGAACTCGTCGCCATGATGGTGGCCCGCTTCGAGCACGTGTTCGATGCTCACTTCCGAGCCGCGGCCCTGGCCGCCGAGATGAGCGTGCGCGAGGTCGTGACCCTCGCCTCGCTCGTCGAGCTCGAAACGGCGCAACCGGCCGAACGGCCCCTCGTCGCGGCCGTGTTCCGCAACCGCCTGCGTCTCGGCATGCCGCTCCAGTGCGACCCGACCGTCGTCTACGCGCTCGTTCGGGCCCACCGGTGGCGAGGCGCGATCCACAAAGTCGATTTGGAGATCAACTCGCCGTACAACACCTATCGGGTGGCCGGCCTGCCGCCCGGTCCGATCGCCTCACCCGGACGCGCGTCGCTCGAGGCCGCCGTGCACCCGGCCGAGGCGAGCTACCTGTACTTCGTCAGTCGTAATGACGGCACACACGCGTTCGCGACGACGCTCGCCGAGCACAACCGGAATGTCGCGATGTATCAGGTGCACAAGGGGAAGGCGATCAGGAAATAGCGCGCGCCTACCCCCCGCCCCACTTCAACTTCTCGCGCAGCATGTCGAAGTGCGTCCGCATCGACGTCCGGACCAGCCGCAACGGCCGGCTGGCGCGATGAATCGTCACGACGTCGCCGGCCACGAGCGTCGTGGCGAGTTGACCGTCGAAGGTGACGAGAATGTCCGGCGGCGGCGCCTCGACGACCGGCCGCAGGGCGATGCCGAAGGATGCCGGCAGCACCAGGGGCCGTTGGGTCAACGCGTGGGGCGCAATCGGCGTGAGGACCAGGGCGTCGACTTCTGGGTGCACGATCGGACCGCCAGCCGACAGGTTGTACGCCGTCGATCCGGTCGCCGACGCGACGATCACGCCGTCCGCTTTGAGGTGGCAGACGGGCTGGTCGTCGACGGTGACGTCGATCTCGATAATCCTCGACCGCGCGCCGCGCGAGACGACGACGTCGTTGAGCGCCAGGTGTTCGGTCGTGGTTCGACCGGATCGCACGCGCCCGACGAGCATCAGCCGCGTTTCGGTGCGCGTCTGTCCCGATCGCCATGCCTCGAGCGCGCCGAACAGCTCCTCGCGACTGACCTCCGTCAGGAACCCCAGGTGGCCGAGGTTGACGCCGAGCACCGGCACATCGGCGCACGCCGTCGTGACCACGCGAGCGGCATCGAGCAGGGTGCCGTCGCCGCCGAAGGCGATGACGACGTCCACGGTCTTCGGCAGCGCCTCCCGGGCGGCGCGGGGCCACTTCGCGTCGAGGGCGGCACCGACCGCGCTCGCCTTGTCGATGATCGGCACGCACCCGTGCGCGTCGAGCCAGGCCGCCGCCTCAGCCAGCGCCCGAACGGCGGCCGGCATCGTGTGCCGGGCCATGAGACCTGCACGCAGGATCGCCATGTGCGGAAACGCTACGGTTCGCCCGGCGCGGCCAGAGCCAGGAGGACCAGGAACTCGCGATTCCCCTCGGCCCCCGTGATCGGCGACGGCTCGGTCTGTACGTGCCTCAATCCTACCTGATGGGCCGCGCCGATCACCTCTTCGATCACGCGAGCGTGGACGGCCGGATCGGTGACGATCCCCCCCGCGCGGACCTCGGGACGGCCGGCCTCGAATTGGGGTTTCACGAGCGCGATGACGCGGCCGCCCTCGCCGAGGAGCGGCGGGATTACGGGCCACACGTGCCGAAGCGAGATGAACGACACGTCCACCGTGACAAGGTCGAACGTCCGGGCGTCGGCCGGCAGGTCAGCGGGCCGGAGATACCGCGCGTTGACGCCTTCGATGACAAGGACACGGGGATCGCGGCGCAGCTTCCAGTCGATCTGCCCGTGCCCGACGTCGAGCGCGACCACGCGCGCCGCGCCACGCTCGAGGAGCACGTCGCTGAAGCCGCCGGTCGAGGCGCCGATGTCGAGCACGGTCGCGCCCGTCGGGTTGACGCCAAAGGCCTGGAGCGCGTGATCGAGTTTGATGCCGCCGCGCCCGACCCAGGGATGGTCGGGCACCCGCAGCGCCACTCTCGCGTCGTCGGCCACGAGGGCGCCGGCCTTCGTGACAGCGATGCCATCGACGGTCACATCGCCCGCGAGAATGCGCGCGCGTGCCCGCTCGCGCGAGGCCACGAGGCCGAGCGCCACGACGCGCTGGTCGAGCCGGGTGCGCGCCATCAGCTTCGGCGGCCGAGACTCCAGCGCGCCAGGTCGGCGAGTCGCCCCGCGATGCCCGCCGTCTTCAGGGTGGCCTCCGCGCGGGCCACGCAGATGGTCGCCATCCGGCGCGACGCGTCGACACCGAAGAGCGCGGGGTAGGTGGGCTTCCCGGCCGCCGCGTCTTTGCCGGCCGTCTTGCCAAGCGCGGCGGCCGATCCCTCGACGTCGAGGACGTCGTCGACAATCTGAAACGCGAGACCCAGGTCGCGCGCGTAGTCGTCAATCGCTTGAATCGACGCGTCGTCGGCGCCGACGGCGATCGCGCCGAGCGTGGCGGCGGCGCGGATGAGCGCGCCGGTCTTCCGGGCGTGCATGTCCTCGATGGCGTTGGAGTCGAGCGGCGCCGCGGCGGTGCCCAGGACCCGTCCGGCCGCCACGAGATCGATGGCTTGCCCACCCACCATGCCGGCGGCGCCGGCCGCACGGGCCAGGACTTGAACGCCCCGCAGACGGCGGTCGGCGGGCAGGCTCGGTGAGCCTGCTGGTGCGACCGGCGAGGGCGCCCGCGAAGCGAGCGCGAACGCCTCCGTGAGCAGGCCATCGCCCGCGAGCACGGCGAGCCCGTCGCCGTAGATGACGTGCGGCGTCGGCCGTCCGCGCCGGAGCGTGTCGTTGTCCATGGCCGGGAGGTCGTCGTGCACCAGCGAGTAGGTGTGTACGAGCTCGATCGCGCACGCGAACGGCAGGGCGAGCAGGCGCGCGTCGGCGGGCTCGAGCGGGGCGCGGCCAGCCAACGCGTCGGCCACGGCGAGCGTCAGGCAGGGCCGCAGCCGCTTGCCGCCGCCGGCGAGCGGATATCGCATCGCCTCGACGATCACGGCCGGCGCGACGCCCGGGTCGGGCAGCGCCCGCGTCAGGCCGTCGTCGACGAGGCGCCGCAGAAGGTCCAGGTACGCAGGGAAATCGGCGGCAGCCGGCACGGCGGCCTTACCGTTCCGGGTCGTCGTCGACCAGGCGTGAGGCGTCCTTGAGTTCGCCCCGCTCGGTGAGGACCTCGATGCGGCGCTGCGCTGCGCCGAGCTGGTCGTGACAGTAGCGCGATAGCTCGACGCCGCGCTCGAAGAGCGCGAGCGAGGTGTCGAGCGACAGGTCGCCGCCCTCGAGTTGCTTCACGATGGCCTCGAGTTCGGCGATGGCCGACTCGAAGTCTTTGATCGACGCGGGGGGCGGGGTCGGTGTCGGCATGCGCACGTCAGTTCGGGTCAGCGGGCTCGACGCGGCAGGAGAGTTCGCCGTCGGCGAGCGTCACCCGCACGCGATCTCCCGGGGCGACCGCGTGGGCGGATCGAATGATACTCGTGCGCGGCTCGTTCCAGCAGACGGCGTAGCCGCGGGCGAGGACCGCGAGCGGGCTGAGGGCGTCCAGCCGCGCCGCGGCTTCGCGCACCCGCGCGAGCGCGGCGGCGCGTACCGTCGTCACGCGGTGGCGGAGACGCGATTCGGCGCCGACCAGCCGCGCGCGCCATTCGGCCGCCACACGCCGCACGTCGCGCCGCGCCAGACGCCGATCGGCGGCCGCGGTCCGCTCGCGCGCCCGCGCCAGGCGATCGGCCATGGCGTGACCCAGCCGCAGCTGCCATTCGTCGCAGTCGCGGTCGCGCAAGACGATGGCGGTCGGAAAGTGGCGCAGGCCGATCGCGCAACGGCCCGCGCGCTGTCGCTGCCGCTCGATGGCGGCACGCGCCGTCAGGCGCAGCCGGTCGAGCGCGCGATCGATTCGTGTGCGGAAGTGGTCGGCGCGGTCCACGACGAGCTCCGCGGCGTTCGAGGGCGTCGCGGCCCGGATGTCGGCCACGAAGTCCGCGATCGTGAAGTCCACTTCGTGACCCACGGCGGAGATGACGGGCACAGGACACGCAGCGATCGCCCGGGCCAGCCGTTCGTCGTTGAAGGCCCAGAGGTCCTCGGCCGAACCGCCGCCGCGGCCGATGATGACAACATCGATTTCAGGGACGCGTGCGATGGCCGAGAGCGCCCGCACCAGATCAGCCGGGGCTTCGTCGCCTTGCACGCGCGCGGGCCGGATGACGACGCGGGCCGTCGGGTGCCGGGTGGTCAGCACCCGAAGGATGTCGCGCACCGCCGCGCCGTCGAGCGAGGTGACGACGCCGATGCGGCGCGGCAGAACGGGCAGCGGGCGCTTGCGGCGGGCGTCGAACAACCCCTCGGCTTCGAGCCGCCGCTTGAGCTGTTCGAACGCGAATTGGAGCGCGCCGAGGCCGTGCGGCTCGAGCGCGTCGCAGACGATCTGGTACTCGCCCTTGGCCGAGTACACGCTGATGCGGCCGCGCGCCACGACGTGCTGGCCGTCTTCGGGCGTGAACTTGAGCAGCCGGGCCGTCGTGCGGAACATCACCGCGCGAAGCTGCGCGACGTCGTCCTTCAGCGTGAAGTAGAGATGGCCGGAGCTCGCCGGACGAAAATTGGAGATCTCGCCCTCGACCGCGACGCTGCCAATCTGCACCTCAATGAGGGCCTTGAGCCGCGCGGTGAGCGCGGAGACCGTGTAGGGCGCGGACGAGGGGATGGGCGTCGGGTCGGGTCGCGACTCGTCGAACGGCAGGCGGCCGTCCATACCCTCAACGCGCGCCGACGGGCTGCGCGACGAGCGCCTCGATCGCCTGGGCCGAGAGCGAGAGGCGATCGATTGCCGTCGCGCGGCCGGTGGTTTCGTCCGCCGTCACGATCACCGCATTCAACCGGGGGTTTTCGCTGGCCGTTTCAAAACGCTGGGGCAGGGCCGTGAGGAACCGTTGGAGGATCGCCGTTCGTTCGACGCCGATGACCGAGTCGTGGGGCCCGGTCATGCCGACGTCCGTGATGTAGGCGGTGCCCTGCGGGAGGACGCGCTCGTCAGCGGTCTGCACGTGCGTGTGCGTGCCGACGACGGCGGTGGCCCGGCCGTCCAGGTGCCAGCCCATCGCCACCTTCTCCGAGGTCGCTTCGGCGTGAAAGTCGACGAGCACGATGGCCGCCTCGCGCCGGACCGTGTCGATCGCGCGTTCGACCGCCCGAAACGGGTCGTCGAGCGCAACCATGAAGACTCGGCCCATGACGTTCACGACGCCGACGGGCACGCCGGAGGCCGTGCGGACCACGCACTGGCCAACGCCCGGTACGCCCTCCGGAAAATTTGCCGGCCGGAGCACGCGCGGGTGGTCGGCCAGATAAGGAATGATCTCCTTCTTGTCCCACGTGTGATTGCCGCCGGTCATCACGTGGACGCCGTACTCAAAGAGGTCGTCGGCGATGTCGGGCGTGAGGCCGAACCCGGCCGCCGCGTTTTCCGCGTTCGCGATGACCAGATCGATTCCGTGCCGGGCGACGATCGGCGCGAGGCCCCGCCGCATCAATTCACGCCCCGGTCGGCCCACGATGTCGCCCACGAACAGAAGCTTGATCACCCGGCGGCCTCGACTGGGATGGGGATCGCCACGCCTCGTCGGTCCGTCAGGCGGGGCAGGACGATCCGGAGTTGGCCCCGACGCATCGTGGCTTTGGCTCCGGTCGCGTCGACCGCGGCGTCCACGCGCACCGACCGCGCGAAGCGGCCGTAGGTCCGCTCCGCGACGTGGAAGCGCGTAGGCCGCGGCGCGGCGGCCGGCACCTTCGCCCCCACCACCAAAAGAATGTTCCGCCGCATCAGGACGCGCACCGCCCCGGCCGGGACGCCAGGGACGTCCACGATGACCTCGACCGCCGTCGCGGTCTCGACGATGTCCAACGACGGCCGGCATTCGCCCCGGAAGCGCGCCGTGTCGTCGAGCCCCTTGTCAATGTCGGTAAACAGGCCTCGAATGTCGTCCGCGAGATCCGCGGTGTCGTCCTGAATCAGTTCGGTCACGGCGTTTTCCCATGATACGGCACCGCGCAGCCGCTTGCCGGCCCGTGCCGCATCCCATCCCATTTTGGCCGGCCACAGGGGTAAACTATTAGCGTAATGGCATCAGATTATATTATTGACATACACTAAGTATTGTTGCTAGACTTGGTTCACGACATCGGGCCGGAGGTGGATACCAGACCGGTAGAAGAGCCCGAAGGACTAGAAAAAGCCCGAAGAACTAGGAAAAGAAGGAGCAGTGATCGACATGACTTTGACGCTATGGAACCCCATCCGTGATCTCGCGGCACTCGAGATCGAAGGACTGAACCGTATGTTCGACGGCGCGGCCGCCGAGCGTGGAGCCTGGGTGCCCCAGATCGACGTCTACGAGACGCCGGCCAAAGACCTCGTGGTCAAGGCCGATTTGCCGGAAGTGAAGCGCGAGGACATCAAAGTGACGTTCGAGAACGACGTCCTCACAATTTCGGGCGAGCGCGTCCTCGCACCCGCCGTTTCGAGCGATCAGTACCATCGTCTCGAGCGCGGGCACGGCAGCTTTCACCGGAGCTTCACGCTTCCGACGACGGTCGATGGCAGCCGCGTGTCGGCCGGCTACCAGGACGGTGTGCTGACCGTGACGCTGCCACGCCGAGAGGAAGCGCGGCCGCGACAGATTCAGATCAACGGATAGGTGGATAATCGATCCAGGGATCGGCGCCCGGGAACACCCCGGCGCGCCGATCCGTAGAAAGAGGATGTCGCCGGCCGGATCGGCCGGAGGAGGGCAGTCCCATGATCGTGCTCGTCCTGATGGCCTTGGTCTTCGCGGCGATCGTGGCGGCCGGTGGCGTGGTCCTCGGGACTCTGGCGCTCCTTTTCCGCGCGGCCCTCTGGATCGTCTTCTTTCCGATCCGCTTGCTGTTCTCGCTCCTGGCCGTGCCGTTCGTTCTGGGCGGCCTGGCTCTCATGGTCCTGGCCGTGGTCGGCGTGTCATTACTGGGGGCGCTCTTCGTGGGACTAGGCGTGCTCCTCGCGGCAGCCCTGTCGGTGGCCCTGCCCCTGGCGCTGGTCTTCGGCGCCTGCTGGCTCGTCGCGCGGCTGATCCGACGACCCGCGGTCGTCTGACCGCGGCGGAGCGCCCAACCTTCCCAGGCTTCCAGCCTTCAAGCCTCGCTGAACTGCGCCGGATGCTCGCTGGCCCACGGCGTGGCTCGCTCGAAAGCATCCGCCACGCCGATGATCGTGGCCTCATCCCAGGCACGTCCAATCAACTGCAAGCCCACCGGCAGGCCCTCGTCGGTGAACCCCGCCGGCACGCTGACGGCCGGCAGACCCGCGAGCGAGGCGCCCACCGTGAAGACGTCCGACAGGTACATGGCCAGCGGATCGGCCGTTCGTGCGCCTAACCGAAACGCGCCCTCCGGCGCCGTCGGCAACGCGACGAGGTCGACCGACTCGAAGGCGCGCGCGTAGTCGTCTCTGATGAGGGCGCGGACCTGCTGCGCCTTGACGTAATAGGCGTCGTGATAGCCGGCGCTGAGGACGTAGGTGCCGAGCATGATCCGCCGCTTGACTTCCGGGCCGAATCCCGTCGCGCGCGTGCGGTCGTACATCTCGGCCAACGTAGCCGCCTGCGCCCGCCGGCCGTAGCGCACGCCGTCGTAGCGCGCGAGGTTCGCGCTCGCTTCCGCGGTCGCGACGATGTAGTACACGGCGATGCCCAGATGACTGTTCCGGAGCTCGATGGTCGAGACCTTCGCGCCCAGCCGGACCAGTTCACCGAGGGCGTCGTCAAATCGGGCCCCGACCGCCGGTTCGATTCCCGACGAGATCAAATGCCGCGGCACGCCGACGCGCAGCCCCTTGGCCGACCCAGGCAATGCCCCGGCCAACGGCGGCACCGCGCGCCGGGCGGCGGTCGCGTCCTCGGGATCGGCGCCGCCGATCAACTCGAGCATGAACGCGGCATCCGCCGTCGTCCGCGCGATCGGCCCGATCTGGTCGAGCGACGACGCGAAGGCGATGAGCCCGTGGCGCGACACACGCCCGTAGGTCGGCTTGAGCCCGACGACCCCGCAGAACGCCGCGGGCTGGCGGATGGATCCACCCGTGTCCGATCCCAGCGCGAGCGGCACGAATCCGGCCGCGACCGCGGCCGTTGATCCGCCACTCGTGCCGCCAGGCGCGCGGTCGAGGGCCCACGGGTTTCGGGCGGGCCCGAACGCGCAATTCTCCGTCGACGATCCCATGGCGAACTCGTCGCACACCGTCTTGCCGACCACGACGGCACCCGCCTCTTCCAGCCGACGGGTGACAGTCGCGTCAAACGGCGACACGTAGCTGTCGAGCATCTTCGACCCGGCGGTCGTGCGCATGCCCGCGACCGCGATGTTGTCTTTGAGCGCGATCGGCACGCCGTGGAGCGGGCCCTGCACCCTCATGCGGTCGAGGACCTCGGCGCGTGCCAGCGCGCGCTCATCGCTCGTCGAGAGGAACGCATGCACCCTCGGCTCGCCGGCATGAAGGCGCGCGAGCGCTGCCTCGCACGCCTCGCGGGCCGAGATCTCGCGACGCGCGAGGGCCCGCCGAAGCGTCGCCGCGCTCGTCCACGGGCCAGCGGGCCCCTGAGCCCGGGTCATCAGAGCACCTTTGGCACTCGGAAGAGGCCCGCCGACTCGTCCGGGGCGTTGGCGAGCGCGCTTGCGCGATTGAGACACGGCCGAGGGTGGTCGTCGCGCCATGCGGAGTCGCCGGCTTCCGGCTCGCTGCCCGGCGGCGCGACGGCTCCGGCGTGAGACATCGGCGTGACGTCAGTCGTGTCGACGCCTTGAACCTCGCCGACGTACGTCAGAATCGTGCCGAGCTCCGCCGCGAAGCGCTCGACGTCGGCCTCCGAGAGATCGAGGCGGGCGAGGCGCGCGATGTGCAGTACGTCCGCACGCGCAAGCGGCCGCGGTGTCATCGCGCGATGCTAGCACGCCGCGAGCCAGACAAAGTCCGGGTGCTATACTCACGCCGCCGTGCGGCTGGCCGACCTCGCCAGGCAGTTGGGCTGTCGCCTCGAAGGCGACGGCACGATCGACGTCACGCGCGTCGCCGGCCTCGACGACGCGCGGCCCGGCGACGTCACGTTCCTCGCGAACCCGCGCTACGCCTCCCGCCTCGCCTCGACGCAGGCCTCGGCCGTGATCGTCGACGCGGCCGTCGCGTCGGCGCCGTGCGCCATCCTGAGGACCGATGCGCCGTATCTCGCGTTTGCCAACGCCGTGGGTCTCCTCACGCCGCCCACGCGGCCCGCGCCCGGGATCAGCAGCCTGGCATCGATCGATCCCACGGCGACGATCGGGCCCGACGTCTTTGTCGGCGCGTTCGTCGCCATCGGGCCGCGATCGCGCGTCGGGGCGCGCACCGCGCTCTATCCGCACGTCGTCCTGGGCGCCGATGTCATCGTCGGCGCCGATTGCGTGCTGAGGGCGCAGGTGTCGGTCCGCGAGGGCGTGGTGCTCGGTGACCGCGTCGTGCTGCAGGACGGCGCCGTGGTGGGCAGCGACGGGTTTGGCTTCGCCGAGCGGCCCGACGGCACGCACCAGAAGATCCCGCAGGTGGGCCGCGTCGTCATCGAGGACGACGTCGAGATCGGGGCGCAGTCGGCGATCGATCGCCCGGCGGTCGGCGAGACGCGGATCGGCGCCGGCACGAAGATCGACAACCTCGTGCAGGTGGCGCACGGCGTGAAGATCGGCCGGCACGCCCTGCTCGCCGCGCAAGCGGGCATCGCGGGCAGCGCCACGCTCGGTGATCGCACGATGATGGCCGGCCAGTCGGGCGTGACCGGGCACGTGCACCTCGGCCCCGGCGTAATTGTGAGCGCGAAGTCCGCCGTGACCAAGGACGTGGCGGCCGGGCAACAGGTGGCTGGGGTGCCGGCCGTGCCGATCGATGAGTGGCGCGAAGGCGTGGTGCTGCTGCGCCGGCTGCCCGAGCTGCGCGCGGCCGTCGCCGCGCTCGAAGCCCGGCTCGCAGCCGTCGAATCCCGCCTGAAGTGAAGTAAGGACCGCCGCGGACCCCGTGGCATAATCGCGACGATGGCCCGTCGGGTTCGTCGGTCGGCGGTGTGGATCGCCGCGGCGCTGTGCGTGAGCGTGGCGGCCGCGCCGGCGAGCGTGCCTCGGCCGACGCGGTTCGACTACACGATGTTCACGCTCGAGAACGGCCTTCAGGCCGTGTGTCTCGAGGATCACTCGACCCCGATCGTCCACCTCGCGGTCTGGTATCACGTGGGATCGAAGGACGAAAGGGCTGGCCGGACGGGCTTCGCCCACCTGTTCGAGCACTTGATGTTCAAGGGCTCCAGGAACGTCGGGCCCGACGAGCATCCGTCGCTCATCACGTCCATCGGCGGCCAATCGAACGCCTTCACCGACGAGGACACGACCGTGTTCTGGGAAACGGTCCCGGCGCAGTACCTGCCGGAGATCCTGTGGCTCGAAGCCGACCGCATGGCCTCGCTCGACGTGAGCGACGCCAAGTTCAAGACCGAGCGGGAGGTCGTCAAGGAAGAGCGCCGGATGCGGTTCGAGAACGCGCCCTACGGCCGCCTCTCGGAGATCGTCGACGACAAAGCCTTCCAAACGCACCCGTACAAGCACCAGACCATCGGCAGCATGGCGGACCTCGACGCGGCGTCGATCGACGACGTGCGGGCCTTTCACGATACGTATTACGTGCCGAACAACGCGACCATCGCGCTCGTCGGCGATTTCGACACCGCGCACGCGCGCGACCTCGTTGCCCGATACCTCGGCCCGGTGCCGCGAGGCAAGCCAGTTCCGCGCGACATTCCCGCCGAGCCCCTGCACCACGCGGAGGAGCGCTACACGGTGACGGAGGCCTGGCCGTTGCCGGCCGTGGTCGTGTCGTACCACATCACGTACGACGGGCATCCTGATTCCTACCCGCTGCATGTCCTCGAAAAGATCTTGACCGATGGCGATAGCTCCCGGCTCTATCGCGATCTGGTCTACGAGAAGCAGATGGCCGTGGCCGCCTTCGGCGAGGCAAAGCTCATCGAGCAGCCGAATCTCTTCTACGCCGTCGCGATCGTCCAGCCAGGCCACAAGCCGGAAGACGTCTTGCAGGAGCTCGAGGCGACGATCGATCGCGTCAAGACGGATGGCGTGACGCCCGAGGAACTGAACAGGGCCAAGCGCCAGTTCGCGCGCGATTACATCTTCGGACGGGACACCGACCAGGAAAAGGCCCTGCAACTGGCCCACGCGATCGTGATCCATCACGACATCAAGACGGCCGACGGCGAATTCGACCTGTTTCAGAATGTGACGGCCGCCGATGTGCAGCGCGTGGCCCGGACCTACTTCACGCCTGAATCGCGGATGCTGCTGACCATCCTGCCGCGGGCCGCCACGGCCCCGGGCGCACCCGGAGGTGGCCAGTGATTTCCCGCCCGTGTGCGGTCGGCGCGTCGGTCGTCATCGGAGCAATGGTCCTCTGCACGCCGATCGCGATGTCCGCCCAGGCTGAGGCCCAGTCGCCGCGCTGGCCACGGATGGAGATGCCGGGCCCGCTCGCCGCGCGTCCGGTGCCCTTTCCGCAGTATCAAATCAAGACGTTGGCCAACGGCCTGCAGGTCCTCGTCGTGCTGCATCACGAGGAGCCCTCGGTCAGCTTCCGGCTGCTGGTGCGCGCCGGGGCGGCCCAGGAGCCCAGTGGCAAGCCCGGCGTCGCGAGCTTCGCTGCGACGCTCCTCGACCAGGGCACGACGACGAAGACCGCCGAGCAGATCGCCGACGCGATTGACGCCGCCGGCGGCGTGATCGCCACCGGGTCGGACAACGAGCTGGCCTACGTCAACGGCGCGATCCTGAAGGACCGCACCGACTTGGCGCTCGCGCTCGCGGCCGATATCGCCGAGCATCCCGCGTTTGCCGCCGAGGAGATCGACCGAGAGCGCCGGCAGGCGTTGTCGTCGCTCGAGGTCAGCTACGACGATCCGAGTTACCTCGCCTCCGCCGTCTTCGATCGCATCGTCTTCGGGTTGCACCCCTACGGCCGGCCGAACGAAGGCACACAGGCCTCCATCGCCAAGCTGACGCGCGACGATCTGATCGCGTTTCACCGGACCTGGTTCGCTCCGAACAACGCCCTTCTCGCGATCGTAGGCGACCTGACCGCCGACGAGGCCTTCGCCGCGGCCGACCGCGCGTTTGGGTCCTGGCCCCGCCGGGACGTCCCGTCGCCGCCGGCCATCGAGCCTCCGGCGCCCGCCCGCCGGTTGGTCATCGTCGATCGACCGGGATCCGCACAGACGGAGATTCGCGTCGGCCAGCTGTCGATCGCGCGGACCAGTCCTGATTACCTGCCGTTCGACCTGGCCGTGCACGTCCTCGGCGGCGAAGGTGCCAACAGGCTCTTCGGCGTGCTGCGCACCGATCGGGGCCTGACCTACGGCGCCGAGGCCCGCCTGCACGCGTATCGGATGAGCGGGGAGCTGGTGGCCGACACGAACACGCGATCGCCGCAGACGGGCGAGGTCCTGCGGCTCATCGTGGAGGAGATCGCACGCATCAGGAACGAGACGGTCGATCCGCGCGAACTCCGTGGGGCGAAGGACTACATCGAGGGGAGCTTTCCGATCACGATCGAGACCCCGAGCAACCTCGCGCTCCTCGTGCTGAACCAGCTTTTCTATGGTCTCGACCCGAAGGAACTCGAGACCTTCCGCCAGCGCGTCGATCGGGTGTCGGTGGCCGACCTCCAGCGCGTCGCGAACCTGTACCTCAAGCCGGAAGCGCTCACGATTGTCCTCGTGGGCGATGCCTCGGCCTTCGCTGACGAGCTCAAGGCTCTCGGCTTTGGCGACGCCGACCGGATTCCGCTGGCGGACCTCGATCTCGGGTCGCCGACCCTTCGGCGACCCGCCGGTGGAACCCGGCCGCTCCCCCAACCGACGCGGCCCCGGTGAGTCGCCAGCCGGCATCCGCCGCCTCGCCCGCGGCGCCGACCGTCGGCCGGCGCGTGCTGATTTCCTGCGGCGAAGCCTCGGGTGATCTGTACGCCGGCGGGCTCGTCAGCGCGCTCCGCACGCTCGATCCTGCCATTCGCGTGAGCGGCTTTGGCGGGGAGCGACTCCGGGCGGCCGGGGCGGACCTGGTGGGCGACTATCGGGGGCTGACCGTCACCGGGCTCGTTGAGGCGGTCGGCGTGCTGCGGCGGTCATGGCGCATGCTGGACGCCATCGGCGCCGCCGCCCGCGAACTCCGGCCGGACGTCTTCGTCGCGATTGATTTTCCGGACTTCAATTTTCGACTTCTGCCGGTCATGCGCCGGCTGGCGGTGCCGGTCGTGTACTACGTCAGCCCGCAGGTCTGGGCATGGCGTCCCCGCCGCATTCGTACGATCAAGAAGTACGTCGACCGGATGCTGGTCATCTTTCCGTTCGAGACGGACCTCTACGCGCGCGCCGGCGTGCCAGTGGAATTCGTCGGTCATCCCCTCGTGGACCTGGCCTCCGCCACGATCCCGCCCGACCGCTTCCTGAAGGCGCACGGGCTGGAGGCCGGTCGGCCCGTGCTCGCGCTGCTGCCGGGCAGTCGCCCCAGTGAGTTGCGCCACAATCTTCCGCCGATGGCCGCGGCGGTCCCGCTCATCGCGGCCGCGGTGCCGGGCCTGCAGGTGCTCGTCGCGCGCGCGCCGGCGCTCGACGACGCGCTCTTTGCGCCGCTCGCCGCCGTCGGCGGGTCCAGGGTGCCGGTGGCGATCGTCGATCGCGCGACCGACGACGTGCTCGCCGCCTCGGACGCGGTCGTGACAGCGTCAGGCACGGCGACGGTACAGGCCGCGCTCCACGGCCGTCCGATGGTGATCGTGTACCGCTTGTCGCCTATGACCTACCAGATCGGCCGGGCGTTCGTGCGTGTGGCCGCCTACGGCATGGTGAACCTCGTCGCGGGCCGGCCCGTCGTGCCCGAGCTCATTCAGGACGCCTTTACGCCGGCCGCCGTGGCCCGCGAGGCCGTATCGCTCCTGACCGACAGCGCGCGTGCCGAGGCGATGCGTCGTGACCTGGCCGACGTTCGCGCCCGCCTCGGCGACCCAGGCGCGTCGCGCCGCGCCGCCGAGGCGGTACTGCGTATGTAACACTGTCTCCATGATTCGTCACTCGGCGCTCGTCGCCGCGGCCGTGGCGGCGATGACGGTGGCGCCGGGCGCCACCGTGACGGTCCCCACGGACTTCCGCCACGTCGTCGCTGAGGCCACCTTGATCGTGCGCGGACACGTCACGGACGTTCGAACCGTCGCGCCGCCGGGCGGCCGCGTGGAGACCGCCGCCACGGTCGCCGTCGAGGCCGCGCTCAAGGGCACCCCGGACGCCTTCATCTCCGTCCGCGTGCCCGGCGGCCAGGTCGGACGCCTTCGCGTCGTCGCGATCGATGCGCCGCGCTTCACGCCCGGCGAGGTCGCGGAGTTCTTCCTCAAGTCGGGCAGCGACAACATCCTTCGGCCGATTGGCTTGTCGCTCGGCGTCTATCGCGTCGCCATCGATCCCCAGACCGGACAGACGGCGATCTCCCCGCCGCTCGCCGTGGGTCTGACCGCAGCTCCAGGCCCCGTCGTGCACGGCGACCCGGGGCGGCGCCTCATGACGACGTCGGAGTTCGAGTCCCTCGTGCGGGTCGTCATGGCGAGCCAGGCGAGGACGTCGCCGCGAGGTCGCCCATGAGAACGCGCGCGGCCGGCCTTGTCGCGGTGCTCGTCGCCGGGGCGTTCACCTCCGACCTGGGCGCCTTCCTCAGGCAGGGGACCACGTCCGGCAATGGCACGGTCATTCCCATTCGGTGGG